>Ga0335085_10001686_pt1 | contig 45090 bp, 43 predicted proteins | sample Lox_Sample_45_FD_206712 | JGI IMG/M metagenome (GOLD analysis project Ga0335085, IMG submission 206712) | Soil microbial communities from Loxahatchee National Wildlife Refuge, Florida, United States - Lox_Sample_4.5 | ecosystem: Environmental > Terrestrial > Soil > Wetlands | place: USA...
GCCTCGTTGGTGAGCGCGAAGTAGAGCGCGAGCTGCAGCAGTCCGACAGAGACGATGATCGGGAGATCGCGACGGGTGGGGAGCCGCCATTGGCGCAGCGCCACCAGCATTAGCGTCGCGACCGTCGCGCTGATCACCGTCCGCGTGGCTGCGAACCAGAGCGGAGGAATGCCCGCGAGCGCCACCTTGTTGACGGGCCAGGCCACGCCGAAGAGCACGACGGGAAACAAGAGCACCAGAAGCGCGCGGCGTTGCTTCGATGCCGCACGCCGTTCCGAGAGTTCCGGCATCGTCGACGAGTCTCGCAACGGAAATCTTACGCCCGACCATAGAGGAGTCGCGCCATCGGCGCGACCGTTTCCATGGCGGCTGCCAGGGTTTACCTGTAGGCTCGGGCGCGGCTGGAATCGAAAGCAAATTCAGGGGAGGCGAGGTTGAGCATTCTTCTCAGGGCGATCGCGGTCGCGGGCATTCTCGTAGCGGCCTCGACGTATCAGCTCCGCGCAGCCGGCATCGGCGCCTCGAGCCTGCCGCCCGGCCTCTACGAGTGCACGATGCTCTCGACCGGGGGCATGGTCATGCTGTTCGGAACCATTGAGATCAGGGGCCTGACCTTCCGCACCGCGACCGACGGCAATTACGGCCCGGAGCGGCCCTATCAGATCGACAACCAGGGCGTGATCGCCTGGGGCGGGCCATTCGGCGACGTCGAAACCGAGGGGACCAGGGTCGTAAGCTCGATCTACAAGAGCACCTCGCCGCCGACTTTCGACGTGACCGTCAAGACCGTCCGCGACACGTTTCACACGCTGAGCTGCTCGCGGCAGAAGTAGGGCGCGCTAAAGCAGGCGCTCGATCTCCGCGACGATCACCGGCGCGAGCGGCTTGACGGAGGAGGGCCAGGCGCCGGCGAGGCTGCCGTCGGGCGCGATCAGGTATTTGTGGAAGTTCCAGCGGGGAGCGCCGCCCTCGCCGAGCTCGCTCTCTATCCAGCGGTAGAAGGGATGCGCGGAGGCGCCCACGACATGCGCCTTCTCCGTCAGCGGAAACTGCACGCGGTAGCGGGTCGAGCAGAACTCCGCGATCTCCGCCGACGTCCCCGGCTCCTGCTCGCCGAAATCGTTCGAGGGGACCGCCAGCACCGCGAGGCCGCGCTCACGGTAGCGCTCGTAGAGCGTCTCGAGCTCCGCATATTGCGGGGTGTAGCCGCAGAAGGAAGCGGTGTTGACGACGAGGAGCGGCTTACCGCGGAAGCGCGCGAGCGGCAGCGGCGCGCCCGCGATGCTCGCGAAGGCGAAGGCGTGGGCACCATTCTCAGCCATAGCGCTCCTCCGTCCAGGGATCGCCGTTCATGTGATAGCCGCGCACTTCCCAGAAGCCCGGCTTGTCCTCCGCGAGAAACGTGATGCGCCGGAGCCATTTCGCGCTCTTCCAGAAATAAAGCTTCGGCACCACCGCGCGGAGGGGCCCGCCATGCTCGCGCGAGAGAGGCTTCCCCTCCCAGGAATGCGCGAGGAGCACGTCCTCGTCGTCGAAGGCCGCGAGCGGGAGATTGGTGGTGTAGTCGTCGTAGCTCGTGAACCGCAGGAACTTCGCCTCGGGCTTCGGCCGCACGAGGCTCAGGAGATGCTGGGCCGCCACTCCCTCCCAGGCGTTGTCGTAGCGCGACCACTGCGTGACGCAATGGATGTCGGAGACGAAGCGGCTCTGCGGAAGCGCGCGGAAAGCCGTCCAATCCCACTCGACCGGGCTCTCGACCAGGCCATCGACCGCGAGGCGCCAGCGCTCCAGTGGCACCTCGGGCTGGATCCCGAGATCGAGGACCGGCCAATCCATGACGCGGCGCTGGCCCGGCGGCAGCCGCTCCTCCTCGGGCCGCCCGTGGCGGCCCGTGAGGAGCCTGCCCTCGCGCGCCCAGCGCTCCTTGCTCTCGACGAGCTTCGGGCGCGTCCGCTCGAGTCCGGTCTCCTTGTCCTCGGCCATCCCGCGCGGCTCCCTCGTGGCTGGGGCGGGGCGCAGGATAGCGGCGCCGCGCCTCGCGCGACAGTCGCATTTCTCGGGTTGCACCCATCCATCGGACGCGGCATGACTGGCTCTCCCGCCGCTTCCGCGTCACCGGTCCCCTTCGTGCCAGAGATTCTCGTCTTCCTCATCAAGGGCATCGTCGTCGGCATCGTGATCGCGGTGCCGGTTGGGCCTGTGGGCGTGCTCTGCGTGCGCCGCAGCTTCTTCGAGGGTGCGCACTTCGGCGTGGTCTCGGGCCTCGGCGCCGCGCTTGCGGACATGATCTTCGGCGTCATCGCGGGGCTCGGCCTCACCGTCGTGCGCGACTGGCTCCTCGGATACCAGGAGGTGTTGGGCACGGTCGGCGGGATCTATCTCCTCTTCGTCGGCGTCCACGCTTTCCTGCGCAAGAGCGAGGCCGAGCGCCAGCCGCTCACCGGCGAGAAGCTCGCCGCCGCCTTCGCCTCGACCTTCGCGCTCACCATCACCAATCCCATCACGATCCTCGCCTTCGCCGCGATCTTCGCGAAGGTCGGCTTCGACAGCGAGGGTGTCGGCGTCATCGACGTGGGCGTGCTCGTCGGCGGCGTCTTCGTGGGCTCGCTCGTCTGGTGGCTCGCCCTCAGCTTCGGCATCGCCGCGCTTCGGCGCTTTGCGGGAATGGTGCATCTCACCTGGGTCGACCGCGTCTCCGGCGCGGTGCTCGTCCTCTCCGGCGTTGGACTCATCGGAAGCGTCGCGCTCGATGCCGCGGGTATCCGCGTCTGAACCGGTCTCTGCGCGCAGCCTCTAGCCCGGCCCGATCGGGTTTGGAAGGCGCTATAGCCGCCAAACCGTTCCGTGCTTCATCGCGCTGGATTTTCAAGGCCAAGTTGTGAAAAAATACTAGAATTCATAGAATGCACAGGCATGCAATCGCACATGCCGGGAAAAGGGGGGAATGATGTCGGTTCCCCAGCATGGCGAGGTAGTCACGTTCGGAGGCGCGGTTCGCTTCAGTCCGCGCCGGCGCTATCGACCGTCGAGCGTGGCGGAGGTCCTCGCGATCCTCGACCACCACGCGGGAGACCGCATCCGCGTCGCCGGAGCGCTGCGATCCTGGAGCGAGGCCGCGCGCTCCGACGACGTGCTACTCGATCTCAGCTTTTTCGGCGCGGTCTCGGTCGAGGGGGCGGCTTCGGCGCCTGTTGCCGAGATCGGCGGCGGCTGCACGATCCGGCGCGCGTTCGCGCGGATCCGCCGGCTCGCGCCGGGCTTTACCCTTCCCGGTCTCGGCGGCGGCACGGCGCAGACGCTCGCAGGCGCGATCTCCACGGGAACGCACGGCTCGGGCGAGCCGAGTCTCGGGCACTTCGTGACCGGCCTCGAGCTCGCGGCCTTCGATGCCGCGACCGGCAAAGCGCGGGTTCATCGGATCGAAGGCGGCGAGGCGCTGAAGGCCGCGCGCTGCGCCCTCGGCTGCATGGGAGCAATCCTGTCGTTGCGCGTGCCGCTGGTCCCGAGCGCCTCCGTCCGCGAATCCGTCCTGCACTGCCCGAGCCTCGAGGCCGTGCTCGCGGAAGAGCCGGATCACCCGCTCCAGCATTTCCTCCTGGTGCCCTATCGCTGGAGCTGGATCGCCTTTCGGCGCCGGCGGGCCCCGGCGCAGGGCAGCCGGGCCCTGCGCCTCCCTGCCGGTCTCGCCTCGCTCCCGCTCGCCTTGGTGCTGAAGGCCCTCGTCGTGCTCAACGACTCCCGTGCCACGCAGGGATTCTACCGGCACCTCTTCGCCGCGCTGTCGCCGCGCGGCAGCCGGACCCTCGAGGCCAAGGCGATTGCGGACGGGCCCTGGCGCGCTCCCTTCGCGCATCTCGAGATGGAGCTTCTGCTGCCGGCGCGGCATTTGCGGCCGGCGGTTGCAATGCTGCGCCACGTGCTCTCCGAGTTCGCCGACGACGGCGTCGGCGATCCCGAGGCCGCGGTGCTGCTGCGGCGGATCGGGATGGCGGACGCCCTCGACTCCGAGCGCGGCCGCTATGCGCATCATTTCCCGATCCTGTTCCGCCGCGTGCTCCCCGACGACGCGCTCATCAGCCCGACCTCGCTCGCGCGCGAGCCCTTTTACGCCGTGAGCTTTCTGAGTTATCGCCGCAAGCGGGAGGGCTTTCTCGCGCTCGCCGATTTCCTCGCGCGAAGCCTCGTGCGGCTCTACGGCGCGAAATGCCACTGGGGCACGCATAACCCGCTCGCCTACGCGGAAATCGCGCCGCTCTATCCCGCCCTCGCCGACTTTCGCGCGCAGTGCGCCGCGCTCGATCCTCGCGGAGTCTTCCGCAACGACTATGCCGCGCGCATGCTTGGCTTCGGCACCTTCGGGCGGGAGGAGTAAGGCCGGCAACGCCCGGCCTTGGCCCCCGCGGAGCGCGCGCGTATTCTCGCGCGGCGATGCCGAACCCGCCGCGCCTCATCGGTCTTGCCGCTGCGATTCTGCTCGCGCTCGCGCTCTGGGCTGGCGCCGCGCGCGCGGCCGGCGAGGCGCAAGCGCCCGCGCCCGCGCCCGCGACGACCGAGACCGTCAGCGTCGAGGAGCTCCAGCGTCTCGTCGACACGCTCGAGAGCGACAAGGGCCGCGCGCGTCTCGTCGAGGATCTGAAGGCGCTGATCGCCGCGGAGCGCGCGAGGCAGCAGGCCGCTCCGCCGTCCCGCGGCTTCCTCGGCGCGCTCTCGGCCGAGCTCCGCCAGACCGGAGACGAGGTGCTCGCGACTCTCGCCGCCGTCGCCGATGCACCGCGCATCGCCGGCTGGTTCGAGGCGCAAATGAGCGATCCCGCCGCGCGCGCCCGCTGGGTCGAGGTGGCGACGCATCTGGGCATCATCTTCGGCCTTGCGGCGCTCGCCAATTTCGCGGCGGCGGCGCTGCTGCGGCGGCCGCGCGCGGCGCTCGCGCGGAGCCTGGGCGCGCATCCCTGGACCCGCCTCGGCCTCGCGCTCCTGCGCGCCCTCCTCGATCTCCTTCCCATCCTCGCCTTCGCCGCCGCGGGCTATCTCGTGCTGCCGCTGCTGCAGCTGCGGCTCGGCACCGCGCGGGTCGCGGAGATCATGATCGACGCGAGCGTGCTCGCCCGCGCGCTGGTGGCGCTGGCGCGCGGCCTTCTTCTCGGCGCGGGCGCGCCCGTCGGGCTCCTCGGGCTCGAGGAGGAGAGCCGCACCTATCTCTATGTCTGGGTCCGCCGCTTCGTGGCGTGGTCGGTCTACGGCTATGCCGTGCTCGACGGCGCGCTGTGGCTCGGCATTCCCGAGGGGATCGACGCGACGCTCGCGCGGCTCATCGCGCTGGTGCTGGCGGCGCTCACGGTGGTCTTCGTGCTGCAGAACCGCCACGCCGTCGGCGCGTGGCTCCGCGGCGCGGGGGAGGCCCCGGCGGTGGCGAGCGGCCTCGGGGCCTGGCGTCTGCTGCGCCAGCGTCTCGCGGACACCTGGCACGTGCTCGCGATCGTCTACGTCGTCGGCATCTACGCGGTCTATGCGCTCCGGATCCCCGGCGGCTTCGCCTTCGCGCTGCGCGCGAGCGGGCTCAGCGTCGCGCTGATCGTGGGGGCGGGGCTGCTGGTGCGCCTCATCCGACACCTGGCCGAGCGCGGCTTCGCCTTGAGCGCGGAATTGAAGGCGCGCTTTCCCACGCTCGAGATGCGCGCGAACCGCTACCTCCCGGTGTTCTCGGCGGCGATCTCCGCCGCGGTCTATTTCTTCGCGGGCCTCGCGCTGCTGCAGGCCTGGGGCGCGGACGGCTTCGGCTGGATGCAGTCCGGCTGGGGCCAGCGCGTCACCGGCGCGGCGGTCTCGATCGGCGTCGTGGCGCTCGTGGCGATCGCCATCTGGGAGATCTTCGGCTCCGCGATCGAGCGTTACCTCGCCGCGGTCGACGCCGAGGGGCGTCCACTGCCGCGCAGCGCCCGCGCGCGCACCCTGCTCCCGCTCCTGCGCACGGCGATGCTGGTGGTGCTCGCGCTGACGGTGGGCCTCACCGCTCTCTCCGAGCTCGGCGTCAACATCGCGCCGCTTCTCGCCGGCGCCGGCATCGTCGGCATCGCGATTGGCTTCGGCTCGCAGGCCCTCGTCAAGGACATCATCACCGGCCTCTTCATCCTGGTCGAGGATACGCTCGCGATCGGCGACGTCGTCGACGTCGGCGGCGATCACGCCGGCGTCGTCGAGGCGATCTCGATCCGCGCGATCAAGCTCCGGGACATGGCGGGGACGGTGCACACCGTCCCCTTCGGCGCCGTAACCTCCGTCAAGAACCTGACGCGCGACTACTCCTATTACGTCGCGGACATCGCGGTCTCCTACGGCGAGGACACCGACGCCGTCATCGATCTCCTCAAGGAGATCGCGCGCGCGCTCAAGGAGGACCCGGCCTTCGGCTACTTCATGCTGGAGCCGCTCGAAGTCGTCGGCGTCGACCGCTTCGAGGCGTCCTCGGTCATCGTCAAGGTGCGGCTCAAGACCGTGCCGCTGCAGCAATGGAGCGTCGGCCGCGAGTTCAACCGGCGCGTCAAGAAGGCCTTCGATGCCGAGGGCATCGAGACCTTCTCGCCGCAGCGCGTCGTCTATTCGCAGGAGCCTCCGCCCAAGCCCTGAGGCTCAGATGCGGCAGACGAACTCCTCGAACTTGCCGCTTGCGGAGCGGGGGATGCGCTCGGGGAAATAGGTGAACTCGAGCGCGAAGGAAAAGCCCAGGGCCTTCCGGACGATCGCCGCGAGGTCCGCCTCCTGGCTCGCGCTCAGCGGCGTCTCCGTCACGAGCCGCATCTCGAGCTTGTCGGTCGCGTGCTGCACGAACTGGTACTGCAGCACCGGCGCCACCTCGCGAAAGCGCGTGAAGCCCACGAGGGGGTATCGTCGCGAGCCGTCCGGCATGACCACGAGATTGCGCTCGCGGCCGAGAATGCGCCGGATCGTCGGCAGGCCGCGGCCGCAGGGACAGGGGCCGCCGCGCTCGGCCCAATCGCCGATCTCGTAGCGCAGGATCGGCGTCGCGTAATTGCGGAGATCCGTGATCGCGAGCCGCCCCGCCTCGCCCTCGGCCGAGGGCAGCCCCTCCGAGTCGAGGATCTCCACGACGAGATTCTCGGACATCGCGTGATAGAGGTCGCTGTCCGGGCATTGTATCGCGATGATGCCGACCTCGTGCGAGGAGTAGATGTCCACGACGGGGGTGCCGAAACCCGTCTCGATCTCCTGGCGGAGACGTGCGCTCAGGGTCTCGCCGATGGTCTTGACGCGCCGGAGCTCGGGAAGGCGCCGGCCGTTTCTGCGCAAATGCCCCGCGATCGCCTCGGCAACGCTCGGAAAGGAGAGCAGGACGTGCGGGCTGAACTCCACGAGCCATTCGACCTGCTGCGGGATCTCGGTGGTGATCGGAATCGCCTGCGCGGGTCCGGTCGGAAAGAGCAGGCTCGTCGGCGGGCCCCAGTTCGGAAGCCGCAGATGCCGCGGCAAGGTCGGGCGAATGGCGGAGAAGCGCCCGCTGAACTCGCGCTCGTGCCAGTGATGATCGCGCATGGTAAGCGCGTTCCAATAGAGATCGGTGAGATGGGTGCGCCGCACCACCACGGGCTCGCCCGTCGAGCCGGAGGTGCGCAGCTCGTTGACAGGGCCGTGCTCGCGCGGGACCTCCGCGCAGTAGAGCTCCGCCGCCGCGAGCTGAAAATCCCTCCGGCGCAGGAGGGGCATCCGCGCAAGGCCTCCGGGAGCGGCGATGTCCTCCGGGCGGAGCGCGGCTTCCGCGAGGCGCCGGCGGATCAGGGGCGACTGTCGCGCCGTGTGCTCCGCGAGCCGGTAGAGGAGCTCCCGCTGGCCCGCTTCGAGCTGCTCGGCCGACGCCCATTGCGAGGCCATGAGCCGCTCCACGAGCTCCCCGAACTGCCGGACGGCGGGATTCATCCCGAGGCTTTCCTGCGCAGCACGATCAGCGGGCAGCGCTCGGCGAGCGGATAGGTTCCGGCGGGAACCACGCGCATCCGCCCGAGGGACGCCGGTACGGCCGCGCGAACCTCCGCCAGGGTCGGAAAGCTGTAGATCGCGCGCGAGCCCGCGTAGATGTCGATGGTGTCGATGTCCTCGATCTCCCAGCGCGCCGCAGCCGCGAGCGCGGCGCGATCGGGGAAAAGGCGGTCGAAGGCTTCCTTGATCCGGCGCACCTCGATGTCGGGCTCGCCCGCCTCCGCCACGAGCGCCATGGCGAGCCGCCATTTGAGCGCGTTGAACACGGGTATCTCGCCGGCCATCGCGGTCTGCGCCACGGTCGCCACGGCTTCGCAGGCCGCGGGCCGCGCATAGACCCGCGTGACGATGAGCCCGCCCGGCTCGAGCACCCGCTCGAGCTCCTCGAAGAGAGCGGGGTAGTTCCGAATCGTCCCCAGCGAGTTGAGCGCTCCGTCGCCGACGGCCGCGGTGAAGCGGTGCGCGGGGAAGGGGAGTGCCAGCCAGTCTCCCTTGTGCGCGCGCCGCCGCCCGGTGTCGCCGGGCCAAGCGCGCGCGATCGCGGCCTCGTTGCTGTCGACGGCGTCGACCTCGGCACCGATCTCCGCGAGTGCCGCGGTCATGCCCAGAAGCAGGACCCTTGCGGCATGTCCTCCCACGAGGCGTCGGTATGCGGCGATCACCTCCTCGTTCGGCCGCAGCGGAGGGCCGAGGCGCGCGCTCGCCCGGAAAAGCGCACCGAAGTGGTTCGGCGGACCGCTCATGCGGGATCGCCGTCCTCGCCGGCGATGAGCTGCTCGAGCGCCTCGGGATCTCCGGCGGCGAGGACGCGCCGGGCGATCTCCAGCGGAAAGCCCGCGCGGGCGAGGGCGGCGAGATCCTTCCGGCGGAAGGCCGCGCGCGCTCCGGGCGCGCGATAGGGGCCGAGGCGGCGGCGGCGCGCGAGGGCGCCCGCGGCGGCGAGCTCGCTTCGGCCCTCCTCCTCCCCGGAGAGCGCCGCCTCCACGAGCTCGCGCTCGACGCCCTTGGCGGCGAGGCGCTGGCGGATGCCCCGGCGCGAGGCGCCGCGCCGGCGCAGGCCCTGCGTCTGGGCCTCGGCGAAGCGGCGGTCGTCGAGCAGCCCCGCTGCGAGATAGCGCTCGAGCAGCCTCTCGACCTCGCGCTTCGCCGCGGTCGAAGCCTCGGGCTCGGCGCCCAGCATGGCCGCGCGCTTGATCCGGCGCAGGAGCACCTTGCGCAACTGCTCCGTCGAGGCCGCGAAGCGCTCGAGATAGTGCAGCGCCGCCTTCTCCAGCGCGGATGGGGAGATCGCCGGCGGGGATGATCGTCTCGTCCTATCGGGCAAGCTTGCGCCACCTCCTCGCCTACCATGATCCCACATCGGCTCCGAGACGGTCGAGGATTCCCGTGCATCGCTTCGGGATCGAAACGATCGCGCGCATCCCCCTCTTCCCGTCGGCGATGGGCATTGTCAGCGCGATGCTCGCGCCTCTAAGCTCCGGCCGCACGCCATGGCCGCTCCCTCGCCCCTCGCTCCGCCACGACTGCGCCGCTTCGGCGCGGTGAATTGGATCGGGCTTTGGACGCTCTACCACCGGGAGGTCCGGCGCTTCCTCAAGGTGTTCACGCAGACGGTGGCAGCGCCGGTGGTGACAACGCTGCTCTTCCTCGCGATCTTCCTCCTGGCGCTCGGCGGCAGCGGACGCGAGATCGCGGGCGTGCCCTATGTCGAGTTCCTGGTGCCTGGCCTCCTGATGATGGCGATCACGCAGAACTCCTTCGCCAACACATCCTCCTCGATCATGATCGGGAAGATGCAGGGGAGCATCGTCGACATGCTGACGCCGCCGTTGAGCCCCGCCGAGATCACGCTGGGCCTCGCGCTTGGCGGCGCGACGCGCGGCGCGATGGTGGGGCTTGCGGTGGGGCTCTCGCTCGTGCCCTTCGTGCACATCCATTTGGCCGAGCCCTGGGCCGTGGTCTATTTCGCCCTCGCGGCCTCCATGCTGCTCTCCGTCCTCGGCATCATCGGCGGGCTCTGGGCCGAGAAGTTCGATCACATCGCGGCAGTCACCAACTTCGTCGTCATGCCGCTCACCTTTCTTTCCGGCACCTTCTATTCGGTCGAGCAGCTCCCGGCGAGCTGGCGCGCCGTCGCGCATGCGAACCCGTTCTTCTACATGATCGACGGATTCCGCTACGGTTTCACCGGCCATGCCGAAGGCTCGCTCCTCGCGGGAGCGCTCATGATGGCCGCGATCGACGTGCTGTTGCTCGCTTTATGCCATCGCCTCTTCGTGCGAGGCTATAAGCTCAAGGCCTGAGTGCCGGCGGGCGCCGGCAAGATCGAAGTCAGGGAGGGCCGGATGCTCGTGTTTCGGCAATTGTTCGACCCGCAATCCTCGACCTACACCTACCTGCTCGGCGACGAGCGCGGCGGCGAGGCCGTGCTGATCGATCCCGTCTTCGAGCAGGTGCGCCGCGACGCGGCCTTGATCGGCGAGCTCGGCCTTCGCCTGGTGGCGACGCTCGAGACCCACGTCCACGCCGATCACGTGACGGGCGCCTGGCTCCTGAAGCGGCGGCTGGGGAGCCAGATCATGCTGGCGAAGGCGAGCGGCGCCGAGGGGGCCGACCGCTACCTCGTCGAGGACGACGTGGTCGCCTTCGGGAAGCGCCGGCTCACGGTGCGAGCGACGCCGGGCCATACCAGCGGCTGCCTCACCTACGTGCTCGACGACCGCAGCATGGCCTTCACCGGCGATTGTCTCCTGATCCGCGGCAGCGGCCGCACGGATTTCCAGCAGGGCGACCCCGCGACCATGTATCGCTCGGTGCACGAGCGGATCTTCAGCCTGCCGGAGGAGTGCCTGCTCTATCCCGCGCACGACTATCGCGGCCTCACCGCGACGAGCGTCGCCGAGGAGCGCCGCTTCAATCCGCGCCTCGGCGGCGAGATCGCCGTCGGCGACTTCGCGGGCTACATGAGGAACCTGAAGCTCGCGCATCCTAAAATGATCGACGTCGCCGTCCCCGCCAATCTCCGCTGCGGCCGACCCGAGAGCGAGGCCGGGCTCGCCCGCGATCCCAACTGGGCGCATCTCCATTACAGCTTCGCGGGTCTCTGGGAGATCGATCCGCACGGTCTCGAGGAGCATCTGCAGGATGTGCAGATCCTCGACGTGCGCGAGCCCGACGAGTTCAAGGGACCGCTCGGCCACATCGCCGGCGCGATCCTGATTCCGTTGGGCGAGCTCGCGGGCCGCCTCGGCGAATTGAAGCGCGATCGCCCGATCGTCACGGTCTGCCGCGCCGGGAGCCGCTCGGCCCAGGCGATTACCATCCTGATGCAGAACGGCTTCACCGAGGTCGCCAATCTCACCGGCGGCATGCTGCGCTGGCGCGCCGAGGCGCATGCCGTCGAAGGCGGGAGCGGGTAGGCGACCTCACCGCTCCGGGAACTTCCGCGCGGCCGGCGCCGTCGCCAACGTCTTCCCGCTGCCGTCCTGCGCTTCGACGGTCCATTGATAGGTGTGCTGTCCCTGAGGTGGGCAGGGGCCCTTGTATGCGAAGGTGCCGCGGGGGATCTGGCTCTGGCCGGAGTAGGGGACGCTACCGCCGCCGTGCGGGAAGCCCGGCGCGTCGAGATCCTTCATGGCGAAGACGAGCCGCTTGGTGCCGGCGGGAACGCCGCTCAGCGTGAAAGGCGGGGAGCTCGGGTCGAAGCAGGAGCTCGTGCCCGACCAGGAGAAATCGACGCCGAACTTCGCGGCCTCCGCGAGTGCCGGGCTCGCGCCAAGGAGAGAAAGCGCGATCGCCGCCACCGGGCGCGTCATGCGCAGGGACGCCATGAGGACACCTCGCGGTCGGTTTTGCGCCACTCTAGCCCAAACTCGGACGGCCCGGTTATCGAGACAGCCCAGAGCGGGCGTCGGTCTCGGGACGGGTTTGCGGCGCGCATCTGGGGCCAATGCCGACGCTGCCGCTGGTTGACATGCCCCTCCCCCATCCCCATACTCTCCGGCTTTCCCGGCTCTTTCAGCCGTTTTGGCGGGGCTGGGGAATGGGAGTTGGAAGGACACGATGCGCGAAGCGAGCCGGGCAGGCCGGTTCCGGACGACGACGGGAGCGAAGCGGCAGCGACGACGATAAATCGTCACGCTGGTCCCAATACCCTTCGATTCGTCTTCCCTCTCGCGCAGGAGAAAGTCCCGTGATCTCAGCCCTATTGCCGACCTATGCCCGGAACGAACTGGCGTTCGAGCGGGGCGAGGGCGCATATCTCTTCTCGACCGACGGCCGGAAATATCTCGATTTTGCGAGCGGCATCGCCGTCACCGGGCTCGGCCATTCGCACCCGCATCTCGTAAATGCGCTGATCGAGCAGGGCCGGAAGCTCTGGCATTGCTCGAACCTCTTCCAGATCCCGGAGCAGCAGCGCCTGGGCGAGCGCCTCGTCGCCAATACCTTCGCGGACTCTGTCTTCTTCGGGAATTCCGGTGCCGAGGCCGTGGAGTGCGCGCTCAAGATGGTGCGCAAGTATCAGGACGAGACCGGCCATCCCGAGAAGTACCGCGTCATCGCCTGCACCGGCTCGTTCCACGGCCGCACGCTCGCGACGCTCGCCGCCGCCGGCAACGAGAAATACCTCAAGGGCTACGACCCCGTCGTCGACGGCTTCGACCACGTTCCCTTCGAGAACCTGAACGAGCTCCGCGCGAAAATCAGCGGTGAGACCGCGGCGATCCTGGTCGAGCCCGTGCAGGGCGAGGGCGGGCTGCGCGCGGGCACCGACGACTATCTGAAGGCGCTGCGCGAGGTCGCGGACGAGTTCGGCCTCCTCCTGGTCTTCGACGAGGTCCAGTGCGGCATGGGCCGAACCGGCAAGCTCTTCGCCCACGAGTGGGCGGGTGTGGCGCCCGACGTCATGACGGTCGCGAAGGCGCTCGGCGGCGGCTTCCCCGTGGGTGCCTGCCTTGCTACCGAGAAAGTCGGGAAATACATGACCGCCGGGAGCCATGGCTCGACCTTCGGCGGCAATCCGCTCGCCATGGCGATCGGAAACGCCGTCCTCGACGTGATGCTCGAGCCCAAATTCCTGGAGCAGGTGCGCCGCGTCAGCGGCTACTTCAAGAAGGGGCTCGAAGGCCTCGTCGCGAAGTATCCCAAGGTCTACGCCGAGGTCCGCGGCAAGGGGCTCCTCACGGGGCTGCGCTGCGCCCCCGTCAACTCCGACGTCAGCAACGCGCTCCGGGCGGCCGGGCTCCTGACGGTGACCGCGGGCGAGAACGTGATCCGGCTGCTGCCGCCGCTCATCGCGGAGGAGAGCCACATCGACGAGGGGCTCGGCATCCTCGACCGCGTCGCGCGCGAGTGGAAGCACTGAGGAATCGATGGCTATGGCCGCTCCGCGGCATTTCCTCGATCTCGACCGTCTCGACGGGGCGGAGCTCCGGCGCATCCTCGATCTCGGCCGGGTCTACAAGCAGAACGGCCGCTCCCCCCAGGAGCGGCCGCTCGCGGGCAAGACGCTCGCGATGATATTCGAGAAGCCCTCGACGCGCACGCGCATCTCCTTCGAGGTCGCGATGAAGCAGCTCGGCGGCGATTGCATCATGATGAGCGCCAACGACAGCCAGCTCTCGCGCGGCGAGACCGTCGCCGACACCGCGCGCGTGCTCTCGCGCTACGTCGACGCGATCATGATCCGCACGACGCAGGTCTCGAAGCTCGAGGAGCTGGCGCAGCACGCGACCGTGCCGGTCATCAACGGCCTCACCGACCAGAGCCATCCTTGCCAGCTCATGGCGGACGTGATGACGCTCGAGGAGAAGAAGGGCACCGCGCAGGGCAAGGTCATCGCCTGGAGCGGCGACGGCAACAACGTCGCGACGAGCTGGATCCACGCGGCCGTGCGCTTCGACTTCGATCTCCGCATCGCCTGCCCCGAGGCGCTGCAGCCGCCGCAGCGGGTGCTCGACTGGGCGCGCGCGCAAGGCGGGCGCGTCCTCGTCACGTCGGCGCCGGAGCAGGCAGTGGCGGATGCCGACTGCGTCGTCACGGACACCTGGGTCTCCATGGGCGTCGAGGCGAGCGTCAACCGGCACAACATGCTGGCACCTTATCGCGTGGACGAGCGGCTGATGGCGCGCGCCAAGCCCGACGCCATCTTCATGCATTGCCTTCCCGCCAAGCGCGGCGAGGAGGTGAGCGCCGGCGTCATCGACGGGCCGCAATCCGTCGTCTGGGACGAGGCCGAGAACCGCCTCCACGCCCAGAAGGGCATCCTCACCTGGTGCTTGGCCTGACCTCAGGCTGAGGCCCGCGCTCGCCGAGGGCGCGGCCGGGCGTCTGCGCCCGCCGAGCGTCCCGCGAGCACCGCGCGCTCCTCCTCGAAGAGCCGGATCAGCGCGTCCATGACGGCGCGCACGCGCGGGAGCACCCGGATGTCCCGGTGCACCAGCAGCCATTGGTCGCCGGGAACCTCGTCGAGGATGCGTCCCACGCGCCGCAGTCCCGCCTCGCCCTCCCCGAGATAGCAGGGCAGCACGGCGAGGCCGGCGCCCGCGCGCGCGGCCTCGCGCAGCACGAGCCAGTTGTTGACGCGCACGATCGGGCGCGCGCCCCCGGAGAGCTCGAGCATTCGGCTTTGGCCGGGCATGTAGGCGTGATCGTCGTCGAAGCCGGCCCACGGCATCTGCCGGAACGTCTCCGGTGTCGTCTCCGCGGGCGCGAGGCTCGGGCTCGCGTAGACGGCGTAGGCGACGCGGCCCAGCCGGCGCGTCACGATGCTCGCGAGGTCCGGCACCTGCTCGCGGATCAGCAGATCGGCCTCGCGTCGGGAGAGATTTGCGAGCTGGTGGCTGGTAGCGAGCTCGAGCTCGATGCGCTCGAGGAAGCGGCGAAGCCGCAGCAGACGCTCGGCGATGAAATGCGTCATGGCCTCTCCCGCGGAGAGCCGGACCGTGCCCTCGGCCGCATCGCCGAGACCCGCGCTGCGCCGGTTCATCGATTCGGCGGCGCGCTCCATGGTCTGCGCGTCCGCCAGCAGCTCCTCGCCCGCGGGCGTGAGCACGAAGCGATCCGGCAGCCGGTCGAAGAGCCGCGCTCCGATCGTGCGCTCCAGCGCCTTGATTCGGCGCGCGACGGTGGGGTGGCTCACCTCGAGACGACGGGCCGCCGCCGTCAGCTTGCCCTCATCCGCGAGCGTCAGGAACGCCCGCACCGTGTCCCAATCGACCGCCACCTGCTGCACCTCATGGGCGTCACTGTTCAAATTCGTACAGCCGATTTGCGGAATTGTCCATTCTTGAACGTAATTTTTCGGCCTATCTTCGAGCGGTCGCGGGGATATCGTGATCGCCCGTCCTGGAGGCCGAATGCATTTTGAATCGCGCTTGTGGAGATTCACCGAAGGCGTCCGCTTGCGGATCCTCTGGGCGATCCTCGTCGGGCTCGCGGCGGTGGCGCTCGGCATCCTCCGCCTCGGGCTCCTCGGCTGGCTCATCGGCGCGGTGTTCGAGGGGAGAAATCTCGCATCCCTCGCAATTCCGGTGGCGGGCGTCGCGGCGGTGATCGCTCTCCGCGGCATCTTCGAGCAATGGCGAACCATGATCGCGCACGAGACCGCGGCGCGCGTGCAGAAGAAGCTGCGGCGGACGATCTACGACCGCGTCGTTAGGCTGGGTCCCGCCGGCGTCGGGCTCAAGCGCTCGGGCGCGCTTACGCTCTCCCTCATCGACGGCGTCGAGCAGCTCGAGACCTATTTCGGGCGGTTCCTGCCGCAGTTCGCCATCGCCTTGCTGACGCCGCTCCTGGTCTTCTGCGGCGTCGCCATGATCGACCTGCCGGTCGCGGGAGTGATGCTGGGCTTCGCCCTCGTCGCCCTCTTCGCGCCGGCGATCTGGCACCGGGTCGATCGCGCCAATTCGCTGGGGCGGCAGCGGGCCTACGCGGGCTTCGCCGCGGAGTTCCTCGATGCGATCCAAGGCCTCGCGACCTTGAAGGCCTTCGGGCAGAGCAAGGCGCGCGCGGACAAGCTCGAGAGCAAAGCGCAGCAGCTCTTCCAGCGGACCATGTGGGTGCTCAGCACCAACGCGCTCGCGCGCGGCATCACCGACAGCTCGATCGCCTGTGGCGCCGCCGCTGCGCTGGCGCTCGGCGCGCTGCGCGTCGAGAGCGGCGCAATGACGCTATCCTCGCTCCTGGTGGTGCTGATGCTCGGCGTCGAGATCTTCCGCCCCATGCGCGAGCTCCGCACGGTGCTGCACGACGGCATGGTCGGGATGTCCGCCGCTCAGGGCATCTATCAGATACTGGACGACGAGCCCGTCGTTGCCGACAACCCGCCGGCGCCGCTCCGGGAGCCGCTCGCGCCGAGCGTCGCCTTCGAGGACGTGCGCTTCTCCTATCCGGGCTCGCGCCGGAGCGTTCATTCGGGACTCGATTTCCGCGTGTCGCCCGGCGAGCGCGTGGGGCTCGTGGGGTCCTCCGGCGGCGGCAAGTCCTCGATCGTGCGCCTGCTGCTGCGCTTCTACGACCCCGAGGCGGGCACGGTCCGCATCGGCGGGCGGGACCTCCGCGATCTCAGCCTTGCGCAGGTCCGCTCGCTGATCTCCGTCGTCAACCAGGACACCTTCCTCTTCCACGGCACGGTCGAGGACAACATCCGCATCGGGCGCGAGGACGCGACGCAGGAGGAGATCGAGGCCGCGGCGAAGGCCGCGAACATCCACGATTTCGTGACGAGCCTGCCGCAGGGCTATCGCACCATCGTCGGCGAGAAGGGCATCAAGCTCTCCGGCGGCCAGCGTCAGCGAGTCGCGATCGCGCGCGCGCTCTTGCGCGACACGCCCATCCTCGTGCTCGACGAGGCGCTGTCGGCAGTCGACGCCGAGAACGAGGCGGCGATCCAGCAGGCGCTCGACAAGCTCATGCGGGGACGCACGACGCTCGTCTTGGCGCACCGGCTCTCCAGCGTCATCGATTGCGACCGCATCCTCGTCCTCGACCGGGGACGCGTGGCCGAGACGGGCCGGCATGCCGAGCTCATGGCGGCGGGCGGCGTCTACGCGCGGCTGATGGCGGAGCAGGCGCAGGAATCGCGTGCCTCCGAGATCTTCGACGCGCCGCCGCGAATTGTCGCGGCCGAGAGCGCCGCGATGGGCGGCGCGGGCGCCGCGGCTCCGGTGACGGAGGGCATCATCAAGGCCGAGGGGCTCGGCTGGCTCGGACTCGTTGCCGCGCTCATGAAGATGGTCATGCCCTGGAAGGAGAGGCTCGCCGCGACCTTCGGGCTCGGCGTGCTGCGCGTCCTCGCCTTCATCGGCGTCGGAGCGCTGAGCGCGCTCGCGGTGCTGGCGCTCAAGCACGGCGCGCCCTTCGCCGCATGGCTCTGGGCGCTTGCCGCGGTGGCCCCGCTCGCGGGTGTGCTGCATTGGCTCGAATCCTGGATCGCCCACGACATGGCATTCCGGCTCCTCGCGCAGATGCGGATCGACGTCTTCCGCAAGCTCGACGCCTTGGCTCCGGCCTATCTCGTGCGCCGGCGGACCGGCGACCTGATGGCGCTCGTCACCAACGACGTGGAGCTGGTGGAGTATTTCTTCGCGCACACCGTCGCCCCCGCCTTCGTCGCGATCCTGGTGCCGGCGGTCGTGCTCACGGTGCTCGCCTGGCAGAGTCCCTGGATCGCTGCGGCGCTCCTGCCTTTCCTCCTCGCGGTCGGCCTGAGCCCGTTCCTGATGCGAAGGCGCGTCGACCGGCTCGGCTCCGAGGCCCGAGAGGCCGCGGGGGAGCTCAACGCCTTCGCCGTCGATTCAATCCAGGGATTGGGCGAGATCGTGGCCTTCCAGCGGGAGGAGAGCCGCGGCCGCATCCTCGACGCGCTCTCCGAGCGCTACGTCCGGCTGCGGCTGCCGTTCTATCGGGAGCTCACGCTCCAGCAATGCCTCCTCGAGGTCTTCACGGGCCTCGGCGGTCTCGCAGTGGTCGCCGCCGGCGCCGCGCTCGCGGCGGCGGGATCTGTCGATGCGGCGGTGCTGCCTCTGCTCACGCTCCTCGCAATGGCGGCTTTCCTGCCGGTCTCGGAAATCGCGCAGATCGGCCGCCAGCTCGCGGATACGCTGGGGGCGACGCGGCGCCTCTATGCCTTGTCGCGGGAGCCGGTCCTCGTGACCGACGGGCCCGGGGTCGAGGCGGCGGCGGGCGCGGCGGCGGTCGCGCTCGAGCGCGTGAGCTTCTCTTACCCCGGCTACGAGCGCCGCGCGCTCGCGGCGGCGAGCTTCGCGGTTCCCGCTGGCAGGACCGTGGCGCTCGTCGGCACCTCCGGCGCCGGCAAGACGACGGCGGCGCAGCTCATGATGCGGTTCTGGGATCCGCAGGAGGGCAGGATCACGCTCAACGGCTGGGACCTCCGAGATTACGGGCTCGACGCGCTGCGCAGCCGGATCGCGCTGGTGGCGCAGGACACCTACCTCTTCAACGACACGCTCAGGAGCAACATTCTCATCGCGCGGCCCGACGCGTCCGAGGCGGACCTCCTGGCGGCGGTTCGGCACGCCTCGCTCGACGCGCTCGTGGCGGAGCTGCCCGACGGGCTCGACTCCTGGGTCGGCGAGCGCGGCACGGCGCTCTCCGGCGGCCAGCGCCAGCGCGTCGCGATCGCGCGGGCTTTCCTGAAGGACGCGCCGGTTCTGATCCTCGACGAGGCGACATCCCATCTCGACGCGCTCAACGAGCGGGCCGTCCGCGAGGCGCTCGATCTCCTCAAGGCCGATCGCACGACGATCGTGATCGCGCACCGCCTCTCTACCGTCCGCGAGGCCGATCTGATCGTGGTGCTCGAGGAGGGGAGGGTCGTCGAGACGGGCTCGCATGCCGATCTGTTGGCCAAGCGCGGGCTCTACGCCCGCCTCGTCTCGCGCCAGCTCGCATCCGCCTACGTGCCGGCGGCGCAGTAGCGGGTTTTTCTCTCGGCGAGGCGGCATTTCGTGCGAAGATCGGCGCGGAGAACGGGATCCATGACGCCGACTGCAATCGCCGACGACATCGTACAACCTTTCGAGATCCAGCCCTTCCGGCAGCGCGGACGCTTGGTGCGGCTGGGGCCGATGCTCGACACCATCGTCAAGCGTCACGACTACCCCGCCCCGGTCGCGGCGCTGCTGGGCGAGGCGATCGCGCTCGCCGTGGCGCTTGCGAGCGCGCTCAAATACGACGGAGTCTTCACGCTGCAGACCAAGGGCGACGGCGCGATCCGGCTCCTGGTGGCGGACGTCACCAGCGCGGGCGCCGTCCGCGGCTACGCGCAATACGACGTCGGGAAGCTCGCCGAGGCGATGGCGCTCCCGGGGCACGGCTCCGTGCCCCGCCTCATGGGCGCAGGCTATCTCGCCTTCACCGTCGATCAGGGCGAGGACACCGAGCGCTACCAGGGCATCGTGGCGCTCGAGGGCGCGACGCTCGCGGACTGCATCCATCACTACTTCCGCCAATCCGAGCAGATCATGACGGGCATCAAGGTCGCGGTCGCGCAGGGCGAGGACGGCGCCTGGCGCGGCGGCTGCCTCATGGTGCAGCGCCTTCCCGCCGACGAGCGCTCGGAGATCGTGGCCACCAGAGACGAGATCGAGGACGGGTTTCGCCGCGCCCTCATCCTCATGGGCTCCAGCACCTCGGCGGAGCTCACCGATGCGGCGCTTGCGCCGGAGGCCTTGCTCTACCGGCTCTTCCACGAGGACGGCGTTCGCGTCTTCCGCGTCCAGGGCGTGCGCGCGGAGTGCCGCTGCTCGCGCGAGCGCATCGAGCGCGTGCTACGCTCGCTCCCGAGCGCGGAGCGTCAGGACCTCGGCGAGGCGGACGGGTCGGTCACGGTGACTTGCCAATTCTGCAACGAGGCCTATCGCTTCGAGGCCGACGCCGTCTCCGCCATCGCCGCGGGCTAAGGCTCCCGGCCCGCCTTGAAAATGCCGGAAATCGCAGGCAGCGTGCGCGCTCTCGCATGAACCTTCGAGAGCCCGCTCGATGACCCGCGCCATCGCGATCCGCCTGCTCCTCGTTGTATCGCTCCTAGGTCTCGGCGCCTGCACCAACGCGCCGCCGACGCGCCCCGTCTTCGCGGACCCCCGCTTCGCCGGAGAGCCGCCGATCGAATTGGACGTGCAGCGGATCGAGATCGTCCCGCGCTTCCGGCCGAGCCCCGCTCCCGCGCACGTCGAGGAGCGCCCGCCCTTGGCGCTTCCGCACGTCGCGGAGACCTGGGCGCGCGACCGGCTCCGTGCCGCGGGAACGCGCGACGTCGCGACCGCGACGATCACGGATGCGAGCGTCGTCGAGACGGCGCTGCCGAAGGATCAGAGCCTCAGCGGGACCTTCACGCGTCAGCTCGACACGCGCTACGACGCGAGCGTCGCGATTACGGTCGAGATCCGCGACGAGCGCGGCACTCTGCTGCGCTCGGCGACCGCGCGCGCCCAGCGCTCCGCCACGACCGTCGAGGGCACGACGCTCGACGAGCGCGACCGCATCCTCTTCCGGCTCGAGACCGAGCTGATGGCCGACCTCGACCGCGAGCTCGAGCGGCAGATCCGCGACCATTTCGGATTTTTCGTGCGCTAGTGACTTGTCCTGCGTCGCCGCTCAGACGTTGCTGAGCGGGATCGTCGTGGGCGCGCCGATGATGGCGAGGAACTCGCGGCGCGTGCTGGGATCGTCGCGGAAAGCGCCGAGCATGTGGCTCGTCACCATGGAGACGCCGGGCTTGTGGATGCCGCGCGTCGTCATGCACTGGTGTGCCGCCTCGATCACCACGCCCGCGCCCTTGGGCTGCAGCACCTCGCAGAGCGTGTTGGCGATCTGCACCGTCATCTTCTCTTGGATCTGCAGGCGGCGCGCGTAGACCTCGACGAGGCGCGCGAGCTTTGAGATGCCGATCACGCGGTTCTTGGGGAGATAGGCCACATGCGCCTTGCCGATGATCGGAGCCATGTGGTGCTCGCAGTGGGACTCGAAGCGGATGTCCTTGAGCACGACCATCTCGTCGTAGCCCTCGGTCTCCTCGAAGGTCCGGCGCAGCAGCTCGACGGGATCGGTGCCGTAGCCCTGGAAGAATTCCTCGAAGGAGCGTACGACGCGGCCGGGCGTGCCCTTGAGCCCCTCGCGCTCGGGATCGTCGCCCGCCCATTCGATGAGGGTACGTACGGCGCCCTCGGCCTCGCTGCGCGAGGGGCGGCGGCGGGGTGCATGATTGGCGGGCTTGGCGGAGATCGGGACGGGCTTCGTCGGCATGGACTCGGGGACTCCTGTTGCGGGAGCGGCGGGAGCCGTCGCCTCAATTGAGGCGGATCGCCTGATGCGGGCTGTCGAGCGAGAAGGCGGGGATCGCGACGTCGAAGCTCTCGCCGGCCTTGGTCTCCATCTCGTAGCTGCCGACCATGATGCCCGAGGGCGTGGGCAACGGCGTGCCGCTCGTATACTCGTAGGCCTCGCCGGGCTGCAGGACCGGCTGCTCGCCGACCACGCCCGAGCCGCGCACCTCCTGCATGCGCCCGAGCGCGTCGGTGATGCGCCAGTGCCGGCGGCGCAACTGCACGGTCTCGCTGCCGTGGTTCTCGATGCGGACGTGATAGGCCCAGACGTAATGATCGTCCGACGGCGAGGACTGGTCCTCGAGGTAGAACGGCTTAACGATTACCTTGATCGCGCGCGTGGTCGCGGCGTAGGCAGCGGCCTGGCTCCGCTTGGCGGGGCGGTCAGGCGCGGGCATCGGCGGCTCCGGCATTCATAGCCGCCATTCTCCCCCCACCGCCCGGGGCGTCAAGGCTTTGCCGGCTTGGGCGCAGACGAGAGCCGGCTGCCTCACCCGATGTGGAAGATCCGCCAGAAGATGACCCACATCTCCGTGGGCTCCGCGGCAGCCCCCTGCGGCTCGATCGCCGGAAAGTTCGGGCTCGGCAGGGGCGTACATGGGCACCTTGCGGCGTCCGCTGCGGCGGGGCTTGCCGCCAGCAGGGCCGCGCTGCTGCTCAGCGCCACCGTATATGCCGCAACTGCAATCGTTTTCATGATTAATGCGCGCATGTGCTTCTCCTTCTGAAATGGACGAGAAGGACACCATAAGCGTCGCTTGGTGACAACTCCGTGTGCGCTTACTCTGCGGCCGTCGCGGCCCGGGTGGTCATGTTGCGCTTGAGGCCGAGGACGGTGGCGACCGTGAGAACAAGCGCCGCGGCCGAGAATACGAAAACCATCTGCGGCGCGCCCCGGTCGAGGAACCAGCCCAAGACCGGCGGCGTTACAGCGGAGCCGAGATCGAGGCCGGAGTAGACGAAGCCGAAGACCTTGCCGGTAGAGCCCGCGGGCGTGGCGGCGCGCACGAGCATGTCGCGCGAGGGCGTCGTCATGCCGGAAGCGAAGCCCGCGAGTGCCACGCAGGCGACAATCGCGGGATCGGGCATCGCAACCGAGCCGATCAGAATCATGAGCGCGGCCGCCAGCAGCAGGCCCAACGCCACGATCCGCTCGTGGCGCCGCGAGCGGTCCGCGGCGATCCCGCCCGAGAGGATACCGAGCGAGCCCGCCAGCAGATACATCGTGAGCGCGAGATTGGCGGTCGCGAGCGAGGTGCCGTAGAGCTTGTTGAGGGCGGCGGGCATGAAGGTCTGATTGCCCACGAGCGCTACCGAGAGCAGCACGAAATAGGCGAAGCACAGGAGGATCGCTGGCGTCGCCAGCAGCGCGAGGTAGGAGAAACGCCGTCCGCCATTCGATGCGGCCATGGGCTTGCGCTCTCTGCGCTCCGCCTGGAGGACGCCGCTGCGGCTCGCTAGGAGGAGGACGGAGGCAATGCCGAGGAGGCTCGCGGCAATGAGCGCGCCGCGCCAGCCGAAGGCGCTCTCTAGGCCGAGCATGGTCACGGGCGCGGCGGTCCAGCCGATGTTGCCGGAGAACGTGTGCGCGCCGTAGGCGCGCGCCATGCGCTTGGGGCTCACGGTGTGCGTGAGGATCGAATAATCCGCGGGGTGGAAGACGCAATTGCCGAGTCCCGCGAGCACCACCAGCGGGAGCATCAGCCAGAAGCTCGGCACCAGGCCAATGAGACCGGCGCTCGCGGCCGCAAGGCCGAGCCCGCCCAGCAGCACCCGTCTCGCACCGAAGCGGTCGACGAGAAAGCCCGCGGGCGTCTGCGCGAGGCCCGAGGTCGCGTAGAACAATCCCGTCGTCAGCGCGGCTTCGCCGTAGCCGATCCCGAATTCATGGGTGATGAACGGGAAGAGCGGCGGCAGGACGAGCTGATAGAAGTGGCTGAGCCCGTGCGCGGCGCTCACGAGCCCGATCACTTCGACGTCGCGCCGGGTACTGTCGATCGCGGTAGCGGTCATGGCGCGAGGGATCGCTCCTGGGCGGGAAACGGCGCGATCATGGGGCGAGGCGGGCGCGATGTCCACCCTCGAGGAGCGTCGAGAACGTGACGAGCCCCGCGCCGCTCGCGGCGAGCGCCTTCCTGACGGCAGGGTCGATCAGAGCCGCGAGCTCGGCCTCCGGCTCGTAGTCCGGGGGCCACGCATCGCCCTCGCCCCAGCGCCGCGTCGCCGGGTGAAAATAGAGCTCGCTCAGACCTTCGGGCAGCGCCGCAATGAGCCGCCGCACTCGCTCCGGCCCCATGCGGCCGGTGTCCGCGAGGCCGAGCATGGCGTCGTTGCAGCGGATCCCCGCGCGCAGGAGGCGCCGCCGCATCGCGGATGTGCGCCTCGCATGAAGCAGAGCGGCGAGAAGTCGCCGCGGCAGCCGGTCGCTCGCGGCTCGCGCCGAGGCGGCGAATGGCTCGTAGGGCACGCGCACCGCGGCGATGCCGAACTCTCGCGCAAGCTCCAGCAGGATGCGCTGCACCGTCGGGTGCTGATGAAAGTGGTGGTGGCCGTCGACGTGGTCGAGCGCGAGACCGGTCGCGCGGAAGGCCTCGAGCTGGGCACGGCATTCGGCTGCCGCTTGCGCGCGCGCACGCGCGCTGAAGAAGATCCGCAATCCCGCGCGCACGGGGTTGGCTGGGAAACGGCCGTCGGCGCCCACGAGATCGGGGACCCGCTCCGGCGGCAGCGCAGGCCTGCCGTCGACGAGGACGAGATGCAAGCCGACGCCGAGCCGCGGCAGGCGCCGCGCCCGCTCCACCGCATCGGCCGCGGCCGCGCCCGTCACCATCAGGCTCGCGCTCGTGAGGATGCCCTCGCGATGGCCGCGCTCGACCGCCTCGTTGACGGGGAGCGCCAGGCCGAAATCGTCGGCGGTGACGATGAGCTCTTTCGGCAAAGGGTCTCCGGCTGGGATTGGCGGATCGCCTCGAAGCGCCCGCTTGCTACCATCGGGCGACGGCCGGTCGCAACGGGATTCGGCCTTCCCGCGCTAGGAGGCGCTCTCGGGGAATACCGGTAGATCCTCGGCGAACCGCACCCACTCGTGCCGGTGCTGCGCCCAGACGACGCGAGCCGGCCGCAGGACGCCCGCATCCTCGAGGCAGCCCAGCGCGACCCCGATCTGGTGCGGGCGCAAGTCCAGCGTCCAGTAGACGGTGGTGCCGCAATTCGGACAGAAATGGTTGGTGACCGCGCGCCCCGATTCCACCGTGCGCGCGAAGGTCTTGAAGTCCCCCTCGATCGAGAGGATGCGCTCGCGCGGGTAATAGACCCCGACGCCGAAGGCGCTCCCGGTGCGCCGCTGGCATTGCGTGCAGTTGCAGACGGAAATGACGTCGGGGTTGCCGCTCGCCCTGAGGCGCAAGGCACCGCAAGCGCACTTGGCCAGGTGCTCCGAGCGGTCCGGCATCATGCATATCCCTTCGGCGAGCGGCAGTATGGAAGCCTGCCGCCGCCCTCGCGAAGGCTGCGGACCAGGAGAGGCCCGTGGCGTCGGCCCGATCCTCCTTGATCGACGCCGGACCCTCGGCTTAAATACCCGAGGGCGCGGGTGTAGCTCAATGGTAGAGCAGAAGCTTCCCAAGCTTACGACGAGGGTTCGATTCCCTTCACCCGCTCCATTCGATTCAACGATTTGACGCCCATCCGCTACGGCGCGCGCACGTCGCACGGGAGATCACGCGGATGAAATGGCGGCGAAACCGCAAGCGCGCCGGCCTCGCGGGCCGACACGGTCCCGAGACGGGCGCGGCCGCGCCATGAACGACGCCGTCAACTCCTTCCTCTTCGTCTACGCCGGGCTCTTTCCCATCGTGAACCCGGTGGGGGGTGCTCCGCTGTTCCTGGTCTTGACCCAGCACGCGACGGCATCCGAGCGGCATCGGCTCGCCGCCCGGGTCGCCATCAACGGCTTCGTTCTGCTGCTGGGCTCGCTCCTCGTGGGATCGCACGTGCTCGAGTTCTTCGGCATCACCTTGCCCGTAGTGCGCGTCGGCGGCGGCTTGGTGGTGATCGCGTTTGCCTGGAGGCTTCTCAATGCCAACGAGCCGGTGGACGACCGGGACAGTGCTGTCGACGGCGCGCGGCCGCGCCCACCCCTCGACGCCTTTTATCCCTTGACCATGCCGCTCACCGTCGGCCCGGGCTCGATCTCGGTGGCGATCACATTGGGGAGCCAAAGGCCGAGAGTGCTGGAGAATAATTGGGAACTGGCGCTCATCGGAGCGGGAGCCCTCGCGGGCATTCTCGCGATCGCGGTGACGATCTTTCTCTGCTACCGCTTTGCCGAGCGCATCGTCGCGACGCTCGGTGCGAGCGGGACCAACGTCCTCATGCGGCTCTCCGCCTTCATCCTGCTGTGCATCGGCATTCAGATCGTCTGGAACGGATATAGCGCCCTCATGGCGCATCAGTAACCGCATCGGCTGGAGCCCCGCGTCAACCGATCGCGGAAGCGCGCCGGGCTCCGCGCTCCCTGGAGAATCTCGATGGCCGAACCCAAGCTCCTCCTCACAGACGCTCCCGACAGCGAAGCGCGGCGCATCATCGACGACGGGCTCTCCGGCCATAACGTCGAGCATGCCGGCTATTGGGACACGCGGCCGCTTGCCGTCCTCGTGCAGGACCCCGAGAGCGGCCGCACCCTCGGGGGATTACTCGGCCGCACCTCCTTGGGTCTCCTCTTCGTCGACCTCGTGTTCCTGCCGGCGGCGCTGCGCGGCCGCGACATCGGCAGCCGTATCCTGCGCATCGCAGAGGAGGAAGCCCTGCGCCGAGGCTGCCGCGCGGCCGTCCTCTACACCATCAGTTTCCAGGCGCCGGGGTTCTATGAGCGCCACGGCTGGCGCGAATTTGGCCGCATCGACTGCGATCCCCCGGGAACGGCGCGGGTCTTCATGACGAAGACGCTCTTGCCCTCTGCGTGAGGGGATGCGGCGCCTGCATGGCGCCTACCCACCTGGCCAGTTGGAGGCGGCCCAGGCGATCCCCAAATTCGGATGAGCATCTCCCTTGGAGCCTCCCATGCCTCATCCCGATTCGGCCTCCGGGCTCGAGCGTCTTTCCGCGGAGCTCGCGGCGGTCGTTGCGAAGCACGCGCCGGCCGCGGTTTCGATCTCGTCGGAACGCTCCGTGTCGAGCGGGTTCCTCTGGCGGCCGGGCCTGATCGTCACCGCCGACGAGACCCTCGAGGAGGATGGTAATGTCGAAGTGACCCTCGCGGGCGGCGCGGTTGTTGCCGCCGTGGTCGCCGGCCGGGACCCCGCGACGGACGTTGCCCTTCTGCGCATCGAGCGCAAGGACGCTCCAGCGGCTGCCCTCGTGCCCGCACCCGTCGCGACGGGCGCCCTGGCGCTGGTCGTCGGCGCCATCTCCGGCGACCCCACGGCAACCTTCGGCATCGTCTCGCGCTCGACGGGACCCTGGCGCAGCCTGCGCGGCGGTGCCATCGATGCGAGGATCGAGCTCGATCTGACGCTCCCGCGCCGGAGCGAGGGCGGGCTCGCGCTCGACGCTGCCGGCCGCGCCTTCGGCATGGCCGTATTCGGCCCCCGCCGCCGAGTACTGGTCATTCCCGCGGCGACGATCGAGCGCGTCGCCGCCAAGCTCGAGACCGACGGCCGGATTCCCCGCGGCTATCTCGGGCTCGCGCTCCAGCGCGTGCCGGGCGAGGCGTCCGGAGCGGCCGGCGCCATGGTGATGAGCCTCGACCCCAAGGGACCGGCGGCAAAGGCCGGCATCCTCCAGGGCGACGTGCTCCTTGCCTGGAACGGCAGTCCGATTCGGCATCTCCACGCCCTCCTGCGCGGGCTCGGGCCCGACAGCGTCGGGGAGAGCGTGACGCTCGGCTTGCGCCGCGCCGGCCAGAGCAGGGACGTCAAGCTCGAGATCGCCGCGAGGCCGGACGCTTGAGCAGGAATGGCATCGCCGAGCCCATCCGCGTCGTCCTCGAGATAGCGGATGCGGGACTTGCCGATCGGCTCGCGACGCTGCTCGCGGGCGTGCCGGAATTGCGCCTCGTGAGCAGGGGGGAGAGCGCCGACGTAGCGCTGGTGTCCGCGGAAGCCGTGCAAGCCGACGGCGGGATCGAGCTCACGCCCCGCGAAGCCGAGGTGCTGGCGCTGCTAGCGGAGGGCGCCTCGAACAAGACCATCGCGCAGCGGCTCGGCATATCCGTCCACACCGCGAAATTCCACGTGAGCTCGCTGCTCGACAAGCTCGATGCCGTCGGCCGCACCGATGCCGTCGCCCATGCGGCGCGGCGTCATTCATCTCTGAGGCCTTCGCGATGCGAGAGAATGCGATGGACGATACCGATCTCGACCCCTATTCGGAGGCCGTCGTCGGCGCGGTCGACGCAGTTGGCTCCGCGGTCGTGCGCGTCGAGGTCCCGATGGAACCGGGGCGTCGCCGCGGCGGAACCGGCTCCGGCGTGATCATCTCGCCGGACGGGCTCGTCCTCACCAACAGCCACGTCGTCGAAGGCGTGATGAGCGTGCGCCTTGCGCTCCCTGACGGGCGCCGCATGGAGGCGCGCGTCGTCGGCGACGATGCCCACACCGATCTGGCGCTCCTGCGCGCGACCGATGGCAGCACGCTGCCCACGGCGCGTCTCGGCGATTCGAAGAGGCTGCGACGCGGCCAGCTCGTGATCGCCATCGGCAATCCCCTGGGCTTCGAGTCGACGGTGACCGCGGGCGTGGTCTCCGCGCTCGGGCGCTCGCTTCGCGCGCGGACGGGCATGCTCATCGACGACGTGATTCAGACGGATGCCGCGCTCAATCCCGGGAATTCCGGCGGGCCGCTGGTCTCCGCGCGCGCGGAGGTCGTGGGCATCAACACCGCCGTGATCGCCGGCGCGCAAGGCATCTGCTTCGCCGTCGCCAGCAACACCGCGAGCTACGTCGTGAGCGAGATCGTCCGCCACGGCCGCGTCAGGCGCGCCTTCATCGGGATCGCCGCGCAGACGGTGCCGCTCCCCCGGCGCTTCGGCCTTGCGCTCGGCCTCGACCAGCCCTTCGCCGCCGCCGTCACCGAGGTGGCGCCGGAGGGGCCCGCGGCGCGGGCCGGACTCAAGCCCGGAAGCCTCGTCGTGGCGCTCGACGGCGAGCGCGTCACCGGCTCCGACGATCTCGTGCGCCTCCTCTCCGCCGGGCGGATCGGCGCCTCCGTGTCGCTCTCGGCGGTCGCGGAGGGGAAGCTCAGGGAGATCGTCCTCGTGCCGACCGAGCGCGAGAGCCTCCGCGAGGCCAGCTAGCGCCGACCCCGAGAATTCCGATTGCGCATTGCCCGCTGAGGCCTCACCGTGCGGCCCGTTCACGGCGGGCGGAGAGACGGGCAATGTGGGCGGTGGTGCCGGCGAAGCGCTTGCGCAAGGCAAAGCAGCGGCTCGCCGGCGTGCTCTCGGCCGATGAGCGGCACGATCTCGCGCGCGCAATGCTCACGGACGTGCTGCGCTGCCTCTCGGGCATCGCGGCCCTCGAAGGCATCGTCGTGGTAAGCGGCGATCCCGAGATCGTCGCGATCGCCGGATCCTGTGGCGCGAGGGTGGCGGAAGACGAGAGCGCGGGCCATACCGCCGCGGTCGAGCTCGGGCTGGGCGTCTTGCGCGCGCAGGGCGCGGATTCCGCTCTCGTTCTATCGGCAGACGTCCCCGGTATTTCCGCCGGCGAGGTCGAGCGCTTGCTCGGGGAGCACGCGCGTGCGGCCCTGAAAGGCCCGGCCCTCACCATCGTCACCGATATTCGCCAGGACGGCACGAATGCCGTCTGCTGCTCGCCGCCGGATGCCATTCGGTTCTCCTTCGGGCTCGGCAGCCTTCGGCGCCACCTCTTCGCGGCGCGCGAGATGGGCGTCGCCGCAACGGTGCTCGACCTTCCCGGGATCGCCCTCGACATCGACGAGCCCGATGATCTGCGGGCGCTCCTCGCAACCGCAAGCCAATGCGACTCCGCGCGCTACCTCCGGGAGATCGGCGTCGCGCGGCGGCTCGCGTGATCCGCGGGCGCGGACTTTTCGTTGCCACCGCGGGACCCGCGGAAATACTGTAGGCGCTCGTTTCGGTCGAAGGAGCCCATCTTGCTCGAGCTCGGGCACAAGGCGTCGGCGGAGCAGCTCAGTCCGCGGAAGCTGCGGAAGCTCTCCCGTCTTGCGGAGGAGGTCGGATTCGAGTCCGTCCTCGGCAGCGACCGATTCCAGGACCGGTGTATTCGGACCGAGAACGCGACCATCTACGACGAGCCCGCGACGCCCCGTCCGTACCAGGCGCCCTTCCTCGGGCTCTCTTCCGGGCAGGTGCCTCCCCAATTGGGCAGGGCATTCGGTTGACGGGCCTGACGCTCCATCCGCTCTCGGGCTTGCCGCTCATCAAGCCCGGCGACGATCTCCCCGCGCTCTTCGTCGCGGCCATGGCCGGGAACTCCCTCGCGCCGGCCGGGCACGACGTCCTTGTGGTCGCGCAGAAGATCGTCTCCAAGGCCGAGGGGCGTTTCGTCGATCTCGCGACGGTGCGCCCGTCGGCGCAGGCGGTGGCGCTGGCGCAAGAGGTCGAGAAGGACCCGCGCCTCGTCGAGGTGATCCTCTCGGAATCCCGCCGCGTGGTGCGGCGCCGGAAGGGCGTGCTCATCGTCGAGCACCGCCTGGGATTCGTGATGGCTAATGCAGGGGTCGACCGCTCGAACGTCGCGCCCCCTGGGGAGAGCGAGCGCGTGCTCCTGCTGCCTCGCGATCCCGACGCCTCGGCCGCGGCATTGCGCGCCCGCCTCGTCGCCCACTTCGGCGTCGAGATGGCCGTCGTCATCAATGACAGCTTCGGCCGGCCCTGGCGCCGGGGCACGGTGGGTGTGGCCTTGGGCGCCGCGGGCCTGCCGGCGCTCCTGGACCTCCGCGGCAAGCCCGATCTCCACGGCAGGCCGCTCGAGGTGACCGTCGCGGGATTTGCCGACGAGATCGCGTCCGCGGCCTCGCTGGTGATGGGGCAGGCGGGCGAAGCCATCCCCGCAGTGGTCGTGCGCGGTCTCGCCTGGAATGCGCCCGCCGCGCCTGCTTCGGAGATCGTGCGGGCGGCCGAGGAGGATTTGTTCCGATGAGCGACGGAGCCGTCCTCGCGCTCTCCGGCGGCATCGGCGGCGCGAAGCTCGCTCTCGGCTTGAGCCGGGTGCTGCCGAGCGGACGCCTCACGGTCGTCGCCAATACCGGCGACGATTTCGAGCATCTGGGGCTCAGCATCTCGCCCGATCTCGACACGCTGATGTACACGCTCGCGGGGCTCGACAACCCCGAGGCCGGCTGGGGCCGCAGGAACGAGACCTGGACCTTCATGGCCGCGCTCGATTCCCTCGGCGGCGAGACCTGGTTCAAGCTCGGCGATGGCGATCTTGCGGTCCATGTCGAGCGCACGCGCCGTCTCCGCGTCGGCGAGCGGCTCACGGCGATCACTGCCGATTTCTGCCGCCGCCTCGGCATCGGCGCGAGGCTGCTGCCGATGAGCGATGATCGCGTGCGCACGCGCCTGCGCACCTCGGAGGGCTGGCTCGAATTCCAGGAGTATTTCGTGCGCCGCCGCTGCGCGCCCGAGGTACGGGAAATCGAATTCGCGGGCGCCGCATCGGCGGAGGCCAATCCTGCCTTCTTGGCCGCCCTCGCGGAGCCGCGTCTCCACGCAGTCGTGATCTGTCCCTCGAACCCCTTCATCAGCGTCGATCCGATCCTCGCATTGCCGGGAGTAAAGGCGGCGCTTGCGAAGTGCCGCGCGCCGGTGCTCGCGATATCCCCGATCATCGGCGGAAGGGCGGTCAAGGGGCCGACCGCGAAGATGATGGCGGAGCTCGGCCTCACCGTGAGCGCCGTCACGGTCGCGCGGCACTATCGGGAATTTCTCGACGGATTCATCCTCGACGTGGCGGATGCCCCGCTTGCACCGGGGCTCGATATGCCCTTCACTCTCGCCAAGACCCTGATGCGCACGCTCGGCGATCGCGAGGAGCTCGCGCGCGGGGTACTCGAATTCGCCGATACGCTCCGAGAGAAAGCGAGGGGATAGAGGTGGCGGGTCTCGATCGATTGCTCACGCGCGCGCTCGCGGGCGAAACGCCGTCTCGCGCGGATGCGCTGTCGCTGGCGGAAGCGTCCGACCTCCCCGCGCTGACGGTGGCCGCTGCGGAGCTTCGCGACCGCGGGCATGGCCCGCGCGTCTCCTTCTCCCGCAAGGTGTTCATTCCGCTGACGCAGCTCTGCCGCGACGTCTGCAGCTACTGCACCTTCGCCCACCCGCCGCGCGCGGGCGAGGCGCCCTATCTCTCCGCCGAGGAGGCGCTCGCGATCGCCCGCGCGGGCGTCCGGGCAGGCTGCCGCGAGGCGCTCTTCACCCTCGGCGACAAGCCGGAGCTGCGCTACGCCGCGGCGCGCGAGGCGCTCGCGCGCCTCGGCCACGCGAGCACGCTCTCCTACCTCGGGGAAATGGCGGCGCTGGTGCTCCGGGAGACCGGGCTGCTGCCGCACCTCAATCCCGGCGTCATGAGCCGCGAGGAGATCGAGCGCCTGCGGCCGGTCTCGGTCTCGCAGGGCATCATGCTCGAGAGCGCCTCGGAGCGGCTGGCGCTCAGGGGCGGGCCGCATTTCGGCTCGCCGGACAAGCTGCCGTCGCTGCGGCTTGCGGCCATTCGCGCGGCCGGCGAGGCCGCGGTGCCCTTCACCTCCGGCATCCTCATCGGCATCGGCGAGACACGGCGCGAGCGCATCGAAGCGCTGCTCGAGCTCCGCGACCTGCAGGAGCAATTCGGCCATCTGCAGGAGATCATCATCCAGAACTTCCGCGCGAAGCCCGGCACGCGCATGGCGGGGGCGGCGGAGCCCGACCTCGAGGACCATCTCTGGACCATCGCCGTCGCGCGGCTGCTCTTCGGTCCCGACATGAACATCCAGGCGCCGCCCAATCTGAGCCCCGGCGCCCTCTCGAGCCTGGTCGCCGCCGGGGTCAACGACTGGGGCGGCGTCTCGCCGGTGACGCCGGATCACGTGAATCCCGAAGCGCCCTGGCCCACGCTCGACGCGCTCCGGACGCAAACGGCTGCCGCGGGGAAGACGCTGGTCGAGCGTCTCGCGATCTATCCCGCTTACGCGCGCGAGCCCGGGCGCTGGCTCGATCCCGCGCTCCGCACCCCGGTGCTGCGCGCGATCGACGCGGAGGGTCTCGCGCGCACCGACGCATGGATGCCCGGCGCCGAGATCGATGTGCCCGCGATCCCGCGGCGCGGCTTCGGCGGGGCCGAGCCGGTTGCCTCTCTCTTGGATCGCGCCGCGGCCGGCGACGACCTCGGCGAGGCCGAGATCGTGCGGCTTTTCGGTGCGCGCGACGACGAGTTTCACCGCGTCTGCGAGGCCGCGGATGCGCTCCGTGCGAAGGTCTCCGGCGAGCGCGTGAGCTATGTCGTCACGCGCAACATCAACTACACCAATATTTGCTATTTCCGCTGCCAGTTCTGCGCCTTCTCCAAGGGGAAGCTCAGCGAGAACCTGCGCGGACGGCCCTACGATCTCGCGCTCGAGGAGATCCAGCGCCGCGCCGTCGAGGCGTGGGAGCGTGGTGCCACCGAAGTCTGCATGCAGGGCGGCATCCATCCGGACTACACCGGCGCCACGTACCTCGCGATCTGCCGCGCCGTGAAGGATGCGGTGCCGGGCATCCACGTGCACGCCTTCTCGCCGCTGGAGATCTGGCAGGGTGCCGCGACGCTGGGGCGGAGCGTGCGGGATTTCCTCGCGGAGCTCGGCGAGGCCGGGCTCGGCTCCCTGCCCGGCACGGCGGCGGAGGTCCTGGACGACGAGGTCCGCGCCGTCATCTGCCCCGACAAGATCAAGACGCAGCAATGGCTCGAGGTGATGGAAGCCGCGCACGCCGTGGGATTGCGCAGCACCTCCACGATCATGTACGGCCACGTCGATCGCCCCCGGCATTGGGCGCGCCACCTCCTGCGGCTCCGCGCGCTGCAGGCGCGCACGGGCGGGATCACGGAATTCGTGCCGCTGCCTTTCGTGGCGATGGAGGCGCCGATCTACTTGAAGGGCCGCGCGCGAAGCGGCCCCACCTACCGGGAGGCGGTGCTGATGCACGCGGTGGCGCGGCTCGCGCTCCATCCGCTCATCCCCAACATCCAGACCTCCTGGGTCAAGATGGGACCGGAAGGCGCTGCCGCCTGCTTGCGGGCGGGCGCCAACGATCTCGGCGGCACCCTCATGAACGAGAGCATCACCCGCGCCGCCGGCGCCGCGCACGGCCAGGAGATGGCGCCGGAGCGGATGGAGGCGCTGATCCGGTCCCTGGGCCGCGAGCCGCGCCAGCGCACGACGCTTTACGCAGAAGCGCCTGCCGCGCGTGTCGCGGCCTCCTTCGGCGCCGCCGCCCTCGCCGGGACGATCAATACGCCGGCGCCGCGCTACGAGCGGCAGCGGGCCGGAGCTGTTCGGCTCGTGCAGTAGGGGATGAACGGCATGTCGCTCGACCGACCGACCTATCGGCTCATGGCGGCGGTCGTCGCGGTCGGATTGTTGGCGGCGGTGGGCGCCGCTTGGCTCGCCGGAAGCGGCGAGGACGGGGTATCGACCGAGGGCGCCGCGGCGCTCGGGCTGGGGGTTTTCTTCACGATCATGCTCTGCGGGGCATTGATGGCGGCGATGTTCTTCAGCGACCGCTCGGGACGCGATCAATAGCCCCTCGACCTCAGTCTCTGTCGAAGACCACGCCGCTGATGAGATTGGCCTCGGCGAGGCGCTGGAGGTCGATGCCGCCCGCCGGCCTCGGCGGCGCCATGCTCGCGATTGCCGCATCGAGCGCCGCTCTCGCCTCGCGCCGGACCCTCTCGGCCTGCGCGACCTCGACCGCGGCGAAGCGTATGCGGTCGCCGGGCCTGCGGCGCCCCACGACTGGCAGATCCGCGGAGATCACCGTCGCGATCTTGGGATAGCCGCCGGTCGTCTGGTGATCCGCCAGCAACAGGATCGCCTGACCCGAGCCCGGCACTTGGATCGCGCCCGTAGCGATGCCGTCGGAGACGATGTCCCATCCGCCGCGATGCTCGAGGCGCGGTCCCTCGAGCCGGAGCCCCATGCGATCCGCATTCTTCGAGATCGTGAATTCCGCGGTGAGGAGAGTCCGAATCGCGGCCTCCGAGAAATGGTCCTGCTGCGGCCCGAGCACGATGCGGATCGGCCGCTCGCCGCCGAGCTCCAGCGGAGCAGGGAGACTGAGCTCCGTCCGCTCCGCCGCGATCTCGCGCGCGAGTGGCAGCACGTCTCCCGCCGCGAGCGCGCGCCCGCCGAAGCCGCCGAGCCCGCCGCGAACGTAGGTCGAGGCGCTGCCGAGCACGGGCTTCAGCGCGAAGCCGCCCTCGACCGCCAGGTAGCAGCAGACGCTCGCGCCGAGCCGATGCACGCGAAAGGCTTCACCGCGCCGCAACAGCGCGCTCCGCCAGCTGCCGAGGGTCGTGGGCCGATCGCCCAGGAGCTCGATCTCGGCGCTACCGCCGGCAACAGCGACGCGCAGGGAATCGGCGGCGACCTCCAGCGTCGGCCCCAGGTGCAGAATTTCGAGCGCCGCCAAATCGCCGGAGTTGCCCGCGAGACGGTTTGCGATCTCGAGGCTTTCGGAGTCGAGCGCTCCCGAGACAGGTACACCGAATGCCTGGAAGCCGAAGCGGCCGCGGTCCTGCACCGTCGTGTGCAGGCCGGGGGTCACGACTCTCAGCGCAGCGCTCACGCCGCGAGCTCCTTGTGGTCGATGCGGTAGGTACCGCGCTCGGACGCCTCGCGAATGCGGGCGAACGCCTTGCGATCGATCCGCTCGAACTCGACGGCGTCGCCGGGTGCCAAGAGCGCCGGCGGAGAAAGCTCGTGGTCGAAGATCTTGATGGGCGTCGTCCCGATCAGGTGCCATCCGCCTGGGCTCTCGACGGGATAGATCGCGGTCATGGTGGTTGCGATCGAGACCGATCCCGGCGGCACGCGCGTGCGCGGATCGGATCGTCGCGGCAGCACCAGCGCCGGCGCGAGGTCGCCCATATAGGGATAGCCCGGCAAAAAGCCGATCATGTAGACGTGGTAGCGGGCCTCGGTATGGAGCGCCACGACACGATCCGACGTGAGCCCGGTCCGCTCCGCCACTTCGGCGAGGTCCGGCGCGAGCTCGCCTTCGTAGCAGACAGGCACGCGCCAAAGACGCCGCGCGCGACCCGAAGCGAGCTCGCCCGCGAGCAAGGCTCGGATTGCCGCGGTGAGCGCCTCGGTGTCGGTGCGCAAGGGATCGTAATGCACCATGAGGGAGCGGAAGGTCGGGACGCTCTCGACCACGCCCGGAAGACGCGCCGCACGCAGACGGGCATCGAGGCCGAGCACCCTGTCGCTGAGGCCGCGGTCGATCCGGTCGCCGAACTCGACGACGAGGGCGGTGTCGCCGCAGGGCAGGAACTTGACCGGCATCTCCTGTATTTCCGGGGCTTCTTGGCTTGCCGACAATTCGGTTGATAGGCGCGGAGGAGGAATCCTATCATCGCGCCGAATTCGGCACCATCGGCGCGGGCGCGCCCATCAGGAGAAGAGGCATGGCCAAGGTAGTGAATCTGAACGCGGACATGGGCGAGTGCTTCGGCGCGTTCAAGATCGGCGACGATGACGCGCTCCTCGACATCATCGGCTCCGCCAGCATCGCCTGCGGCTTCCATGCGGGCGACGCGCGGACGATGCAGCACGTCGTCATGCGCGCCAAGGAGAAGGGGGTCAGCATCGGCTGCCATCCCGGCTTCAATGATCTCTGGGGCTTCGGCCGCCGCCGCATCGACATGGGCAACCGCGACCTCGAATACATGGTGGCCTACCAGATCGGCGCGCTCCAGGGGATGGCGGCCTATGCCGGCCTCAAGGTCACGCACCTGAAGCCGCACGGCTCGCTCAACAACATGGCCGCGGAGGACATCGAGATCGCGCTCGCGATCGGCCGCGCGATGAAGACCATCGACCGCTCCATCATCTACGTGGCCCTCGCGGGCTCCGAGATGGAGGCGGCGGCGATCAAGCTTGAGCTGCCGCTCGCGCGCGAGGGCTTTTGCGACCGTCTCTACGACGACGACGGAAATCTCACCTCGCGCAAGATCGCCGGCGCGGTGCTGCACGATCCCGAGGAGATCAAGAGCCGGGTCGTGCACATGGTGCTGAACGAGGAGATCGTCTCGCGGAACGGCAAGCATCTCAAGCGCAAGCTCGACAGCCTCTGCCTCCACGGCGACGAGCCCTCGGCTGTGGTTGCCGCGCGCGCGGTGCGCCAGGGGCTCGAGGCGGCGGGGGTGCGCTGCGTGACGCTGCCGGAAATGAAGCTCGGCTAACCGGATTGACCCTCGCCCTCCCGCGCTTCGCGCGGGCCCCAACCCTCTCCCACTCCGTGGGAGAGGGAGTCTTTTGTCCCTCTCCCGCAACGCGGGAGAGGGTTGGGGCCCATCGCGCAGCGATGGGAGGGTGAGGATTTCTACCGCCGAAGTCTCGGAATGATCTCTCTCGCGATTACCTCGACCTGATCGGCGCGGTACTTGTACGGCACGAAGATGAGCTTCTGCACGCCCGCGTCGAGCTGCGCCTGGAGCTGCGCCACGCACTCGTCGACCGTGCCCATGATCGCGGAGGCCTTGGTCGATTCGCTCCAGGCGGCGTAATCCCACTCTTTCGAGAGCCACTCCAGCATCGGCCCCTCGACCGCCGCGCGCGAGTCCCCGACCATGATCGGAAGCTGGTTCGCATTGAGCAGCGTCGCCGGGTCCTTTCCGGCCTCGGCCGCGAAGTCGCAGACCTTCTTCCAGGATTTGACGAAGCTCTCGGGCGTATAGAAGTAGGTGAGCCAGCCGTCGCCTGCGACCCCCGCCCGCTTCAGCACGCGATCGACGTAGCCGCCGATCAAGATCGGCGGGCGCGGTCTCTGCCGCGGCTTCGGGAACATGACCGCGGCCTTCATGTGATAGGGCGGCCAGTCGCCGGCGACGACGTCCTCCGTCCAGAGCCGCGTCATGATGGTGAGGCTCTCGTCCATGATCTTGCCGCGCTTCTCGAACGGCACGCCCACGGAATCGAACTCGCGCCTGTACCAGCCGGAGGCGAGGCCCAGCAGAAGCCGCCCACCGGAGAGCAGATCCATCGAGGAGAGCTGCTTTGCGAGCAGCACGGGATTGCGCATGGGGAGCACAAGGACGCCCGTCCCGAGCTTGATGCGCGAGGTGCGCGCGCCCACCGCCGTCAGCAGCGAGAGGCAGTCGATGATCGGGAAATGCGGCTGCACGCCCAGGAGAACGTGGTCCCAGACCCAGAGCGAATTGTAGCCCAGCGCCTCCGCGCGGACCCCGAATTCCACGAGCTCCCGCGCGTCCGGCAGCTCCGGAAACGCCGTGAAGTTCCGCATCGCCAAGCCAAAGGTGTTCGACAATCCCGCCATGTTGCTCCCCGTGCTGCGCGCCTTCGCTCAGGCGATGTAAAGCTTGTCCGGATCGAGGTGCCGCAGGACCGAGAGCTCGCGCTCGCTCGGCGGCTCGGTGGTGCCAATCTCGTCGGCGGCCGCGAGGTCGAACCCGGTGTTGTCGCGGACCTCCTCGAGGCTGACGCCCGGATGCAGCGCCAGCACCTTCATCTGCGGGTTCCTCTCATCGAAGCCCATGACCGCGAGATCGGTGACGACGCGCCACATGCCGCCGGCGACGAGGCCCGAGTCCCGGCGGCTGCTGCCGCCGCGGATGAAGCCGGGGCTGGTGATGAAATCGACCTTCTCCACGAAGCGCCGCTTCTCGTGCTTCATCGCGACGATCATCTGCGTCAGGCTCGAGATGTCGTTGCCGCCGCCGGTGCCCGGAAGGCGCGTCGCGGGGTTCTCGGGATCGCCGATGAAGGAGCTGTTGAGATTGCCGTAGCGATCGATCTGCGCGCCGCCCATGAAGCCGATGTCGACGTAGCCGCGCTGCAGGAGCAGGAGCACGTCCGTGCTGCTCAGGACCATGTTGGCGCGGCGCGTGCAGCGCTGCTCGTTGGTCGAGGGCGGAAGCTGTCCGGGCTCGACGAAGGCGCCGATCGTCCCGCCCTCGAAAAGGATGGTGAGGCCCGGCCCGTGCAGGCGCTGCGCAAGCGTCGCCGCGAGGAGCGGAATGCCGACGCCTGCGAACACCACCTGGCCGTCCTTGAGGAGGCGTCCCGCCATCACCGCCAGCAGTTCGCTCGCGGTGTAGTTGTGGCGCGCGGCCTTGGCCGCCGCTCTAGTCGTCATAAATGCTCCTCCCGCGACGCGCCGCATCGAGCATCTCCGCGACGCCGAGCAGCGCGAGGTATTCGGTCCAGCTCTTGGGCCCATGAAAATAGCGATCGAGATACTCCGCAATCCCCTTCGCGGGGTCCTTCCGGATCATCTCCGCGTACATGTCGAGGTGCTTGAAGAAGGGCTCGTAGACGCCGTAACACTCGTGCGGCGCGCAGCCGAAGGGCGCCTCCACCACCGCGTCGACCGCCATGAAGGGAATCTTCGTCTGGTCGGGCGCGCGCCGGATCTGGTCGTTGGAGACGATGCGCTCGGTCGTGAGGATCACGCGGTTGGCGGCCATTGCGAGATCGACGTCCATGAACTGGAGACCGTCCATCTGCGCGTTGCCGTAGGCATCGCAGCGCTGCACGTGGATGAGGGCGACGTCGGGGTTGAGCGCGGGAACCAGCACGAGCCTCTCGCCCGTGAAGGGGCAGTCGATCTGTTTCACGTCGGAGAGGCGCGCGATCACGTCCGAGCCCATCATCGAGCGCATCGGCAGGAACGGCACGCCCATGGCGCCCGCGCGGAAGCGCATGCCCACGGCCATATGGCTCCATTCCTCGAAGCGCGCGCGCTTCGATTCCGTGTAGAGCCGCATCACCTTGGAGACGCCCCAAACGATACCCTGGCTGAACCAGCTCGTGAGCACGTGATCGGAGGCGCCGGAGCCGAAGAGCAGCTCGCCCTCGCTCGACATGATGCTCCGCGAGCAGGAGAGGCGCTTTTTGCCCGCGCGGATCAGCGCCCAGATCATCGCCATCGGCGTGCGCGAGAGAGTGCTGCCGCCGATCCCGACCTTGTCGCCGTCCTTGACGAGCTTCGCCGCCTCCTCCAGCGACATCACCTTCTCGCGCAGGCTCCGGTCGCGCTCGACGGTCCTTCTGCGCAGCTCGAGATATGCGTCCGCCAACTTTCTTTCCTCCAATGCTATCCCGGACGATTGAGTCCGGTCTCGGCGTTGAACTCCCGGATGAGTCCGTCCCAGCGCGGGATCGCCGCGTGCAGCCCCGTCCAGAACTCCTGCGGCCGCCGCCGGTCGAAATCCGCGAGCGGCACGCCCTGCTGCTCGACCCAGGTGTAATAGCCGAGATTGAAGATCCGGTTCCGGTCGGTCTGGGCGAGCTCGATCAGGTGATCGTCGGAGACGCCTTCGAGATGGCGCGCGAAGACCTCGCCCGCGCCGATTGCGTCGAAACCGCGGGGATAGTGCGCGGCCTCGAATTTCTCGCGCTCGCTCCCGTACATGGCGGCGCTGTCTGTGGCGACCGTCACGATCGCATCCTCGCGGCCGAGGCCGAGCCGCTTCGCCGTCTTGATGGCCGCGACCACGTTGGCGATGCTGGAGAGGCCGAGCGCGTCGAGCTCGCACACTGCCGCTGCGTCGAGCTTTTGCCGCTCCGTCAGATAGCGTCGCCCGGCTTCGCTGTTGAAAAGGAGGTTGAGCGAATCCGTGCTACGGTCGGAGACCCCCGCGACGAGATCCGTGTTGAGGACGTTGTGGATGAAGGGGATGTGCTTGTCGCCGATGCCCTGGATATTGTGCTCGCCGTAGCCGTTGTAGAGCATGGTCGGGCATTCCAGCGCCTCCGCCGCGACGATCCTCGCGCCGAGCTCCGACTTGAGATAATCGCCCGCGCCGAGCGTCCCCGCCGAGCCCGAGGCCGCGACGAAGGCGCCGAGCCGCAGCCTCGGATCGCGCGCACGGGCATCCTCGAAGACCGCGTGGAGCGCGGGTCCCGTGCAGACCCGGTGCGCGAGGTAATTCCCGAATTCGCAGAACTGGTTGAGGATGACGTTCGCGGGATCGTGCGAGAGACGCGCGCACTCGTCGTAGATCTCCTTGACGTTGCTCTCGGTCCCGGGCGTGCGGACGATGTCGCTGGGGTCCGCGACCCAGCGCTTGAGCCAATCGAAGCGCTCCTGACTCATCCCCTGCGGCAGCACGGCGACGCCGCGGCAGCCGAGGATGCGCGAGATCGCGACGCCGCCGCGGCAATAGTTTCCGGTCGAGGGCCAGATCGCCTTGTGCCGCTCGGGGTCGAACTGCCCCGTGACGAGACGCGGCACCAGGCAGCCATAGGCCGCGAGCACCTTGTGCGCGCCGATCATCGGGAAGGTGCGGCCGAGCGCCACGAGGATGCGGGCGGAGACGCCCGTGAGGGCCGGCGGCAGGTCGAGGTAGCAGGGCACGCGCTCGCGCCCGCGCCGGCTGCGGTCGTTGTACCAATGCACGCGGAAGAGGTTCAGCGGCTCCGGCGCGTCCGGATCGACGCCGGCGAGCCGCGCCGCTATCGAGCCCGGGATGCTCTCGGGCTCGCCGAGCTCGCTAAAGGTCGGAAGCACCACGCGCGCCTCGCGCAGGTGCTTGACCGCGCGCTCGCGGATGCGCCGGTCGACGATCTCCGTCGTGAGTTCTGTCCAGGCCACGCGCTCGGCAGTCCTCTATTTTCGATTGTTTCTCGGCAACGGCTCTCGCCGATGTGAATAGCATGGCGCTTGCGTGCCTTACAACCGACCGCAGCCGAATGGCTATGGGAATCCTCCGAGCGGGAGTGCAACATGGCCGGCCGGGGTTCAGGAAGCTCGGAGGCCGCGCTCATGGCAAGAACGCTACCCTCTCAAGCGCGCGTGGTGATCGTCGGCGGCGGCGTGGTCGGATGCTCCGTCGCCTACCACCTGACGAAGCTCGGCTGGAAGGACGTCGTCCTCCTCGAGCGCAAGAAGCTCACGAGCGGCACCACCTGGCACGCGGCAGGCCTCATCGGCCAGCTCCGGGCGACGCTCAACATGACGCGGCTCGCGCGCTACACCGCCGAGCTTTATGCGAGCCTCGAAGCGGAGACGGGGCAGGCAACGGGCTGGAAGCAGCGCGGCTCGGTCGCGCTCGCGACCACGCCAGCGCGGCTCGAGGAGCTGCTGCGCGGCGCCTCCATGGCCAAGACCTTCGGGCTCGAGATTCACTCGATCGGCGCTAACGAGATCAAGCGCCATTGGCCGCTCCTCGACGTCAGCGACGTCGGCGGCGGCGTCTTCATCCCGAAGGACGGCCAGGTCAACCCCGTCGACGTCACGATGGCCTTGGCGAAGGGTGCGACGCGGGGCGGAGCCAGCATCTTCGAGGAGACGAAAGTGACGGCGATTCGGAGCGCGCGCGGCCGCGCCACGGGCGTCGCGACCGAGCAAGGCGAGATCGCCGCGGAATACGTGGTGCTCGCGACGGGGCTCTGGTCGCGCTGGCTCGGCAGGAGCTGCGGCGTCAACATCCCGCTCCAGGCCTGCGAGCATTTCTACGTCGTGACCGAGGACTTCGCGGAATTGACGCCAAACCTGCCGGTGCTGCGCGATCCCGATCACTGCGCCTATTTCAAGGAGGATGCGGGGAAGCTGCTCTTCGGCGCCTTCGAGCCCAATGCGCGGCCTTGGGCCGTCGAGGGCATTCCCGAGGATTTCGAGTTTACGGAGCTCAACGAGGACGTCGAGCATTTCGCGCCGATCCTCGAGGCGGCGATGCGGCGCATTCCCGCGCTCACGCGCGTGGGCATCCGCAAGTTCTTCAACGGCCCCGAGAGCTTCACGCCGGACGTGCGCTACATGCTCGGGGAGACGCCCGAGCTTAAGCGCCTCTTCGTCGCCGCCGGGTTCAATTCGACGGGCATCCAGTCCGCGGGCGGGGCGGGGAAGGTGCTCTCGGAATGGATCGTCGGCGGGCATCCGCCGATGGATCTCTGGGACGTCGACATCAGACGGATGCAGCGCTTCCAGAGCAACAAGCTCTATGCCGCCGATCGCGCCGCGGAGTCGCTGGGCCTGCTCTACGCGATGCATTGGCCTTATCGCCAATACGAGAGCGCGCGCGGCGTGCGCACCACGCCCTTCCACGATCTCCTCGCGGCGCGCGGCGCCTGCTTCGGCGAGGTCGCGGGCTGGGAGCGCGCCAACTGGTACGCGCCCAAGGGGATGGAGCCCCGCTACGACTACAGCTACAAGCGCCAGAACTGGTTCCAATGCGCGGCGGCCGAGCACAAGGCCGTGCGCACCGGCGTCGCCGCGCTCGATCAGACATCCTTCGCGAAATTCCTGGTCGAGGGGAAGGACAGCGAGCGCGTGCTGCAGCGCATCTGCGCCAACGACGTGGCGGTGCCCGTCGGCAGGGTCGTCTATACGCAATGGCTCAACGAGCGCGGCGGGATCGAGGCCGATCTCACGGTGACACGGCTTTCCGAGACGGCTTTTCTGGTGGTGACAAGCGCGGCCTGCGCCGTGCGCGATTTCGATTGGCTCGAGAGCCACATTCCCGAGGGCGCGCATGCGGTCGCGGTCGACGTGACCTCGGCCTACGCCGTGCTGAGCGTGATGGGGCCGCAGAGCCGCGCGCTGCTCGCGCAGGCATCCGGCGAGGATCTCTCGAGCGCCGCCTTTCCCTTCGGTACCTCGCGGGAGATCGAGCTCGGCTATGCCAGGGTGCGGGCGTCCCGCATCACCTATCTCGGAGAGCTCGGCTGGGAGCTCTACATTCCCACGGAATTCGCCCGCAACGTCTTTGCCGCGGTGGAGCGCGCGGGCGAGGGCTTCGGCCTCAAGCTCGCGGGCATGCACGCGATGGATTCCTGCCGCATGGAGAAGGCCTACCGAAGCTGGGGCCACGACATCAGCGACGAGGATACGCCGCTCGAGGCGGGGCTCATGTTCGCGGTCAAACTCGGGAAGGAGTTCATCGGGCGCGATGCGCTGCTGCGTCAGCGCGAGACGCGGCTCACCAAGCGGCTCGTCCAATTCGCGCTCGACGATCCCGAGCCGCTTCTCTACCACAACGAGCCGATCTGGCGGGACGGGAGGCTCGTTGGGCGCACCACTTCCGGCGCCTACGGCCACCATCTGGGACGCGCGGTCGCGCTCGGCTACGTGCACGACGAAGCCGGCGTCGATGCGTCGGGGCGGTGGGAGATCGAGGTGGCGGGGGTTCGGTACTCGGCGAAGGCGAGCCTGGAGCCGCTCTACGATCCCAAGAGTTTGCGGATCAGAACCTAGCGCGGCGCGACCCTCACCCTCCCATCGCTTCGCGATGGGCCCCAACCCTCTCCCGCAAAGCGGGAGAGGGGAAAACAAGTCCCTCTCCCGCCGAAGGTGGGAGAGGGTTGGGGCCCGCGCGAAGCGCGGGAGGGTGAGGGTGTCGCCGCGCTAAGCCTTGAGCCGCAAATTCTCGGGATCGTAAAGCGGCTCCCGCATTACCGCCGCCGCGCGGCGCACGCCGAAGAGCTCGATCTCCAGCCGCTGGCCCTCCTTCGCCAAATCCGAGCGCACGTAGCCGAGTGCGATCGTCCTTTTCAACCGGTGCCCGTAGCCGCAGGAGGTCGCGAGACCCACACGCTCGCCTCCTGCGAAGATCGTCGAGAACGGGAGGGCGTCCACATCCGTGTCCTCAAGGATCATCGGCACGAATCTTTCAGCAGGTCCTTTGGCGCTCTCCGCGAGCAGCGCCTCCCGGCCCGGGAAGCCCGGTTTCGTCAGCTTGACGAAGCGCGAGAGCCCTGCCGCCAGGGCCGACCATTCGGTGCTGAGATCCTGCTTCCACGCGCGATAGCATTTTTCGAGCCGTAACGACTCCATCGCATAGAGGCCGAAGTCGCGAATGCCGTACTCGCGGCCTGCCTCTGAGATCGCCTCGTAGACGGGAACGAGGTGCTCCATCGGCACGTGCAGCTCCCAGCCGAGTTCGCCGACGTAGTTCACGCGGAGGGCCAGGGCCGGAAATGCGCCGACCTCGATTCCGGCGCAGGAGAGCCAGGGAAATGCAGCATTGTCGAGCCTCGTCGCGGTCACCTTGGCGAGGAGCTCGCGCGAGCGCGGACCCGCGACCACGAGGGTACTGTAGCGCGCGGTGACGTTCTCGAGCGTCACTTCCTCCTCGGGAAGACGGGCGCGGAGGTAATCCTCGTCGTGCCATTCGGCGCTGCTCGCGGTCAGCAGCAGGAAGCGCTCCGGCGCCAGGCGTGTCACCGTCAGCTCCGAGAGCACGCCGCCTTTCTCCGTGAGGATATAGGCGAGCGTGATGCGGCCGGGCTTCGGAAGCGATCCCGCGACGATGCCGTCGAGCCAGCGCGCGGCCCCGGCTCCGCCGAGCTCGAAGCGCGAGAAGCCCGGAAGCTCCGCGATCCCCACGCGCTTCGCGACCGCCTTGCATTCCTCGCCCACGGCCGCGAACCAATGCGGCCGCCGGAAGGTGGGTGCGGCGCGCGCCTCCTCGGGATGGCGTGGGAACCAAACCGGCCGCTCCCAGCCGTTCCGCGCCCCGAAAAGCGCACCCTTGCTGCGCAGCAGCGGATAGAGCGGCGATGTCTTGGCGGGGCGGCCGGCCGGGCGCTCCTCGAAGGGGAACCCGATCGCGTATTCGTTCTGATA
>Ga0335085_10001687_pt1 | contig 45039 bp, 42 predicted proteins | sample Lox_Sample_45_FD_206712 | JGI IMG/M metagenome (GOLD analysis project Ga0335085, IMG submission 206712) | Soil microbial communities from Loxahatchee National Wildlife Refuge, Florida, United States - Lox_Sample_4.5 | ecosystem: Environmental > Terrestrial > Soil > Wetlands | place: USA...
ACAATATGGGCCATCCGCTCGCGCGCGAATATCTGCGTACGCTGGACCGGCGCGTGCGGAGCGCTGGCGGTCTCGGCTTGCGGATTGCCGGGGATGCGGCCCACCGCGCGCGATACTGGTCCCCGCCTTTCGAATTCTATCCGACCGGTCCGACCGCCAACGGTGTTCCCTACACGGACGAATGCTACATAAACCTCGATCGCCAGCGTGCGCTCGTTCTGGCCGCGGGGCTCATCCCGGTCCATGCCGTGCAGCAGGCCTTGTCGTTCCTCGGCTGGATCAGCATGCCGGAAGCGCGCTGGGGCAAGGTGTACGGGCCGATCGAGACGCGGGCCGTCGCCAACTACCAGAAGACGATCGGTGATGCGCCGACCGGCAAGCTCACCGCTGCCGAAATGGTGCGCCTCATTCAGACCGCGGCACAGCGCGGCGACGCAAGCTCACAGAACACGCTCGGCGTGATGTATGCCAAGGGTATCGGCGTGATCCGCAATTACGTGCGCGCGGAGTACTGGTTCCACAAGGCCGCGGACCAGAACTACGCGGCCGCGCTCTACCATCTCGGTGTGCTCTACAAGGTTGGCCCGGATGGCATCAAACAGGATCTGTCCAAGGGCAACGACTACTTCACGTCGTCTGCGCTGGCCGGATTCCGGCCGACCATGAATCAGCTTGGCGAACTCTTGAACGCAGCCGCGGAAGCGCCGCCGCGGCCCGGACAACATTGAGGAGAACGATCGTGTGGAACCATCGCTTGCGTGACTGGATGTCACTCCGCCCGATGTTAAGAACGGCCGGCGCGATTGCGCTGCTCGTGCTCGGGCTTGCTGCACCCGCCCCGGCTCTCGCCGATCCGGGTGTGGACAATTCCGTACTGCTCGATCCGTTCGATCCGGTGCCGGAAATCCAGTTCCGCCATGCCGGTGGCGATTGCTACGTCAATTGCGGTTATGGCTATCGCGATGGATGTTATCGCGGCTGCGGTGGCTGCAATGACCGCTGCGATCGCGGCTGCTGCTATCACCATCGCCGCTGCTGGCATCGCTGCCATCGCGACTGGGACCCGAACTGGCGGGACCGGCGCTCCGATTGGCAGGCCTTCCGCTACGACGAGCAATCGCATCGCTTCAACCATTACTCAAATCGCTACGAGCGGCAGTCGCGTCAATGGGATGCCATCGTGAATGGCGGCTGGTTCGACCACCATCACGGCTGGCACGACGGACACGGCCACTGGCGCGATGGCGACGGCAAGTGGCATGACGAAGTGATCGTCGTCGGTCCGCCCGGAGCAGGCGGTCCCCCGCCGGGTGGACCGGGCGGCCCGCCGCCGGGTGGACCGGGTGGTCCGCCTCCGGGTGGTCCAGGTGGCCCGCCTCCGGGATATGGCCCACCGCCGGGTGGCGGATATGGTCCGCCGCCGGACGCCGCGTACGGTCCGCCTCCGCCGGATGGTTGGGAATACAACGGTCCCGACGACGATTCCTACATGGACGGCGACGACAATTCGTATGACGAGGACGCCGGTCCGGACGACGGGCCGCCGGACAACCGGTAAGCGAACGCAAACGCGCGGCCGCTCAGACGGCGGTCGCGCGTTCTTCCTTCACCCAGATCATTCCGAGAAGTCCGAGGCCCAGGAACGCCATGATCACGATCATGCCGGCGCGCTGACTTGCCATCCACGCCGTGAACCAGCTTGCGCTGAGGGTTGCCAGAAACGAGGTCGACTGGCCGGACAGCGAGAACAGTCCGAAGAACTCGGTCATCCGTTCGACCGGTGCGATGCGCGCCATCATGGTGCGCGCATTGGCATAGGACGCCGTTACGCAGATCGCCACGATCACGACCAGGCCCACATAGATGATCTCCGGCCAGCTTTTGAAGAACGGCAGATTGTGCACCGGCGGCGAATGGGGATCGTAAGGGATGAACCAGAAGATGCGGTCGAGCCCCATCGTGACAGACAATGCGCCGAACACGAACGTGCCGCCGACTGAAACAAAGATCGCGGCTTTCGATCCCAGATGATCGTCGAGCCAGCCGCCGAACAATCCACCGAACACGGCGAAGACGCTGAGAATGATTCCATAGGCCGTCATCGCCAGCGCCCCCCAGTGGAAGACACCTGCGGCATAGACGCCACCGAAGGTCAGCAGCGCCGTCATGCCATCGTTGAAGAACAGGCGGGCCAACAAATAGGTGCCGACATTGCGGTAATGCTTGAGGCTACGCACGGTGTGGGCGACCGACTTCACACCCATGCGCGAAGCTTCCAGCCAGCCAAGCCGCACCTTGGGACGATCCGGCGTGAAGAACAGAACCGGCAGTGTGAAGATCGCGATGCAGGCTGCCGAGAGTGGTCCTACCAGCCGCTCCGGCTCGTGCGTGGCCTGATCGATGCCGAATAGCGGATGCGCCGGAACGAAACTCCATGACACGGCGCCGGGCAGCACAAGGGCGACGAGCATGAAGACAAGAAGCGCAAGTCCCGACAGGTTGCCGAGGGCATAGCTCAGACCCGACAGCGCGCCCACGCGCTGGTGTGTCACGATCGAAGGCAGCATCGCGTTGTAGAACACGCTGGCGAACTCGTAGGCGACATAAGTGGTCGCGACGAGCGCGCCGATCTCGAACACGGACAGTCCGGCACCTGCCGGTTTTGCGTACCACAGGAACGCAGCCGGTATCGCAATCAGGGCAGCGAATACTGCGAGCCAGGGTTTTCGCCTTCCGCCGGCATCGGAAATCGCGCCGATGAAGGGCGCGAACAATGCGATGAACACGCCGCTGTAACCCTGGATGTTGCCCCAGATCGCCTGGCCGCGCACCGGATCGTTGACCACGACAACGTTCGCGAAATATGGCGCGAAGATATAAATCGTGACGAGCAGGATGTAGGGCGTGCGGCCGAAATCGAACAGCGCCCACGCCATCTGCGCGAGCGGACTCGCGACGCGCCCGCCCGTAGCGGACGCACCGGGCGGCGAGCGCAGCCAGCGCGCCAGCCCGGCTGCTTCCACAGCCACGGCCGCCGCCGGCGCGTCGGGAACGTCGCGTTCGCTCGCCGCCGATTCGCCATTCGCTTCCGCCATAAGTCCCTGCCTTCAATAGCTTTCCGTTTGAGCCTAGCAGCGCATCTGGTAAGACCAAAGCGAGGTGCGACGGAGGGCCCCATGGCGGCGAAAAAGCCGCTCGTGATCGTCACGCGAAAGCTTCCCGACGCGATCGAAACGCGCATGCGGGAGCTGTTCGACGCGCGCCTCAATGTCGACGACCAGCCCATGAATGACGGCGAATTGCTGACCGCGGTTCGCGCCGCCGACGTGCTGGTGCCCACCATTTCCGACAATATCGATGCCAGGCTCATCGGCAAGGCGGGCGACCGGCTGAAGCTGATCGCCAATTTCGGCAATGGCGTCGATAACATCGATGTGAAGGCGGCCGTCGAGCGCGGCATCACCGTCACCAACACGCCCGGCGTGCTGACCGAAGACACGGCCGATCTCACCATGACGCTGATCCTGGCCGTGCCGCGCCGGCTGGTGGAAGGCGTGAAGATCCTGGAAGCGGATCGCTTCGCAGGCTGGGCGCCGTGCTGGATGCTTGGCCACCGCTTGTGGGGCAAGCGGCTCGGCATCGTCGGCATGGGACGGATCGGCCAGGCCGTCGCACGCCGCGCGCGCGCCTTCGGATTGCAGATCCACTATCACAACCGCAAGCCGGTCGGTCCCGAGATCGCGCAGGATCTCGAAGCCACCTATTGGGACAGTCTCGACCAGATGCTCGCGCGCATGGACATTGTATCGATCAATTGCCCGCACACGCCAGCCACCTATCATCTCATCTCGGCACGCCGCCTGAAGATGATGAAGCCGTCCGCCTACATCGTGAACACGGCGCGCGGCGAGATCATCGACGAAGAGGCGCTGGCGAAGATGCTGGAGGCGGGCGAACTGGCCGGTGCCGGCCTCGACGTGTTCGAGCATGAGCCGAAAGTCGATCCGCGCCTGTTGCGGTTAAAGAACGTCGTCCTGCTTCCGCATATGGGATCGGCCACGCTCGAAGGCCGCATCGACATGGGCGAGAAGGTCATCATCAACATCAAGAGCTTCATCGACGGCCACAAGCCGCCCGACCGCGTCATCCCGCGCATGCTTTAGTGTCGGGCCCTAAAGGGCAGCGGTCGATCAAGACGCCCATGGCAATCATGGCGACGATCTGAATCAGAAAGAAAGTGAAGCGCACGCTCACCGTGATGTTCGTCTCAGGGAAAAGCATGTGGGTGGAAGACTGCAAAACCCGGGCGGCCACGACAGCCGTTGCCAGTGCACCCATGTGCGCCGGTGCAACGTGCGCGCCGGCTGCCGTGAGCACAATGGCAGCGAACACCGGCAGGTTCTCGACACAGTTGGCATGCGCGCGGACGCAGCGGCGATAAGCGACGCTGCCATGTGGCGTGTCCCCGGGAAAGCTGGCCAGCGAGGCCTTGCCGGCGAGAATCAGCGACCAGCGATAGCTGCCGACGCCCACGAGCAGGACGAAGACTGTCCAGCCCACGAAGCCCAGCAACATCCAGAGAGATAACGTCATGTCGACTTCCGATCGCGGCAGGTTTGTGTCGGGCGCGACCAGGCGGCGGGAGGCAAGCCCACCGCCCTCTTGCACGCAATCAATCGACGACAACCAGCGTGGGCTTGAGCGCCACGGGCTTTGCAAGGTTGTGGAAGTTGGGAGAGGTCGCCATCACCGCCTTGTGGATCTCGGTGAACTGCTCCTTCGTCGCGTTGCCCTTGATGCGCACCGTGTAGCGCAGGCTTTCGTAACCCGGCGCCACGGCGGGATCGAGTCCGAGGAAGCCGCGCAGGTCGATGTCTCCCGTGGTTTCAATCTCGAGCGTTTCGAGCGAGATGCCACGAATCGCGCACTGCGCCACGTAGCCGACGGTCATGCAGGCGTTCAACGCGGCGAGAAGATACTCCTGCGGGTTGGCCTTGGTGTTGGTGCCGCCGATCTCCAGCGGCTCATCCGCCTCGAGGGTGAAGCGGCGGTCGACGCGCGTGCCGCCGATGACGAACCCTGTGACTTCCGATCGGCTGCGGGTCTGGCCCGCCCAGCTGGTGGCGACATGCCACGTGGTCATGCCCTTCGCCGGGTTCGCGGTGACGTCGGCGACCAGGGCCATGATGTCGTCGACATTGATGCCGTTGACGATCTTCGGCTTCGGCATGTTGGTAACTGCATTCATTGTTCGATTTCCTTTTTCGATTGGGGTTGACTTAATGCAGGCCGGCGAGCGCCGCCTGGATGCGCCCGCGCTGTGCTTCCGTGGTGAGCATCGTGAGGACCTTGCCGAACGCCGGAAGCGCTGCGCCGGAATGGATGTATTGCCAGCGATACGCCTTCAGGAACGCGGCACGGATCGCGGCGGATTCCTCCGCTGCAATTTTGCGCGCCACATTGGCGACGAAATAGGATCCGTCCGAAGCAGCCTGGGCCTGGAGGATGCCGTCGACCGCGCCGACCAGCTCGATGAACTCGTCGACCGCACGGTCGCGCTGTTCCGGCGACAGGGTGGTGTCGCAACGCATCCACTCCATCTCATCGAGCTGGGCGTGCTGGCTCTCCTCTTTCCAGTGAAAGAGAAACACGTCCTTGAACAGCTTCGACAGCGCTGCGTCCGGTTCGATGCTCTGGCGATAATGCAGCTGGGTGAAGAGCTCGATATCCAGTGTCAGCGCCAGCACGGCCCAGGTGCTCTTGCCGAGCACCGCCGTCGCAACATCGTTGGGATCGATGTCGAAGCGGTAGCCAGGCGGAAGCGTGGCGGCGATCATCGCGCCGATACGGCGGAACAGCTCCTGGTGCTTGAGTTCTTCGTCACTGAAGCGGACCAGCGCTTCCAGAGCGGTCTGGTCGCCCAGCCAGTGATCGCGGCTGATCTCCAGCATCTTGGCGTTGATGAAGCGCTCCACCAGACCAAAAATATGAGCGTAGGTGAGGCCCTGGATCTGGCTGACGAAACGCTTTTCGTCTTCGCTAAGCGTCGTGAAGCCGTCGATCAGGGTGAGGCCGTCCGGCAGGTATTTCTCGGACCGGTCGAAGCTTCTGCCGCGGATGACATCGGCGTCGATATCCCAGCGCACGGCCTTCGACGCTTTGATGCAGCGCTCATACCTGGCGTGGGATGCAAGGGGGGACATGTCATTCATCGTCTAAAACCTCTTCAAATGGGTGGCACGCCACGTTCGTGGTGTGGGCTGGCCGATTGGCCTTGCGATGGGCGTCATCTATGTTCGGAGGTCTGGTCCGGCCATGACCGGGCTGCCGGGAGATGTGATCCAAACGCCGCGTCGGGAGCAGAGCGGCAGGGGACGAAAGCATGGATGCGTTATCGGACATGCTGCGCGTGGCGCACATAACAGCCGGCGTCTTTCTGCATGCCGAATTCACAGCGCCGTGGTGCATGTCGGGGCGGCTCAGCCCCGAGCGGTGCTGTCCGCTCCTCGGTCCGACCGCGCACCTGATCCACTATCACTATATCGTCGAGGGAGAATTGAGCCTTCGCGTCGTCGATGAAGACGAGGAGGTTCTTCTTGGGCCGGGCGATCTCGTATTGCTGCCCCGAAACGAAATGCACCTGATGGGCAGCGACCTTCGCATGACCCCCACCATGGGAAGCGAACTCATCCAGCCCGGAGTTGACGGTGGCCTGTTCACGATCTGCCACGGTGGCGGCGGCTACGTCACGCGGATGGTATGCGGCTTCCTGGGATCCGACAGCACGGCGCTGAACCCGCTGATAACGACGCTGCCATCCGTCATTCGGTTGAAGGCCGGAGAGAGTGGCGACAATGACTGGGTCCAGTCGACATTCCGATTCGCAGCCGACGAAATCGCCAAAGGACGACCCGGCTCGGAAACGGTACTGGCGAAATTGTCCGAACTCCTGTTCGTGGAATCGGTGCGGCGGTATGCCGAGACGTTGTCCGAAGGACAGACGGGCTGGCTTGCAGGTCTGCGCGATCCTTATGTCGGTCGGGCCCTGGCGCTGTTTCATCACGACGTCCGCCGCTCGTGGACGCATGATGAGTTGAGCCGCGAAGTGGGTTTGTCGCGTTCGGCTCTTGCCGACCGCTTTGCGCGGCTGCTTGGCATGGCACCGATGCAGTATCTCGCGAACTGGCGGATGCAGGTTGCCGCCCAGAAGCTGCGCGACAGCACGGCATCGCTCGCCCAAATCGCCGATGGCGTCGGCTACAATTCGGAAGCCGCGTTTTCACACGCGTTCAAGAAGAGTTTTGGAACGGCGCCCGGGACATGGCGCCGGTCGCCGTCCGGCGCCCAGACCGCTTGAGGCCGAAGGCCGCACCGACATGGGCGAGAAGGTCATTGGCCGGTCTTTGTGATTGCGTCGAGCCGCCGTGTGAGTAGGGTCCTGCCCATGGACGATCGGCTTCACATCATCGGCGGCGGGCTCGCAGGCAGCGAAGCAGCATGGCAAGCCGCCAACACAGGCGCGCACGTCGTGCTGCATGAGATGCGGCCGGTTCGTGGCACGGACGCGCACCAGACGGATCGCCTCAGTGAACTCGTCTGCTCCAACTCGCTGCGCTCCGACGATTGGGAGAACAATGCTGTCGGCCTGCTGCACGAGGAGATGCGGCGCTGCGGCTCGCTGATCCTGCGCGCGGCCGACTTGCACAAGCTTCCGGCGGGCGGCGCACTGGCCGTGGACCGCGATGGCTTTGCCGCTGAGATCACCGGCGCCATCGAAAACCATCCGAACATCGAAATCCGGCGCGAGGAGATTGCCGGATTGCCCCCGGAGGATTGGTCCTCCGTCATCATCGCCACCGGCCCCCTCACCGCGCCGGCGCTGGCGGAAGCGATCCGTGCCAAGACCGGCCAGGAGTCCTTGTCATTCTTCGATGCCATCGCACCCATCGTGCACCACGAGTCGATCGACATGGGCATCGCCTGGATGCAATCGCGCTACGACAAGGGCGATGGCGCTGACTACATCAATTGCCCGCTCGACGAGCCGCGGTACCGGACCTTCATCGATGCGCTACTCGCCGGCGACAAAACCGAATTCAAGGAGTGGGAAACATCCACGCCCTATTTCGAAGGTTGTCTCCCCATCGAGGTCATGGCGTCGCGTGGGATCGACACGCTGCGCTTCGGTCCGATGAAACCGGTCGGCCTCTCCGATCCACGCACAGGTAGGCGGCCCTATGCCGTCGTGCAGCTCCGGCAGGACAATGCGCTGGGTAGCTTGTGGAACATGGTCGGCTTTCAGACCAAGCTGAAGCATGGCGAGCAGATACGCATCTTCCGCATGATCCCGGGACTTGAGCACGCGAACTTCGCGCGGCTTGGCGGTCTGCACCGTAACACCTTCATCAATTCGCCGCGGCTGCTGGACGAAGCGCTGCGGCTGAAGGCCGAACCGCGCATCCGCTTCGCCGGACAGATCACCGGCGTGGAAGGCTATGTGGAAAGCGCCGCCATCGGATTGCTGGCCGGGCGTTTCGCGGCAGGCGAATTGCGCAGCGAAACCATTGCGTCGCCGCCCACGACAACTGCGCTGGGCGCGCTGCTCGCGCACATCACGCGCGGCGCGGACGCGAAGACCTTCCAGCCCATGAACGTGAATTTCGGACTATTTCCCGAGCTTGCCGGATCACGCGGGCGAGACCGCAAGAAGGCGATGGCGCATCGCGCGCTCGCCGATCTGGATGTGTGGCTCGGCAACGCGCGCGCCGCAGCGGAATAGTCAGAGCCGACCGCGAGCGGCGCTCCACAGCATCGCGAGTTGTTTGCGGTGGAGCGCCACGTCCGCCCTCGGATCGCGAAGATACAGCGGCACGAGTGCTGCCGGCAGGAACGCGGCCATCGTCTCGCGCGGAATGCGCTGCTGGCGGGCCTGATCGAAATGCGCACGCGCATCGTGTCGCGCCGTTTCGATGTTTGGCAGAAATCGCTTGCCGCGTGACGTATGATGCGCCTCCGACCTCAACAATCCTGCCAGTCCGTAGGCAAGCCCCGCGTCGTGAGCCAAAACATCGAGCGAATTGCCGCCATCCAGCGCACATGCCGTCAGCCGCATAAGATTGGCTGACGTCGCATCGAGGTAGAGATCGCGCGCGCGATCGTTGGCGAAGGGAGTGCCGCTGAAATCGGCCGCGCGGGCATCGATCATCGCGTCGAACAGGCGCTGCGGCAGATCGCATGCCTTGAAGGTTTCGGCCAGCGCCTCCAGCACGCCATGCACACGCGGTTCGCCCTTGCGCGCACCTTCGATCCCCTCGCGCCACCATTGCAGACGGATCTCGCCCATCATCGGCTCGCGCACGGCCTCGGCCACATGCGCGAGCTCGTGGTTCAAGGCGTACAGGGCGAAGAGATGGCGCCGCTTTGCCTCCGGCGCAAACAGCGCCGACAGATACCGGTCCGGATCGTGTCCGCGGACGATGGCTTCGCAGGCGAGGAACGGGTCCATGTCGATGGAGTATTCACTTCCCCCTCCCCTTGCGGGAGGGGGCAAATTCGAGCGGCGGCCTGCGCTCGAGCAGCGAAGCGGTAGCGCCGCGCAAAGCCGCGAAGAATTTGGGGGAGGGGTCTGTTCGAACCACCCCCTCCCCCAATCATTTCTCGCTGCGCTCGAAATGATTGCCCCCTCCCGCAGGGGGAGGGGGCAAGGTGCGCGAATTGCTCAAACCGCGCCGTACAGATGTGCCGTGGCGATCATGCAGAACAGCATCGGGACCGACAGCATCGTGTTGATGCGACTGAACATGCCCGCCGTCTTCGCCGCCGCGTCCTTCGCAGGCTGCGCAAGATCGGGATAGACGTTGTCGATGTTCAGCGCCTTCTGCTGGTTCGGCCAGATGATGAACCACACATTGAACCACATGATGATGGCGAGCCACACGCCGATGCCCATGTTGATATAGGCCGGATTGGTGAAGCCTTCTGCCGCATCGATGGTGATCACCGGCAGCAGATAATTTTTCAGGCTCCAGTCGTTGGACCATGCGAGCAACAGGCCGAAGATCAGCGTGAACATCGCGCCCCAGCGGAACCACCACAGTGCCGCCGGCGTGATGAATTTGCCCAGCGCCGGTTTCAGCTCGCCGGGAATTTTCGGAGCGGTCGGCGTGGAGACGAAGTTGAAATAGTAGAGCAGGCCGATCCACATGATGCCCGACAGCACATGCAGCCAGCGGAAGATGAACCGCCAGAACATGTCGGTGTCGTAGGCGATGTTCGTCCAGTAGATCAGCGAAACGAGTGCCGCCAGAACGAATGCGGCAATCACGGTGTTGCGCAGATTTGAAAAGAATGCAGCCACGGCCGATGCCTCCCCTCGGATGCGAATCCGGGGCGAGTTTAGCCTTCCGGAGTCGTTTGTTAACCCTTTTTGCGGCCCGCGGGGCTAGAGCGCCAGGGCCTTCGGGCGGCGCATCTCGAGCCAGTTCACCACCATCAGGCGGGTCACCATCACGGCCGTGAAGAACGAGGTGATGATACCGAGACCCAGGGTCACGGCGAAGCCGCGCACCGGGCCGGAGCCCAGCTGGAACAGAATCAGCGAGGCGATCAGGTGGGTCATGTTGGCGTCGATGATGGTGTTCATGGCGCGCCGGAAGCCGGTGTCGATCGAGGCCAGCATGGAGCGGCCGTTGCGCTGCTCCTCTTTTATGCGCTCATAGATCAGAACGTTGGCATCCACCGCCATGCCCATGGTGAGCACGATGCCGGCGATGCCGGGCAAGGTCAGCGTGGCGCCGAACAGCGTCAGCGCGGCGAACAGCAGGATGATATTGAACACAAGCGCGATGTCGGCGAACAGGCCGAACAGGCCGTAGCGCGCGACCATGAACAGCGCCACCAGCAACAGCCCGCCGATGGCCGAGTATTTGCCGGCGTTGATCGAGTCCTCACCCAGCGACGGGCCGACCGTGCTCTGCGACAAAACCTTGAGCGGTGCCGGCAGCGCACCGGCGCGCAGCAGGGCCGCGAGGTCGCCGGCGCTCTGGATGGTGAAGCCGCCGCCGGAGATTTCGCCGGAACCGCCAAGAATCGGCTCCCGGATGGTCGGCGCCGTGATCACCTTGTTGTCGAGGACGACCGCGAACCGGCGGTTGACGTTCTCGCGCGTCGTGTCGCCGAACTCGCGCGCGCCCACGCTGTCGAAGCGGAAAGTCACGACCGGCTCGCCGGTCTGCTGGCTGAAGGTGCCTTGCGCATCGGTCAGGCGCTCGCCGCTCACCATCACGCGACGCTCGACCACGATCGACTCGGGCGGCGCGCCCTTCTGGTGCTCGGTCATCTCGAGCAATTCGTCGCCGATGGGCACGATACCCCGCTTCGCCTGCTCGATATTGGCGTTCTCGTCGACCAGCTGGAACGTCATCTTCGCCGTCTTGCCCAGCAGATCGATCAGACGCTTGGGATCGGACAGACCCGGCACCTGGATCAGGATGCGGTCCTCGCCCTGACGCGTGATGTCCGGCTCACGCGTGCCTAGCTGGTCGATGCGGCGGCGCACCACTTCGATCGACTGGGAGACGATCTGCTGCGATGTCTGCGTCTTGTACGCATCGGTCATCTTCATGTTGATCGTATTGTCGCCCGGCGTCGTCACCTCATAGGCCTTGGTCGACACACCGAGGAGGGAACTGGTGGCGGCCGGATTGAGGTTGTCGATGATCGTGCGCGCATCCTGGAAGCGGTTCGCATCCAGGATGCGCACGCGCACCGTGTCGCTACCGATAACGTCAATCTTATCAAACAGAATATGGGCCTTGCGCAGGGCGATGCGGAGGTCGGCATGCAGGGACTCGATCTTGTCCTTCAGCGCCTGGTCGAGTTCGACCTCCTCGAGAATGGACGAACCGCCCTGAAGGTCGAGGCCGAGCGACACCGTACTCGACGGCACCCAATGCGGCAGCCGGTCGCGCACGCTCGAAGGCAGCGCGTTCGGCAGCGCGATGATGATGCCGGCCAGCAGAATGAGGCCGATGAGGACGCGAACCCAGGTTGCGATCTGAAGCATGCGCTTTAAGCCTTCGCGTCGGAATCATTGGCCGGCACGTTTTTCGGCCGCACTTCGCTGATCGTGTTCTTCAGCACCTTGGTGTGCACGCCGTCGGCGATCTCAACCGTCACGTGCTCGTCCTCCGGCTTCACCGGCTTGGACACGGTAGCAATATGGCCGCCGGCCGTGATCACCGTGTCACCCCTCCGCATATTGGCGATAGAGTTCCGCAGCTGCTTCATCCGTTGCTGCTGCGGCCGCATCAAAAGAAAATACATGACGACGAGAACGAAGATCAGCGGAACAAAGGGGCTGGTCAGAAGGTCCTGCATTGGGCGGTCCGAAAAGGCTCCACGGCGAACATATAGGGCTCAGCCGCGCGGTTTGCGAATGGGCGGCGGACTATAGCCGGGAACCCCCGGTTTGCAACCAATGGAGCCAGCCAGACTGCGGCCGACGGTCTCTTCCCGCCCGGGCCCCGGGACAGCTAGCCTCTGCCGAAGCAGGGGTGATCGATGCCGCGAAGCTTTGTCACGCATCTCGAATGCTCGGCTACGGGCGAAAAATACGAGGCCAGCGTCCTCCACAACCTGTCTCGCGCGGGAAAGCCGCTGCTGGTGCGCTACGATCTCGCCGGGGCGAAGCGCTCGCTGACGAAGGAGGCGCTGCGCGATCGCCCTGCAGAGCTGTGGCGCTATCGCGAGCTGCTGCCCGTGCAGCGCGAGGAGAACATCGTCAACCTCGGCGAAGTGATGACGCCGCTGGTGCGCATCGCCAGCGAGCGCGGCGAAGTGCTGATCAAGGACGAAGGCCGCCTGCCCACCGGTTCGTTCAAGGCGCGCGGCGTGGCGCTGGCCGTATCCATGGCGAAAGAGCTGGGCGTGACGCGCGTCGCCATGCCAACCAATGGCAATGCGGGGGCGGCGCTCGCAGCGTACGGCACGCGCGCCGGCATGCAGGTGACGGTGTTCTGTCCCGACGACACGCCGGAAGTGAATGTGCGCGAGATCGCGGCGCAAGGCGCGCATGTCTATCGCGTCAACGGGTTGATCGATCAGTGCGGCAAGCTGGTTGGCCAGGGCAAGGAGATCACCGGCTGGTTCGACGTCTCGACGCTCAAGGAGCCCTACCGCATCGAAGGCAAGAAGACGATGGGCTTCGAACTATCCGAGCAATTGGGCTGGGATGTGCCCGACGTCATCTTCTATCCCACCGGTGGCGGCACCGGGCTCATCGGCATGTGGAAGGCGTTCGACGAACTTGAAGCCATCGGCTTCATCGGATCAAGACGGCCGCGCATGGTGGCGGTGCAGGCCGCGGGCTGCGCGCCGATGGTACGCGCCTTCGAGCAAGGCGAGACGCATGCGGCGCGGTGGGAGAATGCGCACACCATCGCGTCGGGAATCCGCGTGCCGGCGGCCATCGGCGATTTCCTCATCCTCGCCGCCGTGCGCGAAAGCAAAGGCTATGCGCTGGCCGTGACCGATGAGGAGATCGAGAAAAGCCTGCACGATGTCGCCCATCGCGACGGATTCCTGCAGTGTCCGGAAGGAGCGGCTACGCACGCGGCCTATGTGAAGTCGTTGCGCGAGGGCCGCATTGGCGCGAACGACCGCGTCGTGCTGTTCAATTGCGCGAGCGGGCTGAAATATCCCCTGCCTCCGGCCGAGAACCGCCTCGACCTCAACGGCAAGATCGATTTCGCGGCGTTATGACCGACACGCCGGGCCGCGGCCATCTCCTGCGCCTTCTGGGCCTCGGGTTCGGCATCGCGGTGGCCGTCGGCGAAATGATCGGCTCCGGTATCCTGCGCACGCCGAGCCTGATTGCGGCGGAAGTGGGCACAGCCGGATTGATCCTCGCACTGTGGGCGTTCGGCGCAATTCACGCATCGCTTCAGGCCAATGTGCTGGCCGAGCTCGGCACCATGCTGCCGCGTGTGGGCGGACAATATGTGTTCGTGCGCCGCGCCTTCGGCAACGCCACGGGATTGTTCGTCGGCTGGGCCATGTGGGGCGCGCACATGGCGGGCCTTGCGGCATCTTCCATCGCGTTTGCCGATTTCGCCGCGCCGCTGCTTCCTGGGATCGCGAACCACCGGGCCGGACTCGCCGTGGCCGTGCAGATCGTGCTGTACGGAACCAACGTCGCAGGACTGCGTGCCGGTCGCGCCATGCAGATGGGCACGAGCCTGCTCAAATCGGCGCTGCTTCTCGCCTTCGCGACAGCCGCATTCTGGCTGACACCGAACCTTACGCCGCCGATCGACCATCACACGGCGACAGGCGTGCTGGCGATTGCCGCCGGCTATCAACTGATCCGCGGTGCCTACAATGGCTGGCATGCGCCGGTCTATTTCGCGGAGGAGAATTTGACGCCGGCGCGTAGCATTCCGGCGGCGCTGTTTCTCGGCATTGTGGCGACGGGCGGGCTTTATCTGCTGGTGAACATCGCATTGCTGCACGCACTCGGACCGGCAGGCGTGGCGGCCAACGCGCTTCCCTATCGCATGGTGCTGGATCGGATGGCCGGAGGCGGCGCATCGCTGCTCTTCGCCATCGGCGCCATGATCACGGTGGCAAGCTGCGCCAATGCCAACATCATGATGGCGCCCCGCATCCTGTTCGCCCTCTCGCGCGATGGCCTGCTGCCCGATGCGCTGGAGGCGGTCAACCGCGGCGGGAGTCCGTATGTCGCATTCCTGTTGAGCGCGATTGTTTCGCTGGCATTGGCGCTGTCCGGCGGATTTGTTCTCGCCTTCGGGCTCATTGCCATCCTGGTGACGTTGGCGAGCCTCATCACCGAGATCGCGTTCTTCGCTCTGCGCCGCCGCGAGCCGGATCTGCCGCGGCCTTATCGCGCAAAACTCAGCCCGCTATTGCCGGCGCTGGCGATCGTTCTGGATGCTGTGCTGCTGGCACTGTTTGCGATGGCCGATATTCGCGGCGCCATCATCGCGGCCGGATTGTGCGTTCTGTGCGTGCCGCTCGCGGTCATGGCGAAGCGGGTGCCCCGCTAGGTCAGCTTTCGCGCGAGGCCATCAGCAGCGGCTTGGGATCGATGGGCTTCACGCCGTCGCGGATCTCGAAATGCACCTGCGGGCTGGAGACGTCGCCGGTCGAACCGGCATAGCCAATCACTTGACCTTTGCCGACACGATCGCCGCGCGCCACCGCAATGCTCGATGCATGCGCGTAAGCTGTCGTGTAGCCATTGTCGTGCTTGATCAGCACGAGATTGCCGTAACCCTTGAGCTCGTTTCCGGCATAAATAACGGTGCCCGCCGCCGCGGCATGGATGGGATCGCCAGCGCGCGCCGAGATGTTGATGCCGTCATTCTTCGTGCCATCGATTCCGCCGCCGAAACCGAGGATGATCCGGCCTTCCACCGGCCATTCGAAATCGCCGGCCGATGCATACACAGCGTTGTCGGAGTCATGCGCCGGTTCCTGAGCAGGTGCGGGACGCGACGGCTTCACATGCACCGGCGCAATCGTGCGCACCGTCACCGGCTTGATCGGCGCACCGGGCGTATTCCACGAAGCATAGCGCGGCGCTTCCGATTCCTTCATCACCGCGACACGCGTGGCATGCGAGCCGGCAGGCACCCGCAACGTCTCGCCGGCATAGATGGGGTCGCCGCCGGACAGGCCGTTCATCCGCGCCAGCGTGCCGGTGGAAACCGAATAGCGCTGCGCAATCTCGGAAACCGTGTCGCCCTTGTGCACGACGACGGTCAGATAGGTCGATGACACGCGAGGGGCGTCATCGGCCAGCTCGATCGGTCCGGCGCATCCGCCGGCCATCGCGGCCACCAGCAGCGCCACACCGAGAAATCCCCGGGCCTCAGCCCTTCCGCTCTTTCTCATCCGAACCTGCCTTCGGGATGCCCGGCAACATCGGCACGAACACCACGGGGATGAGCGACTGCCGCTCCGTCCCCTTCTCCGTTCGGATAATCTTCACCAAGTCTTGCGAAATACTTTCCACGGGGAAGTTTTTGCCCACCGGGGCGATGAGAATTCCCCCGGGCTTTAACTGTTCGATAAGACTTTGCGGGATTTCGGGCACTGCGGCCGTCAGCAGGATACGGTCGAACGGGGCCTGTTCCGGCCATCCCTGGTAACCGTCGCCGTGGCGCGTCACGATGTTGTGGAGCTTCAGCGCCTTGAACCGTTCCTCGGCCTGGCGGAGCAGCGGCTTGTGCCGCTCGATCGTGTAGAGCATGCGGCACAGTTGCGCGAGCACCGCCGCCTGATAGCCGGAGCCAGTGCCGATCTCGAGCACGCGATGGTTCGGCTGCACGTCCAGCTGCTCAGCGGAATAGGCGACGATATAGGGCTGGCTGATGGTCTGGCCGCAGGCAATGGGCAGCGCGGTGTTCGCGTAGGCGCTGGATTCGAACGGTTCATCGACGAACATTTCGCGCGGGGTGCGCTCGACTGCGGACAGAACGCGTTGATCGAGGATGCCCTGCTTGCGCAGGGCCATGATGAGCGAGATCGCACGCGTGTCGGTCATGGGTGTCTTATAGTGATATCTCGTGCAACCCGAAACAAACCGATTGAAAATAGTACGCACACCTCCGCTGCGCTTCGGTGCGCCCGGTGATGACGAAATGAAGGATGAGGATAAACCTTCAGCTGCTGCCGGGGCCGGGCTGCGATGCGAATCGAATCGGTTTTCTTCGCATCTTCTGGATCACAAGAACCTCAGGTGGCGCGCGGCGTCGCGGGCAGGCTGGTATCGAGCGATGTCTTCAGCCGTTCCAGCACCTTGAATTCGGTCAGGTTCAGATGCAGCGGCGTAATTGAAATGCGCTTCTCGTAGATCGCGCGCAGGTCGGTGCCTTTGTTGGGGTTGGAGCGCACCCGCTTGAAGCCGATCCAGTAATAAGGATTGCGCCGCATGTCGACCCGCCGCTCCATCGCCGCGGTCTGCATGTCGCGCTTGCCCTGCTCGGTGACTTCGAGGCCGGTGACATCCTCAGGCTCGCAATCCGGGAAGTTGACGTTCATCAGGACTTCCTGCGGCTCCGGCCAGCCTGACTCCACAAGCTTGGCAATCACCGCTGGCCCATGCGTCGCGCCGCAGTGCCAGCGGATCTTGTAGCCTTCTTCGAAGCCATAGGATTGCGACAGCGCGATCGAGGGGATGCCGAGCGAGGTTCCTTCCATCGCGCCGGCGATGGTGCCCGAATAGGTGACATCGTCGGCGAGGTTGGAGCCGCGATTGACTCCGGACAGCACGAGACCGGGCTGCCGGTCCTTCAGCACTTCCGCCACGCCCATCATGACGCAATCGGTCGGCGTGCCGGTGACGGCGAATTTCTTCTCGCCCACTTTGCGCAGGCGCAGCGGCAGGGACAGTGTCAGCGAATGCGACGCCCCGGACTGTTCGGTTTCCGGCGCCACCACCCACACATCGTCAGTCAGCGCGCGGGCCATGTTCTCGGCCACCACAAGGCCGGGCGAATGAATGCCATCGTCGTTGGTGATGAGGATGCGAAGAGGTTGTTTGGGCATTGGCCTAGGGTTTCTCGATCTTCTGCAACCCGCCCATGTAGGGCTTCAACGCATCCGGGATGGCGATCGAGCCGTCCGCGTTCTGATAATTTTCCAGGATGGCGATGAGCGTGCGCCCCACCGCAAGGCCCGAACCGTTCAGGGTGTGAACGAAGCGCGTGCCTTTTTCCTCCTTCGGCCGATAGCGCGCATTCATGCGGCGCGCCTGGAAGTCGCCGCAGTTGGAGCAGGACGAGATTTCGCGGAAGCGGTTCTGTCCCGGCAGCCAGACTTCGATGTCGTAGGTCTTCTTCGCCGAGAAGCCCATGTCCCCGGCGCACAAGGTGACGACGCGGTGATGCAGATTGAGGCGCTTCAGCACAGCTTGCGCACAGTCCGTCATCCGCTCGTGCTCGGATTCCGATTGTTCCGGCGCGGTGATGGAGACGAGCTCCACCTTGGAGAACTGGTGCTGGCGGATCATGCCGCGCGTGTCCTTGCCGGCCGCACCCGCTTCGGCGCGGAAGCACGGCGTCCACGCCGTGTAGCGGCGCGGCAGCGAGCCTTCCTCGAGGATTTCCTCGCGCACGTAATTGGTCAGGGACACTTCGGCGGTGGGGATGAGCCAAAGAGTCTCGAAAACTTTAGTATCAGAAACGACTTCTTTCACCCAAGATCTTGCCGGCTTCTTTGGTACGTCGGCCGGTTGCTTTTCGAATGGCTCCGCAAAAAGGGCATGACCGCGCGTTCGAATTTCATCCAGATACTTATCCAGAATCTGCGTTCTGGACAGTCCAGTTGACACGAGTTGCGTGTTCTTGAGCGTCTCAAAGAACACGCCCGAGACAGTCGATGACGCCGTGTTCGAAGCCATGTACTGGACTGCGGAATCCCAGACTTCAGTCTCTTCAACCTCCGACCGCAATAGCTTAGTTGGGAAAAGGTCCTCTTCGAACTTGGGCAATTGCCCCGTTCCGAAAGCTGCTTGATTGTTTACCATCAACGGCGGCTGGAATTCGGTGTAGCCGAATTCGCCGGTGTGCAGATCGAGCATGAAATTGGCGATGGCGCGTTCCAGCCGCGCGAGTCCGCTCGACAGATAGACAAACCGCGCGCCCGACACCTTCGCGGCGCGCTCGAAATCCATCATGCCGAGCGCCTCGCCAAGCTCGAAATGCTCGCGGGCCGAATTCATGGTGGGGCGCGATCCGAACGCGCGCGCCTTCACTTCGACATTGGCATTTTCATCTTCGCCGGGCGGGACATCGCTCGCCGGCAGATTCGGGATTTCGGCAAGCATGCGATCGAGTGCCGCCTTCTTCACCCGCTCGTCTTCCTCGCCCTTCTGGATGTCGTCTTTGAGGCCGGCGACTTCCGCCATCAGGGCCGACGCTGCCGCCTCGTCCTCTTTTGTTGCGCTACCGCTTCGCTGCTTGAGCGCGAGCTTCGCCTTCTCCTGCCCGATCAGCTTGGAGGCTTCGTTGCGCCGCGCCTGCTTCTGCTGCAGCTGGGTGACGATCTCGCGCAAGTCCGTGTCGCGCCCAAGAATGTCATCGGCCAGCCGCGACGCGTCCTCGGCGTAGGCCGGACGGCGTTTCAGCGCGGCAACCCAGGCATCCCTGTCTCTGCGAATGGCGGCAATGTCGTGCACGGCGACTCTCCAGACTGGCGCGGGTCATCGCATGGCGGAGTCGTTCGGGTAAAGCGAACTCCAGGCCTCGCTGCCCTTACGCCTGAGCGGCAGCGAAAAAAGGCGTCATTGTACTACAAATATACTGTAATATAGAAAGCCTAAGTGGCTGTTCTTGAACGATTTTGGACATTAATTCGTGGCGCTTTTGAAAACGAATACGACCTGTAGGCCAGCTCCCACTAGGTCTGGGCAGCGGCCTTGGCCGCGTCGTCCTTCGCCCGGTTCTTCTCGATCAGCTTCACGCACCAGATCGAGACCTCGTAGAGCAGGATGAGCGGGATCATCAGCGTGAACGGGCTGATGAAATCGGGCGGCGTGAGGATCGCCGCCACCACCGTGATGCCGAGATAGGCGTAACGCCGCGCGCTCTTCAGTTGGGCGCTGTTGACGATTCCGACCTTGCCGAGCAGCGACAACAGAACCGGCATCTGAAAGGTGAGCCCGAAGGCGAAGATCAGGGTGGTGACGAAGTCGAGATATTCGCTGACCCTTGGTTCCATTTCGATCGGCAGAGTATTCGGTCCTCCAGCCGTCTCGTAGCCGGCGAAGAAGCGGATGGCGAAAGGCAGCATCACGTAGAACACGAACGCCGCGCCAAGGATGAAGAGAACCGGAGTCGCCAGCAGGAACGGCAGGAAGGCGTTGCGCTCCTGCTTGTAGAGCCCGGGTGCGACGAACATCCAGACCTGGGAAGCGATGACAGGAAACGAAAGACAAATGCCTGCGAACATCCCGAGCTTGACGTGGGTGAAGAAAGACTCGGCTACGCCGGTGTAAATCAGGCGATGATGCGGTGCCGCGTGCGCCAACGGCTCGACGAGAAAATTGAATATCTGAGTGGCGAAGCCGAAGCAAATGGCAAAGGCGATGGCGAGCGCGATCAGCGAGTAGATGATCCGCTTCCTGAGTTCGATAAGATGATCGAGCAGCGGCGCCTTGGTCGCGTCGATTGCGGCCTCGTCTTCCGGTGTGCGGACGGTCATGGCGGCGGCGGCTCTGCGCCGGGCGCAATAGGCTCGGGCGGAATCGCGTCATGGGTCTCCGGCTCATGCGAGACCGGGAGCGGCTCGGCATCGGCCTCGGCCGGTGGCGCGGCATCATGCGGCGCGGGATCGGCCGCCGCGGTCGAGCGCATCACGGGTTCGCGCAATGTCTGTTCAATCGAACCGAACGGCCGCTCGTTGCGCAGCGCCTGGATCTCGGCGCGCAGTTCGTCCAGTTCGGCCTGGCGCGCCATCTCGTCGAAGCTGCGGCGGAACTGATCGGCCATCGCGCGCGCCTTAGCGAGCCAGCGGCCCATCATGCGCATCAGCCGCGGCAAATCCTTTGGCCCGACCACGACGAGCGCCACCACCAGGACGATGAGGATATGGCTCCAGGAAAGATCGATCATCGAGGGATCGCGAGGGACCTAGCGGCCGACGGTCTCGTCCTTCTTGACCCCGACGTCGTCGCCGCGCTGGTCGGGTATGGAGCGCGGCGGGTTGTCCTTCTCGTCGTTCAAGCCTTCGCGGAAACTCTTGATGCCCTTGGCGAAGTCGCCCATCAGCTCGGAGAGCTTGCCGCGGCCGCCGAACAGCAACAGCGCGATGATCGCGACGATCAGAATGTGCCAGATGCTGAGGCTGCCCATGATGGTCTCCTTGGCGGGTTGGGGTCCCCACCTTACTTCGTGCCGCTTCCGGGTTGGTTAAAGACCCCAAGGCCTTGAAACGCAAGGGATCAGCCGATCAGGATTTCACCCTTGCGGCCGAGCGACTGGGCCAGTTCGCCAAGCCGTTTGGGCACCGGCTCGCCGGAAATCGCCTCTCGGCGCCGCGATATTTCGAGCAGAACCCGGGTTGGCGTCATGCGGATCCTGTCTTTTGCCAACTCTCCCAAGGCGGAAACGGAGAGCGCGAACCCCAGCCGCGCGGCAAGACCGAGGCGAACCGCGCGTGCGCCATCCTCTTCGCTCAACAGATCGTGTGCGGCAATGCCGCGGGGGAAATCCTCATCGCCGGAATAACGATGGAAGATCGCCGTCGCAATCAGCGCGCGCGCCCGATGCGAGGCCCCGGCGAACGGCGCCGTTACGACCTGATTGAAGGCGCCAAGCGCGCGGTCGTCGGGATGCCGGCGCCAGCCGATGTCGGAGAAGAGGCACACGGCCTGGCGGATGCGGCGCTCCTCGTCGCTTTCGCCGGGGAACAGCGGTTCCATCCACTCGAACAATTCCCCGGCATGACCGGCAACGCGCGACTGTCGCCTGTTGACGCCGGCGGCGAATTCGATCAGCGGATCCTTGGCCCTCTCTTCCGCCGGAAGCTGCACGTGGAGCAACCCTTCGCGCAGGCCAAACGCCGAGATCACCACACGATCGACGTCGCTCGCCTCGAGCAGCCGCTCGAGCACGATGGCGCCGTACGGAAGGGCTTCGGCACGACGCCGCGAAATGACTCCCATCTTGTCGATCGATTTGCGGCCCATGCGCGAGACGACGCGCGCGAGCTTCAGCGCGCGGGGGCGCGGAATCTCGTAGTTGTGCAACACGTGCAGCGGATAGCCCACGTCTTCCATGTCCACGCGCGCGAAACTTCGCCATACTCCGCCGACCGCGTAAAGCGTGCGGCCCTTGAGGGCGCTGTTCTGCAATTGGGCAAGCCCTTCATCGACGATGTCGCGGGCGCGATCGGCGTCGCCCTTTGCAAGATCGACGAGGCGAAGCGGACCAAACGGAAAGGTCAGCGCCTCGCCCGTCTTGCCATTCTTCACCGGCACCATGTCGAGGCTGCCGCCGCCGAGGTCCGCGGCCAATCCGTCGGCATCCGGAATGCCGGAGAGCACGCCCTCCGCGGCGACGCGCGCTTCTTCTTCGCCCGATAGGATCCGGATCGGTCCGCCCCACACCGCTTCCGCCTTGCGCACGAATTCATCGCCGTTTGGCGCATCGCGGGCCGCAGCCGTGGCGACCGCTTCGCGCAAATCAACGTGCAGAGCATCGGCAATCATCCGGTATCGCGCCAGAGCCTCTATGGCGAGCGCGATGCCCTCATCGTTCAGCCGACCGGTGGAAACCATGTTGCGGCCGATGGCGCAGATGGCCTTCTCGTTGTGCATGACCGCGGGCGTGCGCGAGAAGGACTCATAGACCACAAGACGGACGGAGTTCGAGCCAATATCGACAATGGCGACCGGCCCACCGCGACCGCGCTGCCCACGCGAGGTCTGCGGCGCCTTTGCGTCTGCGGTTGTGTCAAATGCTGGCACGATTCAATCGTTCCGCGTTGCGACCGCGACCGGACGCTTCTGATCCATCTTCAGTGCGCGCCCCCGGCCGGAAAGCGATGGGTTCGTCATGAAGTAGGTATGCGCCGAAAAGGCGTCCTCGTGGCGATAAGCCGGATCGCGCACATAGGTTCCGTCCGGCTGCATCGTCCAGCTCTGCGCGTGATCCTTGAGCAGCGCCACCATGATCTGTTCCAGCACCTGCTCGTGCACAGTCGGGTTTTCAATGGGCACAAGGGCCTCCACGCGTCGGTCGAGATTGCGCGGCATCCAGTCGGCGGAAGAAATGTAGACCTTGGCCTTTGGGGATGGGAGCTCATGCCCGTTGCCGAAGCACACGATGCGGCCGTGCTCAAGGAAACGGCCGACGATGCTCTTCACACGGATGTTGTCCGACAGTCCCGGCACGCCCGGTCGCAGGCAGCAGACCCCACGGATCACGAGGTCAACGTGCACGCCCGCCTGGCTTGCCTTGTACAAGCCATCGATGATGCGCGGATCGACAAGCGAATTCAGTTTTGCCCAGATCGCAGCAGGACGACCGGCGCGCGCGTGCGCGATCTCCTCCTGAATGGCATCGACCAGCTTGGCTCGCAGATTGAGCGGCGAAATCGAAATTTTTTCGAGGCTGACCGGCTCGGCATAGCCGGTGACGAAATTGAAAAGCTGTGCGGCGTCGCGTCCCAGCGCCGGATCCGCCGAGAAAAGCGAAAGATCGCTGTAAACCTTCGCTGTAACCGGATGATAGTTGCCGGTCCCAAAATGCACGTAGGTGCGGAGGTGGCCGCCCTCGCGGCGAACGACGAGACTGACCTTGGCGTGCGTCTTGAGTTCGATGAAGCCATACACGACCTGCACGCCCGCGCGCTCGAGATCGCGCGCCCATTTGATGTTCGCAGCTTCATCGAAACGTGCCTTCAGCTCCACCAACGCCGTAACGGATTTGCCGGCTTCAGCCGCCTCGATCAGCGCCTTGACGATCGGCGAGTCCTGAGACGTACGGTAAAGCGTCTGCTTGATCGCAACGACATTTGGGTCGGCGGCCGCCTGCCGCAGATACTGCACGACGACATCGAAGCTCTCGAATGGATGGTGGACAATAATATCCTTGGCCCGGATAGCGGCGAAGCAATCACCACCGTGATCCCGGATGCGTTCAGGAAACCGCGCGACAAACGGTCTGAACTGAAGATCGCGCCGCTCATCGAGAATCAACTGCTTGGTATCGTTCAGTCCCAGCAAGTGCTCGACAATGATGAGATCGGACAATTCGAGATCAAGGTGGTCGGCGATGAAGCTGCGCAGATCTTGCGGCATCGTCGCGCTGCATTGCATGTGGATCACGGAACCACGGCGGCGCCGCTTCAACAGGGATTCAAACAGACGAACGAGGTCTTCGGCTTCTTCCTCCACTTCAACGTCACTGTCTCGGATGATGCGGAAGAGGCCGGAGCCCTTGACCGTGTAGCCGGGGAAAAGCCGATCCAGGTAAAGCCCGATAACGCGTTCAAGCGTCAAAAAGCGAGCCGTATCTCCTTCGGTCGGTAGACGGATGAACCGCTGCAATTGCGGCGGGATCGGCAAGAGCGCCGTGACCGCCTTGCCATCCTTTTTCCGTGTGAGCTGGAGTGCGAGCGTAAACGCCAAATTCGGGATGAACGGAAACGGATGCGCCGGATCGAGCGCGAGTGGCGTCAGCACCGGAAAAATCTGCTCGCGAAATTCGCGATCGAGCCAGACGCGGTCGCCTTCCGTCAACTCATCGCGCTTCATCACCACAATGCCGGCGGCACGAAGCTCATTGCGCAGCGCAGCCCACATCTTCTGCTGATCTGCAATGAGGTCACTCGTTCCCTGCTCTATCTTCGCGATCTGTTGCGCGGGAGCGAGACCATCATCGCTCGGCGTGGCGACGCCGGCAGCGACCATCCCTTTCAGGCCCGCCACCCGAACCATATAGAACTCGTCGAGATTCGAAGCGGAGATCGAGAGAAACCGCAGCCTCTCGAGCAGTGGATGGCGTGGATTCTGCGCTTCCTCCAGCACGCGGCGGTTGAACGCCAGCCACGAAAGCTCGCGATTGATGAACCGGCTCGGCGGCGAAGGCGCGGTCTCTGCCTCCACCACATGTTCCTGGGTCGCGAAGAGGCTTGCCACCGGCTCCTCGCCAGTCGCCAATTGGGCCTCTGTCGGCGGCATGCTGGCGAGTTGGCCGTCCTGCGTCACGATTCTCGGCTTTGGCTTTGTCATCAAGGGCTTGTCATGAAACAGCGGGAGTAAGTCTACCTGAACGGCATGAATCTGTCATGACGTCGCCATAGGGGGATTTGACTACCTTAACGGTCTTGCTCCGGCAGAATTTCGCGGATCAGGGCAAGGCTGATGGGCTTCTTCCGCGACAACGCCAGCGTGTCGGCACGCTCGACAAAATCCCGGATCGCGGCCGGCGATCGCTCCAGCGACCGGATCATGTGCTGAACGACCGCAGCCGGCACGGAGAGCTGACGGTCATCGAACAGTTTCTGCACCAGCTTCTCGAGCAGGGTATCGTCTGGCGCCCAAAGCGGAAAGGAAACGAGCGCCGCAAATCGAGAATGAAGATCCGGCAGCGTTGCCTGCCACATTGAGGGCGGTTCGCGGCCCGTCAGAAGCAGAGGCACATGCGGCGTCGCCGATTCCAGAAGATGGAACAGCGCAGCATCTCGCGCCGGATTCGGAATGCTTGCGTCGACATCTTCGATCGCGATGGGACAGCCACGGTCGAGCTGCGCATATGCGCTGCCGCTCAGAGCGGCCGCCGCAACCGCTTGCGCTCCGCTCCTGGCCTTCCAGATTTCAACGAGATGGGTTTTTCCCGAACCGGAAGGACCGTGAAGCGCGGCGGCCGGGATGGCCCAGGGCCACGACTCGACGAACGCGAACGCCCGGGCATTTCCGAGCGAGACAATGAAGTCTTCGCGATCGAGATTGGCGTTGGATTGCAGGGGCAGTGGGATCTGCGATGCCAAATGGACGATCCAACGGTCAGGTTGCGCGACGGTAGCGCGCGACGAGCGCCTTCAGCCAAAGTCCGGCATAAGCAAGACCCGAGGCAACCGTGAACGCCACCGTTGTCAACGCAGCGACATGCGCATAGCCGGGCGAGTCGAGCCTGAAGGCCAGAAGCACCAGGATAAATGCGATATAGGCGACCTGAACGGCGGTGCAGACTTTGCCGATCGGCAGCGGCTCGACTCTCAGCGGCAACGCAAGCAGCCGTGCCGCGAACACGGCCACGACGATCAGAGCATCCCGCAGAATCACGAGCGCTGTAAGCCACAGCGGCGCGACATGGATCGCAGCCAGGGCGAGGTAAGCAGCCAGCATCAGCAGCTTGTCGGCGGCGGGATCGAGATAGCGGCCGAAACGGGTCGACAACCCGTAGCGCTTCGCAAGAAAACCGTCGGCCGCGTCGGTCAATCCGGCGAATGCCAAGATTCCGAGCGCGGCCGGATATGAGCCGGTAAGCAGAAGCGCGGCCAGAGCCGGGGCGCAGAGCAGTCGCATCGCTGTGAGGGTATTTGGGAGATGACGCAGCATAAAACTCATTCGTCTGAACTTGCCTGCGGCGCAGCTTTCCCGGGGCTCACCCACCACATACCGTCGCGGCTGGCGACAACGATGTTTGACTGCGCGGCAAGATCGCGAAGCTGATCGGCCGTTCCCGAATAGCTGATCGCGATCCGGGCCTCCCCGGTGTTCATGGCCTGAACGGAAACGTCGCTGATGATGGGAACGGCGGACAGCTTTGCGAGTAAATCGCTCCATTGTTCAAGCGACACGATGCGCACCTCGGCGACAAGCTTCGACTTGCGGCCGAAATCGATGGACGTGCGCAGCTTCCAGGTATCCTCGATTGCGGCGGCGGCCTGATCCGCCGCCGTGGCATATGCATTTTGGGGCGGTGTGCCCGCCGCAATCGGGATGACGAGATCGGGAATTGCGAACGGCTTGCCCGGACCGATCCGGCGCATACGCACCGTCATCTGGCCGGACGCGGGACTGGTTGCATCGACGAGGATCGCTTCGTTCGCGTGGACCCGCGATGCCGACGGTTCAACGGCGCCCCACGAGGCATCCACGAGTCGCAATGGACCGAGCGCGGATTGATCGACCGCATCGCCGATCGGCGACACAAGTGGATATGGCATCGTTGAAAACTTCGATTGGGCGAACGCCTGCGCCCACGCCGAGTGCGCATTGTAACTGGGCGACATCGCAACGACGAGAATCGCTGTCCCCCCTTGATCTTCGAAGGTGATGTTGGACACCCGGAAGAGGTGACGGACCGCGCCAGGATTGAAGATGTAGGTGACTTCGGCGGTGTAGCGCGTCGTCGAGCGCTTTTCCCCCGCAACGGTGTAGCCGCGGACAAGCCTCTGGAGGGCGGTCGCGTCCAGCTTGGGCAATCGTGCCCAATCCTTTTGCGGAATCAGCCGATGGGAGACTTGATCCCAGGCTCTTGCCTGCCCGCCGTTGATGGCCAGCGTCTGCGCCACGGACGCCGAGGCCGCCGTCGCGTCAACCGGAACCGTTACGCTGTAGGGGTCCCCCTTGAAGGCGGGGGCCGAGGGAGCCGCGGCGGATGGCCTTGCCGGCGCGGTCGCATGCCTGGGCGTGGCAGCCGCGGGCTTCCTGGGCGGCGGCGCGGCCGCCATCGTGAGCCAAGCCGTGGACAGGACACAGAAAATGGTGAGGGCGCGCATCGGAGACCTTCTCGGATTGGGCAACTATAGAGGCCGGATGGAAAACGCAAAAGCATTGTGCACAGGGCTGGGCCAAGCGGTCCTTGCAGCCATTGCGGCCACCCGCTTAAACCGGCCCATGCTCGCGGAATCGGATCGATGACGGCTTCGGAAAAACCGGGCCGCAATGGCCTCAGCTACAAACACGCGGGTGTCGACGTCGACGCCGGCGAGGCCCTGGTCGACCGCATTGCGCCCCTTGCGCGTGCCACGAGACGCGCGGGGGCCGATGCCGATTTGGGCGGCTTCGGCGGACTTTTCGATCTCAAGGCCGCAGGATTCAAGGACCCGGTGCTCGTTGCCTCGACAGATGGCGTCGGCACCAAGCTCAAGATCGCCATCGATACGGGAATCTTCGACGGCATCGGCCAGGACCTCGTCGCCATGTGCGTCAACGACGTCGTGGTGCAAGGCGCTGAGCCGCTGTTTTTCCTCGACTATTACGCGACGGGAAAGCTCGACGTCGACGCAGCCGCCGTGGTCATCGGCGGCATCGCGCGAGCCTGCAAGGAAACCGGATGCGCGCTGATCGGTGGCGAGACCGCAGAAATGCCGGGCCTCTACGCCAAGGGCGATTTCGATCTCGCAGGATTTGTGGTCGGCGCCGTTGAGCGCGGGAATGTCCTGCCGAAGACACAGGCGATGACGGACGGCGATGTCCTGATCGGCATTGCCTCGTCCGGCGTGCATTCGAATGGATATTCGCTGGTGCGGCGCGTCGTCGAGGAAAGTGGCCTGGCATACGAAATGGCAGCGCCCTTCGCTTCGGGGCTGTCGCTCGGCCAAGCCCTGCTCACTCCGACCGCGTTGTATGTGAAGAGCGCGCTCGCCGCGATTCACACCGGCGGCGTGAAAGGGCTGGCCCATATCACGGGCGGAGGGATCACCGACAATCTTCCGCGTGCCATTGCGGAAGGGTTGGACGCGGACATCGACCTCTCCTCTTGGTCTCCGCCCGGCGTTTTCGGTTGGCTCGCGAGGACCGCCGGGATTGCCGAGAGCGAAATGCTCCGCACCTTCAACTGTGGCGTTGGTCTGATCGTCGTCGCCGATGCGCAGAAGGCCGGTCACGTGATCGACGCGTTCCAGGAAAACGGCGACCGTGCGGCTCGTATCGGCACGCTCGTCGCCGGCGGAGGCGAGCCGCAAGTGCGTTACCACGGAGCTTTGAAGCTCTGATGGCACGCGTCCGGACAGCCGTGCTTATCTCCGGGCGCGGGAGCAATCTCAAATCCCTGATCGACGCGACGCGTGCGCGGGATTACCCCGCCGAAATCGTCCTTGTGATCGCCAACAAGGAGAGTGCCGGCGGGCTCGACATTGCGCGTACAGCAGGGATCGCCACCAAGGTCGTTCCGCACAAAATTTTCGCTTCGCGTGAGGAATTTGACGCGGCCATCGATGCGGCGCTGCGCGAGGCCAACGTCGCACTGATCGCCGAGGCTGGCTTCATGCGCATCCATTCCGAATGGTTCACCAGACGATGGGAAGGCCGCATCCTCAACATCCATCCCTCACTCTTGCCCGCGTTTCCGGGCGTGCATGTGCATGAACAGGCGCTCGCGGCCGGCGTGAAAGTGTCCGGATGCACCGTGCACTTCCTGACGCATGCCCTGGATTCAGGACCGATCATCGCCCAGGCCACGGTGCCGGTGCTGCCCAACGACACGCCGGAGACGCTCGCAACACGCGTGCTGGCCGAGGAGCACAAGCTCTATCCTGGAGCACTCAAGCTGGTGGCCGAAGGCAAGGTGCGGTTGGAAGACGGCCGCGCGGTGTTCGCCTAGAAACCGACACCTGCGATCTTTGCCGACACATCCCACAACCGTTTCGCGTCGGCGTCGCTCTGTGCCGCGCGCGACGGCGTTGTGAGCTTGTTCTTGTGGTAGTAGCCGCCCGTCTTGCCTTCAACCTCCGGCGACGACGCGAGATAAATGATCGTCTGCGCCCCTTGTTCAGGCGACAGCGCGAAGTTCTTCGCGCCACGAATGGCGAAGGACGTCAATCCGCCGCTCTGATCGCCGAAACGCGTATTCACAAATCCCGGGTGCAGGCAGTTGGCGGTGATGCCCGAGCCGGTCAGCCGGCGCGCCAACTCGCGCGTGAACAGGATATTCATCAGCTTGCTGCGGCCGTAGACGGGAAATCCGGAATAGCCGCGCTCGGATTGCAGGTCGTCGAAATTCAGCTTGGCTCCGCTATGCGCATCGGAGGCCGTGGAAACAATGCGCGCGCCGGGCGTCGCCTTCATCCGCTCCACCAGCATGTTCGTGATGACGAAGTAAGACATGTGATTGAGCGCGAAGGTCTTCTCGAGGCCGTCTTCCGTCACCTGACGGCTGGAGAACATCGCCCCGGCATTGTTGATCAGAACGTCAATGTGCGGCTCGGTCTGCGCGATCTCCTGCGCCACGCGCTTCATGTCGGCGATTTTGGAAAGATCACCGTAGAAGACCGTGTGGTCCGTGTGCCCGGCGACGGACTGCAGGTGTCGCCGCATCTTCTCGCCGCGCTCGTGATCGCGCGCCACGAACACGATGCGCGCACCGGCCTGCGCGAGGTGATCGGCGGCCACTTCGCCGATGCCGGAGGTGGCCCCGGTGATGACGATGACTTTGTCGCGCATCGAATTCATTGGCTTAACCACAGATCTCGAGATCGCTGAAGAAGAAGCGGATTTCCTGCTTCGCCGTCTCCGGCGCGTCGGATCCGTGTACCGAATTCGCCTCAATGGATTCCGCAAAATCCTTGCGGATCGTGCCAGGCGCCGCTTTCGAGGGGTCGGTCGCGCCCATCACCTCACGGTTTTTCGCGATGGCATTCTCGCCCTCGAGCACCTGCACGACGACAGGACCGCTCGTCATGAACTCGACAAGGCTGCGGAAGAATGGTCGCGCCTTGTGGACATTGTAGAAGGCTTCCGCCTGGCCCGTCGAAAGCTGCATCCGCCGTTGCGCCACGATCTTCAGGCCGGCCTTCTCGAAACGCGAGATGATTTCGCCAGTGATGTTCCGGCGCGTCGCGTCCGGCTTGATGATCGACAGGGTCTGCTCGACGGCCATTTTGTGCTCCGATGGAAAATCGCGGGCCTTATAAGAGCGTGGCCGCGAACGGGCAAGTTCCCGTAGAGTGACCGTGTTGCAGGGAGGCGCCGATGGTGAAAGTTGCGGTCGTTCAGGCGGGATCGGTACTGTTCGACACCGGCGCCACGCTCGCCAGGCTGGAGGATCTTGCGGGCGAGGCAGCGGCTCAAGGTGCGAAGCTGATTGTCTTTCCCGAGGCCTTCGTAGGCGGCTACCCCAAGGGCGTCACGTTCGGTGCCCATGTCGGCTCGCGCAGCGCCGAGGGCCGCGATCTTTTCCGCCGCTATTTTGAATCCGCGATCGCTGTACCTGGACCGGAGGCCGCTGCGATCGGCGAAACGGCTGCGGCACTCGGCGCGCACATCGTGACGGGCGTCATCGAGCGTGACGGCGGCACGCTCTACTGCACCATCCTTCATTTCGATGAAAAAGGAATGCTGATCGGCCGGCGCCGCAAGCTGATGCCGACGGCCAGTGAGCGCCTGATCTGGGGCATGGGCGATGGCTCGACGCTCGATGTCGTCGACACGCCGTTGGGCCGTATCGGGTCCGTGATCTGCTGGGAGAACTACATGCCGATGCTGCGCATGGCGATGTATGCGCAGAACATTCAACTCTATTGCGCGCCGACCGTGGATGACCGCGATACCTGGCAAACGACAATGCGCCATATCGCGATGGAAGGTCGCTGCTTCGTGCTGTCCGCCGTGCAGTACCTGACCCGCTCCGATTGCCCAGCCGACTATCGCCCCGTTCAAGGCGATACGCCGGACACCGTGCTCATCCGCGGCGGCAGCGCGATCTACGGTCCGCTGGGCGAGACCATCGCGGAGCCGCTCTACGGGCGTGAAGCCGTCATCACCGCCGAGGTCGATCTCGGCGCCATCGCGCGCGGCAAATACGACCTCGACGCGGCAGGGCATTATTCGCGGCCCGATATCTTCACCCTGACCATCGACCGGCGGCCGAAAAGGGGCGTGCAAACAGCCGTGCCGGACTAGGTGTACGCGTCGCGCTTCGTGCTATACGCGCGGCCGCCATGCTGGTCATCGACAACATCACGGTCCGCATTGCCGGACGCGAGATCCTGAAGGGCGCGAGCGCGAGCCTGCCGGCCGGGCGGCGTGTGGGTCTTGTCGGCCGTAATGGCGCCGGCAAGACGACACTGCTCAAGCTGATCCTCGGCCAACTCCACGCCGATCTCGGCGAAGTGCGGATTCCATCGGCTTGGCGGGTCGGTTCTGTCGCGCAGGAAGCACCATCGAGCGACATCAGCCTGATCGAGACGGTGCTGGCGGCCGATCCGGAGCGGGCGCAATTGCTCGCCGCGGCGGAAACCGAAACGGATGCGCACAGGCTCGGCGACATTCATCACCGGCTCGACGCGATCGATGCCTATTCTGCGCCTGCGCGCGCGGCCGGCATTCTCGCCGGGTTGGGCTTCCCGGCGGAAGACCAGGTTCGTCCTTGCCGCGAATTCTCCGGTGGATGGCGGATGCGTGTGGCGCTGGCTGCGATTTTGTTCGCCGCGCCCGACTTGCTGCTGCTCGACGAGCCGACAAACTACCTCGACCTCGAAGGCGTGATGTGGCTCGAGGATTATCTGCGCCGTTATCGCGGTACGGTTCTCATCGTCAGCCATGACCGCGATCTCTTGAACACGGCGGCAGAATTCATCCTGCATCTCGAGCATGGCCGCCTGAAACTCTACACCGGCAACTACGACACCTTCGCCGAAGTGCGCGCCATGCAACGCGCCAACGACATCGCCTTCAACAAGAAGCAGGAATTGGCGCGGGCGCACATGCAGGCCTATGTCGATCGCTTCCGCTACAAGAAGGAGAAGGCGCGGCAGGCACAAACGCGCCTGAAGATGATCGCCAGGCTGAAATTCATCGATGTGCCACTGGATGAACACATCGCCCCAATCCAATTGCCCAAGGCACAACCGGCCAGCCCACCGCTCATCACTTTCGGCAAGGCGTCGGTTGGATATGAAGAGGGCAAGCCGATCCTCTCGAATATCACCTGCCGCATCGATCCCGACGATCGCATCGCGCTGCTCGGCAAGAACGGCAACGGCAAATCGACCTTTGCAAAATTGCTGGCGCAGAAGCTGGAGTTGATGTCGGGCGAAACCGTTCGCGCCAGGAAGCTGGAGGTCGGGTACTTCGCGCAGCATCAGCTGGAAGAACTCGACGGAAGCCTGACGCCGATCGAAACCTTGGCGCGCTACCGGCCGAAGCTGATCGAGCAGCAATTGCGTACAAAGCTCGGCTCGATTGGCCTGACGGCAGACAAGGCGTTGACGAAGGTCGGGCAATTGTCCGGCGGCGAACGGGCGCGGCTGATGCTGGCGCTGGCCGTGCTCGATTCGCCGAACATGCTGATCCTCGACGAGCCGACCAACCATCTCGACATCGATGCGCGCGAGGAGCTGCTCAGCGCGCTCAACGATTTCGAAGGCGCCGTCATCCTGGTGAGCCACGATCGCCGCCTGATCGAAGCGACAGCCGATCGGTTGTGGCTCGTCGCCAATGGCCGCGTCGAACCCTTCGACGGCGATCTGGAGGATTATCGCCGCTTCCTGTTGGCCGGTTCCGAACCCGAGCCCACGAAGCACGACACGCCGAAACAATCGAAGGAAGAGGCGCGGCGCGAAGCGGCTGAGCGGCGGCTGAGGCTCAAGCCGCTCAAGGACAAGATCGACATCGAGGAGAAGCACATCGCCTCCCTGAACATCGACCTCGCCAAGCTCGATGCCGTGCTCGCCGATCCGCTGCTCTTCGTTCACGATCCGGCGAAAGGGAGTTCGGTTTCCAAGAAACGCGCCGAAGCGTTGCGCAAGCTTGAAGCCGCCGAGGCGCGTTGGATCAAGGCCTCCGAGGAATACGAGCGCGCCATGGCCGCGGAGCAGGAGCAGGCCTAGACTCCGCGGCCTGGGGGATTCGCATGGGCGCGTTCGAGCACGTCATCTCACTGCTGTCGTTCGTTTATGCCATCGCCATCGCGCATTTGCTGACGACGGTGGCGCGCCTCATCGGCTCGCGCGAACGGGTGCGGTTCTCCTGGTTCCATGCTTACTGGATGCTCAACGCGCTGCTGGTGCTGGTGGTCGATTGGGTGAGCTTCTGGGACATGCACAGTGTGCCGTCGTGGACGATGGCCAGCATCGCCGTCGTGCTGGTGCAAGCGTTCGTCGATTACATGCAGGCGGCGCTGGTGTGTCCCGAAATTCCGGCGGAAGGCACGATCGACCTCGTCGCCTTCCACAACACGCGCGCAAGCCGCTACATCGGCGCCTTCGCCATCACCTGCATCTGGGCCCTTGTCGACAATCTCTATTTCGGCGGCGGATACAATGTCGCGGCGTTCCTGATTCAGAACATCGTCGTTGTACCGCTCATTGGCGTCGCGATCTTCGCGACGGTTGTCCGGAAGCGCTGGGCGGACATTTGCGCGATCGCAATGCTCGTACCTATCTGGAGCTATTATCTGGTCGAGTTGCAGAGCGCGCTGAAATAGCTCAGGCCCTCAATGCCGACCGTGCTATGCCGCCCCATTCCTTCTGTGCCGAGCGGTAGTGCTTTGGGGCGCCGTCAAGCGATTTCATGACCTGGCGATAGACGGCTTGCGCGTCGTCGCGGCGTCCAACCTTGTCGAGCAGTTGCGCGTAACGCACGCGGGCTTCCTCGCCGGCGAAGTAGCGCGTAACTGCTTCGTACTCCTTGAGCGCGTCTTCGTTCTTTCCCTGGAGTTCGAGCGCGCGGGCATAGAGCAGGTGCGCATCGGCAGAGACGAACTTGGGATCGATCTTTTGCAACTCGTCGAGCGAGGCCTGGGCTCCGGCACCGTCGCCGGAAAGAAACTGGGCGCGGGCGAGCCCGACCCATAACACCGGGTCTTCGCGGAAATGCCCCTGCAAGGCGTTCTGGTAGAGTCCGATCGCGTCCGTGTACTTGCCGCGCTGCACCAGATGCTCGGCGAGCGTGCGCTTGGCATCGACCGAGCCCACCATTTCGGCCTCGCGGATCGCCTGGCGATAATCCTTGTTGGGATCGATAGTACGGGCCGCCACCGATTTCAGCTGATGGGCACGCCGGCTGCGCAACAGGTCCGGCAGGATGACCATGAAGAAGTAAATCGCCGGCCCGATGCCGGGCAGGAACACCATCACGTAGATCCACGGGAAGACATTGCCGGTGCGAATGGAATGCACGACGCAGATCACGAGGAGCACCAGCATGGCGATCCCGAGCGGCGAACCGAGCAGTCCAAGGATGCTGAACAACAGATAGGCCCTTCAAAGCGCCCGCGCGACTTAACAAGGCCGGGGCGCGGGCGGCAAGCCGTCAAGCCTGCTTCTCGAACTTGCCGGACGGCGATTCCTTCCAGTAGGTCACGTCGTGGCCAGCGGATTTCGCGTCCGTCCAGGCCGATCGCGCGGCGGCAAGCGCCTGCGGATCGCGGCCGTCGAACAGGAGTGCGACGCGGGCGAAGGCAAGGCTCGCCTCCCACGCCGGCGCCGCCGCGCCACCGACAAGAAACAGGACGCTCGCGCCATTCGGGTTGGCGTCCTCCACCGTGATCAGCGCCGGCTGGCGCGTTGCATCGCCGTCACCAATCTGTGCGTGCGGCAAAAAGCTCTTCTCGTCGTAGGTCCACAGCAGATTGTCGATGGCAGCGGCACGATCCGCCGACTCGCATTTGATCAGCGCGCGCTGGCCACGCTCCAGCGTTCTCTCGACGAGCGCTGGCAACACATCATCCAGCGACCGGCGTTCGAGATGATAGAAGAGAACTTCCATTTACCTCCCCCATTGTGGGGAGGTCGAACCGTTGAGCGCAGCGAAACGGTTCGGGTGGGGGGCCACGCCAAACATCGCCCCCCGCCCGGCTCGCTTCGCTCGCCGACCTCCCCACAAGGGGGAGGTAAAATCAATGGAGCCCCGAAGCATCACCTACTTCTCGTAATGATCCGACACCAAGCGGTCGAGGATGCGCACGCCCCAGCCGACGCCCCAGCCGGGAGACAAGGGCCGCTGCTCACCGTCCTGCCAGGCGACGCCGGCGATATCGAGATGCGCCCACGGCGTCTTGTCGACGAAGCGCTGGAGAAATTGCGCCGCCACGATGGAGCCGGCGTTCGTCGTGCCGCTGATGTTCTTCATGTCGGCGATCTTCGATTTCAGCATCTTGTCGTAGCCTTCGTTGAGCGGCAGCCGCCACACCGGCTCGCCAACCTCTTTGCCCGCGTCCTGAATGCGGGTCGCGAGCTTGTCGTCGTTCGAGAATACGCCGGCATGCTCGCCGCCCAGTGCCACCATGATGGCGCCGGTCAGCGTCGCCAGGTCGACGACGAATTTCGGCTTGAATTTCATCTGCGCGTACCACAGTGCATCCGCCAGCACGAGCCGGCCTTCGGCGTCGGTGTTCAGCACCTCGATGGTCTGGCCCGACATCGAGGTGACGACATCGTCCGGCCGCTGCGCCTTGCCGTCGGGCATGTTCTCGACCAGTCCGACCACGCCCACGGCATTCACGCGCGCCTTGCGCGACGCCAGGGCTTTCATGGCGCCGGTCACCGCCGCAGCGCCGCCCATGTCGCCCTTCATGCCCATCATCCCCGCACCCGTCTTCAGCGACAGACCGCCGGAATCGAAGCACACGCCCTTGCCGACGAACGCCACCGGCTGATCCTTCTTCGACCGCGCGCCATTCCAATGCATCACGACAAGCTGGCTCTCGCGTTCGCTGCCCTGCCCCACGCCGAGCAACGCGCCCATGCCGAGCTTCTTCATCTCGGCCTCGCCCAGCACATCCACTTTCACGCCGAGTTTCGACAATTGCTTGGCGCGGGATGCAAATTCCGGCGGCGACAGCACATTCGGCGGCTCGTTCACCAGATCGCGCGCCAGAAACACACCTTCCGCCACCGCGCGCATCGGCTCCCACGCGCGCTTCGCGCCGGCAACATCGCGCGTGCCGATTGCAACGTTCGCCAGCGTCGGTTCATGCTCGTCGCGCTGCTTGGTGCGGTATTTGATGAATGTGTAGCTGCGCAGCTGCGCGCCGAGAGCGAGATGTGCCGCAAGCTGTCCCGGCTTCAGCTTCGATCCCTTAGGCGGCTCGATGGCGAACGTCACGGCATTCTCCGCCCCCGTCAGCAACCGGCCAACGACACTCGCCGCTGCCTTCTCAGCCGCTCGTCCGTCGAATGCGCTCTGCTTGCCGAAACCAAGCAGCAGCACCCGCGTCGCCGCCATTCCGGCCGGAGCCAGCAGATCGAGAACCTGTCCGGCTTTGCCCTTGAACCGGTTCGTTCCCATGGCCCGCTTGAGCGCACCACCCGTGGCCTTGTCCACCTCTGCCGCCAGCGGCGAGAGACCGTCCTCGAAGGCCGCGACGGCAAGTGCGCCGGGACCTTTGAGCGATGGGGCGGTAAAGGTGATCTGCATGGTCATCTCCCGGTAAACTTTGGCGAGCAAAGAGCCTGATTCCCTTATCTGATTCCACGTTTTCGGCAGATTCGGGATTGGCGGCGAAGGGCTTCTAGTTTAGGGGAATTTGTCCAGGGTGCGATAGGGCGAACGCCCGCACACCTAGCCCGTGAGATCAGCATGCCGCGAATGTCCTCATACGTCCTGCGCCAGCTGATCGAGCCGATGCTGCTGTTCGCGTTCCTGCTCACCACCGTGATCTGGCTGTCGCAGTCGCTGAAGCTGCTCGACCTCGTGATCAACCGCGGCCAGTCCGCACCGATGTTCGTCTACCTCACGATCCTGATGCTGCCCCAGCTGCTGGTGGTGATCCTGCCGATCGCGTTCTTCGGCGGCGTGCTTTACGGACTGCACCGGCTGAACGCCGAAAGCGAGCTGATCGTGATGTCGGCCGCCGGATACAGCCGCGCACAACTCGCCGTGCCAGTGCTGATCGCCGCGGCGATCGCCATGGTGCTGACCTACATTTGCAGCCTGTATCTCATGCCGCTCGGCCAGCGAATGATGAAGGCCGAAGTTTTGAGCATTCGCGCCGATATCGGCGCCGCCATCCTGAGCGAAGGAAACTTCAACGCACCGGTGAAGGGGCTCACCGTCTTCATCCGGGAGCTGCAATCGGACGGACACATCCGCGGGATACTGGTGCACGACAACCGCAACGCCAGCCGGCCTACTACGTATATTGCCGTGAGCGGTGTGCTGGCCCAGACTCCATCGGGACCGCGTCTCATCATGGAGAACGGAACCGTCGAACAGACGGCGGAGGGCGGCGCCAAGCTCTCGGTTCTGAAATTCAAACGTTACGTGTTCGATCTGGATCAGTTCGCGAGCCAGCAACAGGCGCAGAATCTGGAAACCAGCGAGCGCTTCCTGCCCGAGCTGTTCACGCCGCACCTGGCGAAGGATCCGGGTGGAAAGACACGACGGCTGTTCCTGGCGGAAGCGCACAACCGGCTTTCGGCACCCCTCTATTGCCTGATGTTCGCCTTCATCGCGCTGGCGGCGGTGACGCGCGGCCGGCGCGGCCGCGGCGCATACGCTTTGCGGCTGACCGTCGCCTCGGTGGCGGCGGGCGCCATCCGGCTTGTCGGCTATGGCGCGCAGGGCATGGTGGGACGCAATCCCAGCCTGTTCGCCGTGCTGTACCTGATCCCGCTGCTGGGGGCGCTGTTCGCAATGCTTGAAGTCAGGGGTTCCGATTTTGCGGTGCTGCGCAATCTGTTTCGAACACCGCAGCCGGAGCCGGCCCAATGAGCTGGTCCTGGACTCTCTACCGCTATCTGGCGAGGCAGTTCCTTGTCGGCTTCGGGATCGTCTTCGCTGCGTTCTGTTTTCTCAGTTTTTCCATCGATATCGTCGGACTGTTCAACGAGACGGCGGGCAAGCATGTGCCGACGGCCGTCGTCGTCGGGATGACCTTTCTCCAGCTGCCGGATCTCTCGTTCAAGCTTCTTCCGTTTGCCGTTCTGTTGGGTGCCGTCTTTGCGTTTGTGCGATTGTCCCGCAGCCAGGAATTGATTGCGGTGCGGGCGGCAGGGGTGTCTGCATGGAACATCCTCGTGCCGCCGCTATCGGTTGCGATTGCGCTCGGACTTGTCGGCGTGGTGGCTTTCACGCCGTTTTCGTCGATGCTGCTGGCGCGCTACTCCGAGCTCGAGGCCAGATATCTGAAGGACCAGCCGTCCCAACTTGCCGTGTCCCGCAACGGACTTTGGCTGCGGCAGGGCCATTTCGCCCAGCAATCGGTCATCCATGCGCTGCGCGTCGCGGACCAGGGCGTGCGGCTCGATGATGTGATCATCTTTCTCTATGGTGCCAGCGACATCTTCGCTGGCCGTATCGATGCGCAATCCGCTACGCTGGAACCGGGAAACTGGAGCCTGTCCAACGCGTGGGTGAGCGGGGCGGATGGGCGCCCGGTGCATCACGCGCGCTACGATCTTGCGACCACGCTGACACCAGCCCGAATCCAGGAGAGTTTCGCCTCGCCCGAGACGATGTCCTTCTGGGCGCTGCCCGGGTTTATCCAAACCGCCCAACAGGCTGGGTTCTCGGCGTCCCGCTACAAGCTCTATTTCGACATGCTGCTCGTGTTGCCTGCGATGCTGGCTGCCATGGTCTTCATGGCCGCGAGTTTTTCCCTGAGGCTCGCGCGGCTCGGCGGCATGGGGCGCGTCGTGCTGTACAGTGCGCTTGCCGGATTCGGCATCTACTTCTTCAGCGACGTGACACAAGCGTTGGGTATTTCGGGAATTCTTCCAATCCCGCTTGCCGCCGCCGCGCCCGCCAGCGTCGCGATCCTCCTGGGTATGACACTCGTCTTCCATCAAGAGGACGGTTGACGTGCGGAGGGAGGGGCTCTGGAAATTGGGGGCGGCGGCGCTTGCGCTCTGCGGCGTGCTGTTTGCGGAAGTGGCGCTCGGCTCAAGTCACAGCGGCAGCCCGACATCAGGCCTTTCCGGCAGCGCCTTGCTGGGCAAACCAGGCGGAACCGGCCTCATTCGCGCCGACCAGATCACGTACAACACAAACACGAAATTCGTGACCGCCGAAGGTCATGTGGAAATCGATTACAACGGCCGCATCCTGATGGCCGACAAGGTCACGTACGACCAGGAAAAGGACATCGCGACGGCCATCGGCAATGTTTCCCTCCTCGAACCCGACGGAACAGTCGCCTTCAGCACGCATGCGGTCCTGACCGATCAGATGCGAGACGGTGTCGCCGACGCATTCAGCGCCATCATCGGCAAGACGGGAAGAATGGCGGCCAACAGGGCCATCCGCACCAATCAGGGCACGATCGTCACCGGCTTCAACGGCGTGTTCTCGAGCTGCAAGGTCTGCAACAAGCCCGGACATCGCACTCCGCTTTGGCAAGTGCGCGCCAAGCGCACGGTCTGGGACTCGGTGAACCACCGCATTATCTATCACGATGCAGTGCTGGAGATGTTCGGAGTCCCGGTGATCTACACGCCCTACTTCAGCCAGGCCGATCCCACGGTGAAGCACAAGAGCGGATTTCTGATGCCGGAGCTCGGCCATTCCAGCGTACTCGGTTCGCTGATCCGATTGCCGGTCTATGTCGCCCTGTCGGACTCGCAGGATTTTACGATCATGCCGATGATCACCTCCCATGCCGGCGACCTTGTCGAAGGCGAGTACCGGCAACGCTGGGACGATGGCGGCATGTGGCTGCAGGGCGCTGTCGCCTACAATCCGAATGGCGGGCTTAGCGGCCACCAGGACGAATGGTACAGTTCGATATTCGGCTCCGGCCGCATCCCGATCGATTCCAGCGTCTGGCACTTTGGCTACGACGTCCAGTACACGAGCAACGACACATTCCTGAAGCGTTACGAGCTTTCGGTTCTCGATCGGCTGACCAACGATCTTTTCGTCGAAGGGATCGACGGACGCAGCCGATTTCTTCTGAAAGGCTTCTATTTCGAGGGACTCCGGCTTACCGACAACCAGAACCAGTTTCCGATCGTCCTTCCCCTGATCGAGTACACCTACATTCCGGAACATGCCGTGCTCGGTGGCGATTTCCGTTTCGACGCGAGCTCTGCCTCCGTCTCGCGCGACCTTGGCCCGCAAAGCCAGCGCGTCACGGGCGAAATGAGCTGGCGCTATCCGATCGTGACCAGCAACGGCCAGATGATAACCGTGCAAGGCGATGTTCGCGGCGATGTGTATCGCGTCACCAACAACGACCCGGCGGATTTTCCGGATATCCCGACCAAGGTGAACTACATCAGCCGCGGGCTGCCTTACTTGGCAATCGACTGGCGCTGGCCGTTCGTGACCGGCTCGGGTGACAACTCCTATATCCTCGAACCGATCGCACAGGTGATCGCAGCGCCTTACGGCGGCAATCCCAAGGGCATCCCCAACGAGGACAGCACCGATTTCGAACTCGACGACAATGATTTGTTCTCTTTCGAACGTTTGCCGGGATACGACCTCGTCGAAACGGGTCCGCGCGCCAATGCGGGGGTCCGCGGAGTTGCTTACTTTCCGGCCGGTTCGGTTGAGATGCTGGTGGGCGAGTCCTTCCGCCTGAAGCCGGACGACAATTTCGGGCCGCTGCTCGAATACGACGACCACAGCAGCGCGTCCGACGTCGTTGGCCGTTTCACGCTCAAGTTCCCGCCGCACTTCAGCCTGACCAATCGTGTCGACATCGATCAGAACACCGGGCATCTGCGCCGCAACGAGGTCTACATCGATGCCAATTGGGGTCGGTCGGTTCTTGAAGTCAGTTATCTTCGGCTGGACCAGGATGTGCTGACTTTGGGACTCGCTTCACGCGAGGAAGTCAACGCCCAGGCGACGATCGGCATTTTCCAGCACTGGGCGGTATTCGCAGGCGGCCGCCGCGACATCGAAAATGACCGGATGATCGATGATGAGCTCGGGTTCGGCTATGAGGACGAATGCTTCGGTATCTCGATCTCCTACCGGCGCAACTACACAAGCGACCGCGATGTCCCGCCGTCTACCTCGATTCTTTTCCGTCTTAACCTAAAAACCGGGGACCAGAAGGAGCAGCCATCCGAGCTGTTCCCGCGGCATGTGTTCACCACGCCTTGATCCTTGGCCGGATTTGCTTAAAGTCGCCAGCCAGAGCGGGCCTCCCGGTACGGGATGGGACGCGGGAGCGGCCCCCAAATGAAACTTTTCTGAAGATCGGTCCCTTGATTACACGATCCCGTTCTATGGTTCTGCTCGGCGCCTCGCTGTCTGTGTTGGCAGCCGCAACACCATTCGCATCGGCCAAGACGTCTTCATCCAGGCCGGCTCAGCCGGCGGCGCCAGCCGCAGCTGCGCCCGCCGAGCCGGGTAAAGAGCCGCTGCAAACGAACGACAATGCCGCTGACGGTGTTGCCGCCGTCGTAAACGACTCCATCATTTCCGATTACGATCTGCGCCAGCGCGTCGCGCTCTTCCTTGCAACCTCCGGGGTTCAACCGACGCCCGACCGCCTGAAACAAATTCGCGAGCAGGTCCTGACCCAGCTCGAGACGGAACGCCTCGAAATGCTCGAGGCGACAAAGAACAAGATCTCCGTCAGCACGGGAGAAGTCGACAAGGCCATCAACAACATCCTGTCCGACAATCACATCAGTCTGGACCAGCTCAAGAAAGTGATGTCCGGAGCCGGCGTCGAGATGTCGACGTTCCGCGGCCAGATTGCGGCGCAGATCGCCTGGAGCAAGGCTGTCGATGCGCAGTACGGCGACAATATCCACATCACGCAGCAGGCAGTCGACGGCGAAATGGATCGCATCCTGGCTGGAAAAGACAAGGTTCATTTCCGCGTCTTCGAGATCTTCGAGGCTGTCGACAGTCCGGAACAGGATGCGAAGGTTCTGCAAAGCGTGCAGGGGCTGCTGGAACAGATCCGCAGCGGGGCCGGTTTTGACACCGTTGCCAGGCAATTCAGCCAGAATCCCACCGCCGCACAGGGCGGCGACCTCGGCATTATCCAGGAAGGCCAACTCGTTCCGGAGTTGAACAACGCGCTCCTCAAGATGAAACCCGGTCAGGTGAGTGAGCCGATCAAGGCTTCCGGCGGCTACTATCTGCTGTTCCTGCGCGGGAGGCTTGAGCCTGCGGGAACGAAGATTCCGGACAAGCCGGCCGCCAGTGACACCCCTGGCGAACTTCCGCTCGCGCGCGTTCTTTTGCCGATCGGCACCAAGCCCGGGGAGAAGCTGCTACAGGGGGCGATGCAGGCCGCGAACATGCTGAGGCAGCACATCGACGGCTGCGAGCATTTGCAGGAGGTTGTCTCGCATCTGCGCGGCGCGATGTATTTCAACCTCGGCAAGATGCAGCTCGCCTCGCTCAGCGTTCAGATGCGCGACGCATTGGAGAAAACCCATCCCGGCGAGACGACGGAGCCGTTCACCTCGCCTGCCGGCATCGAGCTGATCGTGCGTTGCGATGCGCCGGCGCCGACAATCCAGCGCTTCGAGGCGCCCAAGCGCGAGGAAGTCGAGAACCAGCTCTACGAAACGCAGATGTCGGTCTATGCGCGGCGCTATCTTCGCGACCTGAAACGCGTGGCGAACATCGAAACCGCGGAGGACAGGGCGCTCAAGAATGCCAAGTCCTCTTCCGCCGCTCTCCGCTGACGCTCCGATCTACCTGACCATGGGCGAGCCTTCCGGCATCGGCCCGGAAGTTGCCATGGCCGCCTTTCATGCGCTGGGCGGACGCGTTGGCCTGCGCGCGCTGAAACTCGTTGGCGACGCGCGCGTGTTCGCCGCGTGCGGCAGCGCGCCGGCTGACGCGTTCGTCGAAACGCATCCCGTTGCCGTGCCGCGAAAACCGGGAAGGGCCGAGCCGCAGAACACGCGCGCCGTGGTGGATGCCATCGACGTCGCTGTCGCGCTGGCGCGCGATCTCGGCGGCGCTGTCGTGACAGCGCCCATTCACAAGGCTGCCATGCTGGCGGACGGATTCGAATTCGCGGGCCACACGGAATACCTGGCCAAAATCACCGGTGCGGATCGCGCCGTGATGATGCTCGTTGGCGGGGGGCTTCGCACCGTTCCGCTCACGATTCACATCCCGGTTGCCGAGGTGCCACCTGCCATCACGAAGGAAGCCGTATTCGACACCGGCCAGATCATTGTGCGCGCGCTCCGGCACGATCTCGGCATTGCCCAGCCGCGCCTTGCCGTCTCCGGCCTCAATCCGCACGCCGGTGAAGACGGCGAATTGGGCCACGAAGAGAAGGAAACCATCCTGCCGGCGATTGAAGCCTTGCGCGCCTCGGGCGCAAACGTCACTGGCCCACTCTCGGCTGATACAATGTTCCACGAAGAAGCACGCGCGCGTTACGACGCCGCGCTCTGCATGTATCACGATCAGGCGCTGATTCCGGTCAAGATGCTGGGATTCTGGGAGGGCGTGAACGTCACGCTCGGCTTGCCGATCGTGCGCACGTCGCCGGATCACGGCACCGCGCTCGACATTGCAGGACAAGGCAAGGCCAACCCGCAAAGCATGATTGCGGCCGTCCGTCTCGCCGCGCAGATCGCAGATGCCAGAAGCCGCTGATCCGCTGCCGCCGCTGCGCGACGTGATTGCCGCGCACGGACTGGCTGCGAAGAAATCGCTGGGCCAGAACTTCCTTCTCGATCTCAATCTGACACGCCGCATTGCCCGGGCAGCCGGCCCGCTGGAAGACACAACCATCTATGAGGTTGGTCCCGGGCCCGGCGGACTGACGCGCGCATTGCTTTTGGAAGGAGCGCGCGAAGTCGTGGCGGTTGAACGCGATGCGCGTTGCATTGCGGCTCTGCAGGACGTAGAGGCAGCCTTTCCCGGCAAACTTCGTATTGTCGAAGGCGATGCGCTGTCGCTCGACGAGCAATCGGTTCTGCCGGCGACAAACGTGCGCATCGCCGCAAACCTGCCCTACAACATCGGCAGCGCCTTGCTGGTGAAGTGGCTGACATCCGAACAATGGCCGCCGTTCTGGCTGAGCGCGACGCTCATGTTCCAGCGCGAGGTGGCGGACCGCATCGTCGCGCAACCCGGCACCAAGGCTTACGGACGCCTGTCCATCCTGGCGCAATGGCGCTCGACGGCGCGAATTCTGTTCGAGGTTCATCCGCGTGCCTTCACGCCGCAGCCCAAGGTGACATCGGCCGTCCTGCGGCTTGAGCCGCTGCACGAGCCGGTCGCGCCGGCGCGGCTTTCGGACCTTGAGAAGGTTACGGCCGCCGCCTTCGGCCATCGCCGCAAGATGTTGCGCCAGAGCCTGAAATCGCTGGCGCCGGATGCGGAATCGCTTGTGCGCGATGCCGGGCTCGATCCCACGGCGCGGGCGGAACAGCTCTCTGTGTCGGACTTTGCGTCGCTTGCGCGCACCTGGCGCGCCTGCGTTGAGGCCGGCTGACAGGCGTGCCAGAGTCCACGCAATTGCTATTGGAGAGCAGCATGCGCAGTGAAGCCATCGTCGAATTCGGAAAGCCCCTTCAGCAAATTGAAGGCAGCCCGCCGGAACCGAAAGGCGCCGAGGTTCTCATCAAGGTGCACAACGCCGGCGTCTGTCACTCGGACGTGCACATCCAGGACGGATATTTCGATCTTGGCGGCGGCAACAAGCTGCCGTTCAAGCTGCCGCTGCCGCATGTCATGGG
>Ga0335085_10001688_pt1 | contig 44979 bp, 50 predicted proteins | sample Lox_Sample_45_FD_206712 | JGI IMG/M metagenome (GOLD analysis project Ga0335085, IMG submission 206712) | Soil microbial communities from Loxahatchee National Wildlife Refuge, Florida, United States - Lox_Sample_4.5 | ecosystem: Environmental > Terrestrial > Soil > Wetlands | place: USA...
AGGGCTAATCTCCGCCGCCGTAGCGACTTGACCTTTGTGAGAACTGTTCTCGAACCAAAACGTAATCACCACCCAAACAAAACACATATGAAACTCAAAGCCTGCCTTCACAACGTACAAACCAAGTTGTTTCTGGTCCTCGCGACCGCAATCTTCCTTTTGGGAGCGGGTCTCCACGCCTTTGCCGACAGTCCGCATCTCCTGATGGGAAATCCGAGTCAGGCGACGACCGATTTGGCGAACAAAAACAATTTTCTCATGGAGAAGCCATATTTCGCCCTTTCGTACAATGACAGCATGGAAACTCCCAACTGGGTCAGTTGGCATTTGACCAAGTCGGATCTCGGCTCAGCGCCGCGAGTTCCATTCTACCCGGACGATACACTCCCTGTCGGATTTACACGGGTTACCCCCAAAGATTACACCGGCGGAGGTTTCGATCGAGGACATATGTGTCCACACAGCGACCGGGGCGCCAACACGGACATGAGCCATGCGACATTTGTCATGTCCAACATCATTCCTCAGGCCCCTAACGTGAATGAAAAGGCCTGGGCGCAACTGGAGGCCTATTGCCGCTATCTCGTCGAACATGAGAACAAAACCCTCTACATCGTTTGCGGGCCTGCGGGAAAAGGCGGCATCGGTAGAAACGGGCGAAAGGCATCAATTGGTAAGCAAAACAAAGTCGTGGTACCGTCAAAATGTTGGAAAGTCATCATGGTTCTCGATGCGGGTCCGGGCGACGACCTCCAAAAGGTGAATGAGAACACCCGCTTAATCGCCGTGATAATGCCGAATAATAAAACGGTTGGAGAAGACTGGACTGATTATCGGACTTCCGTGCAAGATGTTGAAAAACTGACCGGCTATAAGTTCTTCGACAAGGCCCCCTCCTCGACTATGGCGTCACTCAAGGAGGAAGTGGATCAAGAACGGATTCCCAGCCTCAACAAAACCTCTGACTGAAGCCAGAGCCCATGCATTGATGCGCGCGAACGATCTGATAGAGGAACTTCGAAAGGCGACGGATGGTTTGCTTTACATGAGCGAAACAGACGAACCCTTCAAGGTCGTCCATTGGAAAAGTGAACAAGGCCCCATAGATGACCGGCGGGTTGCCGACCTGTTGGGCCACCCTGGCGGGCCAATAGAACTGCTTTCGCTGGATGATTTTTTTTCCAACCTCATCAAGGAACAGGACTGGCACGGGGAGGAGGAGAAGGAGGATGTTCAAAATTACCGCAAGCTTCTGAGCACGGTCAAACAACACCTTAGTGAAGCCAAAGTGCTGCGAATTGGCACAATGGCGGTGGACATTCTCATCATCGGTCGGACCCCAAGTGGAGAGTGGGCAGGCGTCAGGACAAGGGCCGTCGAGACCTGATCGACCCATCCCCGAAGGGCTAGCCAAAAAGGCGGATAGAAGGAATGGCGGTTATCTCCATCTTAGCATCGGCGCTTTTTTACCGTAAAAACACCTCTTATCCCAACAGTAATCGTCAAGGTCCGTGAGTTTTTACATGCATTTTCTCTTCAATTTTTGCCTTAGCTCATCCAGCATTATTTTCTCGTTCTTCTCTTGTTCCACTTTGGTGAGAAGGCCGGAAATCAAGTTCACTGCTCGATTTCTTCGGGGATTTTTCCGCTCCGCGATGCCTCCTTCGGGGTCGTCCAATGCCCAACCAGACAATTTTGACATGAATTCTTCGGGGGCATAAAAGCCGACCATTTCGGTTTTATTCCCGCTCGCGGCCAGGTTCTGCCTAATCAAATTCAGTTTCTTCCGGTCGGTTGATATGACAGCAATGTGCGTGAAGCTCGCCTTTAACAACTTGCGCACGCTGTCAGCTTCATATGCAGTCGGCGTCCTGACAGTGACCTGGCCGACAACAAATTGTTTTCCTCGCCGCAACACAATGTCTGCGCGTGCCTGAATCGGCGGGAAATGTTCTTCGTAGGACACGGTGTAATCCAAAGTTTCTGCCTCGGCACCGATTTTTTCCTTAATGGCCGTGTGCTGATCATCGGTGGCGTCGGTATCCACTGACGTCGCTGGTTCCGCCCCGGCCGCCACCAGTGGTTTCGGAATTTCGGAAGTCTTCGGCGTTTCCGCAACCTCCGGCGGTTCGGAAATGAGTGGCGCCGATGTGGACGTTGGTGTGCGCGGTTTTGGCTTGCCATATTCCGGTGGCGAGGCAGGCAGTTCCAATGGCGGCGTTCTGGACTTGGCCAGCATCGCTTCCACTTCGGTTCGCGCTGCACCGTGCTTCTTTCTTGAGACCGTAATTACTTGCTGCCGGCGGGCTTCAGCAGCCGTGGTGTCAGGTTCCGGGGAAAGTGGGACCCTCAAATTGAAATCGTAGTCACTGCGTTCAACGCGGCAGATGGCCTGGCCAACTTCCAAATTTCTTAAATCCTTCGCCTCAAAGAAAGAGAAGCCTTCAGCCAACTTTTTGGCATCCTCGTCACCCACCCGGAACACGATGCGCGTAAACGGATGGGAAATGACGGCGCTAGCCACTTCCGAATTACGCTGCAATTGTTGCAGTTCGTGATGGGCCAGCGTCAGGCCGATCCGGTATTTCCGCGCGCCTGAGAGAATCTCTGCCATGCTGGGCGTGATGAAATTGGCAAATTCATCAATATATAACCAGAAGTCGCGGCGGGCTGTGATCTGCTGTGCCTGCCGGCTCATAACGAGTTGCTGGAATTTCGATACCAGCAAGGCTCCCAAGAGGTATGAATTCTCCCGGCCCAGAAGGCCTTCCGGCAATTTAGCCAAAAAGATTTTGCCCGTATCCATGATCTGGGCGAAGTCCAGCCGGTTTTCCGATTGGGATACCATGTAACGGATGGGCTTTTTTGCAAGGAACGTGTCCAACCGCGTTAAAATTGAGCCGATGGATTTGTTCCCGGAAAGATGCGGGAAACTTTTCTGCCAGTAATAAACCACTTCGGAATCATTGACCGATTTCAGGAATTCACTTCGGAACACGGGTTCAATCAGGAAGCGACGCAGGTCGGCGATGTTGCCGCGCCGGTCTGATTCCAGGAAGGCGAGAATGGCGTTTTGCAGCACGCTGTTCATCTGGTCGCCCCAGGACGTGCTTAAACGCTGAAACACAGCCACCAAGTCAGATGCCAAGAGGGTCTTTTCAAGCTCGCTGTGGGCGGAAAGGATGTTGAAGCCAACCGAATACTGTTCATCGGACGGGTCAACCAGGACGACATCTTCAATGCGCGCACTGGGAATGATGCCGCAAATCCGGTCAATCAAATCCCCGTGGGGATCGAGCACGGCCAGACCTTCGCCGTTGTCAATGTCCTGTTTTATCAGGTTGAAGAGCAGCGTGCTCTTGCCGGTACCAGACGTGCCAATGATAGCACCTTATCTGAAACCAGTTCCCCAACGTGTCGTAGGCTAGGACGATAGTCCGCGGCCGCCCGACTTGACGCTTTTTGGTAAAGGACAACGGCTAGGTGTCCGATACCCGGCTAGCCCGCAGGGAGAAAGCGTCAAGTCGGGCGGTAGCCGACGACACGTTGGGGAGCCAGTGGTGCGGCGGTTAAGCCGTAAAAGTCAATCGTGACGGGCGCGAGCCCCTACATACCATGTATGTAGGCCGTAACTGTTCAGTGAAATATTCAGATCGTTTCCTATTTCGTCCCATAATGTTACAATTTATTCTATTAAGTCCACTTTTGTATTGACTTGTTAGTATATTTTTGCGATATCTCGGACATGGCCACTGTGAATCCTTGGAAGAAAAGGCGTTTAAAATTGGGTTTACGCAAAACGGAACTGGCAAGAAAAGCTGGTCTGTCTTCCAGAACGATTATGCGTTTGGAATCCGGAGATCCGTCCATAACCGAAGAGACAAAAAGCAAAGTAAGAATCGCTTTGGCTCGATAAAACAGGTCGAAATATTTGAAATTTTTCACAATCTCAAACTTTAATGCCAAAACGCAAAGCAATGTCCAGTGGTCGTGTAGTTTGTTTTGTCGGAATCTCTGGCAAACCTGGCGTGAAGGGAACAATCGAGCCTCTCTCTGAAGAAACGCTTTCCGGCAAAATAATTTCGGAAGTCGAAGCGAAATTACGTGCAGTCTCAGAGTGTTCTATATTTGTTCGCGACAATCTTGTTCAAAACCCTCCCCTGACCGACGGGAAACTTCGTTATCCTACTCAAAAAGAGATGAAATCCGAGTGGGGATCCTTTGAGAAGCGAATGGTAAAAAAGAAATCGAATGTGATTATTTTGCTGGGCAAATTAGTCGCAGAGTTTTTCAAGGAAATGCGCAATATCCGTATGGTTGCATGTGCTTCTGCCGATGGTCGTCTGCTTAAGTGGACGGGAGTGGACGAAAATGGGTTGCTTGTTCTGGCAGTAGCACACCCGTCATATGTCGGCGTATACGCGCGAAAGCGCATTAAAGATTATGCCGATATGATTTTCCAAGCCGTTCAAGATTCCTTAAAAGAAGTAACAGTATGAAGCGGACCTAGTCGTTGGAACATTTGTCAGTCATAAAACACGCGATGAGTGCCAATATTGGCTTATTCGTATCAGTGGACGGGCCGAATGGTGTCGGCAAATCAACACTTATTGAGGCAATCGCTCAGATAATTACGGGGAAGGGATTTCGTCTTCATCTGACTAAAGAGGTAACCAAAACTACGCTTGGCAAGTTCATCAGGGATGTCCACAAGGAATATCGCGGCAAGACCTTGGCACTTTTACTCGCGGCAGATCGGCAAAACCATCTTGAACAAGATATTTTGCCGGCGCTGCAAAGCCACGACATTGTCATCACCGACAGATATGTGGACTCTTCACTTGTTTTCCAGAGACTTGATGGGGTCGAGCTGTCATTTCTATGGAAGATTAACTCGAATTTTCTGAGACCCAACCTCAGTATCGTCGTTACCGCTTCGGCCGACGTTATCACTTCTCGAATGGCGTCGCGAAAATCGTTTGATAGGTTTGAGCAGTCTTTTGGTTCTGAAGAAGAGGTTCGTTTATTCAAGGAAGCCGCATCATTCATGGAAGAGAACGGTTTCAATGTGCTCAGATTCGACAATGGAAGGACCAGCGTTGAAAATGGCGCTAAACAATTATCGAACGAGATAATCCGCCTGAAGCGCAGACGCACGAGTTCGAAATGAAATTCCGGGTTGTCTTTAAGACAAAAGACTGCTCGCGGCCTTAATCCGGTTAGATTGCATCGTGAATCCAAAGCAGTGAGAGGCTGCGGACCAAGAGTGAAAAATAACGCGCGTCTTCGGTAATCAAAGCCTTGTGATAGCCCCGAAAACCTTCCAACCAGTATCCAGCTTCGACTTGTGAAGAACGCACCGCTTTTTTGTTCGGTCCAACTTCAGCGGCACAGCTACATCCGTGAATATACGTGTCTTCAAGCATTCGAAATGAAAAGCCGGGTGATAAAATAAACCACTTCCTTTGCCTTCCTTCAACGGACACAATCGCACATTCCTCCTTCGTATTGAGCACAAATTGGACTGCTGTCGCTGTCAGTGTGGTTCTAAATGTTTTTTGTAATGACTCAATTAGCTCAAAAGACGGGAGTTTGCCCTTGATGCGGATAGAAAACATAGAGCTAGGCATTAATAATTCGGCCGCGAAAAGGTTTGCCTCATATTCTTCAATATCCTGCTGTTCGGACCAATTATTTGTTTGGTCTTGACTGACGCTTTCTACCTGTCTTGTTTTTGGATGGAGAAAATAATGTCCGAGCTCGTGAGCGATGACAAAACGCCTCTGACCCTCGAAGGAAATCTTCTTGTTTATGGTAATAATGGCCGCCTTGCCCTCCCTGACAATGCGGCCGTCCATGCCCTGTAGCGTTTCGTATCGGATCTCCGCATCTTTAAAAAAGGAGATTCGGTCAATGTCAATTTCATCGGGTTCAAGAATTCTCAACTCATTGAGCAATTCTCGGGCTTTCGCTACAGCTATTGCTTTTCTTGGTTGAATCATTTCTTTTCGTCCGCGCCGCTTTCGCCGCTCGTTCTCTGCCTTAGTCGCTCGTGATCATCGAGAATGTGCGCCATGTCTTCCGTAGTCAGATCTGTTTTATTGCGGAACGCGATTGTCTGTTGTGGCATGGCCGTTCTCAATAATTCCGCGAATGCAGCTCGGATGGCCAGTTCACCCTTTTCAAGCCAATTCTCAACGCGGATACTACTGGTCTGAAGGGCCTTTCTTTTCTCATCGGCAGTCTTCATCCAAGACAAACGATCGGCCTTTTGATGTTTTGTGATCATCGCCTGGGCTTCACTGAGAAAACCATCGACATCAACGCCGCGAGCAGACAACTCTGCTTTCAGGTCTTCTTCAGACAAGAACTGTGCGTGCCGGCTCAATCCATCCAGCAGGTTCTCAATAGGTCCCTGTGGTTTTTCGTTCATTATTGTCCTTCCTTTATTTTCCGCTCGAATTCGTTGTAGTTTGCAACCCCAAAGAATCCGGGAGCGTAGTTTTTGAGTTTACGACGTAATTCGTATATTTTAGCAACCGGTATATCGGTCAAATCAGAAATCTCGTGGATGTCTGAAAAACCTCCGCTCAACGCATCAAGATATGCCTGCATTTCGTCGTCGCCGTCAAACGACATCCGGATCAACTGAAAGCATTTCTGCTGGCTAACGGTGACCTCGTTTTCGACCAGGCTGACAGCAGCCCCTTTGTCAGGGCTAACCGCTTTAGATGTTGGGTCCTGTGGTGATTGCGTTTCATGGGGATCTTCAATGAAATCAATGATACCCGTGCGATCGGACGACTTTTTTTCCGACCAAATAAGGCTGTCCGTGACAGAATTCAAATTTTCGAGTAGTTTTTTCTCTGGATTGTATGTTCGGGTGCCATCGCATAGGCGTCTTAGTGCTTCATTCACAAAATCTTGGGCCGTTTTGTCGCCAACCATCAATTCCTTCTTGGCCGACGCTTTCGGGTGGAATCCGCGCCAGACGTATTTCCTGATCGTCGTGTCTGCGTGTTCTATTGCCAACAGCAAGACATGTTGGATGTCAGGCTGGCTGAGGGCGTTGTTGAGCGCAGAATCCATTATTTTATCCAGATTCTCTCAAATAACCGCTCCACGGAAGGATTTTTTAGGAAATTTTCCAAAAATATCTGCAAGTGGAGCGTAAAATAATAGAGCGCGGACATTTGCTCGCGGAAACGCCGAATTTATGCTTAATGTGTCGTCTGTGATTCTCGGAAATGAGCCAGGAAAACCTCTCGACGCGGTTTTCATCAACTCACCGCTCAAGGATTATGATAAAAGCCCGCGACGAAACAATTTCACCCTCCCGGTGCTTGGATTGGGCTATATCGCTACCTGTGCCCAGAAGGCGGGTTTTAACGTGGGTGTTCTGGATGCGGAGGCCCTCGGCTTAGGTGTAAGTCGAATTGCAGAGATTACGAACGATGCGGCGCCTCGGTGGGTCGGGTTGAATCTTCTGGCTCCAACGTATAAACATGGCGTTGAAATCCTCCGGCACATCTCTCCAGAGATCCAAGTCATGGTCGGAGGACACCAGGCGAAGGCCATGCCAGCGGAAATCCTGCGTGACAAGCGAATTCCGCGAATTGACGCTATGGTTTTAGGCGAAGGGGAATTTCGGGTGGAACGACTTTTGGCAGATACCGCAGAACGAGAAAAACTGCCTCAGGTTCGCTGGCGTTCAGATGGTGGCGAACCAAAAGAAGGGCTAGCGCGATCGCCGCAAGAAAAATCGCAATACCTCGCACCCGATATTGATCGGCTTCCATTTATTGACCGGCGTTTCCTTGTCCATGACCCATACATAACCGAGAATGGCCTAATCGAAGCCAATCTCGTGGGTTCTCGTGGGTGTCCGTATAATTGTTCCTTTTGCGGTGCAGCGAAAAGTGTCAACCCTGACATTTCAATTCGAACTAGAAGCCCAGATAACATATTGGCAGAGATGGAGCAATTGGAGCACAAATACAAGGTTACCGCGTTTCGCTTCGTGGACGACCTCTTTCTTGCTCAAGAGCCTTTTATGAAACGCTGTTTGCCGCGATTCGTTGAGGCTGGCGTTGGTGACAAATGGGTCTGGGATGCTACCGGGCGGATCAACGTTCTCGCCAAGGCCGACGATGGTCTTCTTGAACTTGTTAAGAAGTCAGGGTGTCGCGAAATCGCACTTGGGGTTGAATCAGGCAGTAACAGAATTCTCGAGTATATTGACAAGCATATCAGCCCGGAGATGAGTCTCAGGGCCATAAAATCCCTGACTTCGCGGGGTATCCATGTCAAAGGATATTTTATTTTTGGGTTCCCGACTGAAACTGAATCAGATATGACGGCAACGATTGATTTGATCCAACACTTGTGGGATTCCACGAAGAATGACCCCGGTCGCTTTCGGTGTAGCGTTTTCGAGTTTCGTCCGTATCCGGGCACGCTGGAATGGACCCGCCTTATTGGGACTGGGCGTTATTCCGCTGAACAACTCCTCAATTATGAGCACATTGATCTTACTGAAAATGGCCACAACGCGATGTTGCTAGAACGCGACGAATTCAACTTTTCCGTGAACATCCAGTTTGGTGAAGTGCCACTACATCGTGTGCGCGCTGAGGTGGCACGTTTGATGGAAACTCAAAAAAGCAGGTTGGAGCAGATAAGATTTGAGCCCAAGTATGGCGGCGATCAGCTTCTAAGCAAATTGCCAAGAACCGATTGACACTACCGGCAGGCTGGGTCGTCTGCCCGCGAACACCGCGCCGCGCATCGTGCGGAATCCGACAAACCGAGATATGGAAGATTATAGCATTGAACGCGCAGGCATACCGAACCTCGACTTTACTGGCGAACTTATTGGACAGAGTACCGGGCCGACACCACGTGTGAAGATCTATCGCACAAAGGGACTTAAGTTCGTTGGAGAGTGGAATGCCAACCTAAAAATGGCGCAAGCGCAATCGTTCGATAAGCCCCTGGAGCTGATTTTTTGGTTTAAACGCCTGAACGCTGGGTCTTTAACTGCAGATGCTCAGGATGCCATCGAAGATGCCGCCAAACATGATGATGCTTTCAAGGCCGCATGGAACGAGCACGTTGATTGAAACAGATGGCCCAAAAGTATGCAATAAGTTTTATGATTATATATTGTAGCAACTCTTCACGGACGTATATGCAACAGCTATCCCCGAGTCCGGCGATTTAGTGTAAAGTCCGAAAAGACCAATTAACTGTCACTACCAAAATAAATCCTGATATTATGAGAGAAAATAGATTCTACATCGAACGGCGCGATGACGGCAAATATAAAGTCGTAAGACCTAACGCTGACAGAGCCTCTGCTGTGACTGATACACAGAAAAGAGCGATTGAAAAGGCACGTGAAATGGATCCCGGCAAATCGCCGGATGTCGAGCGCGTGCGGTATACAAATAGGTCCCGACACCTCTTTCAAAATCGTCGTCGCCAATCTTCTCGCCGATGAGCTGGACGTTGAGGAACCGGGAACCAAAATCGTATGTGACCTGCTCATTTTTGATGTTGCTCGGCGTGTTGCTCACTGAGGAGACGATCCCGTAGATGATGATGTTGCCGATGGGGATTTTCACGAACGTTCCGATCTGGCCGATTTTGTAGAGTCGGCCATTAATGATCGGCGCAGCTGAAGGTATCTCGTTCGATAGCTCTACTTCGACTGAACCGGAGTCCACCCTTACGACTTTTCCCAGATATGTAACATCGCTGGTCATTTCTTTGACGGGTCTGCCGGCTCAGCCTGGCCGGAAATCGTGATGAGAAAATCCACAAGCTTGTTAAAATCACCCAGGAGGAATTTCTTGCCCGCTTCATCCCAATACGAATCAAATTTCTCGCTGTCTTTGATTGTCGTTTTGTCAAACTTCCAATCTTCCATCACACCATTGACTATCGCTTTGGTCGGCCCGAAGACGCGCAGGTTCATGTAGGAGGATGCGATCAGTTTATAAAGATTCTCAACTTCCGAATCTTGAAAGCAGAATACGATGCACGACAAGCGGTTGTTTTGTCGTAGACAATTGAAGACGATGTCGTTGATGTGCTGGTCCGAAAACGAATAGCCGGAAAAGACGAAAAGCAATTCACCGCTCGAAAAAAAGTTTTTGAGCCGGTCGAAATACGCGATGAACGGCTGCTTGCGCGATGAATCGTATTTCTCCTTGGAAGGGTAGATAACAAGCTCATTATCTGCCGCGCATGAGCTGTTGAACCTTCCCGCTCGGACGATCCTTTGTGAGCCGGTCGTGCCGTCCAGCTTCCAGAACCAGCTCAACGAGCCGTGGATTTTCCATAGCCGTATCCAATTTCTGGTCAGGTCGTGTTTTCCGGTCGGTTGCTCAATGCTTTCCTCCCAGAAGAACGGCTCATATGCGCCGACGAAACCGTCGAAATAGGGAATTTGGTTTGCCTCTAGCGATTTTTCAATTGCCAGATCGTAATTCGTCGTAAAGACCTCTTTGGTGAATTCGCGGTTCAAATTATTGAGCCACGCAAAGAATCTTTTTGTGTTTGATAGATCGGCCGTCTTTTCTTTTTCGTCAATAATACCGTAGATGTTCTTGCAGATTTCTTGGTCGAGCTTTTTTGCCGCTTCGCCGGAGACCTTGATGAATTCCTGGTCTGGTTTCTCGTTTGTGATCTCCCTGATCCTTCGTATCTGGTTCAGGATGTCTTCAATGGTGACAGTTTTGCCAGCGGGCGCGCTAGATTTTAGGTTATCGCGGATGGCTTTGAAATTTTTGAGATGGTCGCCCTTCAGCTTCGCTTCGACGCCCTTAGTGAGCGCGGCGATGTCTGGAATCTTCAATGCGCACGAAGTCCCAGCGCCAAAGAAGAATCCGAAGTTTTTTGAATACGCCAGTTGCGTTTTGATCTCTTTGATTTCTTTCACTACGTCCATAAAATTGGAATTGAAGGAGATTGTTTTTGCATTGTATCAGATTTTGCGCCTGCTGACCAGACCAAAAACAGCATGGATTTGAACAGGGAAAAAGTGAAAGCATTGCCGTTGTTGCCGCTCACAGGGGGAAGTGCAAACTGGTCAATTTACCTGAATCAAGATAGCATTGAACACATGGCTGTGCTCTCAAAAACTGATTTTCTAATATTTCGGGAATGCCACAAGAATGCCTGGTTGAAAACACATCGCCCGGAGATTTTTCATCAAGGGGGGTTGTCAGAATTTGACAAGGCCATCATTGAAACCGGCAATGAAGTCGAGACATATGCCCGCCAATTATTCCCAGATGGTGTCTTAATTGAGGGGCGCGATGATGAGGCGCAAGAACTCACACTCCAGCACATTGCTAAAAAAACACCCGTGCTTTTTCAGCCGGTTTTCGTGAAGGACGGGTTTTTGACCGCACTGGACATTCTGCAATTCAATCCTAAAATGAACGGCTATGCTTTATACGAGGTGAAAGCGTCTAATACGATCAAAGAAGACATACATTTAAGCGACCTCGCTTTTCAATATGTCGTACTGGATAAAATTGGCATTCGCGTTCTCAAGGCCCATATCATCCATCTCAATTCGGAATACGTTCGTGCCGGTGCGCTCAATGTCGAAGAATTATTTGTGATTGATGACGTGACAGATGCAATCCACAACCTTCAGGCGCACACCGCTGCAGAAATGGAAATCGCCCAAGAATACCTGTTCAAAGAAAGCGAACCAGCGGGACATTGTGACTGCATTTACAAAGGCCGATCCCGCCACTGCACTACTTTCAAGTATTCAAACCCGGATGTGCCGGAATACGGCGTCCATGACATTGCACGTATTGGGATGAGCAAAGCAAAACTCACGAATTGGATTGATGAGGGCATTTACCGGCTGGAAGATTTACCAGCGGATGCGGATCTGTCACCCATTCAATTCAATCAGGTCGATACATATATCAATGACGGAGTTTTGATCAACGCAGACAAAATTATCGGTGAATTGGCGAAGATGATGTTTCCACTCTATTTTTTGGATTACGAAACCTGTCCGGCGGCGATTCCGCGTTTCGACGGATTCTCACCGTATCAACAAATTCCGTTTCAACACTCGCTTCACGTTCTCGACCAACCGAACGGCAAACCACGGCATGAAGAATTCTTGTCCATTACGTCTGATGATCCAAGCGCGGCGTTCGTCGCCTCGCTTCGACGGTTTGTCGGGAACGCCGGCACCATTGTCGTCTGGAACAAAAGATTTGAATGCGGCATCAATGACGAAATGGCGAATAGGATTCCAGAGGCCAAGGTATTTTTGGTATCGTTGAATGCCCGCGTTTATGACTTGATGGAAATATTTCAAAAGCAATATTACGTCCACAAGGATTTTAAAGGCGGCGTGTCCATCAAAGATGTGTTGCCGGCGCTTGCGCCAGAATTATCATACGCAGACTTGGCAATTAAAGAGGGCGGCACCGCTTCGCAAAGCTGGGATAAAATCACTTCAAGTGTGATTGGACAGGATGAAAAAGACAGCATCGCCCACGATCTCAAATTATATTGTGAGCGCGATACCTACGCGATGTATGCCATCTGGAAACATTTGCATGATTTGAACTTGAACAAAATTTGACAAATGGGGTTTTGGTGGAAGGATTGGGAAATGATCAGATATGGTCAGATTGACCTGACCTCGTTTTTCGGTATCGCACTTGCCGTATATGGCAAGTTGTTACGTCTTTATTCAGATTGACCAGTTTTCCATACTATTCGCGTGATATAATAATGCCATGCAACAATGCTTTTCAGAAAGACCCGAACTCTTTTTTGAAATGGGCGTATTTGAGTGCGGCTGCACGTTCCGCCTTATAGCCGTAGGTTCTAACATCGTCTAAGTCTCCCACATACCATGTATGTAGGCCGTAAAGCGGGAAAAGTAAATCTTTACAGGGTTATTTTTCTTACCCACACTTGAGCAGTATCAGCGTGGGGGATTAAAGGTCATCAAGGTGTTGCAGGATTTGAAAAACCAAATTCATAGGAGTGACTTTATGCCAGATGATTTGAGCAAAATTAATAACATCGTAATCGTGATGATGGAAAACCGTTCCTTCGATCACATGCTGGGTTATTTAAGCTTGGGTCCGTTCAACCGCAAAGATGTGGACGGCCAGAGCATTGACCCTGACTGGTTGAAGCGGTTCACCAACTTTGACAATGGCCTGGCCATTCCGCCATTTCATTCCCCCGATCCGCACACGATGCCGGATGATTTTGACCCACCGCACGAACGGAGCAACATTGCCGCACAAATTGACCCGCGGCAGGACGACAGTTTCCCTCTGAATGGTTTTGTGAGCGCCATACCGCCAAAAGTTTCCACCGACCCGGCGGTCAGGAAACTGGTCATGAGTTATTTTGGCGCCGCCGAAGCCCCGACGAATGATTTCTTCGCCAAAAAATTTACCATCTGCGACCGCTGGTTCTGCTCGCTGCCGGCAGGCACACAACCCAATCGTTTGATGTCCATGAGCGGATTTACGATGATTGATGTGAATCAGACGCCCTTGCCGGATCAGGCGCTCGTCTATGACTGGTTGAATGCACGAAATATCACTTGGCGGGTGTACCATCAGGAGATTCCCTTTTTTGCGTTGATGGCGAAATGGCTGCCTTCCATTCTTTTCAGCGATAAATTCCGCCTTTTCGAGAACATGGAATCGGATCTGCGGAACACGCCGCCGGATCAACTGCCCCAAGTTATCTTTGTCGAACCAACTTATGAGGACTCACCGCACACCGGCACCAGCACCGATGACCATGCGCCGGCCGGCATCAGTGACGGCCAGGAATTTCTCATGGAGGTTTACAAAGCCGTGTCGGCCAGCAATGCTTTCTGGCAAAACGCACTCATGATCGTTGACTATGACGAGCATGGCGGATTTTTTGACCACGTTCCGCCGCCACTTATCCCGACCAATCCACCGGATAACGCGAAGTGGTCGGTTCCCTTCAAGTCGCTGGGGGTTCGCACGCCGGCCTTTATCATTTCGCCGTTTGTGCAGGCGGGGGCGGTGAGTCATAATTTGCTGGATCACACTTCGGTGCTCAAGTTGCTGGGCGAGAAATTTGGCAACGGATCATACTCGCCGGAGGTCGACGCCCGTCCCGTGGGCAGTGTTTCCCACGTGCTGGATTTCACCAATCCGATACTGCAAGCCCCGGCTCCACCACCACTCGACGACTACCTGAAAATGAGGTCACCAGTTCTTGCGGGTGTGACGAGGCCACCACTCAATACTCCACTGCAAATCGGTTTCAGCAATGTGATTGCCAGCATGAAACAGCATGGAGCCGATGCCAGCCATCCGAAGTTCGGCCAATTGCTGGGATGATTCATTTTCTGATCTACCAACTTCACCTTCAACCATGAAAATAAAATTCCTGATCAAATTGCAGTTGGTGATTGTAGCCGCTGCTCTGGGGCTGATGACGAGTGGTTGTTGGTCGGCGCACCCTCACAGCGCCTACCGGACCATCCATCAATGCGCCATCAATGGCGATGCAGCAGGTGTGGCGGCAGAACTGGCGAAATTTCCGGACGAACTCAATCTGCCCGAAGACGACGGGTTGACGCCGCTGCATCTGGCGGCGGAAAATTGTCATACCAACGTCGTGATACTGTTATTGGACAAGGGGGCCAACATAAATGTAACAGCAAAGGACAACGCCACACCATTGCACCTGGCGGCCCAAGAAGGTTGCACCGATGTGGTAACGGTGCTGTTGGAGCGGGCGGAAGAGATAAACCTTCGGGATGACCAGAAACGCACACCGCTTTTGCGCGCAGAGCAATGGCATCAGGATGGCATTGCGCAGTTACTGAAGCAGCATGGTGGCACGGAATAATTCACAATTCCCATATGGGGTGACGATCTCGCCGGTGAGTTTTCGCTTGGCGCAGAACATGAGAAAACGCGTGCACATTTTATGGATTCCAGACTTAAGGTGAAAGGAGTCATCGTTCTGGGGTGACGTAGTCGCGGATTTCATCCGCCAGCCTGTATCCTGCCAATGCCGCCTGTTCTTCCGCAATCGTTTTCATGCTCTTGGTGTAACCTTCCGGCAAGGCGGGGGCGCCGTCCCTGTGGATACTGCCCGCAAGCGTTCCCCGCAAATATACGCTGTCAATCGCAATCGCCCGGCTCTCCTTGCTCCACGCCACGGGCGTCTTGTCCTTGGAAAGCTCCGGCAGGCTTGCGCGTGGCCGTTCCGCGGAGATTTGGATGGCGTAATTGAGTTGTGCCCGGGGATTGACCGTTCCTCCCAGTGCCCGGTCCCAAATGCTGTGCAAGTTGACCGCTGCTTCGGCCGGCCTGACGCAAAATTCATTTCCGCCCCTGTCTCCTGCCGGCGCGGGGTAGTTGGTGTTGACCAGCGTGGAACAATGAAGCGGCTGGTGGATGTCGCCGACTAAATGAATGAGCCAGCTAAAATATGCCGCCCGCGCTTCCGGCGAGGAATTCGGGTCCCCGATCATTTTTTCCGACTGGCTGATGCCGTAGAGGATGTCATTGGTGGGAAAGGGGCTTGGCTTGTCAGGAAAGTCGGGCGGTTCCAAAGGATAGTCAACGTAATGCCACTGCGGGTGGTCATACGGATTGCCCCTTCGCCTGATCTCATCCGGCCAGGTGCTAGCCCGCATGAAAATATATGTGTCCAGATCGAAATTCGTCATGTTCGCCTGCCAGCTTTGTTTCCAGGCATCATAATCAGGGTGGTGCTTCAGCAATTCGGTGACGGCCTGTTTCTGGCTGTCTGAAAGTGCGCGATATGCGATGGCGGCAATCGTCATATGGCCGGGCGAACTCCAGGCGAGCGCCAGCCCGCGACACAAAAGCAGAATCACAAAAACGGTGAACAGGATTCTTTTCATGCCATCGGTTTAACAAAGCGCGTGTGAGACTGCCAGAAAGAATATGTCGTGACAATGCCGACATCGGAGGGGAGTGCGGCGGGCATCCGGAAATGAATTTGGAATTGTAAAGCAGTTGCGCAACTGGGTTGCACTGGCCCCTGATAAAATGATACATGTCTGGCGTGGGTTTTTACATTCGCAAAAGCCTGAGCGTTGGTCCATTCAGATTTAATCTCAGCAAATCTGGAATTGGTCTATCTACCGGGGTTAAGGGATTCAGGGTCGGAACTGGGCCGAGAGGAAATTATGTCCACATGGGGCGTGGTGGAATCTACTACCGTCAGACGCTTCCGGGTTTGGACAGCCGCAGAATTCCATCGGAAGGCCCAGCAGAACAATCGTCGGGCATTGATTTCAAAGACATCGGAAGCGGGAGTGTCAGCCAAATGGTCGACTCGTCATCAGCCGCGCTGCTCGAGGAGATCAATTCAAAGTCCAAGAAGCTGCTAATTTGGCCTTGGGTCTTGGGTCTTAGCATTAGTGTGTTCATTGTTCTCGCAACTGCGAATTCGCCGTTTTGGATTTATTGTTTGCTCGTTCCCCTTTGCGCGGGTGGCTTAATCTGGGCGGTTCACGCTGACAAATTACGAAAGACCGTCGTTTTGTTCTACGAATTAGAGCCACACATTGAGGAAGCATTTCAAAATCTTCACAACGTCTTTGATTCACTACGGGCCTGTTCTCGAATGTGGCACATCGATTCAAGGGGCGACATCATGACAACATACGACTGGAAGGTGAATGCGGGGGCTAGTGCTGTTGTGAAACGAAAGGCAATCACGCCGCATGCTGGTTCGCCCCAGTATTTTCAGTGCAATGTTTCGATTCCCGTTCTTCCTGGAGGGCGGCTGCGGCTGTATTTTCTTCCCGACAGAATTCTTGTTTGGGATACGAACGGAGTTGGTGCGGTTGGCTTTGAACAACTTGACGTAAGCTCTGGCGAGCAACGGTTCATCGAAGATGGGGGTGTTCCAAGTGACACGACGGTGGTTGATAAAACTTGGAGATATGTGAACAAGAAGGGCGGGCCTGATAGACGCTTCAATGACAATCGCGAGATCCCGATTGTGCTTTACGAAGCGATTTTGCTCGCGAGCAAATCCGGCCTTCAAGAATTATTTCAGGTTTCGAGGACTGGTATTGGTTCTGCACTGAAGTCGGCCGTGAAACAGATGGCATTAGCAATTTCTCAACGTGCAGAACCAAAATCGGAGGACGGTTACATCAAATGCCCGTGCAATAATTGCGACGTCTTCATCGAGTTCCCCGCACACGGTTTAGGACAAGCTATCATCTGTCCACACTGCGGAATGGAAACCGTTTTGTTCAAGCCCAACGCAGTTGGCCCTTAGTTTCGTCCACGCCGCCAGCGCGCTCACGTGTTCGAAAAGCGTAGAAAACTTTGTTATTGCATCAGGACGTGCGATTTGGTTAAATCTAATGGTTGGTTATATGACCGAAAAGCGCAAATTGCAGGGCATAATTTCCTTGTCAGCAGCGTCTATTGCGTTGAGCCAAAGCATAATGAAAGGCCAACAGTTAGACCAATCGCTGGTCGGTTCCGATGGTGCATCGAATACGCGAAACGCTCCTAAAACAAGCAATTTGATTCTCGCGCCGGCACATCACGAAGAGTTGGTTCGTCTTTATGCAGACCATGCGTCTCACGCCTCTCACAGTTCTCATGCTTCTCATTATTCGGGTTCAGGAGGATCGGATTACTCAGCTCCTGTGACCCCGGTTACGCCTTCCCCCGCGACACCGAATTATAGCCAGCCACAGCCTCAACCACGACCACGACCTGTGGCTCCAGTTCCCCAAACAAATTCGGCAAGCCAAACAGCCGTGTTGGCCAACTCGACCAATCAAACGAACGCATTGAATGCAACCAATGCCGTTACGGAGGTAACGATTACGAACGACACCGAATTGGTTGATTTCCTGAAAAAACGCTCTGCTGCAGGTTCCGCTGATGCACAGTACTCGTTAGCAATATGCTATTTATATGGACGTGATGGTGTGAAAAAGGACCCGGAAGCGGCCAAACTGCTTTTGGAAATGTCTGCCGGCCAAGGAAACACGGAAGCTAAAGCGAAACTCGAAGAACTGAAAGAGGCATCAAAAGATTCCGAAAAAGGCGGCAAATAGGACGTGTTTCGGGAATGGTCATCTATGTGTGCCGCTTGGTTCATCAAAGTGCTGTCGCTTAGGCGCGAAATGGTTTGATGTGTGCGCTATATTTCAGCTTGGACGAACTGAAAAACCCTCCGCAGTCGTTTTTTCGGACACAGTCTTCACATTCCGGCATATATTCGTTCTTCCAATCTGAGATGCTTTTGCGGCTGAACGGAACAAGTTCCGGATCAAGGACGCAAAGCTGGTGGTTGTAAACCGAGACAAACATCCTCGCTTCGCTCAGCAATCTGACGGCCTCTCTCAATTGAGGCTGGTAGTCCTTCGGGTCTATCCACAATTTGTCCGTGTTTGATCTCGTGAAGCCCGTCAATTCAAGTCCCATCAACGCGACATGGTCGCAGAAAATCAGGTTCCGCCGGATGAATCGGGCCAGGTCGGGAAGACGCTCGTATGTCAATTTGTGGATGACGGTGCGGATTTCCACCCTTACCCCGACGCTCTTCAAGTTGATAATCCCGCGAATGGTCTCATCAAAAGCCCCGTCTGCCTGGACAACGTAATCGTGGATTGAAGAAATGTCGGAATACAGCGGTATCCCGATCATCAAGTCCGGGTGAGAAATGCCGGCAAGCGCGTTAGCATAATCCCAATCTTTGAAATTCCTGCCGTTTGAAAGAACATGAACAGCGGTCGCGGGAAGGCATCTCTTGAGGCACTGGATGATTCCAATGAAATCCTTGCCGAGCAAGGTCGGCTCCCCTCCGGTAATCCCGATGGACTTGGTATGGGGGGCCATGAGCGGAACCATCTGCAATATATCCCCGATAATGTACGAATCGTCTGCGTCTCTCGGCGGTTGGGAGCACATCAAACAAAGGCTGTTGCAACGCTCGGTTACGAGCATGGAATTGTGTAGGGAATTCGCCCGATACAGCGTTCGCAGCATTTTGTGTAGCGGATACAATTTTACGATGTCGCCGCTCCGCAGGTAGGAAAGAGCCGGTTCCAACAAAAACGAATTGACCGGGACTTTTCCGTTCGGTTTTTCAAAGAAAAAATATCCCTTGTGCCCCTCCAGAATCCGGTCACCGCCGTTACGGACAAGATAATATTCCTTGGAACGGTTTTCCGAAGGCTGGCTGGCTCCATCAGCGATACGGCGCACTACCGCGTCAAGCTCGGCAACGTCGCCGAGCGGGATTACGGCTTTGGATAGCAATTTCAGCATGGCTTCACCATTGCACCCATTTTTCGAGCACTTTCCTGGATTCGGGATCGTCCTCCATTTTCAAAATGATATATCGGAAAACGCTCATGTTTTTCTTGCAGAATCCGCTCAAGGCCTTGTGACCCACAAAATCATTTTGAGTCGCATAGTGATAGTCGGGATCGCTTCCGCAATAAGGCAGGAAAGCGCATTCTTCGCACATGGGAACGGTTTCCGCGACCGATTCCCGCAACGGTTCAAGCAATGCCGGCGAGAGCATCATGTCTTCGTAGCTGTCAGTGAGCAAATTTCCCATGCGAAAGATTTTGTCCCCCATTTCGGCCTTCATCCGTGCTTCGTCCGATGGATACACCTCTCCGTTGTAGTTGAAGATGATTCCGGCGATGCCCATTCCGGCCGGTGATTGCAAATTAACGTATCCGGTTCCGTAGGGGGTCAGCATCTTTCTTAAAATTAGCGCCGCGTAATGCTCGACAAAGAAAACGCCGCGTTTATTCAGCTCAATGATGTAGTCGAGCCCCTCCCGATAGAAGTCCTGCCATTGTTGGGAATCATACTCGTCAAAGCATTTGGTTTTGATCGCAAAACCATAGGGGCTGAGACTGCGCAGAAATATTCCGTGAAATCCCTGCCTGACATACTCGTCGATTATTTCCTTCACGCGAGCAAGGCTCGCCTTTGTCGTTGTCATCAAAGCGCTCACTTTATCGAATCCCAATGCCTCTCGCGCCTGTCTGATTCCCTCTACGGTCATTTGATGGCTTTTGTTGTGAGCATTGGGGCGGTTGGCGTTGTGTAAATCCTCGGGCCCGTCCAATGACGTTGAGACGAGAATGTCGTGTTGCTTGCAAAAGCTTAGTATCTCTTCATCCAATACGGAAAGATTTGTGGCAATCACGAACGCGAGATGGCGCCGCTCCGCTTTGTTCCGGTCTTCGGCTTTCAAAACGATATGTTTGATCAGCTCGAAATTCAAAAGCGGTTCTCCACCCTGAAATTCGATCTTTATCGCCTTCGCCGGACTGCAAAAAGTGAAATCAATGGCCTTGTCCGCCATCACGGCAGTCATATCGAAAGCGATCCGGTCCTCGCTCTGGCGGGAGACCTGGCAATATTTGCAGGAGTGGTTGCATCTGAGGGTCACGACAAACATGTGCAAGCTCGTGAATTCGGCGATACGGTGATGTTTGGTGCGCACTTTGAGCGCGAGTAGGTCCAGTGCGACATTGGAATCACGGTCTTGGATAAAATGTTTGGATTTTAGGGAATAATAGAGCGGTGTGTTGCCGGGGAGTTCTTTTCTGACCAGCGATTCCAGTTCGGGCCTCGTTAATGTCTGCCACTCACCCACTTCATTGACAGCCACATAACGCCCGGCATCGAGGCGAATGAACCGGAATGGAAGCAGCGTGTAGGCCTCGTCTGCCGGCAAAAAATATTCGGCGTCTTTGAATATTGAAGCCATTAAGGTTGGTTTTTGTCCGCCAAAGATGTTCGTGAAAAGGCATGAGCAAGGATCAAGTTTCTCAGCGGTTCCGTCTCCTTTTTTATCCGTTCCCGAAGGTCCTGGTCCAAAAGCTCGTTGCAAAAGTCTGAGATAACTTGCTCAGGGTTGCTTTCAGCGTGCTTGCCAATAAAATTGAAGACGATTGACACTGCGGATTCGGCTTCCGGATTTATTATCACCGATGTCCTGTCGGCGAATTTGTATGCAGTTTTTTTTACGGCTTCGACACTGTAAATGGATGTGCTGAGCGAGAGGGAGTAGCCCCCTGGCACCTTGCAAATGCTGTGCATGCTTAAATTGGGGTTGGAGCTTTTGGCATATTGTCTTAATTAAAAGCTCTTGCTGGCTTTTGAAAAGACAAATTATATGACATGGTTTAACGCCGAATTGTGGGAATTGGAAGTGATGATCGGAATGATGTCGATAATTCTCCTCGAACGGTTTGGTTAAATAGTTTCAATATATGGGCAGTTGTGGTGTGACCCAATCTTCAACGAGATCACCGACAGCACCCGCGCTGTGAGCGCAAAAAAGCCCCTCTCACCAAAGGAGAGGGGCGTGGCGACCAACTTCATCTGGCCGGGAAAGGGCAGCAGTTGACCCTTATCCCGAAACCAGGCTGATGGGAATATCTGCTGGCATCGGCGTATGCCAGACCGACGCCCCAGCCAAGAGCGCGGCGACAAGCCGCGATGGTCGTGCCAGTGGTCATTACGTTGTCCACAAAATACAGCGACAGGAGCCGGATGGGGCCGCCGACGCGAAAGATGGCGCGCTGTTCCACTGTGAGACTGGGAAGACCGCGCATACGGCGCTTGGCGGATGATTCGACGGGGTGGGCGCGGCCGATGGCACATTTGACACGGGCGCCGGGAACCAGCTCGGCGATGGCGCGGGCCAGTGCAAGATTGGCGATGAGGCCCCCGTTGCTTGCGGGAACTGGCACCAGCCAACACGGACCGTCAATGAGTCCTGCCATTGCAGGGGCGGCGATTTGGACGGCTGTCGCAGTCGGGATTTTCAAGTCCTGGGCGGTGCGGCGCGCAATGATCTCCTCGGGACTCGGTGTGCGGCAACCGATGGGGATATACTTCGCGGCGTAGGTATCGGTATTCATGGTGAAAGGCAAGGGGGAGCACCCGCTGGGCGGATTTGGGCCAGTGAGGCCCAGCGAATGTGGGGATTCGCGATGAAACAAATACAAGGGCTGGCGATTATGGCTAATCACCAGCCCCTGAGGTTAGCGTTTTGGCTGTCGGGGTTGGTTGCCAATCCACTCGAAAGCGCGTGCGGCGATCAGGCTCACAACCAAAAGGTTGTTGCGGCCAAAACTGGTGGAGTTCTTCCATGTGTCTCCTTCCTTGTAGGACCGCTGGAAGGTTACGTTGAACAGGGAACCTTTGTCGGTCTCTTGGCGCCAGATGCTTGCGCTAACGGCGCCGTGACGGATTTTGTGGACGGGTTGGCTGTTTGATGTACTAGCCGGCGTTTGATTTTTCATGATGTTTTTTCTTTTGTTGGTTTAATGTTTAATGGTCAGGAGGGAAAGTGTTGGTGGCGCCTGGTTGCCCCGGCATAGGCCAGCGGGAATCCGCAAGTTTTCAAGGTGCTGTTGGTCGCAAGTTGCTCCGGCGCTCTAGTGCGAAGAAGGAATTGGCTGAAAGACTACATGGCTGGAAAGCCGCGGAAGTCTCGGTCCAAATCGCTCCGGGAAGACAAATGAGCGTGACCGAGAAAGGTCGGCCTGCACATGGGCCAGCGTCGTCTGAGCCTCTGCGTCTAGGGTATGGGATGTTGACCGAGCAAGAAAGAGGTCGAAGTTTGCGTTCTACGGCAACTTTACTTGTCTGATTTTGCAACTCACGCTTCGCCTCGGTGTTTGCATCAATATGAAACGAATCAAATGGCTCTTCATTGGCTTAGCAATGGCGGCAGTGATTGGTGTCATTCTGTTTCAATTCTGGAATCTTATTGTGAGCGTTGTTGCAGTCGTGGTGCTGTTCGTCCTGTTTGCCATTGCGATATTTACAGGAGGTGGGTTTCGTTGGGACCACGATGAGGATGAAGATTACGATGATGAGGACGACGGAGATGACGATGAAATGGATTGAGTGCCGCGAGGAAGTAACTTCTGGAAAACTTTCCGAATCCGGCACAATTCGGCGTCTGTCGGTCAGTGCTCCTGGAATTTATTCTGGAGCACATGCCAAGAAGGCTACACAACTGGACGTATCGAGACGTCACAGATTTTCTCAAGGAGAACGGGTTTAGTTTCTTTGAGCCGTTAAAAGGCTCTCATGAAGCTTGGATTAAGCTCGGAAAAAATGGCGAGCCGGACAGGATCGCCGAAGTGAATTTTACTAGCAAGGGTTACAAGCCGAGAACGCTGAAAACAATGATACACCAGTTGGGGATTGGTCAGAATGAGTGGATTAAATGGGCTAGGTCGTAGGGTGAGACGAATCAGCAGTGGGGAATAACCATCGGAATCTCAACGCCTCACATCATTTTGTGGCCATAAATGGTGGTATCCACAGGTCAATTCGACCACATTCGAGGTCGAATGTGATTTAATGAAGGTACGGCTGCCGCAAACGACGCGCCTCAGGCGGTTCTTCCCGACGGCTCGTAGTTGGCGGGCGAGTTCGACCCGGCAAAGCTCTTTTCCACGAATCTGACGAATGGCTCGTCCTGCAAGTCCTTTACCTTTTCCCAGACCGCGCGTGGGATGGGCAGTGAAAAAAGCCGCTCGATATCCTTTCGCAACTTGCGCAGCTTTTGGAACAAGCCCGCCCGCATCGCGTAATATGTGCTGCTCAGGTGCAAGATCAGGAAGATCACAAAAAGTTCTTCCTCGGCCGTTACCGGCGTCCGGGCGGGATCGGCAGCCGGGTCCAGGATGCGCGCCAGTTCCGGTTGCGTGTATAGGCGCTCCCATAAGTCCCTGTGTTGCTGCGTCAGTTGGATCAGGTTTCCCACCCGGCGGGCACGGGCATCGAGCAGAACCGCAACGCCCATGATAAGCAGACCGCCGGCAACCGCGCCAGACATGACAAACGAAAGCCAACTGTGTCCAATCAATTCGTTAAACCCCATTGCCTCCAGTATAGCAAACCCTCACCGTCACTGTCAGTGCGCTCCCTCTTGCATCCAAGCCATGCCATCCGCGAAATTGCCCAATTACATCCGCACGCATCGCAAACGCGCGCATCTGACCCAGCACGAGGTGGCGTTCCTCCTTGGATCAAAAACCAGCGCCAGCATCTGCCGCCACGAGCGGTTTCAACAAACGCCCAATCTGCAAACGCTACTGGCGTATGAAATCCTGTTCGGCACCCCGGTTCGCAACCTCTTTAGCGGCGTACATCATGACGTCGAGCACAAACTCATGCGCCGAATCCGTCTCCTCATTGGGAAGCTGGCCAAATCGGGACACCGCCGTGTGACGGCGCACAAGCTCGAAGTCTTAAACGCTTTTCTGCGCGAACGAGCCTCCCTTGGCCAAGCTTGACACTCAACCAGCAGGCAGGGAATCAAGCTTAGGCGCATTGGCCAACGCCGTGGCCCCTTTGGCGCACTCCGAAGCTTAAGCCCGTGCTATTCGCTGTCGGGAATATGCGGCTTTGCCCGCACGAGTGTCTTACGGGGGATGACGATGATCCGTTCCTCGGGACCACAGCTTGCGCCGGACGGCAACTGGCCGATGGCTTTCGGGGTGATGTCTTGTCCTATAATGGCGAAGTCGCCTGTTTCAAGCTCAAAGACATCGGGGCATCCCCTCAACCCCGGGGTTTGGGCTCCGTTGAGATGCGGATCGGGACCTAATCTGCGCAAAAACATGTCACAACATCCTGTTCATCCGGCTCATTGTCAACACCCACGCAAGTAAAATTACCTGTTCAGCCCGGACACCCCCCTGCGCAGGCACTTGTCAGGAAAACTTGCCGCCAACAGCAAAATTTCCATCCTTTGTCTGAATTCTCACTCGTTTATATTGAAGGCTCACCCCTTTTGCCCTTACCTCGATGGCCTATCACAAGCTCTCCAACTACATGCGGACCTACCGGAAGCGCGCCGGCTTGCCCAATTTGAAAAGGGTTCCTTCACTGGCCACAGAACGTCCATGAGTTTCAAGGCTGGCAATCCAAAGCGGGTTCTGGCGATTGACCCTACACCGCGTGGGTTCGGATTCGTCGTGCTGGAAGATCTGACAAGTGTCATTGACTGGGGTGTCAAATCTACCAAGACGAGCAAACAGAAGGCAACCCTGGCAAAGGTGACAGAACTCATCCGGCACTACCAGCCCGAAATGATTGTTCTCGAAGCCGTCGGCGGCAAAGGTTCTCGCCGCTGCAAGCGGATTCAAGACCTGATTACGAGCATCCGCAGCTTGGCGAAACGAAAAAACGTCAGGAGCGGCAGTTTTTCGCCAGCTCAGGTCAAAAGGATTTTCGGGACGTTCGGCGCCGCAACGAAGCACCAGATTGCCCACGCAGTCGCCCAGCAACTGCCCGAGCTAGCTTCGCGGATACCACGCTACCGCAAGCCGTGGATGAGCGAGGACTACGGCATGGCGATCTTTGACGCCGCCGCGCTCGCCCTCACGTATTTCTACTCGCGACGGGTGTCGGGTTGTGAGAGGGGGAAGCAGTCATGACGAGTAAACGCCGCGTATACCATCCAGAGGTCTGCCTGGTGGTATCCTTGGTTTCATGGTAAGATTCGTGTTTCTCCCATCGTCTTTATTATCAGCGGTTTGACGTTTCCCCTAAAATATGTAATATGATACGTCTCAAGCTCACTGTCCATTTTCAAGGCCGAATGCCCGAACGTAACATCGATATTGACCATGTTAAGCAGGCAATTGAGCATCCTGATGAGAAAAAGCGTGATCCACAGGGCATAAAGGTCAAAAAGGAGGTTGGGGATAAGACAATCGTCGTGGTATACTCAGAGGAGAAGTTTCGAGATACACACGGTCATTGCTTAGTTATCACTGCTTACTACGTATAGTAATCAACACACCCATGAAATTAAATTACGACACAGTTGCAGACGCAGCCTATCTGAATGTCAATGAAGGCAAAGTGGCAAAAACCGTGGAGATGAAAAACGGCGTTGTCGTCGACGTAGGTGAGGAGGGAAACATCATCGGCATCGAGATACTCAATTTCTCGGCACAGCAGAACATTAGGAAATTTCAGGAGTCAGCCAAAGAAGGTTTGCCAATCAATATTACGTCTGGAACACCCATTACGGCATAAAGACTTCCCTCCGGGTCCTTTTCCTTGTCTCCACCGGCAACAACACCTTTTTTTGTCAGTTCCTCCAATCGTCCATACTGCCCCCGTGATATAACAAATATCATGAATCAGTGTTTAGGAGGGAATCCAAACTCCTTTCCGAAGTGCGCGTATATGAGTGAGGCCGCACGTTCCGCTTTGCGCATGTAGGTTCGAACATCGTCCCTTTCTCCCCGCAATTCGGGACACAAGAATTTTTGGCATGTGGAATGTCGGCTGCGGCAAAATCACTTGCACCACTAGATATTTAGCATTGGTTTGAGCCAGCAAACGGATGAACCTTGCCGGATTTGGCAAGTGTTGGCGTCTACGGCCGGTGGTTTTCAAAGCCTATGCTGCGGCGATGACAAGGAGGTTACGTAACTGGACATATCGTGATGTGACTGTGTTCCTGAAGGAACACGGATTTGAATATCAAAAACCGCTGAAAGGCTCGCATCAAGCGTGGTTCAAGGCAGGAAAGGATGGAGAGCCAGATCGACGCGTTGAAGTTCATCTCCCGCACGACAGCTACCGGCCGAAAATCCTCAAGTCAATGATATGGCAATCGGGAATTGACGAAACGGAGTGGATTCGATGGGCAAGCTCATGAAATCGTGCGATGAACGTTGATCCAGTTTTCCGCTTTAGGCAAAACTTGGCGTCTTTTTCTGGGAGCTTGTCGCGTCTATTCTGTCGACATTATCAGAAGCAATAACATTACCACCATGCCACAGGTAAATATCCCCAGTCCATTCGGAGGTCGAGAATTTAACGGCGCATCCGAGAAGAATAACAAGAGGTTGATCCGACAATCAGATTTAGTCGAGCTGGTGCTCGGCCCACTCTCCGCTCAAATAGACCGAGCCAGGTTGGAAATTCTGGAAAAGATTCAAGAGGTCAGCGACGCGCTCGACATCATCGCCCGGCAAACGCGCCGACAGATTGAAGAATAATTCGATCGTTCACCTATCATCCTGTTTCGACCCCGATACCCATTACCAACAATGCTTTCATTGGATGAATGCAAACGCACGTTGGGCCCAGTCGCCGAAAAGCTCTCGGATGAGGAGATATTAGATATTCGCGATGCGCTGCGGGAACTGGCTGAGATTGCCTGGGAGACGAGGATCAAGCCGCTTCTGAAGGCTGGCCAATTATCCACACGAGGTTCCCCAAAGCGCTGAATCAAAAGTGCTACAATAGTCCCGCTACACGAACGGCTGGCGCTCATTATTTTCTTCGAATCGAGACCAAAAGCGGGGTCGCAGAGCCTTTCGTGTGGCAACCTGAGGCGCTAACGCTACCCCGCTTTTGGTCGTCAACACTATGAGAAAAGGCATTGTCTACGTCCGCGTCTCCGATCCCGGGCAGGTGAAAGGCACCAGCCTTGATAATCAACAAAAGGCGTGCCTTGAATACGCAGCCCGCAACGACATAGAAGCCGTGCGTGTCTTCGTCGAGGAGGGAGAATCGGCGACTGCCGCCAACCGCACGGAGTTCCTGAAAGCCCTAGAATTTTGCCGCGAACATAGGGGTGAAATACAAGTCTTCGTGGTCTGGAAGATTGACCGTTTCGCCCGGAACACCAATGATCATTTTGCTGTCCGCGCCAAGCTTACGAATTGGGGCGTCACCTTGTTGTCTGTCACCGAGCCGATCACGCAGGACCCCATTGGCAAGCTTATGGAAACGTTCCTAGCGGGCTATGCCGAATTTGAGAATGAAGTTCGTAAGCAAAGGTGCACTGGCGGAATGCAGGGGCGGCTGCGTGACGGCGTCTGGTGTTGGTGGCCGCCGATCGGATACACCCATTCCAAGGGGATTAAAGACCGGCGCAAGACCCTTCCCGACACTCCCGACGGAGAACGGTTCCACCTCATCCAGAAAGGGCTGCGGCTGTACCAGTCGGGGCATTACAGCCTCGAAGCTCTGACGGATAAGAGCAATGCTTGGGGATTACGAACGAGAACCAATAAGCCCATGCGCAAGCAACTGTGGGAAACGATTCTGGCGAACAAGTTCTACGCCGGAATTCTCGTTGATCCGTGGACAGGCGCAGAATATCAGGGCAAGCATGAGCCGATGATTACGCTACACGAATACGAGCAGATACAGCTGGTCAAAGGAGAGAGGTCGAACAACGCGACAGCCCGCAGATTGATATACAATCCGGATTTCCCATTGCGCCGGTTCGTTTTGTGCGAGTGCGGTCATTCATACACGGCTTCTTGGAGCAAGGGCAGAAACGGTCGGCGATACCCTTTTTACCGTTGTCAGAATCAAGCGTGCGGGCATTTTGGCCGCTCCGTGGCGAGAGATAAGCTCGAAACCAGCTTTCGCGAATTCCTGCGCGGAGTATCACCCGAGCCAGGCTATTGGGAGACTTTCAGAGATACCGTCAGTGAGCTTTTTCGCGAACAGCTTGTTGCCGGGAAAAGGGAAAGGGAGCGCTGCTGCGCGAAACGTCAGAAATTAGAAATGCAACGAAAAGAATTGCTGGAGATGAGAATCAACAAAGAAGTGTCAAGCCAGGATTTCAGAGAAATGGAAGCAACACTCGATCGGCAAATGGCCGACCTGATCGTTTCTGAACCGCCTCCGGACGATGAATTCGATGGGGAAACCGCGATATCGGTTGCCCTTGATATGATTGAGAATCCCGCAGACGCATGGTGGGCGATGCCTGCGCCGAACAAGCAGCGGTTCCAGGCCGTGATTCTACCGCAAGGAATAACCTACCGGAAAACGGACGATGCTTTTGGAACCGCGATTCTGTCGCCTGTTTTCAGGCTGGGACGTTCATTTTTGAATGATCCGTCCGGACTTGTTGCGGGGGTGCGACAAAATTGGAAACAAATTTTGCAGGATGTCAAGAAACTGCACGCGATCACTCTGGGTGATCTCGATCTGTTTGATGCGCTGGAGAAGTCGCTATCCTCCCAGCGATCTCTCCGGAATTGAATTGTAGGCGGTAACTGTAATCTCCCGGTGCAGGAGACAAAAGGCGCCTACTTTTGTCGCTTGCGGCAAGCCTTGCGCTTCGCACAGGCCTTGTGCTGCGCCCGTGGTATGATGTAATTCATGAACGTACACCGGGCCGGAATGGCTCGGTGCTTTTTATGAAACTTGTCGCCTGCGGCAAAGTTTTGCTCCTTTTTTCATTTTAATAATTCGGTAACGTAGAGTCCTGAACTCAACACGAGTTCTTGCAACTCCAATGGGCTCTCCACAGCTTCCTAATCATTTGCGCTCGCACCGTAAGCGCCTTGCGCTCTCTCAAGAGGACGTAGCTTACCTCTTGGGGTCTGAAAGCGGGGCCAAGGTCTGCCGATATGAATGTTTCATTCGCGAGCCCGGCCTGCGTTGTATTCTTGCGTTTGAAGCGATCTTCCAGAAACCGGCGCGTGATCTCTTTCCCGGCCTCTATTCGGGAATCGAAAGGGACGTGGCAAGCCGCGCTACAAAGCTGCTCTCACGAATAGAGGGGTGGACAGCCAGCCGGCATGTGGAACACAAGCGAAAGGCCCTGAATGGGATTGCCGCCCTCCAGGCGAAAGACCTATCGTGAATCGCATTCGCCCAAGGAATTCCCGTGTACTGGCCATTGCACCGTCAAGCAAAGGGTTCGGTTTTGCCGTTCTTGATGGACAAGTATTGGTGGATTGGGGCGTAAGGTCGGTGGTCAAAGGAGACAAGAACGCACAGTGCGTAAGCAAAGTGGAAAAGCTCATCCTTCGTTATATGCCTCATGTTATGGTGCTTCAGCATTATGGGACCAGAGATACAAGACGATCAGGCCGAATCCGAGACTTGGGCGGGCAACTTATCGTTCTTGCACGGGATCACAAAATCAAGGCAGCATCAATTTCGCGAGAACGGATTTACCGGGCATTCTCTGTGGAACGTCGGGCAACAAAGCACACAATTGCCGAAATTCTGGCCAAGCGGTTTCCAGAAGAACTTACCCACCGATTGCCACCGAAGCGCCGGCCGTGGATGAGCGAGGATTACCGGATGGCGATATTTGACGCTACCGCTTTAGCACTTTCGTACATGTATTGTCAGCGGACAATTAAAACCAGCCAGGTGTGGTCGAATGAAAACCAGCCACTTTGAGGGACGCATTGCATTGAGTGCCAAGGAAACGGCACAAGGACGCGATGAACATACTCGACGTGAGACTGCAACATTCGATTTTGACCTTGGCGGCGCATGGCTGGTCCCACCGGCGGATAGCGCGCGAACTGGACCTTAACCGGGAGGTTGAACGCTAAAACCTGAAATCAAGCAGCGTTGACTGGCGAATGGTCCGGTGAATTCAAACTGATTGAGTTGGTGACGGCAATGATTACTTTTCCTTCACCGCTGCGCGCGCCCGTTTGAGAATATCCTCCAAATTGACGCCAATACCATCAGCAATACGCAACACCGTTTCAAAAGAGGGATGTCGCAGGCCGCGCTCCATGTAACTGATGGTCTGTTGCGTGAGGCCGCATTGTGCCGAAAGCGCATATTTGGAAAGCCCGCGCCTTTCGCGTTCCTCGCGAAGCAGCCGGATTGCGTGTGTGCAAATGGCACGTTGTTTAATACCTGATGACACGTCAAAGGATTACGCGAAAAAGTATTTGACAACATACTTCACAGTAGTTATGTATTGGATATGTTTGCTCGAAGGCTCGGCCCCGATCCGCACGCGGGCGGCGCGAAAAGCGCCGGTTGCGACGGGTGTCCCGACATTTGGGAACTCGAAGACGGTGATTTTGCCGTTATCGGCGCGGACATCACCGATGCAGCGGGGAAACTGCCACCAACGGCCGGTTGCGGGCCGGATGAGCGAATCGTTCGGATTCCACGTAAAACCCTCGTGCTGGCAAAGCACGACATTCCCGACCGGCTCTGATTTTGTGCTAGAATGGGGGGATGGGAATAAGGGGATGGTTTCTTCAAAACTGGTTTAATCTTTTCAGCGCGATCGGGATCATTGCAGGCCTGTGGTTCACGGCTTTTTCATTGCGCTCTGAAACCAAGACGCGGCGGATCGCCAATCTGCTGACGATTACGGCAAATCACCGCGAAATTTGGAAAGAATTTCTGAATAATCCAAAGCTGGCGCGCGTTCGCGACGCCGCTGCGGACACGGCAAAGCAGCCGGTCACTGACGCAGAGCGGGTGTTTGTCACCATGATAATTCTCCATATCAGCAGCGTCTATTACGCCATGAAAGACGAACTGGTCGTCAAATTGGAAGGATTGCGGCGGGACATTGCTCAATTTCTGTCGTTACCAATCCCAAAAGCGATTTGGGAAAGGATGAAAGTTTTCCAAAACGAGGCGCTGGTTCGATTCATCGAGGAATGTCGGAATTGGAAATAGGACGCCGGGTCATTCTCACTGGTCAAATTTTCAGAGCTGTAAAACCCATTCAAAAGAGGCGCTTTTACCGATCAAAAGCACCGAATGGGAAGGTCTTTATTCTCACTTTTATTCTCACTTTGGGATTTTGAAAAATCAGAAAACGCGAAAAGCCATTGGTATCATTAGCTCAAACTGAGATTGGCAGCGCGTACGGGAATCGAACCCGTCTTTCAGCCTTGAGAGGGCCGTGTCCTGAACCGATAGACGAACGCGCCAAGGCAATCGCTAAATTACCATTCCGATGCGAAGTTTAAAGCTCAAAGTTTGACGATGTTGTTGGCGCAATGCCAAAGTGCGATTCGAAGCCCGCAACCCAGGCGTAACGACCACGGCTGACTCGGATGAATACGGATTCTAACGCAGCGGCGCGGAGGCGCGGAGTTACGCAGAGGGCACAAGTTTTTACAGAAGGTAACCAAGGCAACAAAGGCCCGGATGGATTGCCGAAAATCTCCGTTTTCTTCGTTTCCTTTTGTTCAACTTGGGTGTTTGCCCGGCCGGAAACTCCGTGTTTCTCTGCGTTCTCCGCGACTCCGCGTTGAAACGGCAATCGAAGTTTAATGCGGACGGCGGGAAAATCAGGGCGGCGGACGGAGAATTCAACCTGAAGGGTTTTGAGTCGGTGAAAATGCCGCCTTTCCCCCACTTCACGGCTGAAAGGGAGAAATACGCCGGCGGTGTCGGTGTTTGGTCGCGCAACCAAAGTGCTCCGGCGGTGTTTGCATTTAAGCCGGCAAACCATATATTTAAAGCGTGAAATGTGTCGGAAAACTTTGCCTCTGCCTCGCGGGCGGGTTGGTGTTGAACGCCAGCTTGCGTGCGGGAGGGACGTTGTCGCCGGACAATCCCTATGCGGGGATCGCGGACCGCAATGTTTTCGACGTTCACCCGCCGCCGCCGGTGGATCCGAACGCACAGGCAGCGGCCGTGCCACCACCCAAAATCACGCTTAACGGCATCATTTCCACCCTGGGGCACTTGCAGGCGCTGTACAAGGTGGCGGTTCCCGCCAAGCCCGGACAGCCGCCCAAGGACCAGTTCTACATCCTCGGCGAAGGTGAGGCGCAGGACGAAATTGAAGTGACGAAGATTGACGAAAAGGGCGGCCTGGTGACATTTAACAACCACGGGACGGAACAGGAACTTCCGCTAACTCCCGCGACGGCGGGCAGCGGTCCGGCGCCGGCGCCGGCCAGCCCGGCAGCCGGGCCGGGCCCCGGGCCCGGGTTCAGGCCGGGCTTCCCGCGACCCGGATTTCCGCCCGCAGGTGGCGGTAACGCCAACAATACCGGCATCATTCGCTTCGGCCAGAGCAGCTCGGCAGGCGGGCCGGGTCCAAACGCCAATAATGCTTACAACGGTGGTGCGAATCCCAAGTCGAGTTTGGGCGTTGCCATGGGTGGGGCTGGCGGGATGTCCTTCCCACAACAACAACAAACGCAGATGTCCGGGGACGATCAAGCAGTAATCATTGCAGCCAAACACGCGATTGCTGAATCACAGGGCGATCCCATTGCGAAGATTTTTCCACCGACCGATTACGACACACAAGCAGGGGCCACTCCCAACGTTGCTCCTCCGCCTACACCGGGTGGTACGCCCCAGCCGTAGAGCAACTGATCATGTAGCCGCGACTTTCAAGTCGCGTACCCGGCCAATTAAAATCGAATGACGCAACATGAATGTTGCGGTTTCAGTCTCGCACCTACGATCGTTCATGTAGCCGCGACATTGATGTCGCGCATCGGGTTATGACCGGCGTTGGGGAGAACGCAACATAAATGTTGCGGTTACAGAGTGGCGATAGCGGCAGCCAACTGTTCCCAGGTCTGACCCAACACACCTTTGTAGGGCCAATCCTGCCAACGTTCACACAACCCACGGCGCACTGGATTCCGCAGCAAATACCGCACCTGCGCTCCGTAGTCTTCGTTGGCGCGGACGATGTGATCATAAAAATCCTTTTGCCAGCCGAATTCCCCGCCTGCCTGTCGGAGGCGAAAGGTGGTTTTCTGTTTGAAATCTTTGATCAACGCCAGGAGATCGCTCCGGGTATCCTTCCCGGAGATAATCAAATGCACATGCTGCGGCATGAACACATAAACCCCGACATGTCCGTAATGTTCAGGGAATGATTCTGCCAGCGCTGACATCGCCGTTGTTGCGGCTTCAGGATGATTGAAATAGGGAAAATGATTTGAGGTGTTGACGGTAAAGGCCACCACCACGTTCCCGCGATACGATTCGGGCGGCAAACGATGGTGTTTTTCACGCACGGGTGAGGGCATTGGGAAGGGATAATGAATAGCATGTCACAATCGCAACATAAATGTCGCGGTTCCAGGAGGGCGCAGCCTGAAGGCTGCGGTTACAGGAGTTATGGGGGCCTGTGACGATGTAGCCGCGACATTTATGTCGCGCATGGAGGCCGGGCACATCGGGCAATTGTCGGCCTTTGGGGAACGCAGCCTGAAGGCCGCGGTTACAGTCGCGCATCTGGTTATGACCGGCGTTGGGGAGAACGCAACATGAATGTTGCGGTTACAACGCGCACGAACAGCCAGTCGTGTAGCCGGGCAATCGGGCGCCGTTCAAATCACAAAATCGCTGAGCTGGCTTTCGGCAAGCTCCAGGATGGAGTTGTAGCAGCCTTCCACGTTCATGGCCACGGTATCAATGTAGTTCTCGCGTTCATGCGGGCGGGGCACTTCAAAGGGAAAACTCAACAAATCCTGCACCTTCCCCGTTTTCGCCCGTTGATAAAGGCCTTTGGGATCACGCGCGATGCAGACATCCAGCGGCGCATGAATGTAAATCCAGACGAGGCGAGGTCCTAAAACCTTCGACACCGCGTCCCGTTGGCTGTGTTGCGGAGCCATGGTAGCTACGACCACGTTCATTCCCTGTTCCACGGCGAGCCGTGCGACCTCGGCGATGCGCCGGTGGTTTTCCACCCGGGCTTCCGAGGTAAAACTCAGGTCGGAACAAAGGCCTGAACGCATGTCATCACCGTCCAGAAAAAACACCGGAATGCCCCGGTCCACAAATCCATCGTGCAGTTTCCGCGCGAGAGTGGTCTTGCCTGCGCCGCATCGTCCGAAGAGCCAGAATGCCCGGGTAAGTTTCATACGGTAGGCTGGAATGGCCGCGCAGATTCGTCAAGTTAGAAGACTGGAGCGATGACTTAACTCGGGTGGGGACCGTGCGCTGAGTGTGTGTCTAAACTCGTAGCAGCGGACGTGAGTCCGCTCCAACCTTACATGAATCTGAGGAAAAGTGAGCCGGCTCACGCCGACTGCTACGATCAGGGAAGGTTTTAAGGCGACCGCCGCTGCGCCGTCCTCCGCAGCCAGTCCTTGTAGATTTACTACGGAGGGTTCCTCCCATCCCTTATTTCCCGAGCGCGGGCAGCGCGGCGCGATGCCCCTACCTGAGGGACGCCTTACTTTTGCCCCGTTGGGGCAGGTTCGCGATAGGGTTTGCCGGCACGGTAGAATTCGAGCAATTGCCGGTTTTTTGTTGCCACCGCCGCCTGCCCGGAATTGGTCGCCAACTGCTCGGCCTTTTCCGCTGTTGCTACCGCTTCTGGAAAATGGCCGGCTTCGGCATAGGCGGCGGCCAGGGTTCCGAGAAACAAGGGTTGATTGTGATGAGTCAGCTCACACGCGTGTTCGGCCAATGGGACCGCCTCGGCGCCGTTGCGAAGCTGATCGTCGGAGCTGGTGGCCAGTATCCACGCCAGATTGTTCAGCGCCCCGGGCAGGTTGGGGTTCAATTTCAACGCGTGCCGGTATGAGTCAGCGGCTTCCCGGGAGCGACCGGACTGGCCCAGTGCCATGCCCAAATGAACAAAGGTTTCGAAACGGTTTGAGTTGATCTGGATCGCCTTTTGATAGTTCTGAATCGCTTCGTCAAGCTGGCCTTTGGCGGCGAGAGCAGTACCGAGATTGTTCAGCGCTTCGCCGCTGTCTGCATTAAGTTGCACGGCCTTGCGAAAATTCTCAATTGCTTCATCGGATCGGCCTTCCGCGGCCAGCGCGGTGCCGAGATTATTCAGTGCTTCGTCGTCATCCGGACTGAGCTGGATGGCCTGGCGAAAATTATTGATTGCTTCATCGAACTGGCCCTTAGTCGCGAGGGCAAGGCCCATGTTGTTGAGAGCTTTGACGTGATCCGGGTTCAGGCGGATTGCTTCCTCAAATTGGCCGATCGCCTCGTCCAGCCGGCCCTGCTTTTCGAGAGCAACGCCGAGGTTGTTGTGCGCGTTGGCGTAATCCGGTTTGAAGCGGATGGCTTCCTGGTATTGGCTGATGGCTTCTTCCAATTGGCCTTGCTTGTACCGGGCGACGCCGAGGTTGTTGTGCGCGTTGGCGTAATCCGGATTCAGTCGGATGGCTTCCTGGTATTGGCGAATCGCCTCGTCGGTTTGGCCTTTCTCGTCCAGGGCTTCGCCGAGGTTGTTGCGCGCGAGGTAATTATTCTGCGTGACCGCCAGCGCGTGCCGGAACAGGGTTTCACTATCCTGCCAATACCCAAGCTGTTGCCGCGTCAGCACTAGGCACGCGACCGTTGCCGCTAAACCCACCGCTGGCAATACGATCACGCCGCGCCGCCAACCCCAAGCCAGTTCGCACGCGCCCCAGACCGTCAGAATCATTATTCCCAGCGATGGCAGGTAAGCGTACCGGTCTGCCATGGCCTGTCCACCCACTTGCACCAACCCAATCACCGGCACCAGCGTCCCACCAAACCACAGCCACCCCACCAGCAAAAACGGATATAGCCGCCGCTTTACATAGAAGATCACCGAGATGAGGACCAAAAACAATCCAGCCAACAGTACCTCCGCCAGCGGCCAATAGCCTGGGTGTGGATAGAAAACGGCCAGATTTGTTGGCCAGAACAGCTTCCCCGAATACCGGCAATACGAGACGAGTGCGTTTCCAACTCGCGCGCCAAGGGGCAAGTGTTCAACCATTCCCAAAGCACCTCCGCATTTCTGCACTTCAAAGGTGATGATGCTGGCTATAGCTGCGAGGGCGAAAAACGGAAGTTTCTCGAATATCAGTGACGCGTGACCTGCCTTCGCTCCGAAGCTACGGCAAGGCAGGCGAGTGGTAAGTGACGAGAGGGAGGGGGAAGTCTGTGGTCCGTAGTCCGTGGTCCGAAGTCTCCCGAGCGGCCAATAATCCAGCAACAACATCACGAACGGCCAGGTCACCAGCATCGGCTTGCTCATCAAGCCAAGGGCGAGGAAGAACAGGGCAAAGGCGTAGTCGAGCGACCAGAGACGAGAGTCGAGAGCAGGTCCCGCCGTTACGGCACTCGCCCCTCGCCCCTCGCCCCTCGACCGCCTTTGTGCGTAACGGACATAAAAAATCAGGGAGAGCAGGCCGAAGAAGCTGCTGAGCACGTCCTTGCGTTCGGAGATCCAGGCGACCGATTCCACGTGCAGCGGGTGAACGGCAAACAGCGCTGCCACCCACAGACTCCGCCAGACTGCACGAGTCAGGTGTCGCAATAACACGAAAACCAGCGCTGCATTGAGGGCGTGAAGCAGTACGCTGCTCAGGTGATGGCCCCGCGGATGCAAACCGTACAGTTGGCAATCCAGCATGTGCGACATCATCGTCAATGGATGCCAATTGGCGGAGACTGGATTTAAGAAGGCCCATTTTACTGATTCCCAAGTCAGACCGCCCTGAACGTGCGGATTCGCTGTCACATATTCCGGGTCATCGTAGTTAACAAAGCCACATCGCATTGCCGGCCAGTAAAGGGCAATCGTCACCAGTACCAGCGATCCGGCCAGGAGCCACACTGGAATGCGTGGCCGAGTCGTCTCTTCGGCAGGTGCGCTCACCGACGCGGGCTTGGATTTCGTCTCTGGTCTGCGCATGGCGCTGCTCCAAATTACCAGCAGGGCGGGAAGTTCAGCACGCCCATTTGTAGCGGGAACAACCGCGCGTTGGCAAGATCAGTCAGATGCAAGTCAGGTTGGGACAATCTGTTTGCCCTCTGCAGGAATTCCCACGCCCGTCTTACGTCCCGATGGAATCGGAACTTCAGAGGGTGGACGCTGAGCGGCGCAACTCTTGGAGAACGCAACATGCTCAAATCGCGACCAGAGGATCACTTCTGCCCCGTTCGAGCCGGTTCATGATAGGGTTTGCCGGTCCGGTAAAGCTCGAGTAATTGCCGGTCTCGCTCGGCGAGTTTTTGGGCCCCGGCAGCCGTGGCGAGTTGCTCCGCTTTTTCCGCCGTGACCGCCGCATCTGGAAAACGGCCGGCTTCGGCATAGGCGGCGGCCAGCGTACCGACGAACCAGGGTTGAGTATGTTGGGTCAACTCGCACGCACGTTCGGCCAATTGCACCGCTTCGGCCCCGTTACGAAGCGTATCATCGGAACTGGTGGCCAGTGCCCAAGCCAGGTTGTTCAGCACGGGTGCCAGGTTGTGATTTAATTTCAGGGCCGCCCGGTAGGCATCAATGGCTTCCCGCGTTCGGCCCAGTTGGCCAAGGGCCAGACCTAATCGATAAAACGTTTGAGGGCGGTCCGGGTCAGTCTGGAGTGCCCGGCGGTAATTCTCAATCGCTTCCTCGAGCCGACCTTTGGCGGTGAGATCGTCTCCGAGATTGTGATAAGCCTCGGCAAAATCCGGGTTCAGGCGGATGGCTTCCTGGTATTGGCCGATGGCTTCGTCCAGTTGACCTTGTTTGTCGAGGTCGAGGCCGAGGTTATTGTGCGCATCGGCGTAATCCGGGTTTATCCGGATGGCTTCCCGGTATTGGCGGATCGCCTCGTCCAGCTGGCCTTGCTGGTCAAGGGCAGTGCCAAGATTGTTGTGGGCGGCGGCATTGGATGGATTCAGGCGGATGGCGTCCTGGAATTGGCCGATGGCCTTGTCAATCTGGTCTTTATTGAGGAGCGCAATGCCAAGATTGTTGTGAGCGTCGGGGTAATCAGGATTCAAACGGATGGCTTCCTGGAATTCTTTGATGGCTTCATCCATCCGGCCTGTCCTGCCCAAGGCGGTGCCCAGATTGTAGTGAGCTTGCGCATAACCCGGCGCAATTCGGATGGTTTCCTGGTATTGGCGAATAGCCTCGTCCAGTTGACCTTGCTTGTCGAAGGCGGCTCCCAAATTATCGTAGGCCTCGGCGTAATCCGGTTTCAAACGGATGGCTTCCTGATATTGGTTGATTGCCTCCTCCGTTTGGCCTTTTACGAAGAGGGCGGTGCCGAGGCCGTAGTGCGCGAAGTAATTGTTCTCCGTGACGGCGATTGCATGCTGGAAAAGGGTTTCGCTGCTCTGCCAATACCCGAGTTGTTGCCGCGTCAGCACCAGGCACACGACCGTTGCTGCGAACCCGGTCGCCGACCACACAATCCGACGGCCCCGCCACTGCCTGGACAGTTCGCACGCGCCCCAGACAGCCAAAATCAGCATCCCCAGCGATGGCAGGTAGGCATATCGGTCTGCCATCGCTTGTCCACCCACTTGCACCAATCCGATGACCGGGACCAGCGTTCCGCCAAACCACAGCCAGCCCACCAGCAAAAAGGGATATTGCCGCCGCTTCACAAAAAAGAACACCGAGAGGATAACCAATAACAGACCCGCCAGCAGCACTTCCGCCAGCGGCCAAACCCCGGGGTGCGGATAGAAAACTGCCAAATCCGTCGGCCAACACAGCTTCTCCCAATACCGGCAATACGAAATCAGGGCGTTTCCGACGCGTGCACCCAATGACGGTGTTTCAATCAGCGCAAAAGCGCCTCCGTATTTCTGCACCACGAAAGTGACGCAGCTCGACAAACCGGCCAGAGCGAAGAATGGAAGCTTTTCCCAGAGGAGGGGCGAGAGGGAACGGATTTTCAGAGGTCGGAAGTCGGAGGTCGGAATTCTTCCGAGTGGCCAATAATCCAACAGCAACATCACGAACGGCCAGGTCACCAGCATTGGCTTGCTCATCAAACCGAGCGCGAGGAACAGTAAGGCCAGGAAATAGTTGAGGGTTGAGAGTTGAGAGTTGAGGATTTGTTTGGCTTGCGCGTAGCGGACGTAGAAAATCAAGGAGAGCAGGCCGAAGAAACCGCTAAGCACGTCCTTGCGTTCGGCGACCCAGGCGACCGATTCGACGTGCAGCGGGTGAACCGCGAACAACGCAGCCACCATAAAACTCCGCCAGACTGCACTGGTGAGTCGGCGCAGGAGCAGGAACACGAGAGCGGTATTGAAGGCATGCAGCAACACGTTGGTCAGGTGATGGCCCCACGGATTCAGCCCGAAGAGTTGGCAGTCCAGCATGTGGGACAGCATGGTTACCGGATGCCAATTGGAAGCGACCATGTGGGAAAAAGCCCATTTTACGGATTCCCAGGTTAACCCGGCCTGAACCTGGGGATTCGCGGTGACATAGTCCGGGTCGTCGCAGCTAATGAAATTACATCGTCTTGCCGGCCAGTAAACGCCAATGGTCATCAGCATCAGCAATCCGGCGAACAGCCATATCTGAATGCAAGATCGAGTCGTCCCAGGAGTTGGTACCCCTGTTGGCATGGGCTTTGATTTAATAGTCGGTTTAGGCATCGGGCGCCCTGAAATTATCCGCAAACCGGGAACCTTGGCACGCCCAAATCATGATGCTCGAAATAAACCTGGTTGCTATCCAGGCGGATTTTCCCGAACAACTTCACGAATCGGCTCCGTTTTGAAACCGAAATTATTTTTGCGCGGTAGGGGCAGGTTCATGATAGGGTTTACCGGCCCGGTAAAGCTCCAGCAATTGCCGGTCTTGCTCGGCGAGTTTTTTGGCCCCGGCAGTGGCGGCAAGTTGTTCGGCTTTTTCTGCCATGGCCGCCGCATCCGGGAAACGGCCGGCTTCGGCATAGGCGGCGGCCAGTGTCCCGACGAACCAAGGTTGCGTATGATGGGTCAACTCGCACGCGCGCTCAGCTAATTGCACCGCCTCGGCCCCGTTGCGAAGCTGAGCATTGGAACTGGTGGCCAGCGCCCAAGCCAGGTTGTTCAGCACGGGTGCCAGGCTGGGATTTAATTTCAGGGCCGCCCGGTAGGCATCAATGGCTTCCTCGGTACGACCCAATTGGCCAAGGGCCAAGCCTAGACGATAAAGAGTTTGGGGGCGGTTCGGGTCGGTCTGGAGCGCGCGGCGGTAGTTCTCAATCGCTTCATCAAGCCGGCCGCTGGCGATCAGAGCATCACCGAGGTCGTCATGCGCGTCGGGGTTACCCGGTTCCAAGCGGATCACCTCTCGGAATTGGCTAACGGCGTCAGTAATCCGGCCTCTCCTGGCTAGTGCCTTGGCCAGATTGTAGCGGGCGTCGCCATCATCCGGCCTAAAGCGGAGATATTCCTGATATTGGACGATCGCATTGTCAGTTTGGCCTGCCCGGTCGAGAGCGATGGCGAGTTTATTATAGGCATCGGCATAGTCAGGTTTCAGACGAATGACTTCCTGAAATTGGCGGGTTGCCTCGTCCATTTGGCCTCTGGCGCCTAAAGCCATCCCCAGACAATAATGGGCCTCCGCGTAATTCGCTTTCAGGCGGATGACTTCCTGGAATTGATTGACCGCCTCATCCATTCGGCCTTTCTGATAGAAGGCGGCACCCAAGTTGTAGTGGGCGTCAATATTATCTGGCTTCAGGCGGAGATAGTCCTGGAATTGGCGGATAGCTTCATCGGTTTGGCCTTTCTTGTAAAGGACGTTGCCCAGATTATAATGGGCGTCAGCGTAAGTCGGTCTCAGATGGATGGCTTCCTGATATTGGCGGATGGCTTCATCAGTTTGTCCTTTCCGTTCGAGGGCGTCGCCGAGGTTGTTGTGCGCAAGATAATTGTTCTCCGTAACGGCGAGCGCGTGCTGGAAAAGGGTTTCGCTGTCACGCCAATACTCAAGCTGATGCCGTGTCAGCGCCAGACACGCGACCGTCACCGTTAAACCGGCCACCGACAACGTGATTAAACGGTGCCGCCAGCGTCGGGTTAGCGCATGCACGCCCCAGACTGCCAGAATCATTATCCCCAGCGACGCAATATAGGTATGCCGGTCGGCCATCGCCTGTCCACCCGTCTGCACCAATCCGATCATTGGCACGAGAGTTCCGCAATACCATAGCCAGCCCATCAGCAAAAAGGGACATCGCCGCCGATTGTTCAAAACAAACACCGCGATGCCGACCAATAGCAAACCGGCCAGTAACACTCGGCCAACGGGCCAATATCCGGGGTGCGGATAGAAAACAGCCAAGTCCCTTGGCCAAAACAGTTTCTCCAAATACCGGCAATACGAGATCGGTACGTTTTCAACCCGCGAGTCTAGCGGCATAGCCCCGGTCGCCATCAACGAGCCTCCCTGTTTCTGTACCACAAAGGTCACGAAGCTCGCGACAGCCGCGAGGGCAAAGAAGGGAAGTTTCTCCACCAAGAGTGACGAGTGACGAGTGACAAGTGACGAGAGGGAGCGAGAAGTCTGTGGTCCGTAGTCCTTAGTCCGTAGTCTTCCGAGTGGCCAATAATCCAGCAATAGCATAACGAACGGCCAGGTCACCAGCATCGGCTTGCTCATGAAGCCGAGGGCCAGGAAGAAGAGGGCTCCGACGTAGTCGAGTGACGAGTGACGAGTGACGAGTGACGATACGGCTGTTCCAGCGCTCGACTCTGGTCCCTCGACCCTCGACCGTTTTTGTGCGTAGCGGACGTAGAAAATCAGGGAGAGCAGGCCGAAGCAACCGCTGAGCACGTCCTTGCGTTCGGCAATCCACGCCACCGATTCGACGTGTAGCGGGTGGGCGGCGAAAAGCGCCGCCACCGCCAAGCTACGCCACACCGCACTCGTTAGTTGCTGTAACAGCAGGAATACCAGTGCCGCATTCAGGGCATGGAGCAACACGTTGACCAAGTGATGTCCCCACGGATTCAGCCCGAAGAGTTGGCAGTCCAACATGTGCGACATTATCGTCAAGGGATGCCAATTGGCGGAGACCGGACTTAAGAAAGCCCACTTTACTGAATCCCAAGTCAGACCGCCCTGAACTTGCGGATTTGCTGTCACATACGCCGGGTCATCGAAGTTAATGAAGTCATACCGCGTCGCTGGCCAGTAAACGGCAATTGTCGTCAAGGTCAGCATCGCGGCCAAGAGCCAGTTTGGAACACGCGGCAGTCGTGGTACCGGAGCAGATGCGCCAGCCGGAGCGACGTCGGATTGGATAGTTGGTTCAGGCATTGAACCCGCTCAGATTATCAGCGAGGTGGAAACTTTAGCACGCCCATTTTGAGGTTGGGGAACAGCGCGTCTGATCGGACGGTAGGGACGGCGCGCTGCGCCGTCCGGCGCCGCGTGCAGCGGCGCAAGGAAAGGAAGTGGTTCTAACATCTCTGGTCGTCTGATACCCTCCGCTGATACGCGGGCGGGGACATCGCAGCGCGATTTCCCTACCACGATTTTCCAAAGACTGCTTGCACCGTTAGCGCGCGCATCTATGATTTTGTGGTCATCATGAAGTTGAAACGTCAGTCGCTGGTTTCCGCTGGCACTGTGTCCCGCACGCTCCAGGCTGCCGAGCAGGCGTGGCAGGCAAAAGATTTCCAGCAAAATATCGAAATCCTGGAACGTGCCAGCCGGTTGGATCCGGCCAACACAGGTATCCTCATGCAATTGGGCCGTGTTCAAGGTTTGCGCTACAACTATGCCGCTGCGGAACAGTGTTTTGATCGGGCCATTCGTATCGCGCCGCGCAAAACAGAGGCGCTAGCGAAGGCTGGCCAATGGTGCCTCGATTTTGCCAGCCACCGATTGGCAGAACATTACTTCGAGCTGGCGGTAAAGCAGCCGGACGCCCAGCCGGAAACCTTCGCGAAACTGGCGGAGCTTTACGAACGGCTTCATCGCCTGCCGGAGGCATCCAGTTTCGTGGACCGGGCACTTCGATTGGACAGTACCTGCGCCGCAGCCTTGCTTACCCGTGCCCGACTGGAGCGGCAAGCCGGCCATTGGGAGATGTCGGAACGACTGCTCCGGTCATTTCCCATCAATGCACAGCGGGAGCTTAGGATTCATTGTTACTATGAATTGGGCATGAACCTTGATCGCCAGGGACGTTATGAAGAAGCGATGACCGCGTTTCTGGATGCCAAGGCATTGTTAAGTTCGGACGCCCCGCCGTTGCTCATCCAAAGGCAGGCCATCCTCGATTACTGGGGGGAGTTGCAGTCCAAAATATCCAAAGAGATTTTAAAGCGTTGGTTAGACCATGGCACCGTGCTTTCACCGGTCCGCCGCATCGCCTTTCTCGGCGGCCATGCACGCTCGGGAACCACTTTGTTGGAGCAGGTGTTGGACTCGCATCCGGATATCGTTTCGGCCGAAGAAACGACGATCTTTTATGACAACGTTTATGTGCCATTGACGCGTAATCTGGCGTCAGATGCGAGCATGTTGTCCGTGCTGGACGCGGCGCAAACCGGTACGTTACAACAGTCACGCGAAGATTATTTTCGCATCATGGCATTGCACCTCGACCAACCGATCGGGGCCCGGCTTTTAATTGACAAAAACCCCGCCATTAATTTTCTCATCCCTGCGTTTATCCGTGTGTTCCCTGAAATCAAACTTTTGGTGGCGTTACGCGACCCGCGCGATGTGTGCCTGAGTAGTTTTATGCAGGCCCATGTGCCCCTCGGCAGGGGCAGCGTGGCTTTTCTAAATCTGAAAACTACGACTGAAGCCTATGCCGGGATAATGGGATTTTGGAGAGCTCTGGCACCAATGATCGCGAACGCCTATCTCGAAGTGCGTTACGAAGACGTGGTGGATGATCTGGAATCTGTTGCACGCAAGACCCTGGAATTTCTCGGCGTCGCCTGGGATGAGCGGGTACTGGGGTTTGATGAACACGCGCGGAACAAAAGAGTGCGCTCACCCACTTATGCCGACGTAACGCAGCCGGTTTTCAAACGCGCCAAAGGCCGGTGGCAAAACTACCAGAAATATCTGGAACCGCATCTGGACAAATTGGAGCCGTTTGTGAAAGCGTTTGGGTACGAGTAAGGCAGTCGAAGGTCGAGAGTCGAGCCGTCTCCGCTCCGCTTCGCCGCACGGGGGCGAGTGCGCAGAAAAACAGGAGTCGAGGTTGCAGGACTCTAATAGAAATTACGATATGCGATTTACGATTTACATGGCTTGTTTAGCGATATCACGAAGTGCGAAAATTGCATATTGTAGATCGAAACGCGTGGAAGTATGAAACGACCGCAACTGGTTCCACAAGGTGCTGTGTCCCGCATGCTCCAGGCTGCCGAGCAGGCGTGGCAGGCAAAAGATTTCCAGCAAAATATCGAAATCCTGGAACGTGCCAGCCGGTTGGATCCGGCCAACACAGGTATCCTCATGCAATTGGGCCGTGTT
>Ga0335085_10001689_pt1 | contig 44967 bp, 37 predicted proteins | sample Lox_Sample_45_FD_206712 | JGI IMG/M metagenome (GOLD analysis project Ga0335085, IMG submission 206712) | Soil microbial communities from Loxahatchee National Wildlife Refuge, Florida, United States - Lox_Sample_4.5 | ecosystem: Environmental > Terrestrial > Soil > Wetlands | place: USA...
GGATGGCGGCGTCGTAGATCTCCGCGACGAGATCGTTCTTGCGCATGCCCGGCTCGACCTTCTCGACGATGCGCGCGTGCATGGCCTCGACGATGCGTGCCGCGCGGCGCATGCAGTCGAGCTCCTGCGGGCTTTTCACCGCGCGCTGCCAGTTCACGAGCCCGGTCGCGTCCGCGAAGCGCGCATTGGGCAAGTGCTTCTGGAGCGAGGCGTAGGCCGCGGCGCTGAACCAGTAATTGTCCATCTCGACGCCAATGCGGCTGCGCCCCCAGCCCCGCTCCTCGATGAGGCGCGAGAGCAGGTCCATGGGATGCCGCTCGTGCGACTGCACGTAATGATCGGGATAGGAGAGGATCCGGTCGTGATGGATATAGGCCGTGCGCTTCGCCCCTTCGGCATCCATGCCGCGGCCGTACCAGAGCGGCTCGCCGTCGGGCGGCACCAGCACGCACTGGTGCACATAAAATGACCAGCCGTCGTACCCCGTGAGCCAGGCCATATTCGAGGGGTCGCTGACGATGAGCAGGTCGAGGCCCGCCTTCTCCATCGCCGCTCTGGTCTTGGCGAGCCGCCCAGCGTATTCCGCGCGGCTGAAGCTGAGGACGGGGCCTTGCATGATCCCCTCGCAGGAGTGTCCGGCGCCGAAGCCCGGTCATTCTGGCCCAGCGACTGCCGAATTCATAGCCGACGATCGGTCGCCCGCACCGTGCTCGCACCGGAGCGTCGCATTCCAACCGCATGATTCGCACTGCGAACCATGCTATAGCTCTTGGCCTCGAATACCACGGGAACGCGCAGGGACAACGGAGGACTGAAATGGCCGAGGCCGCAGGTGTGACGGTTGCCCGAGCGGGCATGCGAGACCGGACGACCGCCGGGAAGGAGAGCCCGGCACGGCGCATCAAGGGCGTGCTCTCGCCGGTGGTGACGCCGTTCAAGTCCGATCTCTCCGTCGATGCCGAGCGGCTGCTGCGGCACTGCCGCTGGCTCGTCTCGCAGAATTGCGGCCTCGCGGTCTTCGGCACCAACAGCGAGGCGAACTCGCTGAGCGTCGAGGAGCGGATGTTGCTGCTGGACACGCTCGTCGAGGGCGGCATCGATCCCCGCGTGATGATGCCGGGAACCGGCTGCTGCGCGCTCACGGACTCCGTGAGGCTCACGGCGCATGCGGTGAAGCACGGCTGCGCGGGCGTCCTGATGCTACCGCCCTTCTACTACAAGGGCGTGAGCGACGACGGCCTCTTCCGGAACTTCGCGGAGGTGATCGAGCGCGTCGGCGACGCGCGGCTCAGGGTCTATCTCTATCACATCCCGCCGGTCTCGCAGGTGCCGATCACCCTCAACCTCATCGAGCGCCTGCTCAAGGCCTATCCCGGCACCGTCGCGGGCCTCAAGGACAGCTCCGGCGACTGGAGCAACACCGAGGCGGTGCTGAAGGCCTTCCACGAGGTCTTCGACGTCTTCGCGGGGTCGGAGGCGTTCCTGCTGCCGAACATGCGCCACGGCGGCGCCGGCTGCATCAGCGCCACCGCCAACATCAACCCCGCGGCCATCCATGCGCTCTACGCGCATTGGAAGGACGCGGACGCCGACGAGCGGCAGGCGAAGCTGAACGATCTCCGCTTCGCCATGCAGAAATTCCCGATGATCCCCGCGCTCAAGCACACGGTCGCGCGCTTCGCCCGCGAGAGTGCGTGGCAGACCGTGCGCCCGCCGCTGGCCCCGCTCACGCGCGAGCAGGCCGCGGCGCTCGACGTCGAGCTCGATAAGCGCGGCTTTGCGATGCCGGGCTGGCCCGTCTAAACCCCCGAGGAGAAACCGAAATGGCCGCCATTCCCGACGCATTCCTCGATCTCCTGGAGAAGAAGGTCGCCTTCGCGCATCTCGCGACGCTGATGTCGGACGGCTCACCGCAGGTGACGCCGGTCTGGTTCGACTACGTCGGCGGCGTCATCCGCGTGAACACCGCCAAGGGCCGCGTCAAGGCGCGCAACATGGAGGCGCGCCCGTCGGTGGCGCTCTCGATCCTCGATCCCGACAACGCCTATCGCTACATCCAGATCCGCGGCAAGGTCCGGCGCCACACCGAGGAGGGCGGCGTCGCGCACATCGATTCGCTCGCGAAGAAATACATCGGCAAGGAAAAGTACCCGTGGCTGCGTCAGGGCGAGGTCCGCGTGATCTACGAGATCGAGCCGCTCTCGGCCTCGGTGATGGGCTGAGATGAGGCTCGGCGTCGCGCTGCCGCTGGTCGATATCGGCGGCGAGGCCGCGGTGGTGCGCGAGTTCGCGCAGGCCGCGGAGAGCTTGGGATACCATCATCTGACGGCGACGGATCACGTCCTCGGGGCCAATGTCGCGAGCCGGCCCAATTGGGGCGACCGCAACACTTCCAAGGATTTCTTCCACGATCCCTTCGTGCTCTTCGGCTTCCTGAGCGGCTGCACGCGGAAGATCGAGCTCTCGACCCAGGTGCTGGTGCTGGCGCAGCGGCAGACGGCGCTCGTCGCGAAGCAGGCAGCCTGCGCCGATCTCCTCTCTGGCGGCCGGATCCGGCTCGGCGTAGGCATCGGCTGGAACGAGGTCGAGTTCACGGCGCTCAACGAAAACTTCCACAACCGCGGCAAGCGCTCGGAGGAGCAGGTGCAGGTGATGCAGGCGCTCTGGGCCGAACCGCACGTCACCTTCCGCGGCAAGTGGCACACGATCGAGGACGCCGGCATCAATCCGCTGCCCGTCAAGCGCTCGATCCCGATCTGGTTCGGCGGCCACACGGACCAGACGCTGCGGCGCATCGCGAAGTGGGGCGACGGCTGGATGATGCTGGCCTATCCCAACGATGGCTCCGCGCATGCGGAATTCGCGAAGCTCCGCTCCTACGCGAAGGAAGAAGGGCGCGACCCCGCCGAGATCGGCATCGAGGTCTGGGTCTCCGCCGGGACGGGCGGCCCGAAGGAATGGCGCGCCGAGCTCCAGGCCTGGGAGTCTGCCGGCGTCACCCACGCGACGCTCAACAATGTCTATTCCCGCTACCACCACAAGCGCATCCCGGGACACACGCTCGCCGACCATCTCGATGCGATGAAGCGGTATTGGGAGGCGGTGGCGGATCTGGCGGTCTGACTCGTCTCGCCCATCACCGGGCGTCATGGCCGGCCTTGTGCCGGCCATCCACGTGGTCATCGTCGCAGGCTGCATCGCGTGGATGGCCGGGACAAGTCCGGCCATGATGACAAACGACGACGAAGACCACGCTACAACAGCGCCGTCACCTCCTGCCGGAAGCGCTTCATGTTGTCGAGCGTCGCCTCCACGGTCGCGGCGCTGAAGCCGAAATCGATGGCGGCGACGCCGAGCTCGCGGATCGTGCGCAAATCCTCGGCGATCTCGGAGGGACTCCCGGAGAAGAGCCGGCGCTCGCCCTCGGCGGTACGCGGCTCGGCCGCGCTGCCGTAGCGATGCACCCTATAGGCCATGGCGACGGAGGCGGGATCGCGCCCGGCGTCCGCCACGAGCTTTCGCATGCGCTCCATGCCCGCGCGGAGGCGCGCGAGTGTGTCGAGCGGGTGCTGCGGATTGGTTCCGATGGGATACCAGCCGTTGCCGAGCTTCGCCACGCGGCGTAGCGCCGGCGGACTCTCGCCGCCGATCCAGAGCGGGGGATGGGGTTTCTGCGCAGGCTTGGGCGCGAAGACGATATCGGAGAATTTGACGTAGCGACCCTCGAAGCGCGGCGCCTCCGCGGTCCAGAGCTCCCGGAATGCCGCGAGATACTCGTCGGTGACCGCGCCACGCTCGGCGAAGGGCGGCGCGCCCAGCGCCTCGATCTCCTCCTGGAGCCAGCCCGCGCCGCAGCCCACGATGAGCCTGCCCTTGGAAAGCAGGTCGACCGTGGCCAGCATTTTCGCCGCAAGTACCGCGGGCCGGTGGGGCACGACAATGACCGAGGTGACGAAGCGCAGCCGCGACGTCTTGGCCGCGAGAAAGGAGGCGCAGACGAGTTGCTCGTACCAGTTTCCGCGGCCCATCTGCGGGAACTCGCCGGTCTCCGCATAGGGATAGCGAGCGTGGATTTCCGTGGGAATCACCACGTGATCGCTCACGGTACAATAGTCGTAGCCCATCGCCTCGCCCTCGACCGCGATGCGCGCGATATTGTCGGGCGAGACGAGCGGCCCGCGCGTGGGAGTGTCGAAGCCAATGAGCATGCGGTTCCCCCGTTCAGCCGATGTCGAAGCGGATGCCCTGCGCGAGCAGAAGCTCGCGGGAGTAGTTGATGGTGTTGGTGGCGCGGCGCATGTAGGCCTTCCAGGCATCCGAGCCGGACTCGCGGCCGCCGCCGGTGTCCTTCTCGCCGCCGAAGGCTCCGCCGATCTCGGCGCCGCTCGGGCCGATGTTGACGTTGACGATGCCGCAGTCGCTTCCGGCCGCGCTCATGAACGCCTCGGCCTCGCGGAGATCGTTGGTGAAGATGCTTGAGGCGAGACCCTGCGGCACCTCGTTGTGCATGCGGATCGCCTCCTCGATGCCGCTATAGGTCATGACATAGAGGATCGGCGCGAAAGTCTCCTCGCGCACGATCTCCGTCTGCGCGGGCATCGTCGCCAGCGCGGGCTTCACGTAGTAGGCGTGCGGATGCCGGTCCGCGAGGAGGCGCTCGCCGCCGAAGACGGAGCCGCCGTCCTTGCGCGCCTGCGCGAGAGCCGTCTGCATCGCGTCGTAAGCGTGGCGGTCGATGAGCGGGCCCACGAGCACGCCCGCCTCCATGGGATTGCCGACGCGGACCGAGCCATAGGCCTTCTGCAGCCGCTCCACCAGTCTCGATTTCACCTCCTCGTGCACGATGAGGCGGCGGAGCGAGGTGCAGCGCTGCCCGGCGGTGCCGACGGCCGCAAAGGCGATCGCGCGCGCGGCGAGATCGAGGTCCGCCGAGGCCGCGATGACCGCGCCGTTGTTGCCGCCGAGCTCGAGGAGGCAGCGGCCCATCCGCCCCGCCACCACCGGCGCGAGCGCCTTCCCCATGCGGCAGCTTCCGGTGGCGCTCACGAGAGCGAGCCGCCGGTCGCTCGCGATCTGCTCGCCCGCTTCCTTTCCGCCGAGGACGATCTCGAGGAGCCCCTCCGGCGCGCCGCCGAAGCGTTCGACCGCACGCTTGAAGAGCGCCTGGCAGGCGAGCGCCGTGAGCGGGGTCTTCTCCGAGGGCTTCCAGACCACGGGATCGCCGCAGACGAGCGCGATCGCCGCGTTCCACGACCAGACCGCGACGGGGAAATTGAAGGCGGTGATGACGCCGACCGCCGAGAGCGGGTGCCAAGTCTCCATCATCCGGTGCCCCGGCCGCTCCGAGGCGATCGTGAGGCCGTAGAGCTGGCGGGAGAGGCCCACGGCGAAGTCGCAGATGTCGATCATCTCCTGCACCTCGCCGCGCCCCTCCTCGAGGATCTTGCCGTTCTCAAGGGTCACCAGGCGGCCCAGCGTGTCCTTGGCGGCGCGCAGCTCCTCGCCGAAGAGCCGGACGAGCTCCCCGCGCCGCGGAGCCGGCACCATGCGCCACTTCCGGAACGCGGCGTCCGCGCGCGCGATCTTCTCGTCGACGCCGCGGGAATCATCGCTCCGGACATGCGCGAGGGAAGCGCCGTCGATGGGCGAATGCACGGCGATATCGCCCTCGGCGAGCTCGGAGAAGGGGATGTGAAGCTCGGAAAGCAGCGATGCGGCGGACGACATGATGCGTTCCTCCTGCGCTGGAGCGGAAGGGTCTCAGTAGAAGCCCTGGTAGCGCGTGCGATGCGTCGAGGCGTAGAGAAAATCGATCATGGTGACGAAATCGAAGACGGGGACACCGACCGCGTCCTGCACGGCGCGTGCATAGGGCGGAAGCATCGAGCATTCGAGCAGCACCGCGCCGAGGTCCGGATGCCTCTCCTTCGCCCCCCGCACGGCGGCCACGACCTCCTCCTCGATGAGGGCCGCATTGATGGAGCCCTTCTCGTCGAGCACCGAGGTCTTGAATTCCGGCATCTCCTGGAGGCCAAGGATGAGGACGGGGTTTCGCACGGCAACGCCCGCGCGGGCGAGGAACTCGGGCGTCAGGTTGGTGGAATCGGCGGTGACGACGGCGATCGGACGATCCGCACCGAGCCCCGCCGCGATCATCGGGAGCTGCAGCATGCTCGACATCCAAACCGGAATCCGGACAGCCTGGCGCACCGCGTCCTGGAACTGCAGCATGAAGCCGCAGTCGCTGGCGATCGCGCGCACGCCCTGCCTCTCGAGCTCGCGGGCCTCGGCGACCGCGGCTGCCGCGAGCTCCGGCGCGCCGCGGAGGCAGGCCGCGGTCGACAGTCCCGGCACCACCCGGTAGAGCACGGGATAGCCGTAGGTGCTGGCATTGTCGACGTCGCCGGGGATGAAGGGCAGAGAGCAATCCAATTGCAGGATGCCGATCGCCTGGCCGTAATTGCGCGCGCCGCGCCGCGTCTTGTAGATCGTCATGGTGCCTCCTTCAGGCCTTTGCTCGCGAGGACGGAGCGCCCCGGCAGATCAAACCTACGGCATTGGCGACGAGCCGCGCGGCCGTGAGCGCTCCCCGTTGATCCCGGTCCCGTTCCGGCATGAACTCGACGATGTCGAAGGACGCGATCCGCGCCTTGCTCGCGACACCCCGCAGCAGCCCCACCACCTGCCAGTAGGAGAGCCCGCCCGGCGCCGGCCCGATCACCGCGGGCATCACCGCGGGGTCGAGTCCGTCGCAATCGACGGTGACGAGAACTCTGGCGCCCTCCTCGATGTGCTCGAGCGCGCGCTCGATCCCATGCAGATGCACCTCGTCCGCCAGCACGAATTTGACGCCGGCCGCGAGCGCGTCGCGGTAGTCGCTGACGCGGGCGCTCCCGGTGCCTCGCGCGCCAACCTCGACGATGCGCTCGATCCAGCCCATCTCGCTCGCGCGGCGCATCGTGCTGGAGAGGCCGAGCTTCAGGCCCTCGACCTCGTCGCGGAAATCTATGTGCGCGTCGATCTGTAGGACGGTGAACTTGCCGCGATCGCGGAAGGCCTCGAACATCGGGATCGGGATCGAATCGTCGCCGCCCAGCACGACCGGCACCGCGCCGGCATCGAGGATGCGCGATATCGCGCTGCCGATCCGCTCGCGATTGCCCGCGGCATCCTCAGCGTCGTAGGCGAGGTCGCCGCAATCGACGACCGTCATGCCCTCCGGGATCATCCTTCCGCCGAGATCGAAGTCGCAATGGTCGCGCGCCCCCGCCCAGTTCGCGATGCCCGCGCGGATCGCCTCGGGTCCGCCCGCGCAATAGGGCCCGACCGAGGGGTAGGGCGTGGCGGCCGGCGCGCCCAGAACGACGGCGGTTGCTCCCCGAAGCGAGTCCAGCGAGCCCGAGGGAAGCCCCAGGAAGGTTCCGCTGCTCGCGGCCCCGAACATGGCTCCGATGTTGGAGCTCGATCCCGCGTTCATCGGCGTCTCCTGGTCACGGCATCCCTCGCATCATCCACCCAAATATGCAGAATAGCGGATGTCCGGCAGCCTCGGGCAACGGCAAGGAAGGGCAGCGCTAGTGGCAGCCACCGGCGATCCGTTGTTGCAGCCCCTGCGGTTGAAGCATCTGACGTTGCGCAACCGCTTCATGTCAACCGCGCATGAGCCCGCCTATACCGAGAGCGGCATGCCCAAGGAGCGCTACCGCCTCTACCACGCGGAGAAGGCGCGCGGCGGCATCGCCCTCACCATGATCGGCGGCTCCGCCGTCGTCTCCCCCGACAGCCCGCCCGCCTTCGGCAACATTCTCCTCTACCGCGACGAGGTGGTGCCCTGGCTCGCGGAGCTCGCGGACGCCGTGCACGCGCACGGTGCCGCGGTGATGATCCAGATGACGCATCTGGGGCGCCGCACCTCCTGGAGCACGGCCGATTGGCTCCCGGTGATCGCGCCCTCGCCGGTGCGCGAGCCGGCCCATCGCGCCTTCCCGAAGGCGATGGAGGATTGGGATTTCGCACGCGTCACCCGCCACTACGCCGACGCCGCCGAACGCTGCCGCGCCGCGGGGCTCGACGGCATCGAGATCGAATGCTACGGCCATCTCCTCGACCAGTTCTGGTCGCCCGCCACCAACAGGCGCGAGGACGACTTCGGCGGGCGCCTCGAGAGCCGCGTCCGCTTCTCGGAGGAGGTGCTGCGCGCGATCCGCGCACGCATCGGCGCCGAGCTGATCCTGGGCGTGCGCATGGTCTGCGATGAGGATTGGGACCGCGGCCTCTCCCGTGAGGAGGGCGTCGAGATCGCGCAGCGCCTCGCCAGAAGCGGCATGATCGACTTCATCAACGTGATCCGCGGCCACATCGACACCGACGAGGCGCTCGCCCACGTCATTCCCGGCATGGGCGAGAGATCGGCGCCGCATCTCGATTTCGCGGGCGAGGTTCGGGAAGCGACGCGGTTCCCGGTCTTCCACGCCGCGCGCATCCAGGACGTCGCGACGGCTCGCCACGCCGTCGCCTCGGGCAAGCTCGACATGGTCGGCATGACCCGCGCCCACATCGCCGACCCCCATATCGCGGAGAAGGTCGCGGCCGGCCGCGAGAGCGAGATCCTGCCCTGCGTGGGCATGGGCTATTGCATCGACCGCATCTACTACGGCGGCGAGGCGCTCTGCATCCACAACGCCGCGACCGGGCGCGAGGCGACGATGCCTCACACGATCGCTCGGAGCCCGGGCCCCGCGCGCAAGATCGTCGTCGTCGGCGCCGGTCCCGCCGGGCTCGAGGCCGCGCGTGTCGCGGCTGCGCGCGGGCACGCGGTCACGGTCCTCGAGGCCGCGAGCGAGGCCGGCGGACAGCTCCGCGTCGCCGCCGCGCTCAAGCGGCGCCGCGAGATCCTCGGCATCGTCGACTGGCGCCTTGCGGAGTGCGCGAGGCTCGGCGTCGTTTTCCGCTACAACACCTACGCCGAGGAGGCGGACGTCCTCCGCGAGAATCCCGAAGTCGTGATCGTCGCGACCGGCGGCTTGCCCAACACTTCGTTCCTCGACGAGGGCGCCGAGCTCGCGACCACCGCGTGGGACATCCTCTCCGGCGCGGCGAAGCCCGCTGGCTCCGTCCTCCTCTTCGACGACAACGGCGCCCATCCCGGGATGACCGCGGCGGAGTTCATCGCGGAGGCGGGATCGGCGCTCGAGTTCGCGACCCCCGAGCGCTCGCTCGCCCCCGACATCGGCGGCATCAACTACCCCGCCTATTTCCGCGCTTTCGCACGGCATGGCGTCACCGTCTCCCTGATGCTGCGCCTGCAGCGGATCAGGCGCGAGGGCAACCGGCTGGTGGCGACCCTCTTCAACGAATATGACCGCTCCCATCACGAGCGCCGCATCGATCAGGTCGTGGTCGAGCACGGCACCTTGCCGCTCGACGAGCTCTACTTCGCGCTCAAACCCGGCTCGCGCAATTTGGGCGAGGTCGACTACGACGCCTGGATCGCCAGCCGGCCGCAGCAGGTGATCCGCAATCCCAACGGCGCCTACTTCCTCTACCGGATCGGCGACGCCATCTCCTCCCGCAACATTCACGCCGCCGTCTACGACGCGTTGCGGCTTGTGAAGGACCTCTAGGCCCGCAGCCGCTCGTTCTTCGGATCGAAGGGTGACTCCGGGATCACCGTCGCCTTGCGGCGCTCACCGAGGATGAGGATCTCCAGCTCGGTGCCGGTTGCCCCGAGCTCCGGCGGCACCATCGCGAGCGCCAGCGATTTGCCGAGACGCCAGCCGAAGCCGCCGGATGTGCAGCGGCCCACGAGCTCGCCGCCGCGATAAACCGGCTCGGAGCCGCGAGCGTCGGCATCGGTAATGCCTCGCACCTCCATGGTGACGAGGCGATTGCGGAAGCCGCGCTTCTGCCAATCGAGCAACGCCTCGCGCCCGAGGAACTCACGATTGTCCAAGCGCACGAAGCGGTCGAGGCCCGATTCCAGCGCCGCATACTCGATCGAGAGCTCGCGGGGAATCAGGCGGTAGGATTTCTCGAGCCGGAGCGAATCCATGGCGCGGATGCCGAAGGGCTTCAGGTCGAAGTCGCGTCCGGCCGCCATCAAGCGATCGAAGATGTAGTTCTGCATCTCGATCGGGTGATGCAGCTCCCAGCCGAGCTCACCCACGAAGTTGACGCGCAGCGCCCGCGTCCGCGCGGCACCGACGTCGATCGGTCTGCCGCTAAGCCACGGGAAGGCCGCGTTGGAGAGGTCGGCGTCCGTCACGCGCCCGAGGAGGTCGCGCGCGCGCGGGCCCGCCACGACGAGCACCCCGTTCTGCGTCGTCACGCGCTCGATCGTGACGCTGCCGTCGGACGGACGAAGCTTGCAGAGATAGTCCCCGTCGTGCCGCTCCAGCGCGCCCGCGGAGACGAGATAGAAGCGCTGCTCGCCCTCCCGGAGCACCGTGAATTCCGAGCGCACGCCGCCGTTCTTCGAGAGCAGGTAGGTGAGCGCGATCCGTCCGACCGCTTTCGGCACGCGGTTCGTAAGGGTCCGCTCGAGCCAGGTCTCGGCGCCGGGACCGCTCACCTCGAACTTCGCGAAGGCGGTCATATCCAGGAGCCCGACCTTCTCGTGCACGTGCCGGCACTCCCTGCCGATGTGCTCGAAGTAGTTCGAGCGGCGGAAGCTCCACTTCTCGCGCGGCCGCTCGCCCGGCGCCGCCGGCGCGTGGTTCTCGTTGAGGAGAACTTTCGGCTTCCTGAGGTCGGCCTCGCCGAGGCCGTAGCCCGGCGGCGCGAACCAATTCGGGCGCTCCCAGCCGAACACCGTGCCGAAGACCGCGCCCAGAGCCTTCATGCGCTCGTAGCAAGGCGATTGCTTGAGCGGCCGCGCCGCCGGCCGCTCCTCGTCGGGATAGTGCACCGTGAAGACCTTGGCGTAGGCCTCCTCGTTCTTCTCGCGGAGGTATCCTCGCGAGGCGTAGGGCCCGAAGCGGCGGGGATCCACGCCCATCATGTCGATGCTGGGCTCGCCCTCGACGATCCATTCCGCGAGCTGCCAGCCCGCGCCGCCCGCGGCGGTCACGCCGAAGCTGTGACCCTCGTTGAGCCAGAAATTCGGAACGCCCCAGGCGGGACCGACGATCGGGCTGCCGTCAGGCGTGTATGCGATGGCGCCGTTGTAGACCTTCTTGATGCCGACCTCGCCGAAAGCCGGCACGCGCGCAATCGCGGCCTCGATGTGCGGGGCCAGACGATCGAGGTCGTCGGGAAAGAGCTCATACTCGGCATCGGCGCTGGGGCCGTCGAGATAGCAGGCGGGCGCGCCGACTTCGTAGGGGCCGAGGAGGAGCCCTGCATTCTCCTCGCGCATGTAGTAGGAGGCGTCGGATTCGCGGAGCACGCCCATCTCGGGGAGGCCGCGGCGTCTCCGCTCCTCGATCGCGGGATGCGGCTCGGTCACGACGTACTGGTGCTGCACCGGCAGCACGGGGACGTCGAGGCCCACCATCTCTCCGGTCTTGCGCGCGAAGTTGCCGGTCGCGGAAATCACGTGCTCGCAGACGATGTCGCCCTTGTCCGTCCGCACCAGCCACTCGCCGCCGGGCGTGCGGGTGATCGCGATCACCGCGGTCTGCCGGTAGATCTCGGCACCGCCGGCGCGCGCGCCCTTCGCGAGCGCCTGGGTCAGGTCGGCGGGCTGGATGTAGCCGTCCTCGGGATGCTGGGTCGCGCCGATCACGCCCTCGACGTTGCAGAGCGGCCAGATCTCCTTCACCTCCGCCGGCGAAAGGAACTTCACGGGAACGCCGATCGTCGCCGCGACGCCCGCGTAGTATTTGTACTCGTCGAGACGATCCGCCGTGCAGGCGAGGCGGATGTTCGTGACCTCACGCAGGCCCACGTGCTGCCCGGTCTCGCGCTCAAGCGTCTTGTAGAGCCGCACCGAGTATTTGTGGATCTGGCCCACGGAGTAGCTGAGGTTGAAGAGTGGCAGCAGTCCCGCCGCGTGCCAGGTCGAGCCCGAGGTCAGCTCCTTCCGCTCGACGAGCACCGCGTCGGGCCAGCCCTTCTTCGCGAGGTGATAGAGCGTGCTGACGCCGACGACGCCCCCGCCGATCACCACCGCACGCGCATGGGTCTTCATGGGTCGGGCCTAGCTCGGCGGATGCCAATCCGGCGGCGTCTCGTGGTCCGGGTGCTGGCGGCTCGCCACGCGCGCCATGCGCTCGGCGGGGACCACGCCCTCGGTACGGGAGGCGGGGATCGTCGCGAGCTTATCGAGCCAACCGAGCCGGCTCTCCATGCCGCAATTGAAGGTCGGGACGACCTCCTGCGGCCGGTCGAGGCTACAGATGGTCACGGAGGTCGTCGGCGAATCCAGATAGGCGAAACCGAGCGGCGTGCCGCAATTCCGGCAGAAGAACCGCTGCGAGATCGAGGAGCTCATGAATACGCCGGGCTCGCCGCGCGCCCAGGCGAAGCTCTCCCGGCGCACCGGCGCCAGCGCGGCGAAGGGCCCGCCAACGGCTTTCTGGCACATGCGGCAGTGGCAGACATGCACGCGCTCGGGCGGCGCGCGGAGCGCATAGCGCACCGCGCCGCACTGACAGCCGCCGGTGATGGGAACCTGCGTCGAGGTATTGCTCATCGGCTTCTCCCGCGTCCCGTGAGGATGCCCAGGATACGCGCGCCGAGGCTCCCGAGCCAATGGAAGGCCGCGCTGAGCGCGAGCCTGCCGGTGCCGAGACGCTCCGCGACCGGCGCGGCCTCGCCGCGCAGACGCGCCTCCAGATTGCGCCCCACGGACTCCGCGATCTCCCGCGCGAAGACCTGCACCACCGGCCCGCGCCCGAATTGCGCGAGCGGGCCACGGAGCGCATAGGTCACGCCGAGTTCGATCAGGCTCGCCTCGGCGCCATCGGGCGCCACGCGAAACGTCGCCTCTGCGGAGAGGCGAGTGCCGCTCGAGCCGTCACGCCCCTCGCCGACGATCCTCCCGGACCGGCTGGCGGCATCGTAGGACAGCGTCGCCTCGCCCACGAAGCGCGTGCGGATTGGGCCAAGGGCGGCGAGCATCTCGCCCTTGATGCGCCCGTTCTCCATCGAGAGCAGCCGCGCACCCGGCACGCATCCCGCGACGAGCGCGGGATCCTGTACGGCTCGCCAGACCGCCTCGCTCGAAAGCCCGATGCGGATCGCCTGCCGGAGCAGATTGGGGGACGGACCTGCCGCCGACGGCGCGGCATGATTGGGCTCGGGCTTGGGCGCCGCGGCAGCCGCCGGAGCCCGGCCCGCCGGAAGCGCCGCCCGCTCCGGCACGGCGATCGCAGGACGGTTGTCGAGCACGCGGCGGACGGCACGGACGATGCCGACATAGCCGGTGCAGCGGCAGAGGTTGCCCGCGAGCTCGAGCCGGATGCGGTCGTCGTCGGCATCGGGGAGGCGGAGCACGATATCGCGCGCCGTCACCAGCATCCCCGGCGTGCAGTAGCCGCATTGCAGCGCATGCTCGGCCGAGAAGGCCTCGCGCAGCGCCTCCGCCAGGGGATCGGCATCGAGGCCTTCGATAGTGCGGACGTCCCGTCCGCCGCAATCCGCGGCAAAGGCGATGCAGGAGCGCGCGGGCTCGCCGTCGATGAGGAGCGTGCAGGCGCCGCAGATGCCGTGCTCGCAGCCGATATGCGTCCCCGTCAGCGACAATTCCTCGCGCAGGAAATCCGCGAGGTGCAGGCGCGGCTCCACCTCGGCCTCGACTGCAGATCCGTTCACGGTGAAGGAGACGCGGGTCATGCGGCCCTCGCGAGCGCGCGGGCGAGCGCGACCTTCTGCATGTGCCGCTCGATCTCGTCGAGGCCGCTCCCGGCGAGCGCCTCCTCGACCGCCTCCAGCGCGGCGCGCTCACCCTCGAGAACGACGGGCGCTCCGCCCACGGCGCCGATCACCGCGCGCTTGATGCCGCGCCCGGGATCGTCGAGCACGGCCGCCATCGCATAGGCGAACTCGCCGGGCTTGCGCATGGCCTTGAAATAGCCCCAGCGCCCCCGCGCGGAGAGACGGGGGATGCTGACGGCGGTGACGATCTCGCCGGGCTCGAGCGCGGTGCGGAATGCCGCCGTCACGAATCGCTCCAGCGGTATCGCGCGCTCGCTGCCGGCGCCATGCGTGTGCACGGAGGCCCCGAGCGCCGTCAGCGTGCAGAGCCAGTCCGCAGAGGGATCGGCATGGCAGAGGCTGCCGCCGATAGTGCCGCGATTGCGCACGGCGCGATAGGCGATCCCCTCGGCGATGCGCCGGAGCACGCCCTGGCCGATGTCGGGGACGCGCCCGTCGGCGATCTCCGCGTGCGTGACGCAGGCGCCGATGGTCACGGCCTCCGGCGTTTCCCGTGCGACCCGCAGCTCCCGCAACTGCGCGATCGACACCAGCAGGCCCGGCCGGACCAGGCGGAAATTCAGCATCGGGCCCAGCGACTGGCCGCCCGCGAGGAGGCGTGCGTCGCCACCGCCCGCCACGAGCAGCTCCGCTGCCTCGGCGACGTCGGCGGGCCGGGCGTAATCGAAAGCGAAGGGCTTCATCGCCGGCTCTGCCCCCGCTTCGCCGCGGCGATTGCCGCGACGATGCGCCGGGGCGTGATCGGCAGCTCCGTGAGCTCGGTGCCGAGCGGGCGCAGCGCGTCGTTGACGGCATTCGCGATCGCCGCGGGCGGCCCGATGGCGCCGCCCTCGCCGAGACCCTTCTGTCCGAAGGTCGTATAGGGAGACGGTGTCTCCATGTGCTCGATGCGGATCGGCGGGACCTCGGTGGCGCCGGGCAGCACGTAGTCCGCGAGCGTCGAGGCCAAGGGCTGGCCGTCGGCGCTGTAGGTCATCTCCTCGTAGAGCGCGGTGCCGATGCCCTGGGCGGCGCCACCATAGACCTGGCCGTCGACGATCATGGGATTGACGAGCACGCCGCCGTCCTCGACCACGGCGTAGTCGAGAATCCGCACCTCGCCGAGCTCGACGTCGACCGAGACGAGCGCGGCATGCGCGGCGTAGCTGAAGGTGCCGCTGTCGCGCTGCGGCTTGTAGCCCGCGGTCACGTCGAGTCCGCCGGGCGCCACGTCGTCGGGGAGATCCTGCGGCCGGAGATACCAGGTCGCCGCGATCTCCGCGATGTCGACGGAGCCGCCGGGTCCGATCGCCTTCCCGCCGCGCACCGTCACCTGATCCGGCGCGACCTGAAGCAGATGCGCACCGATGCGGGCGATGCGCTGCGCGAGCTCGCGACACGCCGAGGCGACGGCGCCACCCGCCATCACCATGCAGCGCGAGCCCCAAGTGCCGGTCGAGTAGGGCGTGATCGCGGTGTCGCCATGCACGACCTTGATGCGGTCGAGCGCGATGCCGAGCTCGCTATGCGCGACCTGCGCGAGCGTAGTCTCGAGGCCCTGCCCGTGCGACTGGATGCCGACGCGGAGCTCGAGCCCGCCGTCGGGCGTGAGGCGCGCCTCCGCCTGCTCGAAGCCCGGCACCATCGGAATGCCCCAGCCCGCATAGACCGAGGTGCCGTGCGCGGCCTGCTCGCAGAAGATCGAGAAGCCCACGCCGATGCGCCTTCCGTCGGGCTCGCCGCGCTCCTGCCGCGCCCGCACCGCCGCGAGGTCGATCGCCTTCACCGCGCGCTGCAGACATTCAGGATAGTCGCCGCTGTCGAAGTGCTTCTTCGTGATGTTGTCGAAGGGCATCGCCTCCGGCGGAATCAGGTTCAGCAGCCGCACCTCGTGCGGCTCGCGCCCGACCTCGCGTGCGATCGCATCCATCATCGCCTCCATCGCGAAGCAGACGCCGGAGCGCGCGACACCGCGATAGGGCAGGATCGGCGGCTTGTTCGTGGCGGCGGACCAGGTGCGGCAGCGGTAGGCGTCGAATTTGTAAGGACCCGGCAGGATGCTCGCGACCTGCGCCGCCTCGAGACAGGCGGAGAAGGGATAGGCGGAATATGCGCCGGCATCGACGGTCGCCTCCGCGTCGATCGCGATCAAGCGCCCGTCGCCATCGGCATAGGCGCTGATCTCGTAATAGTGCTCGCGGCAATTCGCGTTCGCGGTGAGCTGCTCGCGCCGATCCTCGAGCCAGCGCACGGGATGGCCGAGCCTGCGCGCGAGATAGGCCGCGCAGACCTCCTCGACGAGGAGAATGCCCTTGTAGCCGAAACCGCCGCCGACGTCGGGTGCCACCACCCTCACCTTCCCCTCCTCGAGGCCGAGGCAGCCGCTGAGACCGGTGCGGACGATGTGGGGTATCTGCGTTGCCGTGTAGAGAAGGAGCTGCTCGAGCCGCCGGTCCCAGAGGGCGACGACGCCGCGGCCCTCGATCGGCGACATGCACTGGCGCGCCGTGCGGAAGGTCCTCCGCACCGTCACGGGCGCGCTACGGCGGATCGCGTCGAGATCGGCTTCGACGACGGTCTCGAGAAAGACGTTGTCGCCCCATTGCTCGTGGAGCAGCGCCGCGCCCGGTCGGCGCGCCGCAAGCATGTCCGAGACAGCCGGCAGCTCCTCGAACTCGACCTCGATCGCGGCGGCGAGGTCCTCGGCGGCCGCGCGCGTCGGAGCGACGCAGACCGCAATCGGCTCGCCGACGTACCGGACCTTGTCGAAGGCGAGCACCGGCTGCTCCGAAGGTTTGAAACCCGGCAGCCGCGAGTTCGCGACGATGGGCTTCACGCCCACGAGATCGGCCGCGGCGAACACGGCGCCTTCGGCACCCGCGGGCTTTGCGATCGAGCGGATGCGCGCATGCGCGACGGGACTGCGCAGGAAGCAGAGCTCCTGCATCCGCGGCAAGCGGATATCGCCGATGAATTCGCCCTTGCCCCGGAGGTAGCGGTCGTCCTCCTTGCGCCGGACCTTCGCGCCAACGCCGCTCGCCGAGCGTTCCTCGCGCTCGCGCAGGCTCTCTTGCGCCGCCATCGCCGCCCCCGCGTTATCGTTCGCCGACAGGGATATCATACCGGCGCGCCCAAGCAAGACATCGGGCGCGGTCAAGCGATTCCCTTGCTCAGCTCCTCCCAGCTCGTGCTCGGGCGCCAGCCGAGCGCGCGTCGCGCGTGCTCGATGTCCCAAGCGCTCGCCCGCGGCTCCGCCCCGTAGAGCTCGGGCTTGTGCAGCGGCGGCAGCCCGCCATAGAGCCCGCGGATGTGGTCGAGGGTGGGCTCGTCGATGAAGGTGTCGGCGGCGGCGATGTGGAAGGTCTCGATCCCGGCGTAGGCGCGCTCGGCGGCGAGGAAGAACGCGCGCGCCGCATCCTCGGGCCCGACAAAGGCGCGCAGATAGGGCCTGGGCTCCGCCTCTCGCCCGGGTTCGCGGCCGGGCCTCCCCAGCAGGAACGGGAGCATCTCGGGAAAGGCGACATAGACCGGCCGCAGGATCAGCACCTCCATCTCTCCGGTGCGGGCGAAAGCGGCGGCGATCTGCTCGCCGATGAGCTTGCTGAGGCCATAGGTCCCGGTGGGACGCGCGGGATGGCTCTCGTCGATCGGGAGGTAAAGCGGCGGCATCTTGGGGTTGGTGTCGTCGAGGCCGAGCGCGGAGCTGCTGGAGCATAGGATTACCCGGCGCACGCCCGCTTGCGCCGCGCCATGGAAGACGTTCCAGGTGCCGCGCACGTTGGTCTCGAAGACTTCCTCGGGCGAGCGCGCGACGGAGCGGTCGATCGCGGCGAGATGGATTGCGATCTCCTGCCCCGCGAGCGCTTTTGCCAGGGCAGCGCCGTCGAGCACATCGACCGCGGCAGCGTCGTCGTCCCGATCGGGAGGGCTGCGGTCGATCACGCGCACGGCGTGATGCCGAGCGAGCTCGCGCACGACATAGCGCCCGAGCCGGCCGCGGCCGCCGGTGACGGCGATGCGCATGGCGGGTTAGCCCGTTTCCGCCGTCATGGCATCCGCGAGCTTGCGGTGAAAGTGCAGGATTGTGCCCTCCCAGAACGGCGAGAGCCTTAGCTCGTCGGCGACCGGCGACTGGCGCCCCTGCTGCATCAGCGTCAGCACGCGCTTGTCCTCCTCGCGCAATTGCCGCCAATACCGGATCATCTCCGCGCGGGCCTCGGCATGGGCTTCGTCGCTGGCGGCGTCATCGATCAAATACCAGGAGGTCTGCCAGCGCGTGCGGTCGACCGCGACCGGCATCCAGAGCGTGCGCACCGCGAGGCTGCCGAACAGGCTTATCTGGGTGTTCGGGAACAGGAAGCAGAGGTGATCGGTGCGCGCGGTCTCGGCCGCGTCCGTGCGGAACGGCACCAGCGGCGTCGGAGAGCGCAAGGCCGTGTCGCCGGCGAAGGTGAAGCCGAATACCTCGCCCTCGATGAAATCCGCGAAGGTCCGGGCGCCGCTCGCATCGACGCGCGCCGGGAGCTTCTGGTGCACGAATTCCTCGTGGTAGTTCTCGACGGCGGCCTCGATCACGAGCTTCCAATTGGCGGGCAAATCGCCGCCCTCGTGGTGCGCGAGGCGGAAGCGGTCCATGTCGTAAGGCGCCGTGAGCGCCGCAAAGGGCGCCATCGCGGCCTCCAGCGGGGGAGCGTCGCCCGAGACATTCACGAAAACGGTGTCCAGCCGCACCGCCGAGCGGATCGGCAGCAGGCCGCAGGTCGCGCGATCGAGCGTCTCGGGCACCCCAGTGCGCTTGCCGTCCCAGAGCGGCGTCGCGACCAGGCCTCCGTCGAGAGCATAGGACCAGCCGTGATAGGGGCAGCGCAGCGTGGGCCGGCTCTTTGCGGGCTCCGTGAGGATCACGGAGCCGCGGTGGCGGCAGACGTTGTGAAAGACGCGGATCTCGCCCTCGCGGTCGCGCAGGACGATGGCGGGAAGCCCCGCGGCGGTCACGGGAATGGCGTCGCCGGGGCTCGGCACCTGATGAGCGAAGGCGATCCCGGTCCAATTCCGGCGCAAGACCCGGTCGAGCTCGAGCTGGTAATAGGCCTCGCTGATATAGGCGGCGCGCGGGAGGGGACGCGCGGACTCGACCGGCCCGCGCAGGCGTTCGGCTGCATCGGGACCCAGCAGGGCCGCGAATGACGCTTTTTCCATCGGCGCCTCCCGTGTTCTCCCGTCCGGACCGGGATTCGGCTGAAGCAAACTCGCAACGGGCGCGCTAGGATCGCACAACTTCGGCGGCCGCTCTAGGCCGCCTCCAGGGAGATGCCGCATGGCAAAGGATCTCGCTCAACCCCTCGGCGGCAACGTGATGCCGCGCTTCGGCGGCCCCGCGACGATGATGCGGCTTCCGGCGCGCGCGAGCGCCGAGGGGCTCAATGCCTGCTTCATCGGCGTGCCCTTCGACATCGGCACCTCGAACCGCAGCGGCGCGCGCTTCGGACCCCGGCAGATCCGCGCGGAGTCCGCCCATCTCCGGCCCTACAACATGGGGACGCGCGCCGCGCCCTTCGATGCGCTCGCCGTTGCCGATGTCGGCGACGTCGCGATCAATCCCTACAACCTCTCCGACAGCATGCGCATCACCACCGAGCATTATGCGAAGGTCATCGCGACGGGCTGCAAGCCGCTGACGCTCGGCGGCGACCACACGATCGCGCTGCCGATTCTGCGGGCGATCGCGGCGAAGCACGGTCCCGTCGGCATGGTACATGTCGACGCGCACGCCGACATCAACGAGCACATGTTCGGCGAGCCCATCGCGCACGGCACGCCCTTCCGGCGGGCCGTCGAGGAAGGCCTCCTCGACTGCCGGCGCGTGGTGCAGATCGGATTGCGCGGCACCGGCTATGCCGCCGAGGATTTCGATTGGCCGCGTCAGCAGGGCTTTCGCGTGGTGCAGGCGGAGGAGTGTTGGTACCGCTCGCTCACCCCGCTGATGGCGGAGGTGCGCGAGCAGCTCGGCAAGGGTCCCGTCTATCTCACCTTCGACATCGACGGCCTCGACCCCTCGGTCGCCCCCGGCACGGGCACGCCCGAGCCCGGCGGCCTAACGGGCTCGCAGGGCCTCGAGATCATCCGCGGCTGCCGCGGCCTCGACATCGTCGGCTGCGACCTCGTCGAGGTTGCGCCGCCCTACGATCCCTCGGGAAATACGGCGCTGCTCGGGGCGGGCCTGCTCTTCGAGATGCTCTGCGTGCTGCCGGGCGTGCCTTACCGGCGATAGCGCCGACGGCCGGGCCCTGAGCATCGAGGGGCGGCAGGCGATGGTGCAGGAAAGGACGGTTGCTGCCGACCCGAATTGGGCGCGGCACTGGTGGCGGGAGTCCCGATCTCGCTCGAGGTGGCCGGCGCGGCTTATCGCTTGATGGCGGGCCGAGATACGTGATGAAGTCTCGATACGCCCGAGTCTGAGCAAGGGGGCTCGCCCATGCACGTCATCGTCCTCGGCGCCGGGGTGGTCGGCGTCACCACCGCCTATCAGCTCGCGAAGGACGGCCACCGGGTCACGGTGGTCGACCGTCAGCCGCTCGCGGCAAACGAGACGAGCTTCGGCAACGCCGGGATGATCGCGCCCGGCCACTCCTACACCTGGGCCTCGCCGAAAGCGCCGGGAATTCTATTCCGCTCGCTTTTCCAGCGCGATCAGGCGCTGCGGCTCACGCTTCGGGCCGACCCGCACATGTGGGCCTGGTGCTTCCGCTTCCTCCGGAATTGCACGGCCGAGCGCGCCAAGACGAACACTCTCAACAAGCTCCGGCTCTGCCAGTACTCGCAGAAGGTGCTGCGGGAGACTCTCGCGGAGACCGCGATCGAATACGACCGCAACACAAGCGGGATCCTCTTCCTCTATCGCGATGCCGCGTCCTTCGACGCCGGCGTCAAGCACATGAAGATCCTCGAGGACGGCGGGCAGAAATTCCACATCCTCGATTTCGCCGGCTTGATCCAGGTCGATCCCGCGCTCGCGGCCGCACGCGGTAAGATCCACGGCGGGCTCCACGGTCCGACCGACGAGTCCGGCGATTGCCACAAGTTCAGCAATGCGCTCGCCGAGGCCTGCCGCAAGCGCGGCGTCGAGTTCCGCTTCGGGACGACCATCACCGCGCTCGATGCCGAGGGGGACCGGATCGGCAAGGTACGCACGGACAAGGGCGATCTGGCCGGCGACACGGTCGTCATGGCGCTCGGGAGCTACGCGCCGTTCCTGACGCGGAAGCTCGGCATCGACCTGCCGGTCTACCCCGTCAAGGGCTATGCCGTGACCATGCCGATCAAGAACCGCGACGCCGCCCCGCGCGTCCCCGGCATCGACGAGAATTTCCTCGTGGCCTACACGCCCATGGGCGACCGCATCCGCATGACCGCGACCGCGGAATTCACGGGCTACGACACCAGCCACAAGCCCGCCGATTTCCGCACCGCGATGGAGGTGGCGGAGAACCTCTTCCCCGGGGCAGGAGACTTCTCGCGCGCGCATTATTGGGCAGGGCTCAGGCCCATGACGCCGGAGGGGACGCCGCGGATCGGCCCAACGAAGTACCGCAACCTCTACCTCAATGCGGGCCAGGGCCACATGGGCTGGACCATGTCGCACGGCTCGGCGCGCGTGCTCGCGGACATGATCGCAGGACGCAAGCCTGCGATCGACACCGCGGGATTGACGACGTAGTAGGCGAGGACGCTACTCCAGCACCCCGCGCGGGAGCCGATCAAGGACCCAACAGTCGATGCGGTGCACCGCGCCCTCCCGCGGCGCGAGCGGGCCCGGCCGGTACAACGGCGATCTCAGGCCCTGCTGCTGGATCTCGAGCATCCCCACGTCCTCCTCGCCGACCCGCTTCCAGCGCTCGTAATAGGACCGCGCCTTCTCCTCGAAATCCGGACGGGCCGTCACGGCGCGCGGAAAGCAGCCGCCGATCGAGAGGATCGTGCGGTCGGGCGCGAGCGGGCGCATCTGGAGCCACCACATGCTGTCCTGCGCAAGGGCGAACTGGGTGGTCGGCAGGATCATCGAGAAATAGGTGCCGCGCCGCGCCTCCTCGGAGAGTCCCGCAATCGGCGGAAATGGGGGCGGCGCAGCGCCGAGCACGGCGATACTTCGATCGTCGAGCACCTGGATGCACTGCCAGTCGCCGGCGGTGGCGACCGGCGCGGCCTTTTGCGCGCCGACGGAGTCCCGGTGGATGTAGCCGGTGTGATAGGCCTCCATCGCGTTCTCGACCAGGAGCTTCCAGTTGCAGGCGGCGTCGAACTCGATCCGCCAGGTGCAGACCATCTCGTCGAGGCGATGCGAGGCGAAGATCTCCGGCAGGTTCCCGAGATGCCGCAGCAGCGGCGGCGCCTCAGGATCGAGGGTAAGGAAGACGAAGCCCTGCCAAGCCTCCATGCGGATCGGGACGAGGCCGTGCTCCTCCGGGCGGAATCCGGCGGCGCCCTCCATCTCCGGCGCGCCCGCGAGGCTGCCGTCGAGCCGGTAGCCCCAGCCGTGATAGGGGCAGACGATGGCCCGCCGGTTGCCGCTCCCCGAGAGCAGGAGAGAGCCGCGGTGACGGCAGCAATTGGCGAAGGCCCGGAGCTCGCCCGCGAGGTCCCGCACGAGGATGACGGGTCCCGCCACCGTGTCGACGGCCCGGAAATCGCCGCCATTCGGAATTTCGTCGGCGCGGCCCACGAAGAACCAGTTGCGGCGATGCACGTGCTCCATCTCCGCGCCGAAGAACGCCGCCGAGGTGTAGGCGGCGGCCGGTAGGCTCCTCGGCTCAGCCGAGATATGCGCGCTGGACTTTTTCATCGTCGACGAGATCGGCGCCTTTGCCGACGAGCACTACCCTCCCGCTCTCGAGGACATAGGCGTAGTCGGCGATGTTGAGCGCCATCAGGGCGTTCTGCTCCACGAGCAGGATCGTTACACCCTGCTTGTTGATCTCCCGGATGGTCTGGAACACCTGCCCCACCAGGAGCGGCGAGAGGCCCATGCTGGGCTCGTCCATGAGGAGGACGCGCGGGCGCGCCATGAGCGCGCGCGCGGTCGCGACCATCTGCTGTTCGCCGCCGGAGAGCGTGCCTGCGACCTGCTTGATGCGCTCCTTGAGGCGCGGAAAGAGCGCCATCATGCGCTCCTTGTCCTCGGCGATGCCCTTCCGGTCGCTCCGCGCGAAGGCGCCCATCTCTAGATTCTCGTCTATGGTGAGGCGCGCGAAGATGCGTCGTCCCTCCGGCACCTGCACCACGCCCATCTGCGAGATCTCGTGCGGGGGAATGTCGCGGAGGAGCTCGCCGTCGAGCCGGATCTGGCCCGTACGCGGATGCAGGAGGCCGCTGATCGCGCGGAGGGTCGTGGTCTTGCCGGCGCCGTTCGCGCCGATGAGAGTCACGATCTGTCCCTCCTCGACCGCGATCGAGACGCCCTTCAGCGCCTCGATGTTGTCGTAGAAGACGTGGATGTCGTCGATCTCGAGAAGCGCCATGGTCTCTCAGGCCTTGCCGTTTCCGCGCGGCCGCTCTTCGGTGAGATGCTCGACCGTGTGCCGGCGCGCCTCCGCCGGTGTCGCGGAGGGCGAGCCGAGATATGCCTCGATCACCTTGGGATCGTGCTGAACCTCCGCGGGCGTCCCCTCCGCGATCTTGACGCCGTGGTCGAGCACGGTCACGCGGTCGGACATGCTCATGACGACCCGCATCTGGTGCTCGATGAGGAGGATGGTGATGCCGAGCTCGTCGCGCACGCGGCGGATGAAACCCATCATGTCCGACGTCTCCCGCGGGTTCATGCCCGCGGTGGGCTCGTCCAGCATCAGGAGCCTCGGCTCCGTCGCGAGCGCGCGGCCGATCTCGAGCCGGCGCTGCTCGCCGTAGGCGAGGTTGCGCGCGAGCACGTCGCCGCGCCCCCTGAGCCCGATGAACTGCAGGAGCCGTAGCGCCTCCTTGTGCGCGCGATCCTCGTCGCGCCTGGTGTGCCCCGTGTTGAAGACCGCTCCCCACCAATGCGATCTCAGGTGGAGATGCATCCCCACCAGCAGGTTCTCGATCGCGGTGATGTTCCGGAAGAGCCGGATGTTCTGATAGGTCCGGCTGATGCCGGCACTCGCGACGCGGTCGGGCGTCAGCCCGTCGAGGCGCTCGCCTCGGAACCAGATTTGGCCGCTCGACGGCCGGAAATTCTGCATGATGCAGTTGAAGACCGTGGTCTTGCCGGCGCCGTTGGGGCCGATGACGCTGTGGATCGCGCGCTCGCCTACCTCGAGATCGAGCTCGCCCACGGCGGTGAGGCCGCCGAACCGCATGGTGAGCCGCTTCGTCGCGAGGATGGCTTCTGCGTCCAGGATCGCCTCCTATTGCCCCGGCGGCGCGGCTTCGGGAGCGGCCACGGGAGCCGCCGCCTCGACGGTCTCGAGATCGCCCGCGGCATCGTGGAGCTCGCGCCGACGCGTCGCCGAGGGCCAGAGCCCTTCGGGCCTGATCCGCATCATCACGATGAGCGCGGCGCCGTAAACGAGGTAACGGTACTCTCCGAACTCCCGCAGCAGCTCCGGCAGGCCCACGAGCGCGAGCGCGCCCACGACGACGCCTGGCAGGCTCCCCATGCCGCCAACGATGATGAGCGCGAGCACGTTGATCGAGACCAGGAGCTGGAAGCTGCTGGGATAGATCGAGGTCAGCATCACCGCGAAGATCGAGCCCGAGAGGCCGGCGAAGGCGGCGCCGAGACCGTAGGCGAGGAGCTTCACCTTGACGAGGTTGATGCCGAGCGCCTGCGCCACGTCCTCGTCGTCGCGCACGGCCATCCAGGCGCGCCCCAGCCGCGAGCGCTCGAGGCGCCAGGCGCAATAGGCCGCAATGCCAGCGCAGACGAGGGTCAGGAAGAAGAGCGCCACGGGATCGGCGAGCTCCATGCTTCCGATCTTGGGCTTCGGTATCTGCAGGATGCCATTGGCGCCCGCGAGCAGCGGCGCCGCCGCGTCCGATTGCACGATGACGCGTACGATCTCGCCGAGCCCCATCGTCGCGACCGCGAGATAGTCGCCGCGCACCCCGAGCACGGGAATGCCGAAGAGCACTCCCACGATGACCGAGACCAGCACCGAAATAGGCATCGCGACCCAGAAGGACATGCTGGGTATGGAAGTGTAGGCCGCGAGCGCATGCGGGCTGTCGGCGGTGAGCAGCGCCGTCGTGTAGGCGCCCACCGCGAAGAACGCGACGAAGCCGAGATCGAGGAGGCCCGCCAATCCGACCTCGAGGTTGAGTCCCATCCCCATGAGCGTGTAGAGGCCGACCAGCATCAGCACCTGGCCGATGTAGGAGCCCGCGAGGACCGGGAACATGACCACCAGCAGCACGGCGATCGCGATCTTGGCGATCCGGCCGTTGCGGCTCTGCCAAACCTCGCCGGAGGTCGCAGCCTGCACCGTCCTCGAGCTCGCCCGAAGCACGCTCCCGCCGGCGGCGACGACGAAAACGACGATCGCGCCTTGGACGGTAAGGCCCTCCCAGTCGTAGATCGTCTCGCGCAGGTCGTCGATGAGCTCGCCGAGGAAGGACATGATCTGCGTCAGCAGCCCCGGATTCTCCTGCTCTGCAGTGGTGAACTGCAGCATGATCTGGATGAGCTCCTGGAAGACGCCGCAGACGGTGACGGCGAGGAAACCCACCAGGACCGGCCTGCGCACCGCCGGCGGCGCGATCGCGAGCGCCGCGCCCAGCACTCCCAGCACCGACCCAGCGGCGACAAGGATCGGCACGGCGATTGTGGTGCCGAGACCGAGGGTCAGCATCTCAAGCAGTTGCGGCGAGAGCGCGATGAAGATGTCCCGCAGGTTGACCGCCACCATCAGGAGCACGAGCGCGCCCAGGATCGCCCCGGCGATGCCGCCGGCGACGGCGCTGTGGAGAAGCACCTGCCCGGTGGAGAGGCTCCGCTCCCGCCGCGCGATGACGGCGCCCGCAGCAAGCGCTATCGCCAGCAGCGCGGCCTGACCCACGGAGAGGACGCCCACGATGATCGCGCGGCCGTGAATCATGACGAGGATCCCGACCGAGGCGATATAGACGCCCACGATACCGAAGGTGAAACCTGTCAGCAGCGCGCCCCGCATCGGAAGCGGCTCGGCTCGTCTCCGGCGGACGCGGCGGGGCATCGTCTCGGTCGTCATGGCGTCACGCCCGCTTCTTTGCCATCCGCTCGCCGAGGATCCCGTGCGGCCGGAAGATCAGGACCATGATGAGGAGCGTGAAGGCGATGAGATCGCGGAGCTGATAGGGGGCGGTGATGCCGATGCCGTCGAGGAACAGCGCCGGCCCCACGGACTCCACGAGGCCGAGGAAGAAGCCGCCGAGCATGGCGCCGGGAATGCTGCCGATCCCGCCGAGGACGGCGGCGCCGAAGGCTTTGATGCCCGGCGTGAAGCCCATGTAGAAATAGACCTGCTTGAAGACGAAGGCATAAAAGACGCCGGCGATGCCCGCCATCGCGCCGCCGAGCGCGAAGGTGAAGACGACGACCTTGTTCACGTCGATGCCCATCATGGCGGCGGCGTCCGTATCCTCGGAAACCGCGCGCATCGCGGTCCCCATCTTCGTCCTCTGGACGATGAGATAGAGGATGATCATCGCGACGATCGCGGAGCCGATGACGAGGATGTCGACGCTGGGGATCCGCATCCCGCCGACTATGTAGGCGCCGCTCAGCCATTTCGGATCGGGATAGGAGCGGATGCTCGAGCCGAAGATCCCGCGGAAGGTCTGCTCCAGGAAGAACGAGACGCCGATCGCGCAGATCAGCGGCGCGAAGCCGCGCACGTGCCGGAACGGCCGATAGGCGAAGCGCTCCGTCAGGACCGCGATCGTGGTCGAGGTCGTGACGGCCACGGCGAGAATGCCGAGCATCGCGAGGATGGGAATGCTCTCGAGAAAGCCCGAGCGGTCGAAGGAGGCCGCGATGAAATACCCCGAGAACGCTCCGGTCATCATGATGTCGCCATGTGCGAAATTGATGAGGCGGAGCACGCCATAGACCATGGTGTAGCCGAGCGCGATCAGCGCGTAGACGCTGCCGAGCGTCAGGCCGAACATCACGAGATCGAACCATTGGTCGATCGCGTAGCGGCCCTTGATCAGCGTGCCGATCGTGCCGCCCACGACGACGACTGTGACGCCGACTCGCAGACACCAGAGGATGACATCGACGAAGGTGAAACGCGCAAGCGTGCTCAGTCGCGGGATCAGCGTGCGATCCGCAGCCGCATCGGCCATTGCTAGACTACCTCGATACTTCTGCTGAAACCCGCCGGCCGGCCGCCGGGAATGTCGCCCGCTTCGCGCGGGCTGTCATTCGCCGGCTGCCGGCCGTACATGGTTCTGGATCTATCCTATGGGTAGATCTTCTTGGGATTGACGCCGGGCTTGAAGGTCGAGGGATCGGCGTTCGTGAACTCGTAGACCGCCGGCTTGAACTTCGCGCACTCGCCATAGGGATCGCACGAGATCGGCCCGCTGATGCCCTCGAACTTGGTCGCGAAGACCGCGTCGCGGAGCGCCTTCTTGCCGATGTAGAGGTTGCCGGCGCTATCGGTCTTGGCGACCTTCTCGATCGCCTTGAACGCGAGCGTGGCGGCGTCATAGGCATTGGCGTGATAGCCCTCGATGGGCGCCTCGCCATAGGCCTTCTTGTACTCCTCGACGAACTTCGGATAGCCCTTGCCCATCGCCTCCGGAGAGATGTCGGGGTAGGTGATCCGGAACCCGACCACCGCGGCACCTGCCGCCTTGATCAGGTCGGCCGCGAGCATGCCGGAGCTGCCGATGAGCTGCACCTTCTCGAGGCCCGGGACTTCCTTCGCCTGTCGGAGGATCTGCGCTCCGGCCGCGACGAAGATCGGGAAGTAGAGGAGGTCGGGCTTCTCCGTCGCGACGCGCGTCAGCATCGCGTGCATGTCGACGTCGGTCGGCTGCACGGCCTCCTCGGAGAGGACCTTGCCGCCGAGCTTCTTGAAGTTCTCCGCCGTCGCCTGCGCCAGTCCCTTCGCATAGGGGCTGCCGTCATGGACCGTCACGATCGTCTTGACCTTGAGGACGTTCCACATCCACTTGGCATCGGCGTCGCCCTGATAGGCGTCGCTGTAGACGGTGCGCACGAAGCCCGCGTATTCGGGCTTGCGATTGGATGCAGTGAGCGGCGGCGCCGTCGGCGAGGTTCCGATGCTCGTGATGCCCGCCTTCCAAAGAATCGGAGCGCCCGGCGTCGCCTCGCTCGAGCAGGACGGGCCGATGACGATCACGTTGTTCGGGTTGGCCGCGAGCTTCGTCGCCGCCGTCTGGCCGCCCTCGGCGTTGCAGAGCGAGTCCTCGACGTTGAACTTGACGGGATGGCCGAGGAGCTTGCCTCCGTGCTCCTTGATCGCGATCTCGACCGCGCGCTTCTGATCGAGGCCGAGCGCGGTATCGGCGCCCGAGAGCACCCAATAGCCGCCGATCTGGATCGGCGCGCCCTTGGGAATGACGAAGACGCCGATATCGTCCGTCACGGGTCCCTTGGTCTCCGCGGCTTGCGCAACCGCGATCGAGCCCAGGGCAATCCCGAGCGCAAGCAAACTCCGTTGGACTATCTTGTAGGCTCGCATGGCTTCCGCCTCCTTCATGGCGCGACAACCGCTTCGCGTTGTCTCGGTTGATGGCGTTGATCGCAGTTCCGACGTCGCGCCGCAGCGAGGCGGCGCTTCGTCAGAAATTTAGGCCCCCACAGCACTCGCCGCACGCATCACGCTTGGCTAGGAAGTGCTCACTTTGCTTTTTTCTCGCGCATCCGACTGTTCGGCGCCAAACCTGATGCATCGCCGGTTTTTCAATCTAAACACGGGTTAGTCGGCAGATCAATGGCACGAACGCCGACGCGCTTCAGACATCCGAGTTCGCCGCGCTCGCGTAGCGGTTAATCGGATAGCTCGTCGTCGCGAGCGCGCGGCAGAAGGCGCTGACGGCCGGCTCGAGACGCTCGGCGAGGCGCCGCGCCTGCGCATTGCTGCGCGCGAGCCGCTCGGCCGCGGCCTCGACGTCGCGCCGGAGCCGCGCGCGGTCGACGGTCAGGCACTCGCCGCCGTCGACGACGAGCCGCCCGCCAACCATGACCTTGTCGACGCCGGTGCCGTCCTCGGTGTGGACGAGTTGGTTCACGATATTGTTGAGGGGGAGATAGTTGATGTTACGGGCATCGAGGAAGACTATGTCCGCGAGGAAGCCCGCCTCGATCCGTCCCATCGCCCCCGCGAAGCCCAGCGCCTTGGCGCTGCCCTCCGTCGCCATCTCCAGGACATCGGCCGTCGAGAGCCATTGCTCGTAATCGGGGCCTCGCACGTGCGAGGCGAGCGAGGCGAGCCGCATCGCCTCGAACATGTTGAGGTTGTCGGAGCAATTGGAGCCGTCGGTGCCGATGCCGAGATTGACGCCCATGGCACGCATCGCGCGCGCGGGCGCGATGCCGGAGCCGAGGCGCATGTTGCTGCCGGGATTGTGCGCGACCGAGGCGCCGGCATCGGCGAGGATGCGGATCTCCTCGGCGTCGATCCAGACCGCATGCGCCGCCGTGAAATTGGGTCCGAGCACCCCGATCCGGTCGAGGTGGCGCCCGAGCGTCGTGCCGTAGCGGCTTTGCGCGGAGACCGCCTGAATCTTCGACTCCGCGAGGTGAATGTGGAAGCCGAGACCGTGCTCGCGCGCGAGCTCGGCGGCGCCGGTCATGAAGGCGTCGGCGCAATGGAGCGGGATCGTCGGCGCGACCGCGAGCCGCGCCCGCTCGCGCGCGAAGGGCCAGCTTCGGAGAATCGAGCGGCAGGTCTCGAGATGGGCCTCGCCGCTGGTACTCGCGAAGCCCCGTACCTCCGCGGCGAGCGCGGGCGGGAGCGCTTCCATCAGGCCGGGTATCGCGGCGTAGAAGGTGCGGTCGGCCATCATCGGCGCAATCACCGCGCGCATCCCGGCTTCGCTATAGGCGCCCGCGACGGCCTCCAGCCCCTCGCGCGTCGGGATCGGGAACTCCACGAAGAGGTCGTAGCAGGCGGTGCAGCCCTTGCGCAGCATCTCGACCGCGGCGACGCGTGCGGCGAGCGCCTTGTCCTCCGCCGAGGCGAGGCGCGAGACCCAGGGGCCCGCATTGAGCAGCAGCTCCAGCGTCCAGCGGTCCCCCGCCCCTTTGCTCAGCGCGCCGTGCCCGTGCGTATGCGCGTTGACGAGGCCGGGGATGAGGATGCGGTCGCGCGCATCGATGACGCGTGCGTCCTGCGCATCCATCCGGCCGCCGGGCTCGACCGCGGCGATGCGCTCGCCCTCGATGAGGATGTCGAGCTCGGCGAGGCCGGCGCGAGCGTGCTGCAGGACGCGGCCGCCGCGGAGGATCGTGCGGACGCTCGTCACGGAGCCGCTCCATGGCGCAATAAGCGATAGCGTATCATCTCCTCAATACCCTCGTGCGATGTCGACCTGATTGAGCAAGGTCCGGCCTGCGACGGCGCGGCGGATGTTCTCGGCGACGTGCGGCGCAGCCGAGGCCGCGGTGCCCCAGGTCGCGACATGCGGCGTCACCGTGATCTTCGGATGCGACCAGAAGACGTGATCGCTCGGGAGCGGCTCGCGTGAGAATACATCGAGGGTCGCCGCGCCGATCTCGCCCGCATCGAGCGCCGCCAGCAGGTCCGCCTCGTGGAGGTGATCGCCGCGGCCGACATTGATGATGCGCGCGCCCCGGGGCAGCATCCGGAAGAGGCGGCGCGAAAGAATGCCCCGCGTCTCCGCCGTCAGCGGCAAGAGGCAGATCAGGATCTGCGTCTCGGCGGCGAAGGCCGCGAGCTCGGCCTCGCCGGCGAAGCAGCGCACGCCCTCGATCGTCTTGCGCGAGCGCGCCCAGCCCCTCACCCGGAAGCCGACCGTGGCCAAGGCTTGCGCGACCGCGGCCCCGAGCTCGCCGAGCCCCAATATGCCGACGTCGACGGAGGCTTTGGGCGGCGACATCTTGTAGACCCATTTGCGGAGCGCCTGGTTCGCCAAGTGCTCGTCGAGAAAGCGGTGATAGCGCATCACCGTCCAGAGGCAGTAGTCGCGCATCCCGTCCGTGAGGCTCGGATCGACGAGCCGCGCCACCGGAACGCCCCTGGGCAGGCTCGCGAGATCGAGCTGGTTCACCCCCGCGCCCAGGGAGAGCACGGCACGCAGATTGGGATAGCGGCTCAGCCCGTCGGGCGGCGGCGTCCAGATGAGGGCGACGTCGACGGCGGCGGGATCGGCGATCTCCGGCCAGACCTCGATCCTCGCTTCCGGCAAGTGCCTGCGCAGCTCAGGCAGCCACTCCGCGGGATCGTCGAGCGTGCTGTAGAAAAGGACGTGCATGGCTCTCCTCAGCCCATTGAGAGGCCGCCATTGACCCTGAGGGTCTGGCCCGTGATGTAGCCGGCCTCGTCGGAGGCGAGATAGGCCATGGCAGATGCGATCTCCTCGGGCTTGCCGTAGCGGCGCATGGGCACGAGCTTGAGCGCGGCCTCGAGGCCCGCGGCGTCGATGTCGCCGAGCATCTCGGTGGCGATGTAGCCCGGAGAGACCGCGTTCACGGTCACGCCGTGGCGCGCGACCTCCGCCGCGATCGGGCGCAGCATCATCGTGATACCGCCCTTGGAGGCCGTGCAGACGGAATAGGTGTTGCCGCCGAAATCCGCGACCTCCGTGATGCAGGAGCCCGTGGCGATGACGCGGCCGTAGCGGCGCTCGATCATGTGCGGCAGGACCGCGCGCGTCACGTTGAAGAAGCCCGTCAAGTTGATCCCGATGGACCGCCCCCAGTCCTCGTCGGTGCTGTCGATGAAGGGTCGGTCGATGATGATGCCGGCATTGCTCACGAGGATGTCGACCTTGCCGAACGCGCCTATCCCCGAGGCGACGAGGCGCTTGGCATCCTCGGCGCGGGAGACGTCGGCCTGAACCACGATCGCCTCGCCGCCGGCCTTCCGGATTTCTTGCGCGACGCCCTCGGCTTTCTCCTTGTTGGCGACGCAGTTGACCACGACCTTGGCGCCCTCGCGGGCGAAGCGCAGCGCCACCGCGCGGCCGATACCGCGGGAGCTGCCGGTGACGATGGCCGATTTATCCTTGAGCATCATGCTTGCCTCCCTTTCGCGCGATATTAAGGGCGCGAGCGCGGCAGCGCAAAACATGCTTGGGATTCGCCAAGCGGGATTTCGGACGATAAGCTCTCCGGCAACGCAACAGCAGACGAAGAGAGACGCGGTGACGGACACGACTGATGTCGCGATCATCGGCGGCGGCGCCGTCGGCAGCTCGATCGCCTATTTCCTCGCCTCCAATCCCGATTTCAAGGGCAGGGTCGTGGTGCTCGAGCCCGATCCGACCTATCGCTTCGCCTCCTCGGCGCTCTCGCTGAGCTCGATCCGGCTGCAATTCTCGACGTCCACGAACATCGAGCTCTCCGGTTTCGGGATCGGATTCCTGCGCGAGGCCAACGAGCGCCTCGCGGTCGACGGCGAGCCCGCCAACGTCGGCTACATCGAACGGCCCTACATGTTCCTCGCGACCGCCGAGGGCCGTCCGGTTCTGGAATCGAACCACCGCCTTCAGACCGGCATGGGCGCCAAGATCGAGCTCCTGGAGCCGCCGGCGCTCAAGGAGAAGTTCCCGTGGATGTCGACGGACGGCATCGCCCTGGGATCGCTCGGCGTCAAGGACGAGGGCTGGTTCGACGGCTATGGGCTCCTGCAGGCGTTCCGCCGGAAGGCGCGGAGCCTCGGCGTCGAGTACGTCGCGCAGGCCGCTGCCGCGCTGGAGCGGAAGGGGCGCCGCATCGAGGCCGTGAAGCTCGCGGACGGGACGCGGCTTGCCTGCGGGATCGCCGTCAACGCCGCGGGGCCGAGCGCGGGCAAGGTCGCGGCGCTCGCGGGCGTTCATCTTCCGGTCGAGCCGCGCCGGCGTTGCGTCTTCGTCTTCGATTGCCGGGAGAAGCTGCCGAATTGTCCTCTCCTCATCGATGCGAGCGGCGCCTTCTTCCGCCCCGAGGGCAGGTTCTTCATCGGCGGCATCTCGCCGCCGGAGGAGCGCGAGCCCGCGGTACCGGATTTCGAGGTCGATTACAGCGAGTGGGACGAGCTCGTCTGGCCGCCGCTCGCCAATCGGGTGCCCGCGCTCCAGGCGGTCAAGATCGTCAACGCCTGGGCCGGGCATTACGACTACAACACCTTCGACCACAACGGCATTCTCGGACCGCATCCGGATATCGACAATTTCCTCTTCGCCAACGGCTTCAGCGGCCACGGCATCCAGCAGTCGCCCGCGACCGGCCGCGGCATCTCCGAATTGATTGCCTACGGCCGCTACCGCAGCCTCGACCTCACCCCCTTCGGCTACTCCCGCATTCCCGAGAACCGGCCGGTGAAGGAGCTTAATGTTGTGTAGCACCCTCACCCTCCCGCGCTTCGCGCGGGCCCCAACCCTCGCCCACTACGCGGGAGAGGGACTCCATTCCTCCCTCTCCCGCTTCGCGGGAGAGGGTTGGGGCCCATCGCGCAGCGATGGGAGGGTGAGGGTCTCGCCGGCAAGTCTCCCATGACCGCGCAAGGCATCGGCGCCCGCGTCCCGCGCAAGGAAGACGCGCGGCACCTGCACGGCCGCGGGAATTTCGTCTCCGACATGATCCTGCCGGGACAGCAGGAAGTGGCCTTCCTGCGCAGCCCCGTGGCGCACGGACGCATCCGCCGCATCGGCAAGCCCGCGGGCCTCGAGCATGCGGTCTTCACCTGGGCCGATCTCAGGGGCGTGAAGCCGATCGTGGCGCAGTCGACGCTCCCGGGCTATCGCCTCTCCACGCAGCATCCGCTCGCGCATGAGAAGGTCCGCTTCGTCGGCGATCCCATCGCGATGGTCGTGGCGGCCTCGCGCGCAGAGGCCGAGGACATCGCGGAGCAGATCGAGCTCGAGATCGAGGACTTGCCGCCGCTCGTCGATGCGCGGAAGGCGCGCGCCGACGCCTCGGTCCGGCTCCACGAGGAGTGGCCCGACAACGTCTTCATCGGCATGAGCTACGACAGCGACTTCGAGGCGAAGTCGCGCGGCGCTCCTGTTGTCGTCCGCCAGGAAGTGTCGCTCTCGCGCCAGGCCATGGTGCCGATGGAGGGGAAGGCGATCCTCGCGCACTGGGACGAGCGTGTGGACCAGCTCATCGTCTATTCCTCGACGCAGACGCCGCACATGATCCGCGTGGGCCTCGCGGAGACGCTCGGTCTGGAGGATGCGCGCATCCGCGTGATCTCGCCCGATGTCGGCGGCGCCTTCGGCTACAAATGCATCCTGCAGCCCGAGGAGATCTGCCTCTCCTGGCTCGCGCAGAAATTCCGCCGTCCCTTCCGCTACATCGAGGACCGCCGCGAGCATCTGGTCGCGGGCGCGAATTCCCGGCAGCACCACTACCGCCTCACCGCCTACGCCGACGAGAGGGGCCGCCTCCTCGCGCTCGATGCGGAGATCGTCATCGACGGCGGCGCCTATTCGATGTGGCCCTACACCGTGGGGCTCGAGACGGGCCAGGCGACGGGCAACCTCCCGGGCCCTTACGATTTCCGCGGCTATCGCTGCAAGACCGCCTGCGTCGCCACGAACAAGCCGGGCTTTCTGCCCTATCGCGGCGTCGCGCGCACCGGCGTCTGCTTCGCGATGGAGCTCACCATGGACGCGATCGCCCGCAAGGTCGGGCGCGAGCCCTGGGAGGTCAGGCACGACAATCTCGTGCCCGTGGAGGCTATGCCCTACGACAACGTCGCGAAAAAGCACTATGACAGCGGCGATTACCGGAAGGCGCTGCTGCAGGTCCGCGAGAAGATCGGACTCGAGGCCTGGCGCGAGCGGCAGCGCCGCGGCGAGCCCGACGGGCGCCTCGTCGGCGTGGGCTTCGCGAGCTATTGCGAGCAGTCCGCGCACGGCACCAGCGTCTTCGCGGCCTGGGGCCTCTCGCTCGTGCCGGGCTACGACCAGGCGACGGTGCGGATCACGCCCGGCGGCGGACTCGAGGTGCGCGTCGGCGTGCACTCGCACGGCCAGGGTATGGAAACGACGCTGGCGCAGGTCGCGAACGAGGTGCTCGGCATCGACGTCGCGGACATCAAGGTCGTCCTCGGCGACACCGGCCTCACGCCCTATTCGACGGGAACCTATGCCTCCCGCAGCATGGTGATGGCGGGCGGCGCGGTCGCGCGCGCCTGCGAGACCCTGGTCCCGCGCCTCCTCACCATCGGCGCGCATCTGATGCAGTGCGCCGCCAACACCGCGCGCTACGAGCGCGGCCGCATCGTGGGACCGCAGTCCGAAGTCTCGATCAAGGATATCGCGGAGGCCTGGTATCGCCTCCCCTATCGCCTGCCGCCCGACGTCGATCTCGGCGGGCTCGAGGCGACGATGGCTTATCGGCCCAAGGTCGATACCGGCGCCTTCAGCTACGCCTCGCACGCGGCGGTGGTCGCGGTCGACACCGAGCTCGGGCACGTCGAGATTCTCGACTACGTCATCGTCGAGGATTGCGGGACGCTCGTGAACCCCATGGTGGTCGACGGCCAGATGCTCGGCGGCGCCGCGCAAGGGATCGGCACCGCGCTCTACGAGGAGAGCCCCTACGACGCGAACGGCCAGCCGCTGGCCTCGACCTTCGCGGACTACCTGCTGCCGGGGGCGACCGAAGTCCCGGCGCTGCGCATCTTCCACATGCAGACGCCCTCGCCCTATACCGCCTTCGGCATGAAGGGCATGGGCGAAGGCGGCGCGATCGCGCCACCCGCCGCGATCTTCAACGCCGTCAACGACGCCTTGCGCGGACTCGGCGTCGAGGTGACGGAGACGCCGCTCACGCCGCGGCGCCTCCTCGAGGCGATCGCGCGGGCGAAGACCGGAGCGAGCAAGACATGAAAGCCGCGGCCTTCGACTACGTCCGCCCCCCGGATTTGGGCGCGGCGCTCCGGCATCTCGCGGAAGGCGGCGGCGATGCGAAGCCGCTCGCGGGCGGACAATCCCTCGGGCCGATGCTGAACCTTCGCCTCGCGCGGCCGAAGCTCCTCGTGGATATCTCGCGCCTGCGGGAGCTCGGGGGGATCGCGGATGCCGGCGACCACTGGCGGATCGGCGCCGCCGTGACGCATGCGGAGCTCGAGGACGCCGCGGGGAAGCTCGCGGGCGCCGAGCTCGTCCCCCAAGTCGCTTCCGGCATCGCCTACCGCTCCGTGCGCAACCGCGGCACCATCGGCGGGAGCCTCGCGCACGCGGACCCCGCGGGCGATTGGCCGCTCGCCCTCGCCGCGCTCGATACGACGGTGCTCGTCGCTGGCCCCAGGGGCGAGCGCAAACTGCCTGCCGACCAATTCATGAAGGCGGCCTTCACCACGGCACTCGCGGACGGCGAGGCGATCGTGGCGCTCCTCGTGCCCAAGCTCTCGAAGGCGCGGCGGCTCGGCTACTACAAGTTCTGCCGCAAGACCGGTGAGTTCCCGGAGGCGAGCGCCTGCGCCGTCATCGATCCCGAGCGCCGCCTTGCCCGGGTCTTCCTCGGCGCCGCGCACGGCGCGCCGATCCCGCTTCCGTCCGTTGCCCGCACCGTCGCGGAGAGCGGCCGCGCCGCGGCGACGCGCGATGCCGCGCTCGCGGCGGTCGGCGCGATCCCGAATATTGAGGAGCCCGAGCGGCGGATGCGCGCGGCCGTCTTGCTGCGCGCGCTGCATCAGGCCTATCCGGCATGACCGCGATCACCCTTACCGTCAACGGCCGGAAAATCGCGGCGGAAGTGCAGCCGCGCATGCATCTCGGCGATTTCCTGCGCGAGCAGCTGCGCCTTACCGGCACGCATCTCGGCTGCGAGCACGGCGTCTGCGGCGCCTGCACCGTGCTGCTGGGCTCTGTGCCCGTGCGCTCCTGCATCACCTATGCCGTCGCCTGCGACGGGCTCGAGGTCCGCACCATCGAGGGCTTCGAGGACGATCCCGACATGAGGGAGCTGCGCGAGGCCTTCTCGCGCGAGCACGGGCTCCAATGCGGCTTCTGCACGCCGGGCATGCTGATCGCCGCGCGCGACATCGTGCGCCGTCTCCCCGGTGCCGACGAGAAGCGCATCCGCATCGAGCTCTCGGGCAACCTCTGCCGCTGCACCGGCTATCTCGGCATCGTAAGGGCCGTGCGCAGCGTCGCGGAGAAGAGAACCGCCGTCGCGCCCACGGCTGCGCCCATGGCGCAACCCTCCGCGCCGCCCGCGAGCTTCGTCCCTGCGGAAGCGCCAGCCGGCGCCGCCGCCTCGGCCGCTCCCGTCGAGGAGAGCCAGCGCCAGGGCTGGACCCGCTTCGACGAGAGCTTCACGGTCGCGGCATCGCCCGAGATCGTCTGGCAGGCGCTCGGCGATTTTCCGAGGATGGCGTCCTGCCTCCCCGGCGCCGAGCTCGGCGAATACGATGCCCGCTCCGTCAAAGGGAGGCTGCGCGTGAAGCTCGGGCCTATCTCCGCGAGCTTCGCGGGCTCGGCGACCGTCGAGCGCGACGATGCCGCGAGGTCCGGCATCATCCGCGGCGCCGGCACCGACACCGGCTCGCGCTCGCGCACGCGCGGCGAGGTCCGCTACGGCCTCGCGCCGGAGGCGCAGGGAACCCGCGTCGCCATCGTCGTCGAGTACGATCTCCAGGGACCGCTCGCGCAATTCTCGCGCTCGGGCCTCGCGCGGGAATTCGGAGGCCGCATCGTCGCGGAGTTCGCGGCCAATCTGAACGCGGCGCTCGGCGCGGGCGCCGCTCCCCAGGCGCCGGCGGCGTCGCTCAACGTCCTGGCGCTGCTCTGGGCCGCGATCAAGCGCCGCCTCCTCGCGCCCCTCGTCAGACGGGATAGATGAGCGCGGTGTCGATGATCACGCTGTCGTAGACGCAATGGCGCTCCTTGAGCCGGAGCCGGCCGCCCGCGCGCACGAAGCGGTCGTGATAGCGCCCGACCTGCTGCAGCGTTGTCCGCTCGTCGACGAGCGTCTCGAAGAGCGCGTAGTTGGCTTCGGCCGCGACAATCCCGGCTGCATCGACGGAGTGGACGCGCGTGTTGCCGATCTGGTGCAGCAGGTAGCGCGGCGCGAACATCGTGGTTTTCGAGATCGCGAGCGCGCGGTCGCGGAGCATGCCCATCCCCTCGCAATAGATGAGCCCCACCGGCAGCTTCGCGTCCCAGTTCTCGCGGCCGGTAATGCGATAGATCGCGTCCTCCGTGAAGAAATCGGGCCAGTCCGCGACGCGGCCGGCATCGAGCACGGCGGCGTACTCGGTATTGAACTCCTCGATCTCCCAACGGAGCGTCCGCAGGTCCGCCGCTCCCGCTCTCGCCCCTTCCGGCATGCTCAAAGCCCCATGACCTCGCGGTAGTGGCGATACATCGAGCGGATCGCGGCCTCGGTGATGAGGTGCTGCGAGCTGCCCTCCTCGGCCCCGCCGAGCGCCACCACGGAGGTATCGGACTCCGAGCGCACGACCCCCTGCTGGACGAAGCGCATGGCCTCGTTGTCCTCGATGCCGAGGAAGCCCGCGGGGCCCATGAGGTTCCCCTGGCGCAGGCGATGGCGCGTCATCTCCTCGCTGTCGCCCTCGTAGCCGAACATGGTCCAGATCATCAGGAACTCGTTGGGCCCGCGCGGCACGATCTGGCGGACGCCCAGGGTATTGAGCTCGCGCTGGACGATGAGGTTGGGCCAGATCGTCTGCATCGTCACCGACCACGGCGAGTCGAACTCGCGGACGAATTCGAGAAATTTCGGATCCGCGAGGCGGAGCGTGTCCGAGAAGGCGCGCATCTGCGTCTTGCTCTCGGCGTCGACCTGGGGACGGTCGGGCGGCTTCGCCGAGGCCATGGTGCCGTGCCGGCCGGTGGGGTCGACGACCATCGCGGATTTGTTGCCCGCGACCAGGAGCCCGAAGCTCACGAGAAACGCGTGCAGCAGCGTCGCGTGATAGGGGTCCTTGAGGTTCTCGTGATACATCTTCCAGTTCGCGGGCACGGTGTTCCGGTAATATCCGAGGATCTTGAGCCGCCGGCCCGCGAAGACCGCGTCGAAGTCCTTGAGGATCTCCGGCCCGACGTAATCCTCGAAGCTCTCGATGTCGCGGCAGAAGGACGCGAAGACCACGCCGTGGCGCGTCGTCACATTGAGCTGGAGGAGCCCGTGGTCCTCGAGGCGGAAATCCTTGGGCATGCCGCCTTCGTTCTTGATGCCCCGGCGGAACGGCACCGCCGTCAGATTGCCCCCGAGGTCGTAGGTCCACTGGTGATAGGGACAGACGAGCTCGGTCGATTTGCCGAGCTGCGGACGGCATAGCTCGGCGCCGCGATGCGCGCAGCGGTTCTCGAAGACGTGCACTTTCCCCTTGAGGTCGCGCGCAACCACGACGGGCGTGGCGCCGACGAAGGAGCGCTTGAAGCAGCCGGGCTCGGGGATCTCCGCCTCGAGCGCCACGAAGTTCCAGGTCCGGCCCTTGAAGATGCGCTCGATCTCGCGCTCGTAGATCTCGGGGCTCGTATAGACCCAGTCGGGTATCGCGGTGAGCCCGTCGCTCGGCCAGCGGAGCGCCGGAGCCGGTGCGGGGGAATCCGTCCGCGCGCTGTCGGGCATCGGCATATCTCCTCGGAAATTGGGTCCCGAACTATGCATCCCTTTGCGAAACCGTGCAATCCGCGCGCGCTTTCGCCGCGGGCGCGGGTTGGGGTATCGTAGGGGCGCGCCCCTTTCCACCGCCGTCACACCCGGAGGTCCGGCATGGCACTCGAACCGCTGGCCAAGCGAGGCCACTACTTCCACATCTACGATTTCCGGGTGAAGCCCGGACGCGGCGACGAGTTCATCCGGCTCTTCGACGAGTTCGACTATTCCGACGCCAACCCCATGCACAAGTCGTCGGCGCAGGTGAAGGACGGCGTCCTCTGCCGCGACGTCGCCGACCCCGATCATTTCTATCTCGTGGGCGAGTGGAAGGACATCGAGGTCCACGCGCGCATCCGCAAGATCCTCGCGGAGGAGATCAAGCCCGCCTTCGTCGGCCTCATCGAGGGCGGCAAGTTCGTGCCGAAATACGCGGAGATCGTCTCGAGCACGCCGCAGCACATCCTGAACGAGGCGTCGAAGACGAAGTGAGCGGAGGTCCCATGCACTCAGGCGTTGGCGAGATCCTCTCCTCGGGCGTCGTCGAGGCGATCAATCGCCCGACCGCCGAGGCCGTCTGCCTCCCGAACGAGGCCTACACCGACGCCGGCTTCCTCGATGCCGAGCGCAAGGCGCTGTTCCTCGACGCCTGGACCTTCGTGGGGATCGGCGCGCAAATCCCTGATGTCGGCGACCTCCTGCCGGTGACGGTCGCGGGCCTGCCTCTGCTGCTGCTGCGCAACGAGAAGCGCGAGGTGAAGGCCTTCCACAACGTCTGCCGCCACCGCGGCATGCAGCTCGTGGGCGAGGCGCAGAAGAAGCGGCCGCGCCTCGTCTGCCGCTACCATTCCTGGACCTACGGGCTCGATGGTTCCCTGGTGATGACGCCGTTCTTCGGAGGACCGGCGAATCACGAGAGCCCCTGCATCGACCGCGCGAAGATGGGGCTCGATCCCGTACGCTGCGACGTCTGGAACGACCTCGTCTTCGTCAACATCGCTGGCACCGCAGAGCCGCTGGCGAAGCATCTGGCGCCGCTCGGCGAGCGCTGGCGGCATTACGATTTCTCGAAGCTCCGCTACGGCGCCTCCTGCAAGTTCGATCTCGCCGCGAACTGGAAGCTCGCGGTCGAGAATTTCCTCGAGAGCTATCACCTGCCCTTCGCGCATCCCATGCTCAACGCGGCCTCGCGCATGGAGGCGCACTACTCGATGGTCGAGGACCTCTATCTCGGGCAGGTCAGCAACGAATACGATCCCGCGGCCGCGGGCCACGCGGAGCTGCCGCGCTTCCCCGGCCTCACCCCGGCGCAGGAGAAGATCGCGGAATACCCGACGCTGCTGCCGAACCTGATGCTGGGGATGCATCCGGATTATCTCTTCGTCTTCGGCGTCGACCCCGTCTCGCCGGAGCGCACCGCCGAGAGCTTCCATTTCTATTTCCTCGGCGAAGGCGCGAGCGCGGAGCGCTTCGCGGCCGGGCGCAGCCGCGTGATCGAGTTCTGGACCAAGACCAACCGCGAGGACATGCTCGTAGTCGAGGGCATGCAGATCGGGCGGCATTCGCCGGGCTACCACGACGGCCGCTTCTCGCCCTATCACGAGGTGACGACGCACGAGTTTCAGCGCCGGATCGTCAACCGCCTCGCGAACCGGCCCTGAGGCTCAGGCGATCTCGCGCAGATACCAGGCGATATAGCGGCGCGCGTTCGGCTCCATGGGAGCGTAGGCGCCGGGAGTGTAGAAGCGCGAGTTCACGCCGCGCTGATTATCCTCGATGATGCGCTTGTCGGCGACGCTCGTGACGTCCCAGAGCCAGGTGAGGGCGTCCGGGTCGTAGTCGATGCCCTCGCGCGCATCGCCGCGGACGAGCCAGATCACCTCGATCTCGGAGCGATCGACCGTCTTGGGCACGAAGCGGTAGATCAACCCGTGGTCGCCGTAGGAAATGAAAAAGCTCGCGGGACCGAAATGGACGGATGTCACGCCGCCGTCGTAGTCCCGGAGCTGCCCCATCAGAGGCGCCACAGGCTTGCCGTCGCGGCTTCCGGTGACGGCGCCCTCGTAGAGTGGATACCGGAATCCGAAGACGACCTCCTCGCCCTTCGATGACGGTTCCCAATATTCGTGCGCGGGAATGTCAAGGCCAATTCGAGAGGCGCGCTCACGCATCCGCGCATCGAGCGCCTCGATCCGTGGCAGGGGTTGCTCCAGCGCGTGAAGGCGTGAGTATTCGGGGTGCGCGGGCGCACAGTGATAGCACTCGAGATAATTCTCTACCGCGAGCTTCCAATTGGCGTCGATGGCATAAGCCTTGCGATGTGCGACGCGCGCCTCCGACCAACCATATGGCTCGAAGCTGGAGGCGATCGTCTTCTCCCCATGCCCGAGGCCCAGCGGACGCTCCGCAAAGGAGATCAAAATCAATCCCGCGACGACCCGAAGCCCAATCTGTCGCAGGCCATGTCCCCCGAGATCGAAATCCGCCGGCATATGGCGCGCGGAAAGGAGCTTGCCGTCGAGCCCGTAAGTCCAGCCGTGATAAGGGCAAGAGAACGAGCCGGCATTGCCGGGCGCCGAGCACACACGTGAGCCGCGGTGACGGCAGACGTTGATTAGCGCTCGCAACGCGCCGTCGTCACCGCGCACGATAATCACGGACTCCGCGCCGTATTCCACCAGGAGATAATCGCCGCGGCGCGGCAGCGCGCTTACGTGACCCGCGCAGAGCCAATGCCGCATGAAGATGCGCTCGATGTCGCGCTCGAAGACGCGGGGATCGCTATAGAAGGGCTGCGCAAGGGAGCAGCCCGCGGGCTGGGCCGCGATCAGCGCGGCGATGTCCGCGCTCGCCATGTCAGGAGAGGATCTGGTAATGCGCGTCTCTGATCACGCCTTGTTTCCCGTTGATCGGCAGGATGTCCTGCGGGCAGGCGGACATCGCGACGATGCAGTCCATGACCGCCCGGAGGATGACATAGTCGCCGGGCTTCGACACCGGCTCGCCCCAGCTCGTATTCCCCTTGGCGTCGACGGGGATGTTCATCCAGAGATTGAGCGGCGCCGGTACTTCCGGCGGCATGAGTCCGATCTGACGCATGCCCGCGAGCAGATTGTCGGTGCAGTTGTCGTGGTACTCCTTGCAGCCGAGGAGCCCGTAGCGGTAGTCGTCGCAGGCCGCCATCAGCGTATCGTGGATCCCCGGCGAGGTGTCCTCCTCGAAGAAGAGGATCGGGCGGCGGCGGTTCGTAAAGAGGTTGTGCCCCTTGCGCGGGAAAATCGTGCCGATGGTGGGCCGCATGTGCTCCATAGACATGAATTCGTGGAGGTCCTCGGCGCTGAAGGCCCAGGTGTCCACGACCTGCGTGCCGTGGGTGTTGATGATCTTGATCGCCTGACCCTTGTTGACGCGGGCCGCGCGGCCCTTGCGCGCGGGAACGGTAATGATATCGCTGGCGCTCATCGCTCGATCCTCGCTCGACCTCTTGCCGTTCAGCTATCTTAGGCACTCGCCTCGGCGATTGCCAATCCGCTGGCGCCTTCCTATCGTCGGCGCATGGCGGGCCTTCCGAGCCATGCGCGGGTCGTGATCGTCGGCGGCGGCGCCGTCGGCTGCAGCGCGCTCTATCACCTCGCGAGGCTCGGCTGGACCGACACGGTGCTCCTGGAGAAGAACGAGCTCACCTCCGGCTCGACCTGGCACGCCGCGGGAAATTGCCCGAATTTCTCGGGTAGCTGGGGCATCATGAAGCTGCAGCGCTACTCGACCCGGCTTTATGCGGAGCTGGCGGCGCGCGAGGAGAGCCCGATCGGCTATCGCGTCACCGGTGCGATCCGGCTCGCGCATGGGCGCGAGCGGCTCGACGAGTTCCGCCACGTTACGGCGATGGCGCGGCACCAGGGCATCGAGTTCGAGATGCTCGGCCCCAACGAGATCAGGGACCGCTATCCCTTCGTGGAGCTGCACGACCTCAGCGGCGCGCAATGGGACCCCTATGACGGCGACATCGATCCCGCGCAGCTGACCCAGGCGCTCGCGAGCGCCGCCCGTGCGCTCGGCGCGACCATCTTCCGCTTCTGCCCGGTGACAGCGATCGCGCGCTCGAGGAGCGGCGAGTGGCGGGTCGAGACGCCGCAGGGGGCGATCGCCGCGGAGATTGTGGTCAATGCCGCGGGCTATCGCGCGGACGAGATCGGCGCGATGGTCGGCCGCGACGTTCCCAACGTCGCGATGAGCCACCAGTATCTCGTCACGGAAAGCATCCCGGAGCTCGCGCCGCGCGCGGGGAAGCTGCCGCTGCTGCGCGATCCCGACGACAGCTATTACCTGCGGCAGGAGGGCCAAGGGCTCCTGCTCGGTCCCTACGAGTGGAGGGCGACGCCGCATTGGCTCGACGGCAGGCCCGCGGATTTCTCGTTCCAGCTTTTTCCCGACGATCTCGACCGGCTGCAGCCGCAGATCGACTCCGCGTGCCGTCGCGTGCCGATCCTCGGCTCCGTCGGGATCAAGAAGACGATCAACGGCCCGATCCCCTACACGCCCGACGGCAATCCCCTGATCGGTCCGGCGCCGGGACTGCGGAATTTCTACGAGTGCTGCGTCTTCTCCTTCGGGATCGTGCAGGCCGGCGGCGCCGGCAAGACGCTCGCGGAATGGGTCGTCGAGGGCGAGCCCGAATGGGACCTCTGGTCCTGCGATCCCCGTCGGTACACCGGCTTCGTCACCAAGCCCTATGTCGCGGCGAAGGCGGTCGAGCTCTATCAGAACGAATACGCGATCGGCTTCCCCTTCGAGGAGCGCCCCGCCGGCCGCCCGGCCAAGACATCGCCGCTCTATCCGCTGCTGCGAAGCAAGGGCGCGCTCTTCGGCGCGCGGAACGGCTGGGAGCGGCCGGTCTGGTTCCCGCGCCATGCCGAGGAGGCGCGCATGGCGCCGACCTTTCAGCGCCCGCATTGGTTCGAGGCCGTGGGCGAGGAATGCAGGGCGGTCGCGGAGCGCGTGGGAATCGGGGAGCTTCCGGGCTTCTCGCGGTTCGAGCTCGGCGGACCCGGGGCCGCGCTCTGGCTCGACGGCATCGTCGCGGGATCGCTTCCGAAGCCCGGCCGCATCGCGCTCGCCTATATCCTCACGGAGAAAGGCGGCGTGCTCTCGGAGCTGACTGTGACGCGCCTCGCGCCGGACCGCTTCCTGCTGCTGACCGCGAGCAGCGCCGAATGGCACGACGAGGATTACCTCCGCGCCCGTCTTCCCGAGGAGGGAGTGACGCTCGAGAACGTCACCGCGGGCTGCAGCACCCTCGTGGTCGCGGGTCCGCGCTCGCGCGAGCTCCTACGCAAGATCGCCGCAGCGAGGCTCGATAACACCGCGCTTCCGTGGCTCTCCTG
>Ga0335085_10001690_pt1 | contig 44916 bp, 41 predicted proteins | sample Lox_Sample_45_FD_206712 | JGI IMG/M metagenome (GOLD analysis project Ga0335085, IMG submission 206712) | Soil microbial communities from Loxahatchee National Wildlife Refuge, Florida, United States - Lox_Sample_4.5 | ecosystem: Environmental > Terrestrial > Soil > Wetlands | place: USA...
TAGAGCAGCATCACCGCGGCGATGCCCGACACCATGGCGGAAAAGATGAACACCACCGGCATCAGCGGCGACGACCACCAGGGATTGGCCTTGATGGAGCCGAAGATGAACCCCACGTACCCGTGCAGCAGGAACGCCGACGGAATGCCAACCAGTGTGACGATCCAGCCGACTTTATCGTCGATGTGGAGCGAGCGCTCGCTGATGTTGCTTGAGCCCAGCGTCATGATCTTGTAGATCAAGCGCAGCAGGCCCTTCGACCGCTGCGACATGAGCACGATGTCGCGCCGGTAGTCGAGCCAGATTTCGAATACCAACACCGCCATGAGATACCAGAGATACACGTATCCGAACATGGCCATGGCCGAGGTGCTGTGCGGAGTAAAGTACATCTCCGGCGAGCGCTCCGGGTGGCCGAGATGGAGTTGAAGCGGCAGCGGCGCATCCAGCAGAAATGCCAGGGCTGTGAGCAGCGCCAGCCTGTATGTCGGCTTCACAGCCTCCACGCGAAACACGCGCTCCAATGACGCCAAAATGAACGCGCCCGCCACAAGCCCCGTGATGTAGGGGTAGAGAACGATCAGGACGCTCCAATAGAGCGTTACCTCGTTCGGATACATATAGCCTTCAACGCCGCTCATAGAAACAGCTCCTAGCTGTTAGCTCCTAGCTTCTAGCTTGTCGTACCGGCTCCAGCCGTTTCGCTTCTCGCGGAAACCTGCGGCTGGAGGCTAGAAGCTGTATTTCACCGCACCGATCCATCGAGGCCGTTGTAAAAGGCCTTCGCTCCGGTGGCCATCTGCGGCTTCAACACTTGCACGTCGTGCGTCTTCAGAAACTCGTGAATCGGGTCATTGGGATTCTTCAAGTCGGCCAGCTGACGTGCTCCCGTGGGGCACGCCTCGCAGCACGCCGTCGTCAGTCCCTTGGTGATCCGGTGATAACAAAGCGTGCACTTATCCGCGACCTTCTTGGTGGGATGAATGTAGCGGCATCCGTAAGGGCAAGCCTGCACGCAGTAGGCGCAACCGAGGCAATACTTCTGGTCGATCAGGACCACTCCGTCGGGGGTGACAAACGTCGCGCCCACGGGGCAGACCTGTGTGCAGGGCGAATCCGCACAGTGGTTGCACATTTTTGGAACGAAGAAATATTTTCCCTCCTCGCCCGCGGCCACAGCCGGAAAGCCCTCTTTGCCGCCGTCGGGCGAGATCACCTCGGGGCTCTCCAGGTGAATGTCTGAGCGGTGGTAGCGCTCAACCCAGGTGCGGAAGAATCCATCGGGAACGTCGTTTTCTGTCTGGCATGCACGGACGCAGTTGCCGCAGCCAATGCACTTGGGAATATCGATCAGCATGCCCCACCAGTGCTCGCTCATCTGGTAGTTCGGGGAGTCCTGAGGAGAGCCGGCCAGCACGTGCTTCCACGCCACGGCTGCTGCCGGCAAAAGAACGAGCAGATGACGCCTGCTGATGTTCATTTCGAGCCTCCCTTCGCAGCGCTCGGAGCGGAATCGGAACCGATGACCGGGCTGTGCGGGTTGTGGCAGGTCTGGCAGGGAACGCCGCCGGAGTGATCCGCCGGGTCCACTTGAGGAAAGCTTGCCGGCTTGGCCGCGCTCGCGGTATGACATCGCGCGCAGAGGATCGCCGTGTCGGGCTTGACCGGCGTTACGGATGCCGGATCGTCGGCATGCGCGGCCAGCGCTCCGTGGCATGCCTCGCAGTTGACGTGCGCGTGCGCGCCTTTTGTCTTGGTGTCGGCGATGTCTGTGTGGCAGGTCTCGCAGGTTTGATGGCCTGCAAACTTCACGGGGTGAGCCGCGATCTCGCCGATCGCCGCTCCGCGGTAGTGTCCATACTCGCCAAAGCTCTTGGGCACCACGTAGGAACGCACCACGAGAAACACCAGGAATAAGAGAACGAAAAGCCCTGCAAACCGGAAAAGATGTCCTGCGTCCTTCAGAGTGCTCATCAGGCGCCTCTTCGTGGGTCAACCGCCGGAAGCAGGATGTGATCCTTCGTGTGATTTAGGACACTTCCGACGCCAACAAAACTAGGCTTCTCAGGGAAGGCTGTATGTGAGCCTGCTCACAAACCCATGTGACGCGATGGGTGCGTTCAGGCCACGACGCCCCAGGCGATACCATGAATTCTGGAGCGAAGAATGCCAAAGGTTCTCGACGGCGCGGCCATTGCCGCTGCCATCAAAACGGAAGTGGCCGAGGAGGTCAGGGCGCTCGCAGCCCGCGGCATCAAGCCGGGACTTGCGGCTGTGCTGGTGGGCCATGTGCCGGCATCGGAGATTTACGTGCGCAGCAAGGTGCAGGCCTGCGCCGATCTTGGCTTGTATAGCGACCTGATTACTCCGCCCGACACCGTCACGACCGAGGAGATGCTCGCGCTTGTCGCCGAGCTCAACGCGCGCGACGACGTGGACGGAATTCTGATTCAGTTGCCGCTGCCGAAACAGGTCGACGCCAAGGCTCTTCTCGATGCGGTCGACCCGGCGAAGGACGTGGACGGATTTCATCCCGTGAACGCAGGGCGGCTGCTCGCGGGCCGCCCGGCACTCGCGCCGTGCACTCCGGCTGGCGTGATTGAGATTTTGAAACGCAGCGGCATTCCCATTGCGGGGCAGCACGCCGTTGTCGTTGGACGCAGCGACATTGTGGGCAAGCCCGTCGCCATGCTGCTGCTCCATCAGAACGCAACTGTAACGATTTGCCACTCGAAGACGCGGGACTTGCCAACAATTACGAAGCAGGCCGACATCCTCGTTGCCGCCATTGGCCGCCCCGGCTTCATTACAGCCGACATGGTCACTCCCGGCGCAACCCTCATCGACGTCGGCATCAACCGCATCACCACGCGCGAGGAGTTCGATCGCTTCTTCAAAGGCAACGAGAAGCGCGAAGCAGCCTTTGCCAAGCGCGGATCGGTCGTTGTCGGCGACATCGATCCGAAGGCCTTTGAAATCTCCGGCGCCTACACGCCCGTGCCCGGCGGAGTGGGTTTGCTGACGATTGCGATGCTGATGGCGAACACGGTGCGCGCCGCCCGCATGAGACGGGGACTTTAGGCGATGCTCCGCGTCGGTCTCACAGGTGGACTGGGCAGCGGCAAAAGCACTGTCGCCGCGATGCTGCGCGAACTCGGGGCGCAGGTCATCGAGGCCGATGCGCTGGGGCGCGAAATGATGGAGCCGGGGCACGAAGTCTACGCGCAGATCGTCGAGCGCTTCGGCCAAGAGGTTGTGAATCCCGACGGCCATCTGAATCGCGCACGCCTTGCCGATCTTGCTTTCCGTCATGGACGTCTCCAAGAACTGAATGCCATCGTGCATCTGCCGGTGATTGAAGCGCAGCGGCGCTGGATGGACAAGGTCTTTGCCCGCGACGCTTCGGCTGTTGCCGTTCTCGAGTCGGCACTGATCTTCGAAGTTGTTCGCGATGCCCGCGCGCGCGGCGAGAAAGATGGAATTCTCGCCGATTTGCGACGCCGCATCGATCGCATCATCGTGGTGACGGCACCTGACGATCTCAAAATTGCGCGCTACGCCGCGAGGGTCGCACCCAATGCCGCGGATCGGAGTTCGATTGAGGCCGACGCTCGCAATCGGCTGTCGCACCAGGTTCCCGATGGCGAAAAGGCCGCGCAGGCCGATTATGTTCTTGATAATTCGGGCGATATCGAAGCGCTTCGCGCGCAGGTTGAGGCTCTTTGGCCGCGGCTCGAAGCGGAGAGCAACGAGAGGATGCAGAGCTTGCCCATACAATAAATGAGGACTGGAAGCGAGGCGATTTCGCCTTGCGGCAGGAACTCTACGGCGCTCGATCCGTATCGACATAGGAGGGTCATTCAGGTCGACTCTATGAAACTGACCCGGATTCTGATCATCGTTTTGATTTTTTTGTGCGGGTTCTGGCTCATCACCACCCGCGTTGAGCATGGGTTTTTCGGAACCCGCTCCGGGCTGAACGGGCCCGACGGGTCCGATTCGCCGCTCGAACTGACGGAGGCTCACGCCGCGCCGGCCTACGACGCGGAAGAGCAGAACAACATCGCTGTCTACAAAAGGGTGTTGCCGTCGGTGGTCAACATTACTTCGACCACATTGGTGTTCGACTTTTTTTATGGAACCGTGCCGCAGCAGGGGCAGGGCTCGGGATTCATTCTCGACAAGGCCGGCCATATTCTCACCAACTTTCATGTGGTCGATGGCGCGAATCGCGGCATCGAGGTGATGCTCTACAACAAGCGCCGCTACCCGGCGCGGGTTGTCGGCGTGGACAAGGTGCACGACCTGGCGCTGCTGCAGATTGACGCGCCCGATTTGCAGCCGGTGACGCTGGCTGACTCCTCGCAGCTCAACGTGGGCCAGAAGGTCTACGCGATCGGTAATCCGTTCGGGCTGAGCGGAACGATGACGCGGGGCATCATCAGCTCCATCCGGTCGATCCGCAATGCAGACGGCGCGCCGATTGAAGACGCGATCCAGACCGATGCGGCGATCAATCCAGGCAACTCCGGCGGGCCGCTGCTCAACTCTTCGGGCGAAGTGATAGGGATTAACACGATGATCGCGTCCAATGGCGCCGATCAAAGCTCTGGGATCGGCTTCGCGATTCCGATCAATACGGCGAAGGCGGTGCTGGCCGATCTCATTCGCTATGGAAGGGTCAAGCGTCCCTCGCTGGGCATTGTGTCGTACCCGATCGGTCCCGATCTTGCCTCGCAGATGGGCCTCGCAGCCGAATCCGGCGTTCTGATTCAGCGCGTGCTTCCCGGCGGAGCGGCCGAGCGAGCCGGGTTACGCGGCGGCAATGAGCAGGCGTACGTGGGCAACCAGCCCATCATGATCGGCGGCGATCTGATCATTGCGATCGACGGCCAGCAGGTGACAGACCCTGAGGACATCAGCGCGCTGATGGACAAGCACCAGGCGGGCGATACGATCAGCGTGAAGATTGTGCGCGGCAAAAAGCAGATGACGCTCAAGCTGATGCTCGGAGAGGCAAGGGACACGAATATCTAGGAGGGGAGAGCGAATTCAAACCCTGGACTGACGACGAGCATCTTGCCATTCAAGTTTCGCGATAGACTTGGCCTCGTGAGGCAATTTCGGCTACGATCAGGGCATTCTTCTCTTTGACTGCAAGAAGCAGAATTCTATATTTCCCGACTCGAGCCGATCTTTTCTCACTACCCTCAAGAGGCTTAGAATTTCGGGGATCCATATAATCAGCCGAGACCTCGGCGACCTTTTCAAGGACCCGTCTCTTCGTGGGGGCGTCAAGATTCTTCAGATAGTTCGCGGCTTGTTTGGAGTAACTGACCTCTAGCGGCATACCTCACTTGCTGGTACTGTTTCTCCGTTCTCGAACTCCGCTCCGGCGGATGCAAAGGCATCCTTGAAATCGGGATTCAACACGTCATGCAACCACATGGCCAGCTCATTCACCCTATCAGCATTCCGACGTAAGCGACTAAGACCACCCGCTAACCGCGAGAAGTTGTTCAACCGGTAACGCACGCAGTGCTGATAGACGTTGTCCAAGATTAGATAGAGATCCAACAGTTGATTGACCGCCTTTTCGACCCTAACGCGGTCCAGCGGTTCGTTCTTGGATTTACCCTTTGCAGCCGCGCTCTCAGCGTCTCGCACAGCGCTGTCGATACGATCAAGAAAAGACTCGATCTTCTGATTGGTCTTCCAGAAAAAACCGGCAATCTTAAGCTGGGCAGCACTACTCTTTATCGCAGCCGATAGGCGCGAGGAAATCGACAGAGACCCGTACAGATCCGCATTCCAAGCATCCGTTCCAATAAACGTCGCGGCGGCAAGAGCCATCTCCATCGCTTTCCTCTCCGAGCTAGCAATCTCAAACCCTGACAGTTTAGATTCTGCGGCCGCTGTTATGTTGCATCGGGCAGTGCCCGCGTCTCCAGCAAAATCCGCACGTCTTGATCATCAATAGTTTGGATTGCGAAGTGGTTCCCATCAAGCTGCTTCGGTGCCATGTGATTCTACCGGCTCTGGCAGGCCGTCACTACTTCCAGTACGGTATGGGACGTCCGCAAGTTCAAGTCCATGAGAACCTCATGGTCCGTTGGACGATTCTCACAAGGGATTCTAGCCGGAATTCTCCCAGGGATGAATACCTGAACCGGGAGGGCTTCCAACTTTCACCGTATACTTCGGTCTGCCGCAGTCGGAATCCCACAAAAGTGCGCCCGAAAGTAACATCCCATGAATCGAAGTTTATCATTTTCGGTTCGATGACAGAAATCGAACCTCAAGGGCATCCAGGTTCCAATTCCGGAACCTGGGCTTGCCGAACAGTGGTTCGTTCTCCGCACTTTCCTAGAACCCCGCATTCATCTCTTCTTGCATCGTCTTCGCCACCTCCGCGCGTGCCAGTTGGATCGGCTCGCCGTAGTGAGAGGCTACGATCTCGGCTGAGCGCGACGGATTCAAGTACGGCTCGACGGCCGCGAGTTTGACGCCGGATGCGGCGGCCATCTGCGCCACCTGCGCTTTGGTGGAGATGGATTGAACCAGTGACAGGATAGCAACGACGATTGTGCCGACTCCCTGAATGGCGGCGAGCGCATGCTGCTGGCTTTTTTGATCGACGATTTTTGCAGCATGAAGCAGTGCTGTATCGACCTGCTGCTGGAAGGTCACGATCTGGTTTTGCAGTTGCGCCAGAACGCTTGCCGAGGGATTGGCCAGATATGCCTTGGCCTGGGCGACGAGCAGGTTGCTGGCCGCGTCGAAGCCGATGGTTGCCGCAGCGAAGATGGGCGCGTCGGCCGGGGCCAGAAGCGCAGCGGTCGAATCGACCGTGGCCACAGCACTTTGCAAAGCCGGGGTCCAGTTGACAATGTTCTGGGCCACGCCCGCGGCGGTGCAACCCTGGATCCACGGCAGCGGAATGAGGAGCGCAATGAACATCCATGCGCCCAGCCTGGCCTGTTTACTTGCTGACGCGTTGGTCGCGGTGGATGGAGCGGTTGGTGTTCCCGGATCCTTTGCCAGGAGGCCGAGCAGCGCCGTGGCCAATGCACCTGCCAGCGACACTACTGTGCCGGTTCCCACTTTGCCCAGCGAAACGCCCTGCTGCGACAACACACCGGCAACACTCGCGACCGCAATAAGCAGCCCCGCCGCCGACGTCTTCGGATGATTCCAGATATTTTTGATGAAGTTCATGGCTCACACTCCTCCGTGCCGCTCGAAGGCGGCGTGCGGGATCGATTGAATTCGGTGATCGTGCGTCTCTGTTTCCGCTGCGCAGGGCCGGCGTGACCCAGAATTTGCGGTCCCCCACCGGACCTGCGCGTCCCCTCAAAGCGCTCTCGAAGTCCCGCTGCCGCATCGGTTCCAGTTCGGCATCGAGCGGAGAGCTGCTCCCCCGCAGACGAATACGGTCCCTAAGCCCCGGCGCCCATCCGCAGGCGCGGTTCCCCGGCAGCGCCCCGATCAAATTCAGGGGCACGATGGCTCAAAAGAACCGCGCCGGGAAGGGCGAACACCTTCGCCCGGCTCGGTATGTCCGTACTTTGTCTGGTTATTTTTAAGGTTAGGCTTCTTAGGGTTAATTACCGGCAAACTTGGCGAAAATGTAAATCGATGAAAAACAAGTTCATTACAACAAATCTTCGGAGTTGCTCTCTTGACAAGTTTTCGGGGAGGGGCTGAATCGGGACGATTGCGGTTGGTGGCGGAGGGTTTCTCGACGGGGACGATCTACAAAGTGCTGCGGCGGCGGGATGTGCCGGAGGAAGAGCTGGCGGCACTCGAGAGTCTTGAGGACGAATCGAATGCCGGGCACGGCGAAGAGTGATCGCGGCGGGCGGGCGGTGCATTCAGTAGAGAACGGACTGCAAGTTTTGTGGAAGAACCGAGCGTGGCGGGAAGAACCGAGCGCGGCGGGAAGAACCGAGCGCGGCGGAGTGTTTACTGATAAGTCATCAAGTGTTTACTGAATGGTAAAAAAGTTTACCGATCAGTAAACAGATAAATGATTGATTCTATTCGATGATGCCTGAAAATGACCCCAAATTGCACATAGAATAGGGCAGTTTTCAGAAAAAAACACTGCAAGTGCGCCTGATGGGGAGAACGGACCCTTTGCGCGAGTGAAATTGGGAGACGGTGCGCTTTGGCTTGTGGAGCGTTCATAGATTGAGTATGCGCCGGAAGGGGTCAATGATCGGCAAACTTGGGGAAGAAGAGACAAGAGAACAGAGAGCAGAGAATGAAGAAGTTACGCTAGGCGGACGGAATTATTTTGGGCGGAGGGGCTTGACAAGAAATTGGGGTGAGGCGCTGTGACTTATTCCGGCGCTTGCTTCTTCACGTACTTGCGGCCGCGGAGTTCGTAGTCGCCGCTGACGACGCGGGCGATGGCTTCGGTGTAGGTCAGGTGTTCTTCTTTCAGAATGCGTTCGGCGAGCGAATGTTCATCGTCGGTATCGAGCACCGGAATCGCGCGCTGGAGGACGATGGCGCCGTGATCGAGTTCCTCGTCGACGAAGTGCACGGTGCAGCCAGCGACCTTGACGCCGTAATTGAAGGCCTGCTGCTGCGCGTCGAGGCCGGGAAAGGCGGGCAGCAGCGAGGGATGAATATTGAGAATGCGATGGGGAAACGCAGCGATGAACTGCGGCGAGAGGAGGCGCATGTAGCCGGCGAGGCAAACGAGATCGACGCCGTGCTCGCGCAGGCAGGCGATCACATCGGCGTCATGCTCTTCGCGCTTGCGGCCGCGGGAGACGAGAACTTTTGTGTGGAGGCCCATCTCGCGCGCACGAGCTAATCCTGCGGCGTCGGCGACATTCGAGATGACAACGGCGATTTCGGCGCCCTTCAGCCAGCCGGCGCGAATGGATTCGGCGATGGCGAGAAAGTTGGAGCCGCGGCCGGAGAGGAGGATGCCGAGACGCATTGGAGATATAGAAGGTCGAGAGATTTGCGAGTCAGTCAACGACATTCCTTGATGGTTGCGATTGAGGGTGCGCGCCCGGTTGAAAACTGCCGGTCCGGAGGCCGGCAGTACAGCCGGACTGGAGTCCGGCGCTACTTGGCGTTTACGTGTACTGTACGCGGCGCTCGCCCTTGACGACGCGGCCGATGACGTAGAACTTTTCTTCGGAGCGGTCGAGGAGGTTTTTGGCGCGCGTAAACTTCGACGCAGGGATGGCGGCGATGAGGCCGATGCCCATGTTGAATGTGCGCATCATCTCTTCCTGCGGAATGTTGCCGAGCTCGCGCAGGTGCTCGAAGATGGGCAGCACCGGCCACGAACCGATTTCGACCTGCGCCGTGACGCCCTTGGGCAGGATGCGGGGAAGATTTTCCGTGATGCCGCCGCCGGTGATGTGCGCCATGCCGGTGGTGAGGCCGCCGGTGACCAGCTTCTGGATGACATGCAGATAGCTGCGGTGCGTGCGGAGGAGCGACGCGCCGGCTTTTTCTTTGATGGCAGTGACGTATTGCGTAGCCTTGTAGCCGGCCACTTCAAACAGGAGCTTGCGCGCGAGGGAGTAGCCGTTGGTGTGCAGGCCGGTGGATGGCAGGCCGATGAGCACGTCGCCGGCCTTGATGCCTGCGCCGGTCAGCATCTTGTCGCGATCGACCGCGCCAACGATGAAGCCTGCGAGGTCGTACTCGCCATCGGAGTAAAAGCCGGGCATTTGCGCGGTTTCGCCGCCGATGAGCACGCAGCCGTTCGCCTTGCATGCGTCGGCGAGGCCGCTGACGACGCTCTCGACGACATCTTCGTCGAGCTTGCCGGTGGCCAGGTAGTCGAGAAAGAAGAGCGGTGTGGCGCCCTGGACCGCAATGTCGTTGACGCAGTGGTTTACCAGGTCAACGCCGACGGTCTGGTGGAGGCCGAGCTGGAAGGCCACCTTGAGCTTGGTTCCGACGCCGTCTGCTGAGCTGACCAGGATGGGATTCTTCCAGCGCTGCATGTCGAGCCGGTAGAGAGCGCCGAAGCTGCCGATGCCGCCTAACACGTTGCGATTAAAGGTCTTCTGCGCCAGGTACTTGATGCGCTCCTTGGCGTGGTCGCCGCTGCGCAGGTCGACCCCGGCGTCGGCGTAGGTCACGGTTTTGGGTGCGGTCTCTTGTGCCACGGTCCTGGCTTTCCTATCAGTTGATTGGTTCGGCGCGGTTGAGCCGGAAAGCAGAATTCTAGCAGCAATCAAGGAGGCCATTTCCCACAAATTGTCTGGGGGGCTACCACTTCAGTCTGACCGCCCCAGCCGGCCGCAGAGGCGTGGGCGGGAATGGGCTGGAACGGCTCTTTCCGGAGGGCGGTTTTCGGGATCTTGCGGGGGCGGAGCGAAGCGAACTTTTTGTGGCGACTTGGTTTGGGCTTGGGGGCCTCTATACTGAAGCAACCATGAGCCCCGATAGCCGAAGCGCGGAAGTTCGCGCCGCCCAACACGCCCGTTCGAAGGCGCTCGAAGAACGCGCCGAGAAGTTCTTTCCCGGAGGCGTGAACTCGCCGGTGCGGGCATTTCGCGCGGTGGGCGGGTCGCCGCCGTTCCTGTCGCGCGCCGAGGGCGCGACTCTCTACGACGCCGACGGCAATCGGTACATCGACTACTTCGGGTCGTGGGGACCGATGATCCTGGGGCATGCGTTTCCGCCGGTGGTGGAGGCCATTGAGCGGGCGGCGCGGAACTCGGCCAGCTTCGGCGCATCGACTGCCGCGGAGGGCGACTTGGCGGAGCGCGTTGCGGCCTGCTATCCAGCGATTGAAAAGATGCGCTTCGTCAGCTCGGGGACTGAGGCGACGATGTCGGCGATCCGCCTGGCGCGCGCCGCTACGAGCCGCGACATCATCATCAAATTCGAAGGCTGCTATCACGGCCACGCCGACGGCCTTCTGGTGAAAGCCGGCTCGGGCGTTGCGACGTTTGGCATTCCGGGGTCGGCTGGTGTTCCGGAGGAAGTGGCTCGCCTGACCGTGGCGCTGCCGTATAACAATCTGGGCGCGGTTGAGGCGGCGTTTGCGGCGCACCCGAATTCAATTGCAGCGGTGATCGTGGAGCCCATCGTGGGCAACGCCGGCTGCATCATACCGGCGCACGGCTACCTGGCTGGACTGCGCGCGCTGACTGCACGGCACCACGCTTTGCTGATTGTGGACGAGGTCATGACGGGCTTTCGCGTGGCGCTCGGCGGCGCCTGCCAGCTTTACTCGCTTGACCCGGACCTGGTGACACTGGGAAAGATCGTCGGTGGCGGACTTCCTGTCGGCGTCTTCGGCGGGAAACGGCGGTTTATGGATTTGCTGGCGCCGCTGGGGCCGGTTTATCAGGCTGGAACTCTGAGCGGAAACCCGCTGGCGATGGCTGCCGGCATTGCCACGGTCGGTTATTTGCAGGAACACGCAGCAGAGGTCTACGCGCGTCTGGAATCGACGACGAAGGCCGTCGCGGACGGAGTGGCGCGAGAGGCCGCCAGCGCGAGGATTCCACTCACAACGAATCGGGTGGGGTCGATGTGGACCTGGTTCTTCAATTCCGGACCAGTGGCGAACTACGATCAGGCCGCAAAGTCGGACACGGCGACGTTCGGGCGTTTCCATCGGGCGATGCTCGACGGCGGAGTCTGGCTGCCGCCATCGCAGTTTGAAGCGGCGTTCGTTTCAACTGCGCACGGCGAAAGCGAAGTGGAGGCTACGATCGCCGCTGCTCGTGAGGCCTTTGCGATGCTCGGCGCGAGCTGACGGGCTCGCTCAGGTCCAGGCGTCCAGGGTCACAAACTGAACTTTACCTTTGTACAGTTCAATCATCTTCTGTGCCGCGGTGATGGTTGCAACGCGATTCGCCGCAGGATCGTCGTGACCCCCATCGTGCATCACAATGTTTGCCGCGCGGCCGCTCTGCCGAACCCGCTCGATCTTATCTGTTAACCGCAATGCGATGCGCTGCGGCGAAGGATCGCTCCAGTCGGAGGTCATGGCGTTCCACGTGACCACGTTCAGACCGATCTCGCGCGCAATTTTGAAGACGGCCGGCTTTCGCGCGCCATAGGGCGGGCGGAAGAATTTGACCGGCGTGCCGGTGATCTGCTGGAGCATGTCTTGCGTGCGCGTCAATTGTTCTCGAATGACTTCAGGAGAACTGCGCGCCATGTTGGGATGATCCCAGGAATGATTTCCAATGAGGTGACCGGCCTTAGCTGTCCGCTGCACCAGTTCGGGCTGCGCTTTGGCGCGCCCGCCGAGAACGAAGAACGTAGCGCGGACGTTGTGGCTGGCGAGAATGTCGAGCAGCTTCGGTGTCCAGGTCGCATTGGGCCCGTCGTCGAAGGTGAATGCCATTTCGCCGGGCCGCGCAGGCGCGGTGAGCGGTGTACCGAAAAGCCGCGAATCCGGCCACCTGGAAGCATAGGCATACACGCCTGCCGCAACGCCGGCGCACGCGGCCAAGCCGAGTCCTGTATAAAGACCAGTCGCAATAGGGGTGATCATTATGCCTGCCAGTATGGGGGCGCGAGGCCAAAACAGGCAACACCCGAAGGTAAACAGGCAACCGCCCGAAGGTAACCGGCGAGCCCTGGCAGATCAGAGCGTCCGGGCGGGAATTCCCTTGTTTTCCCGCTTTCCGTTCTGCGCCGCGCCGGCTTCGATCCGCTGGCGGGCGCGCTTCTCGCTCGAGCGCCGCTGCTGCCGCCACGTGGTCATCGAGGTTACGCCGTAGTTCCAAACCGCGGTAAAGAGCAAGCCTGTCACCGCTGCCAGCACCCAAGGAACTCCGCGGCGGAACGCCTCGTTGGCAATGGCTACGTTGGCCGCGACGCCGAGTCCGCAGGCAAAGCAGAAAGTGAGCAGGCCGCTCCAGAATCTCCATCCCTTGAGCCGCCGGTCGCGGTAGGTCACGGAGTTATTCAAGACGAAGTTCAGAATCATCACGGTGAACGTGGTTACGGCCTGGCCGGTGGCGAAGCTCATCCCGGCGAGTTTGAGCAGAGCGTTCAGGATCAGCAGATGGACTCCCACGCCCAGCGCGCCGACCATGCCGAAGAGGACAAAGCGCACATTGACGACGCCGCCGAGGTGCTTATCGACGAGCAGCTCAAAATACTCGAGACCGACGAGAAGGTCGAGCTTGCTTTCGCCATGCTCGCGCAGCCTGAAGCGGTAAGGCACCTCGCCGATGCGCAGGCCGGGTCCGGCGGAGAGCACGATATCGAGCAGGATCTTGAAGCCGATGCCCGAAAGCCGATGCGCGTATTGTTCGAAGCTTGCCACGCGCACCATGAAGAAGCCGCTCATGGGGTCACTCAGCTCATGCTCAGCGCCCATCATGCTCAGCCGCCTGCCGAGTTGGCTGAGCTTGACGCGAGTCTTGGTGAAGTCGCCCATGCTGCCGCCGGCGATGTTGCGCGAGCCGACGACGAGGTCGAGATTTTCTTCACGGATGCGGCGGAGCATTTCGGGCAGAATGGTTTCGTCGTGCTGCATGTCCGCGTCCATCACGGCGACTATGGGCGCCGCGGCACCGAGAATCCCCTCGATGCAGGCGGACGCCAGCCCGCGCCGGCCAATCCGCTGCAGGACGCGGAGATTGTCTTGCTGCCCGGCCAGCCGGCGCACGACGTCTGCAGTGCCGTCCGGCGAGTCATCGTCCACAAAGATCACTTCGTAATGGATGCCCGGGAGCGCCTTTGCAAGACGATCGACAATCGGGCCCACGTTCTTGCTCTCATTGAACGTGGGGAGCACGATCGCCAGATCGTAGGCCATGGTTTCCTCCGCGGGGGCGGGTCAATCTCAGAGGGCTCGGCATGATTGTCAAAGCCCGCTTTCATCCTTATACAACCTGGAAGAAGCGGCTCGATAGGGGTGTTTCGGTTGGGGAATCTGCGGCGTATACTGGAGTTGTTCGGGTCGCATCCTGAGTTTTCGGAGCGGCACTGGAGCCAAATATGAGCATCACCCAGCCTTCTGCGGGCACGCCGCCCGGAGTTCCCGTTCCTAAAGTCACTATGCCTGCGCTCACCGAGATGAAGCGCCAGGGCAAGCCCATCTCCGCGCTCACCGCATACGACTACTCCACCGCGCGGTTGGTCGACGAGGCTGGTGTAGATCTCATCCTCGTGGGCGACTCGCTGGCCATGGTCGTGCTGGGCCAGGAGAATACGCTTGCGGTCACCGTCGACGAGATGCTGCACCACACGCGCGCGGTTCGGCGAGGCGTGCGTCGCGCTCTGGTTGTGGCAGACATGCCATTTGGCAGTTATCACGGGGCAACTGCTGACGCTGTCGCCAATGCCGTTCGCTTTGTGAAAGAGGCCGGCGCGGAGGCAGTGAAGATCGAGGGCCCGCGTATTGAGCTGGTCGAGGCGCTCGTGGCGGCGGAGATTCCCGTTGTCGGCCACCTGGGGCTGACGCCGCAGAGCGTCCATCGCATGGGCGGCTACCGCGTGCAGGCGCGAACGGCCGAGGCGGCGCGCGACCTTGAAGCCGACGCTCATGCGCTGGCCAAGGCGGGCGCTGGAGCCATTGTGCTCGAAGGCGTTCCACGCGAAGCTGCCGCGGCGATCACTGCCGCGCTGCCCATCCCGACGATCGGAATTGGCGCGGGCCCCGAGTGCGACGGGCAGATTCTCGTTTTTCACGATCTCGTGAACCTGACCTTCGCGCCTGCCGCCAAATTTGTTCGCCGCTATGCAGATGCTTCCGCGCTCTTCCGTTCCGCAATCGAGCACTACCGCGAAGACGTTGAGCATCGCGCCTTTCCATCGGATGCGGAGAGCTATCATTTGCCGGCGCGGCAAGCGAAGCGCGCGGCCGCTTCGGAGGCTGAGTTCGATTCTGAAGATGCGGTTGTGAATCGCGATGCATTCGAGGATTGGGCGAACTGAGCCGGATGCGGATTCTCCGTACTGTTAACGAGCTTCGGCGCTGGTCTCGCGCTTCACGGTCTGCACCAGGCGGCGTGGTTGGCCTTGTGCCGACGATGGGCGCGCTTCATGCGGGTCATGCGTCGCTGATCTATGAGGCGCGCGCGGCGTGCTCTCACGTTGCCGTCAGCCTTTTCGTTAACCCGACGCAGTTTGGCCCGAGCGAGGATTTTGCGCGTTACCCGCGGTCTTTCGAGGCAGATTGCGCACTGGCCGAGCGGGAAGGCGCCGATGTGGTGTTTGCGCCTTCTGTTGGGGAGCTTTATCCGAACGGCCCAGCGTCTACATTTGTTGAGGTGCCGGATCTCGGAGATCGTCTCGATGGCGCATCGCGGCCGGGGCATTTTCGGGGAGTCGCAACTGTTGTTGCCAAGTTGTTGATTGCTGCCGAACCCGATCGCGCATTCTTTGGCCAGAAGGATGCGGCACAGGTTGCCGTGTTGCGACGGATGGTTGCCGATCTGGGCTTCGCGACAGAGATTGTCGTCTGCCCCATCGTGCGTGATCCTGACGGACTCGCGATCAGCTCGCGGAATGTGTATCTCAGCGCGGCGGAACGGGCGCGGGCACTGACGCTTAGCCGCGCCGTTCACCGGGTGGAGTCGCTGGTAGCGGAAGGCGAGCGGCGGGCAGGCGTTCTGATCGCGGCTGCGCGCGAGATTTTCGCATCCGAGCCTGAGGTCCGCGTTGATTACGTCGAGGTGGTCGATTGGTCCACATTGCTGCCGGTTGAAAATGCGGCGACGGGCACGCTGTTTGCCGTTGCCGCGGTCGTTGGCAAGACGCGGCTGATCGACAACGCGATCCTGCAATAAGCGGTAAAAGAAAATCGTTGCGCTGGCCAACAGATAGGCTGCAACCTGATAGCAATGCCGGAACTGCCCGACATCACCTCATACATTGCCGCGCTGGAGCCGCGCATCGTCGGCAAGACGCTCGAGCACGTGCGATTGCAGAGTGTTTTTGTTCTCCGGACCGTTGATCCGCCGATTGCATCTGTCGAAGGGCGGACAGTGAGAGAAATTCGCCGCATCGGGAAGAGGATCGCCATCGGTGTCGGAGACGAAGGGGGTTCGAAGGAAGAACTCTGGCTCGTGATTCACCTGATGATTGCGGGCCGGTTGCATTGGCGTCCGGCTCGCGCCAAACTTGCCGGCCGCCAGGCGCTGCTGGCGCTCGATTTTTCGGATGGGAGTCTTGTGTTGACGGAGGCGGGCTCGAAGCGCCGCGCGTCACTGCATTTGCTGCGCGGCGAAGAGGCTCTGCGCGACATCGATCCGGGCGGGATCGAGATTTTCAATTCGAACCTGGACGAATTCCGCGCCGCGCTCACGTTCGAGAACCGCACGCTCAAGCGCGCGCTCACCGATCCGCGGCTGATCAGCGGCGTGGGCAATGCCTACTCCGACGAGATCCTGCATGCCGCGCGTCTCTCGCCCATTACGCTTACGCACAAGCTCACATCGGACGAATGGCTGCGGCTGTTCGACGCCACGCGATCGACGATGGAGCTTTGGATTGCACGGCTCTCGGCCGAGGCGAGGAAGAAGTTTCCGGAGGGCGTGACGGCGTTCCGGCCCGAGATGGCTGTGCACGGACGTTTCGGGAAGCCGTGCCCGCGCTGCGGCAGCCCTGTTCAGAGAATCCGGTACGCGGACAACGAAACCAACTACTGCGCCACTTGCCAGACGGGCGGGAAAGTTCTTGCCGACAGAAGCCTTTCGCGCCTGCTCGGCTCCGATTGGCCCCGGACTCTCGACGAGCTTGAAGCGCTGAAAAGACGATAGAGTTTCGCTCAAGCGCCGCAGCGCATTAGTTCCTCAGCGGTGCGCGGGAGCCAGCAGGCAAGCCCCTTTGCCGCTCTCTGTGACTCATTGGTGTTAGTTACCAGTTCTGCGACAGACCCTTGATTTACCTTGACATGGCTTCTGTTAGTGCCGCATCGTGTTTGCGGCGACTCCTGTCAAACGGAACGCGCGGGAACTCTTTTCATGAGGTTCCCCGGGCGTGGGAGCCGGACGTTAATTCCGTTGTGGAGGATTCAAGAATGCACGCTGTCAGCTATTCCGCGATGCTGTCTTCGGTAACTCTTACCACGCACGCCATCATGGTTATTGTGGTTGCGGCCGTGATCGAATGGCTCCTTGGGGCTCTCTGGTACGGGCTGATTTTCCGCAAGTCCTGGATGGCGATGACCGGCTTTTCCGAGACCAACAAACCCAAGAACGGCGCCATGACGATGGTCTGCTCGTTCATCGCCTGCCTGCTGCTCACCTTTGTGATTGCGCACATCGTGGGTTGGGCAGGAGCCATGACATTCACCCAGGGCATCAAGTTTGGCGTGATCTGCTGGGTGGGATTCATCGCGCCGCCGCTCTTTACGCAGCACATTGCCGAAAATCGCCGCGCCAATCTGTTTGCCATCAACGCTGCCTATTGGCTGCTGGTGATGGCCATCGGCGGCGGAATGACGGCAGCCTTCCACGGCTAGCGGCACTTGCGCTACGGCCGAAACAAACCTGCCGAAATCAGGGGGCAATTCCTTCGCGGAATTGCCCTTTTGTATTCGATCGCTCGCGCAGCTTGACGCGACGGCGGGCGAAAAGGCTTTTGACAATTTTCTTCGCTCCATTTCGTTCTCACAGTCATAAAATCGAGCCATGACTCGCTCGAATATCACCACCGACGGCGCGCCTGCCGCGATTGGCCCTTACGCGCAAGGTGTGCGTGCAGGAAACCTGATCTTTACCGCAGGGCAGGGCGGCCTTGATCCAGTGACCGGCCAGATTGTTGCTGGCGGAATCAAGGAACAGACGGCGCGAACGCTCGACAATCTCAAAGCCGTTCTTGAGGCCGGGGGCAGCAGCCTGGGACAGGTGATCAAAGCGACTGTGTTTCTGAAGGACATGAACGATTTCGCGGCGATGAATGCGGTCTACGCGTCGTACTTTGGAGACGACAGCGAGACGCTTCCCGCGCGCACCACGGTTGAGGTGGCTCGATTGCCGCGGAATCTGCTGGTCGAGATCGAAGTCGTCGCCGAAGTGTGACGGTTCCCGGCGCTCATCGCTATCATGAAGCTGTGGCGCGAACATGATCGCGTGCCGAGCGGCTCACGCGCGTTCGGCGCAGGGATCATCGTCCCGCAGGAGGTTAGGTTGAGCGATTCCAGAATCGATCCCGAAGAGAAGGTGGTTCGCAGCGACGCCGAGTGGCGGACCCTGCTGACGCCGCAACAGTATCACGTGCTGCGCGAGAAAGGCACCGAACGCCCCTTCACCGGCCTGCTCACGGAGAACCACGAAACCGGCAACTACCACTGCGCGGCGTGCGGCGCACTGCTTTTTATGAGCGGCGCCAAGTTCGACTCCGGGTGCGGATGGCCCAGTTTCATGATTCCGGCGGGATCGAAAGCGGTGGTCGAGCACGAAGATTTGAGCCACGGAATGCGGCGCGTGGAGGTGACGTGCGCGCGCTGCGGCGGCCATCTGGGCCACGTCTTCCCCGACGGCCCGCGGCCCACAGGCCTGCGCTACTGCATCAATTCCGCTTCGCTCAACTTCACAAAAGAGGGTGAGTAAGCACGCAGGACAGGGCGCTCGCGCCAGCGCTGAGCGCGACTTGCGCGCACAACAAAACCCCGTCCGGATGGGACGGGGTTTTTGAGCTTCAGAAGCGGATTCCCATTTTTGCCCGCGGACGTCAGCGTGCCGGCAGGGGAATTACGCCTTGGCGACTTTTCCGCTCTTGATGCAGCTTGCGCAGACGCGGAGCTTTTTGGGCGCGCCGTTCACCATGGCCTTGACGGCCTGGAGGTTCACGTTCCAGCGCCGACGGGTGATGTTGTGCGCGTGCGAGATGTTATTGCCAAAGCGCGGCCCTTTGCCGCAGATATCGCAAGTTTGTGCCATCGTCCAACTCCAAATCTCTCTAGTGTTTTCGGGCGCCGCGTGAGCAGGTTTTCAGGTGCCGTGTCAGCAGCCAAGGCGCACACAGCGGCCCGCTCCATCGCCCTGCCGAATCTTCAGTATATCAGTGATTGGCGGCCGGCATGGGGCGTCACCCGTTGCGGAGTGGAACGAGCAATCGGGCCTCGTACTGCGCCGGGCCATCGCCCAGATGGCTCTCGTAGAGCACAAACTCGGTTGCCGTGAACGGCGTGAATGCGGGCTGGCTGCGGATTCTGGTTTTGAGGGCGCGCAGATCGGGACCGCGCCCGTGGCTGTCAGGTCCGCGTCCCCTTGCTCGCGCCAGCGAGATGTGCGGATGAAAGGGGCGGGACTCCGGCGAGAAGCCGCAAAGGCTGGTTGCGGCTACGACGGCCCGCTGGAGCGCGGCGAGCTCGGGCGTTACGGTGACATCCGCGAAGAACACTCCGGCGCGATCGAAGCAGCCGAGGCGGCCTAATTTGACGGGAACCGGCGCCGCGCGCACCTGGCTCAACTGCGCCTTCAGGCACGCGAGTTGCTGTTCTGTTGCATTGCCGAGGAACTGCACGGTCATGTGCCAGGACTCCGGCGGGGTCCAGCGCAATGGACTGGTAGCTCCGCGGCTCTCGCCGCTGCGGAGACGCGCTGTCAGGCCGGTGAGTTCGCGCGCCACCGCATCCGCGAGCGGAATTGCCACGAAGAGCCGCATACCGAGCCAGTGTAATTCCGAGTGGCGCGGACAACGGTCCGGGAGTGGGTCAGTTTGCTGGCGGGATGCCGGGGATGAATCCCCGGCATCCCAGCCCGGACCCTTCAGACTCACGGAATACCCAGCGGAGCAGCTTATTTCGAATCCGGCGCCTTGCCGGGCGCCGGCTGATCGTGGCCCGGGGGTGCGTTGCCCGGTGGCGGCTCGCCCGGCCCGTGTGGCTGCGGAGGCACAAACTCCTCGGGCATTTCGTGGCCGCGATGGCACGTGCCGCATGTGACCTTCATGCCCATGGCGTCAGGATCGAGCGCGGACGCCTTGCTGATGTAGTCTCCGTTGATCTGCTGGACCATCTGGATCATGATTCGCGCGATCTTCTTGTCAGGCTTGGAGTCGTCGGCGAAGTTCAGGCGGGGGTGACCGTTGGGCATCAGGTTTTTGGGGTCGGCGGCGTGGCAAAAATCGCAATGCACGCCGAGCGAGCCGGCAAAACCCTCCATGATTTCGTGCACCTGGTCGCCGGTGAGGTTCTTGGGCAGCACCTGGAGGTTGGTGGGCGCCGGCAGGTTGCGCATTGGATGCCCGGCGGGCGGAGCAGGCGGGGTTTGCGCGGCTGGCGCGGCCGCTTGCGGCTGATCTTGCTTCGCTTGCACTCCAGTGGTTGTGGCAAGCACGGCCGCGGCCAACAGCGCTACCGCGGCGGCGGGTGGGAGCAGGGAAGTGAGTTTCACTGGCAGGGTTCCTCTCAGGTCCTGGGGGGTGGACCTCGGGTTGGCTACCGCATTAGTTTACGGACTGAGCCCTCCCTTAGGAAGATCGATTTTCCCTTTATCTTTTTGGGGCCGGAAACACACTTGCTCTCAGGGAGCGAAAAGCGCAAGGGCAGCTCGACTGCGTGCCGGATGCCGATGCGGCGCGTCACCAGAATGCGCGTGACGCGGAATCCGTCGTCCCGCACCTGGAGGGGCGAGCGGGGATCGAGCAGATCGAGGCCATTGTGCGTAGGCCGCGTGAGGCCGAGAGCCTGGCACAAGCGGCCGGGGCCACCGGTGAGGTCGCACGCTTCCGGGTGAGGGCCGAGACTGCGGTTGCGCGCCATCTGCGCCAATCCGGCGACGGGTTCCAGCGCGCGCAGCAGGACGCCGCCGCCGAATCCCGCCTTCTCGCAGGAAAAGTTCATGCAGTAGTAGAGGCCATAGATCGAGTACACATACGCGAAGCCGGCGGGGCCGAAGAGCACCTGGTTGCGGGGCGTGGGGCCGCGATGCGAGTGCGCGGCGGGGTCGGGCGTTTTGTGGTGGGGGCCGAGGTAGGCCTCGACTTCAACGATGCGGCCAGCGAGGATGTCCGCGGCGGTCTTGTGGACGAGAAGCTTGCCGAGCAGGTGCGGGGCAACGTGCTCCGGCGTGTCCTCAAAGAAGGTCCGCGTCAGCAGGCGGCCGGGAAGGCGACTCGGGCCCATATGCGTCTAGATACCCCGATCGATTTGCTTCAGGAGTCTCTGCGCTGCCAGATGATCGTTGTCCCTGTTCGCGCGTTCAAGATGTTTCCGGGCCATTGAAAGAGATTTCTTGACCCCCTTGCCCTCCAGATACGCGATTGCGAGATAGAAGTTCGCGTCGTCGCGTTCAGACTCTGATATGTTTTTTCCCTTGGCTGCTCTCCGGAAGTAACGGACCGCCTCCGCGTGATCCGTCCGGACGCCTTTACCCCAGTAGGAGTGGATACCAAGCTGGATCCGATCGCCATCGTCTCCCGCTCGAACAGCCTTCTTAAACCATCGCACAGCCTCGCGGAAATCTCCGCTCTCGCGGTAGGTGATTGCGATGTTATTAGCGGCAGAGCTGGTGTCCCCGCCTCGGAAAGCTCTCTTGAGCCATAGCAAAGCAGCTCTGGTATTCCTTTTCACGCCATAATTGCCTCCGAGAATGACTCCGAGGGTGTTTTGTGCAGAGACTGAGCCGTGTTCTGCGGCGCGGCGATACCATTCTCGTGCGAGCCGCGCGTTGCAACGAACGAGAATCCTTCCGCGCTTGTCTTTGCACCCGTCGTCGTACATTCCCCCGACCCGCCACTCCGCGTCGGCATCGCCGAGCTTGGCCCTTGCAACCAAATCTTTCCATTCGGTGCCAGACACCTTGTACGAGTACCTCGGGAATCCCCAATCCTGCCTGGGAAGCTTCCACGGATTCCTTGGGTCGATGACCGAGTAAATCCCCCGTGCTGCCTTCCTGGCTTTCATAACCGCCCCTTGCCGTCCCCGCGTCGCCGCTTCACGCCTTTTTGTGCGTCTTGTTCCATTCCTTGATGAGTTCCAGCACTTCTTCGGCGTGGCCTTGAGGCACAACCTTAGGGTAGACGTGCAAGAGCGTTCGATCGGGGCCGATGACGAACGTGGTGCGCTCGATGCCCATCACTTTCTTGCCGTACATGTTCTTTTCCTTGAGCACATCAAACTGTTTGCAGACTTTCTCGTCTACATCACATAGGAGTGAATATGGAAGGTCGAACTTCGCCCGGAACCTGGCCTGTTCGCGGGGCGTGTCGCGGCTGATGCCCAGGACCACGGCGCCCGCCGCCTGGAGCTTTTTAAATGTATCGCGAAAGCCGCAGGCCTCAATGGTGCAGCCGGGGGTATCGGCCTTGGGATAAAAGAAGAGGATCACCGGCTTGCCGGCAAAGTCTGAAAGGCTGACGGTTTTGTCTTTGTCATTTTGCAGGGTAAAGTCGGCAACTTTCTCATGGAGCTTCATGGGGCATATCCTTTCAAAAGATGGATGGGCTCGTAATGCGGCAGATGGATCGGGCCGTCATGCGACCGCCAGATTCGATTATTGTCGAGGGAAGTCGAAGGTGTCATTGCAGCACTCAAGCCGCTTGTGGATAAAGGCAGCCATGCTGGCGGTTCCGGCCGCGCTGGTTTTCCCGCTGGCCGCGACCGCGCAATACCCGGGCCAGGTGGCGAAGCCGGACGTGAACGCGCCGGACCTGCGCGCTGTCGCGGTGTATGAGTGGACGGGCGACGAAGCGCATCCCAAGGCCGCGCGCATGGTTCCGGTGTGCATCTTCGACGGCCAGGAGCTGAACGACGCCGGGGTGTATCTCGCCCAGCCGGAGCCGCTGGCGTTGCAGAGCGACGTGGAGTATCAACTGCAGCGGGATGGCAAGCCGGTGGGGCTGTTCGACATTGACACCTCGGCTCGCGAGCAGGGCGGATGGGTGGGCTATGGCAAGTGGAAGCCGCTGCCGTCGGCCAATCATGCCCCCGTGCAGGTGGCCAAGGTGGACGAGGACGACGATGCGCAGAGCGACGTGCCCATTTTGCATCGCAAGCATCATGCAGACGATTCGAGCGGAGGGTCAGGCTCGGGTTCAGGATCGGGATCGAGTGCGCCGGCTCCCGACCCCGATCGGCCTACGCTGCACAAGGGCGGCGATGCGTCGAGCTCGGGCACGGGTTCCGGTGCGGGGTCCGGCGCGGGTTCGGGCGGCACTTCGAGCGGCGATTCCAGCGCGCCTCCGCCGGACTCCGACCGTCCGGTGCTTCACTCCGGCGGTGACAGCTCATCGTCCGCGTCGGGCGGAAGCGCATCGTCCGACGACTCCAGCCGTCCGAAGCTGAGAAAGAAAAAGAAGGATGACGACGAGGCTTACGTGTCGGACGTTGCCAGCGCAACGGAACCCGATCGTCCGCGCCTGATTCCGGGCAAATTTGCGGGCTATGGCGCGCCGGTTGTTCCCACACTTTTCGGCTTGCCGATCGATATGAACCAGGCCGTCGCTGTCTCTGACGCGGTCGATCGTCCCGAGCACGTGTGGAACTACACATGGGCCAACCCGGATGACGAAGACAAGATGAAGGCTGCGATGGAGACGCTGGCGCGGAGCGCGCTGGGACTCGACGCGGCGCCTGCGACGACGGCAAAGCGCGCAAGCAGGACAGCCGCGGCGCATAAGAGCGCGAAACCCGCTCTGCCGCCCGCGCCGCTGCTGGTGGAACAGTTCCGGGTGTTCCAATTGGCTTACGATGCCGGGGCCACCCTGGTGCTCTCAGCGCATACCAGCGGCTCGGGCGCAAACGAGAAGTTTGTCACCCTGATCGCGCAGCCCGATCTTTACGGGGGCGTTGCGGTGTTGGCCAAGAATGTGACCGACGCCGCGAGCCTGGACCTGACGCCACGCATGCATCTGATCGATGCGGTTGACGCCGAGGCCGACAACCGCGGGGAGCTTCTCTTTGAGCTTCGCGGAGCGACCCAGCGCCAGTTCGCCCTTTATCGCGTGCTGCGCGGCGATGCCTCGCGCATCTTTCTGAGCGCTCCTGAATTCACCAGTGCTCCGAGAGCCAACTGACATGCGCGGCTCCGGCGGCCGCCCGCGCCTTTAGAATCAACCGGCTTGGCGCGCGAATGTTGGCACTTTGTGCACTCCCCCGCAGTACTTTGGCTTGCCCTTTTGAGAGGAAACTGCGCGTTTCAGCAAGGGGTCCTATACAATAAGAAGAACCAAGTGGGCACATTGACACTTCTCAAGGATTCCCCTTCGCATGGCATCTGTAACCACCGTTCCTTCAACCGAGCCCGTTGTCACTGAGTCAACCCCGCCCACTTCTCAACTTCCCGCGTCGAATCCAGTTCCCGAGTCGACCACTGCCTCCGTGGCCGCTAAAGCCGTTGCCAAGTGGCGCCAGATTCGCATGGGCCGAAAGATGGCTGTGAGCGATGGGTTGAGCTGGCCGATGGTGCTCGTGATCGCCATTTTTCACCTGGGCGCGGTGGCTGCGCTTTTCCTGTTCAGCTGGCAGCGCCTGCTGGTGATGGCCATCCTGTATATTCTGGCGATCAACGTTGGCATCGGCATGTGCTATCACCGCCTGCTTACGCATCGCGGCTACAAGGTGCCCAAGTGGCTTGAATACACGATGACCGTTTTCGCAACGCTCTCGCTTGAGGGCGGGCCGATTTTCTGGGTCTCAACACATCGCGTCCATCACCAACTGAGCGACAAGGAAGGCGATCCGCACACCCCGCGCGAAGGCGGCTGGTGGGCGCACGCCGGATGGATCCTCTTTGGCCAGTCGCTGCACCTGCAGATTGAGGCGCTCTCGCGCTACTCGCCCGACCTGAGCCGCGACCGCTTTCACGTATGGCTCAGCAAGTACCACTGGATTCCCATTACGCTGAGCGCGGTGTTGCTGCTTACGCTCGGGTGGTACTGGGGCGGTTTCGTGAACGGCATTGCGATGGTCCTGTGGGGCGCGTTGCTCCGCGTCACGCTGGGCCTGCACGCCACGTGGCTGGTGAACTCCGCAACCCACATGTGGGGCAAGCGTCGCTTTGAAACGCACGACGACTCGCGCAATAGCTGGTGGGTGGCGCTGCTGACCGGCGGCGAAGGCTGGCACAATAACCATCACGCGCATCCGGTTTCCGCGCGCCACGGCCTTACCTGGTACGAGATCGATCCCAACTTCTGGGGCATCTGGATTTTGTCGAAGCTTGGCCTGGCCAAGAAGGTGCAGGTCGCCAAGTTCGACCGCAACAACCCGAAGCCCGCAGGGATGTAAGGAACGATTCGCCGCGCAGTATCGTGTGCGCGCCGTCCGCGTGTTTTGGATTGCCAGCGTGCATCAGTAATAAAGTTGCGGATCGCATACGGCGAGCTAAAAGCTGTTGGCTAGAAGCTAGAGGCTCGGTATTACTGCACCGTCAGCGCCACCGTTCCAGTTTCCGTCATCCCACCTGACACGCCCGTGATGGTCACGGTGTAGGTTCCCGCGGTCGTCCCGGGATTCGTTCCGCCGCCTCCGCCGCCACCGCCCGCACCTCCTCCACCCGATGTGCTGGTTCCGCTCCCACAGCCCATCGCTGCTGCCGCGGCGAACAATGCAGCGCATACCATCAGGGCCAGCCAGCTGCGGCGGCGCAACGGTACAAAGAGCAAGGCCACACATGCCAGCAAGGCGCCGCCAGCGGCGCGCCAGGGCAGGCTTGCCGGTTGATTCATTGCTGTCGCGGCGGTTGTATTCACGGTCAATGTTGCCGGCTGCGCGGTGGCGCCGCTGACGGTTACGGTCGCGGGCACGCTGCAGGTTGGTGGATCGCTGGCCGCTACCGGAGTGATTGCGCAGCTCAGGCTCACAGCTCCGGTGAATCCGTACCACGGCGTCACAGAGATTGTCGATGTGTTCCCCGTTGCCGCTCCGGGCGTCACGTTGATCGGCGCCCCGGTGACCATTTGAAAATATGGCGCAGGCGTCGTGGTGAACGAGAACACCGCTCCGGTGGTTGTGCCCAGGCTATTCTGGGCAACCGCCTGGTAGTAGTAGGTCGTGCTGGCGCTCAGGCTTGTGATGTTGGCGGCGACTGCAACATTTCCGGCGGTCGCGCCAAGATCCTGCATCGGCGTCTGCGCTGCGCCACTGAGCGCGCTGTTTGTGCCCCACAGAAACCACGCGTGCGTGTCCGCTCCGTTGGGATTCACCGTGCCTTGGAGCGTAGCCGTATTGGCCGTGACCAGCGTCGCTACTGCTGTCGCAGTTGCAGGCGCGGTAGAAGTGGACGATGCGGTCACCGTGACTGAGTTCTCTCCAGTTCCGCTTGCATAGAGAAGCGCGCTCGCGTTGTCTGGCGTGTAAACGGCCTGGAGGTCGTCAGTTCCCGCGGCCAGCGCGCCGGGCGGCACGTTGATGGTTGCGCTGCCGTTTACGAGGGTCGCCGTTCCAAGGTTGTAGGTGCCGCTGCTCAAGGCGATGGAGCCGGTTGGCGTTGGCTCGCCGTTGGCGCCGCTTACCTCTATGGATACGGTGAGGGATTGCGCCGTCGTCACATTCATTGACGAGGGTGATACCGCAACTGTTACGGGATAAACGCCCGCGCCATTGAGAAAGACGACTTGCGGTGAGCCGCTCGCGTTGTCGGTGATGGTGAGCGTGGCTGCCATGGGGCCTGCGGTTGCAGGCGTGAAGGTTCCCTGAATTACGCAACTTGCTCCGGCAGACAAGGTGGATGCGCACGGATTGGGAAAATCGAACGCGGAGGGATTCGCTCCCGCTACAGTGACACTGGTAATGGTCAGTGCGGCGCTTCCGGTGTTGGTGAGCGTGACTTGCTGCTGCGCGCTCGGCATCTGCACCGGCTGCGGCCCGAAGGAGAGCATGGACGCAGAAATTGCCGCTACCGGCGCGGCTCCGCTGAGCGCGATTGTCTGCGTCGCGTATGCCGGACCGGCCGCGTTGAGATTGCTGTCTGCCAGCGTCAACGTGCCGTAGACTGCTCCCGTTGCTGCAGGCTGGAAGCTGATAGGCAAAACACACGTTGCACCTGCGGCAAGCGTTCCTGGCTGGGCTGCGCCGGCAGCCACCACTGGGCACGCCGAGGCTGCGTTCGCGTTGAGGGTGAAGTTCGCCGAGATTGCAGGATTCGCGCCCGTAGCGGGAACTGGAAATGCAAGCGCCGCATTGCCGACATTCTGGATCGTGACGGATTGGGGGCTGTCGCTGCTGACTGTGCCCGCGGCCGTTGCAGCAAAGTTGAGGGCCGGTGGCTGTCCTCGTTCGACCTCAACGATGCGATTGTTCAGCGAATCGGCAATGAAGAGATCGCCCGCGGCGTCAAGGCCGATGCCAATCGGATCGTCGATGGCGACGCCGTTCACCGCCGGCGTGATCGCGGTGGCTGATCCTCCGCCCGCAGGCACTTCGACAATGCGATTGTCGGCGTCGGCAATGAACAAGTCTCCTGCCGCATCGACCGCAACGCCGTAGGGGAAGTGCAGGCTCTGTCCGTTCACGCTTGGGTCAATGGCCGTCACTGCTCCGCCGTTGGCGGCAATCTCGACCACGCGATTGGCAAACAGATCCGCGATGAACAAGTCGCCGGCGGCGTCCAACGCAAGGGTCACCGGGTAGGAAAGCTTGGCGCCGTCGACAAGTGGGTCGATGGCCACAGCCGAACCGCCGCCAGCGGGCACCTCGATGACGCGCGCGTTGTCCACATCTGCGATGTAGAGGTCGCCGGCTCCGTCGATCACCATTCCGCATGGATAATGCAGCCCGATGCCGTTGACCATTGGATTGATGACGGTTGGTGCGCCGCCATTCACCGGAACTTCCACGACAATGTTGCGATCGAGATCAGAGATATACAGATTGCCGGCGCCATCGACAGCCACGCCGCCCGGATGCACCAAGCCCTCTCCACTGACGATTGGATCGATCGCAATGGGAGCGGCGTTACCCGCCGGCAGCTCGACGACGCGGGAGTTGTTCTGGTCGGTGATGTAGAGATTTCCCTTGCCGTCGACCGCGGCGTCAAAGGGATCTTTGAACGCGAGGCCATTGGCCATCGGGGCGAACGCAATGGAGGTGCCGGGGCCGAAAGCGATTTGCGGCCCCGTGCCTTCGCCTGCGAGCGGCGCGGTTGCAATCACGTTTCCCGATCCATCGAGGAGAAGCGCGGCGCCGCAACGCTCTCCTGGATAGGCGGGCGCGAAATTGACCTGGACCGTGCAGGTTTGTCCTGCCAAGTAGTTCGTTCCGGTCGCGCAGGTTCCGGCGCCGCCGTTGGTAAAGTCCGACCCAGCCGCGCCCTGCGTCAGGACCTCGATGGTGGAGAGCGCCGCAGCCGCGGGGATGGTCATCGTCACCGTAGAAGTCGCGCTCGCGCCGACACTCACCGCGCCGAAGTTGGTCTGCGCACCGGCCGTTGCCGTGGCAATCGCCAGCAGAACGGCGGCGGTTGCGAAGGGCGGCAGGAACTTGCGCGCGCAGAAGGTCTTTTGAGTCATCGTGAGCCAATCACGCCGTGAATGCAGGGAAGTGGACGCATCGGTCATTATGCTTGCGGCTGAACGGAACGCGCAAGCGGCCGCGCCGCGCACTCAGAGCGCCGCCAGAAAGTTCTGCAAGTCCACCAGCTGCTGGGGATTCAGGTTCATCTGAAAACGAGTGCTGTAGAACTGAACGATCTGACCGAGGTTGGCTGCCGAGCCGTTGTGAAAGTAAGGGCCCCGCCCTGCCAGACCACGCAACCCCGGCACCTTCATGCGATTCACATCCGAGCATTGCCCCGTGGTGAGCGCCACGCCGGGATCGGTTGTCACATAGACCACCGCATTTGAATTTGCGTCGGTGCATCCGCTGATCTGGTAGACGGGCAAGCTGGGCATCGCAAGCGCCTGCAGGCCGCCGATAATGTTGGCGTCCGTTTCGCTGGCGATCACATGGCCGGTGCCGATATCCATTGGCAGGGGCAGCGAATGCGTTCCGATGTTGGGCGCATCGTGGCAGGTGCCGCACGTTCCGACGATCACCGCCGGGCTGCCCAGCGCGGGATTGTCATTCAACCCATGCACATTCGTGATCTGCATTGGCGCGGTGTTGAAGATGTCTTCGCCGCGCGCAATGCTGGCCTGTGCTGGATTTGTGCTTGCTTCCCACGCCTGGAACAGCGTGAATACCACCGGATTGAACTTTGCGCCGGTTGGATCCTGTCCGAATGCATCGTTGATTCCCGGGTAATAAACCTGCGTCGCCAACGCGGCCGCTCCGCCTGTTGCACCACTGCCGGTCAACGATCCCGCCTGCGTATCCGTTGCCTCGGCTGTGAACAGACCCTCTTCAAATGCGACGATTTCGCTCAACTGCGACGGCGTGGGAGCCGCGGCGCCCTGCTCGTGCGTCGCGATGGCGTTCGCCGCCTGCGCGCTCAGGTCCGACTGGAGATTTGCGCTCTGCGTTGCCGTCAGGTTTAACGGCGCGGCGGTGAACCGCGCATCCCACATGACCTGGCTCAGGGCTGTCAGGCTGGTGGCGGGGAGCGGCCGCCGGTATACGGAATACGCTGTTTGTCCCGTCGACGCATTGAACGCCGCTGCACATCCGTATGGATCCTGCGCCACAGCTATTGTGAACTGCGCTCCCGCGGGCAGCGCCTCGGCGATGCGAATCAATCCGTTATTCAGAATCAAACTGCGGCCAGCGCTGTCGCCAGTAGCGGCCGTGGGGCAATTTGCTCCGTCGACGGCAAGGAACAGCGGATCGGTTCCGTTGCTCGCGGTAAACAGAGCCTGCGCGCTTGCGGCGCTCAATCCCATTCCCTGGCTCAACTGGTGGCAAGAGCTACAGCTCCGCGCATTCGTGCCCAATGCTTTGAAGAAGATTCCGTTCGGATCGATGCCGCCCGCGGCGTTGTAGGTTGACTCTGTTCCGCTCGGCGATGCATAGGGCTGGAGGCTTGGAATCAGATTAGACGGAGGCGGGGTTGTTATGGTCGCTGCCGTGCTGCCGCTGCCGCAGCCTTCGAGCAGGAACGCGACTTCCGCTAATAGCAGAAACCCTGTCACGGCCAGCAAGAAAGCTCGTTGCCTCGCGATCGTCAATCGGCCTCCGCCTTCTTAAGGGTGTGGGGAACCCAGGGGAATCGAGCTGCTTTGCTCCAAAATTGTTCAACCGGGGAAGTTCTAAAAGGATAGACGCGTTCCTATGGGGTTGGGAAGACAAGATAAGCCATCTAAAGTTTTTTGAATGCCGGCTCGGAATGGGAGCGCTAATTTCGCGTTTTGGCACGCACCCACAGGACCAAGAAGAACGGCAGCGACACAACCAACACCAGCACGCCGGCGGGAAGCCCGATATAGCGGTACGTATCTACATAGCTCACAGTGTGGCCGCCAATCACGTTCCAACCAAGCAAGGCGAAGATCGACACGCAGGTGGTTGCGAAAAACGTCAGAAACGCCGACGCCACGGACAGCAGAAGGCTCTGGAACAAGCTGAAGCCTTCCAGCGGAAATCCCAACACCGACTTTCCGGGTCTGCCTTGCGCGATTTGTTGCATCATGGGGGGACCTCTCTCGTCTAGAATACAAACTCATGGCCGGTACTGCGCAAATCGAGCTATGGCCTGCCGACAAAGTTGCGACCCAGGTAGCCATGCTCGCCGCGAACAACGGGATCCACTACGCGAGCTGGGGCGAGATTCGCGTCCCTGAGAGCGATCTCGAGCGGCTCGTCGGAGCTGTCCCCGCGCTGCTCGCGCCCGCGCTACGCCAGCGCGCCTATTACTTCGTTCCGCTGGCCATCGCCGACACGGGCGAGAATCTGGTCGCTCCCGGTTATACCGTTGAACTTGGCGACCGCGCGGTGTGCCATCGCAACGCCAGTTTCGGGGACACGGAGGCGGTTTTCCTTTCCACACGCCTTGTCGAAGACCGCTTCGGCCTGGCCTTTGAGTTTTTTATCAACGTTGCGCACAACTTTGTCGAGGTGGCCAGCGTTCCTGAAGGCTTCGCCACTCTCGTCTGGTCGCAGGCGGAGGCGCAGGCGCGCGGCGAAACCAGCCAGGATGCCTGGGAGGCTCGCCGCCGCGCTCTCGAGCCGCACCCCGGCGCTAAAGTCATTGACGAGCGCGCACGCAACACGTTCTTCGAGGCATCATTTTCCGACGCACTAGCCATCTACATGCTTTCGCTGGCGGTCGACTTCGATTATCACGACCTCCGCGAGCGCGAGTATCCGCTGCTGGCTGCGCCCGCTCTGGCTGAGCGGCTGCGGCATGTTGCCGGGCTGTTTCCTGCGAACTCCGGCTACGAGTTCCAGATTCACTATCGCCGCAAAGGCTAGAGTGGATTGCATGAATGTCCGAGACGATGAAGAGGCTTCCCTCAGGGGCTAAAGCCCCAATGTTTATGCGGCTTTTGTGGCAGTCGGGGATGAATCCCCGACCTACCAGCCGTGCCCTTTCAAAACAGGATTTATGGAGCCAGTTCCAGAGACGTGCAGGCCACCTATCAAAACCGACAGGCGCGATATCGAGCGTCGCGATCTATGAGCTCTGAAGGGCCTATCGACGGGAGCAGACCCGCATGAACGTTCTTCTTTTCGGCGCGACCGGCATGGTTGGGCAGGGAGTTCTGCGCGAATGCCTGCTCGATTCCGGCGTCGCGTCGGTCGTCTCGATTGGCCGCTCGGCCACCGGCGTGTCCAATCCCAAGCTGCGCGAGATCGTTCATGCCGATCTCACGAATTACGCGCCCATCGAGTCTGAGCTCTCCGGCTTCGACGCGTGCTTCTTCTGTCTCGGCGTCTCCTCGGCGGGGATGACGGAAGAGCAGTACACGCGCGTTACATACGACATCACGGTGCGTGCCGCGGAGACGCTTGCACGCCTGAATCCGGCAATGACTTTTGTTTACGTTTCAGGGCAGGGAACAGACAGCTCTGAGCATGGCCGCACCATGTGGGCGCGCGTGAAAGGGCGCACGGAGAACGCTCTCCTGCGCCTGCCGTTCAAAGCTGCGTTCATGTTTCGTCCCGGAATCATCGTGCCCCGCTTCGGGGCCCGGTCGCGCACGGCGCTTTATCGCATTCCATACATGCTCACGCGGCCATTGCTGCCGCTCCTGCTCCGGGGTTTTCCCAATCAAGTGCTGACTACGGATGAGATTGGACGCGCGATGCTCCTTGTGGCACGCAACGGCGCGCCCAAGCCGATTCTCGAAACCCGCGATATCCGGTCGCTGCTCGACAGCCACCGATAACGCCGAAGGGCCTGGGATTCTCGGAACGCTCGGTGTCGATCCTCACACATGCGCGTGACATGGTTCCGATTCTGCTGAAAAGGCTCGTCAACGCTGCTAGATTATGGGCACATCAATTCTTTGCATTTTGGGGGAAGATATGCGTTGGGGCGAGAGGCTATCGACGGAATCGATTATTGATCGACCGGCGGGACGGCGCGACGAGGGGCATCGTTTCGCGGTTTGGTCCACGCTCAAAGCCTTGGCGGCGATCCTGCTGGGCGCTTCTGCAGTTGCGGCGGGCGCGCAGGAAAATTCGGCAGCTCAACAGCCACCTGCGCAGGCTGCCGGCGTGGTTACAGCGGTGAAGATCGAACCCGGCCAGGTGACGCTGGCGCCGGGTGAGACAAGGCAATTCACGGTGAATGTCGCGGGGACGGGAACTTTCAACAACAAAGTGAAATGGTCAGTGAACGATGTGGAGGGAGGCAATGCTGCGCTAGGAACCATCAGCAGCAGCGGGTTGTATGTGACGCCCTATCCAACACCGGTGGCTGTCACGCTAAAGGCCACGAGCATCGTGGACGCCACCCAATCGGCCAGCGCGACGGTCACGTTTGCCGCGCCGCCGGTAGCCGCGGGGCCGGAGCTCACAGTGGATGTGACAGCTCCGTCGCACGCGATCAGTCCATTGATCTATGGAATGAACTCCTGGCGACTTTCCGATCCAAAGCATGAAGCGCCCAAAGTGGCAGAGGAAGTGCGCTTGCCCCTCGACCGATGGGGCGGCGATGGATACACCCTTTACAACTACAAGCTCGATGTCTCCGACCTTGGCGACGACTGGTTTTTTGAAATTGCTCCGAACGCCAACACGAAGTACCCCGACGAATCCGAATTCAATTCGCAGGTTGCCGGCGATCGCGCTGCAGGCGCCAAAACGCTGCTCTCCGTGCCTGTGATTGGTTGGGTGGCAAAAACTCGCACTCGCGGTTCCAGCTATTCGGTAGCAAAGTACGGGCCGCAACAGAAAACCGATCCCAACTGGCCTGACTTCGGGAACGGCATCAAGCCCGACGGATCAAAGATCATGAGCGACCCCAACGATATCTGCATGCCGATTGATGAAAGCTGGACGGCCGATTGGGTGAAGTATCTTGTTGGCAGGTTTGGCAACGCTGCCAGCGGCGGTGTGGCCATCTACGCGCTGGACAACGAACCGACGTGGTGGGACAAAATGCACCGCGATGTCCACCCATTGCCTTTCACCTACGACGAAATCAGCGAGAAAGGGCTGAAGGTAGCGAAGGCTATCAAGGCTGCCGATCCGCCGGCTGAAGTGAGTGGGCCGGTGATCGACTTCTGGATTTATTACTTCTATTCAAAGAGAGACATCGAGTGGTTTCAGGAGCACTGGCCGAATATTCCTGGCCTTCCGCCCGACCGCCTTGCACACGGCAACGTTCCGCTGATGGATTATTACTTGCGGTTCTTCAAGGCGGCTCAGGATGCCGACCCGCAGCACACGCGATTCCTTGACTACCTGGACCTGCACACGTACTTTGCCACCGAAGGCGCGATGCTCAAGCCCGCGGGAACCAGCGTTCAGCAGCGGGCGGTGATTGACTCAACGCGCGTCCTCTGGGACCCGACGTACACCGATCCGCGCTTCCACAATCCCGACGACTACGCTGAACTGCTTGCGCCGCAGATGATTCGGCGAATGAAGAGCTGGGTTGCCGCCGATTATCCCGGAACCAAAACTGCGATCACGGAGTATAACTGGGGCGCGCCGGAACATATCAGCGGAGCGGTGGCGCAGGCAGACATTCTGGGGATCTTTGGGCGCGAGGGCCTGGACCTGGGCGCGCTGTGGGGACCGCCGGATCTGAATCAGCCGTTGATGTTTGCGTTCAAGATGTTTCGCAACTACGACGATCACTGTGCGGGGTTTGGCGATGAGAGCCTTCAGGCTGCAAGCGCGGACCAGGGAAAGCTTTCGATTTATGCGGCGCGGAGGGTGACCGATCGCGCTGTGACGGTGGTCGTGATCAACAAAACCTTCGGCGATTTGCAGGCGGATTTGCAAATTGAGCACTTCAAAGCGAAGGGGAAGGCCAGCGTCTATCGGTACAGCGGTGCGGATCTGGCCGCGATTCAGGCGCTTCCCGCTGCTAAAGCTTCGAGGTCCGATGCGAAGAAGAAAGCAAGCGTGGTGAAAGACCAGGTGTTTCCGGCCATGTCGATCACGTTGTATGCGATTAGCGGTAAGTAAGATTGGCGACCGCGCTGGTTGCGGATCGACGCAGCAGAGCTGTTAACGGGCCGCGACGAGGCGAATTCCGGAGCGTTCCGGGCGCGAGGTGGCCCGACTGCGATAGGTTGAAAGCCAGCGCACCAATTCCTCTGCCGGGAGCGGATGGCTAAAGAGATATCCCTGCGCTGTATCGCAGCCGCACGAGCGCAGAATCTCCAACTGCTCTGGAGTTTCCACGCCCTCTGCGACGACCCTCATCTCCAGTTCGTGTCCGATCTCGATGGTCTTCTGCACCATGACGCGATCGCGGTCCGAGGCGAGCATCTTCATGACAAACGACCGGTCGATCTTCAGCTCGGTCGCCGGAATGTTGCGCAGTTGCTGCATCATGGAGTAGCCGGTCCCAAAGTCATCGATGGACAAATGGATTCGCTTCATGCGCAAACGGGCCAGCACGTCGAGCGTACGCGCGAGTTCCTTGATCAGCCCGCTCTCGGTGATTTCAAGGTTAATGTTGTCGGGAGAGACGCCGTGCCCGGCAATCAAAGCGGACAGGTTGTCAGGAAACTTGAGGTCGGCGAGCGAGGAGGCGGAGACGTTGAACGCAAGACGGGGCGCGACGCCGTTACGATCCTTGAACCTGCTCAGATCGACCAGACCGCGCCTGGCAACGATCCAACCCAACTGATCGATGAGGCCTAGTCCCTCAAGCCGCGCAATAAAGTCTTCGGGGAAGATGAGCCCCAAGTCAGGATGCTGCCAGCGCGCGAGAGCCTCCACGCCGACCACGGCGCAGCTGGCGATGTCGATTTGCGGCTGGTAATGAAGGACGAATTCCTTCTCGTCGATCGCTCTTCGCACATCCCCATCGTCGACGGTGACTCTCGACCTGGGCCGGGCCGAGGGTGCGGCGGCGGATCGGCCATGCTTCTCGATGATTGCCTCGAGCTCTGCCGCGCGAAACGGTTTTTGAAGATGGCCCACCGTGAAAAGGCCGTGCGCATGCGCCAGCTCCTCAGCCACTTCCATGATGCGCTTGCCTACGCCGCTCATCAGCACGATATTGACCTTGCATCCGCGCTCGCCGAGGCGGCGCAGCAGTTCCACGCCGTCCATCTCCGGCATGATCAGATCGATCAGAAGCAGCGAGGTATCCGGAGATATCGATGCAAGGAATCTCTCCGCGCTGGTTGTGGCCGAGCAGTGCAGTCCCTTCTCCTCCGCCGTAGCGCAGATCAGGTCGCAAATATCGGAATCGTCGTCGATTGCCAATATGCTGCCGGGCGTCATCATCGTCCCTCCATTGCGGCGCTCACAATCGCTCTAAACCCCGCTCTTTCGTAGGGTTTTTGCAGCATGGGACAGTCGGCCATATGCAAACTGCGGTCCTTGAGCGCATAGGCCGGGAATCCGGACGAATAGATAAGCTTGACGTGGGGCAGGCGCTGGCGAACCTCTTGCGCCAGTTCCAGGCCGTTCATTCCGCCGGGCATGACTACATCGGTAACGACCAGATCGATGTCCCGATGCTTCTCAATGACTTCGAGCGCTTTGGCGCCGTCTTCCGCCTGGAGAGTGGTGAACCCCATGTCGGTGAGGTACGCCGTCGCAACTTCCAGCAGATCCACTTCGTCATCGACCACAAGCACCTTGCCGCTGGTTCTGGCCGCGGTCGCCGCCGGCACAGTCGCCGGGTGCGCAGCACCGCTGGCAAAGGGCAGGTAGATTGTCACCGTTGTGCCGAATCCCGGCTCGCTGTAGATTCGCGTTGTGCCTCCGGATTGCTTGACATAGCCGTAGACGCTGGAAAGGCCGAGCCCTGTGCCTTTACCGCGCGGCTTGGTGGTGAAGAAGGGCTCGAAGACGCGCGCTAGAGTCTCCTTCGACATGCCGCATCCGGTATCCGATATCTCAATGCAGGCGTAGTCGCCGGCGGGCAATTCGCCGGCCTGAACCGGCGGATAATTCTCCGTGAGAGTGCTGACGCGCGTGGTGAAGGTCAGGGTGCCCCCGCCGGGCATGGCATCGCGAGCGTTCACGGCCAGATTCAGGAGCGCACTCTCAAGCCCGGACGCGTCCACCAGCACCAGCGGCACTGAATCGTCAATCTGCGTCACGATTTTGATTGCAGGCCCCAGCGCGCGCGCCATTTCAACCACGTTCAGCACCGATTGATGAAGCTCGGTGGGCGCAGGCTTCAAATCCACGTTGCTGCAAAACGCCAGCAGCCGCCGCGTGAGATCGGCGCCGCGGGCAGCAGCCTTTTGCGCAGGCCGCAGACGCTTCATGGCGGACTCGTTGCCGGCCACCATCCGTTCAAGCAAATCCAGATTCCCCATGATCACGCCCAGAAGATTGTTGAAGTCGTGGGCGATGCCGTCGGTGAGTTGGCCGATCGCCTCCAGCTTCTGGCTTTGCTGCAGTTGCCGCTCCATTTGTTTTTGCTGCGTGATGTTGCGCGCAATCTCGGAGGCGCCGATAATTGCGCCGCTGCCATCCCGGATCGGCGTGATGGTCAGCGAGACGTAGACAAGTTCGCCGCTTTTTGTTGCTCGCACTGTTTCGAATTGATTCACCGTTTGCCCCGCGCGGATCTGCTCGAGGACTTCGTCTTCCTCCTGTTGCTTATCAGGCGGAATCAACTTCTTAATGGAGCGGCCCACCATTTCAGCCGCCGTGAATCCGAACAGTTGCTCCGCGCCACGGTTCCAGCTGAGAATTTTTCCCGCGTCTGTTTGCCCCAGAATCGCGTCTTCGGTTGACTCGACAATCGTTGCCAGCCGATTTCTGGCCTCATCGGCCCGGAGCCGCTCTGTTGTGTCGCGATAGGTGACGATGACCTGGCCCGCTTGACCCTGCGCGCCCGGCATGGGAGCCGAGCTGATTTCCCTGGCTCCGGTCTCCCCAGTCGCTTTCATGCGAAAGATGAGGGGGAAGTTCTCAACAAAGTCGCCGCGCAAAGCGCGCGCGGTTGGCCATTCGGACGGCGCCAGCAGGCTTCCGTCCATGGAATAGACCTCATACAGGTCGACGATCTTTATGTACCCATTTGCATCGTTGTCTGAAATCTGCAGCAGCCGCACAGCAGCTTTGTTCATCAGGATCGTCTTGCCATCGTGGTCCAGGACGAGGATTCCCTCGGTCATGTTGTCGAAGACCATCTTCAGTTGCAACTGGCTCGTCTCGAGCGCCTGCTGCTGCCTGGCAAATCGCACGTCGACCACGGCGGTTACGCAAGCCATTCCTAAAATCAGCGCCGACACGATGGCAATGCCCGCGATGTTCAAGCTCGAAACACTGACCGCATGCGCAACGCTTGCGTTCATGGCGTCGAGCGGCATAAAGCCGGCGGCGGCCATGCCCACGTAGTGCATGACCGGAATGGCCAGGCCCATGATCAGCGCGCTGCCCAGCTTGCGTCCGCTCCACGGGGCCGGGTGTTCTCTCAAGTCGAAAGTGAGTTGCAGCGCGATGCAGGAGATTCCCACCGCCAGCACGATCGAAAGCGATACCAGCCACGGTGAATACATGCACATGGCGGGCAGCCGCATGGCTTCCATACCGATGTAGTGCATGGCCGCGATGCCAACGCCCATGAACACGCCGCCGGCAAACCTGCTCATGCGGCTCATCGTTTTGCGGCTTACTGTGTAGAGCGCCACGCCGGACGCGAGAATCGCCGCAATGAGCGAAACGAGCACCGTTGGCCAGTCATACATGACAGGGATCGGCAGGTGGAAGGCTTCCATGCCGATGTAGTGCATGGCCCAGATGCCAATGCCCATGGCGACTGCGCCGCCGCCCAGCCACATGCGCCGTGCGTTGCCTCGTGCGGTGGTGACGCGGCCTGCCAAGTCCAATGCGGCGTAAGCGGCAAGAATGGCAATCAACACCGATAGCGCGACCAATCGGTAGTCGTAGTACCCGCTCAACATGACCCGCGTTGACATGGCCGCCCCATAGACGACGTGCACGCTTTTCCGGGAAACAGCTCAAGTTCCGCCCCTGCGGACTTAGTTCAGGAAAAGCATTCTTGCGCGATCTATGGCGGACCCGTCTGGCTTGGGGGAAGGTCCGCGCATCGTATGTAATTACAGCGTCTCGAATACCACTTGGCGATACCACGAACGGGGGACGAGGCGCGCCGCGGATAGAAGCCGGCAGCGTAAACACAGCAGCGCGCACACACATGGCCTGCGCGCCTCGCGTGCGACAGCCGTGTTAACCTGATTCAACTTCGTCGCCGAGGGAGCATCGCGGGATGCCAAAACGCCATGGGGTTCCTGTCTGGCTCATGGGACTCACCAATTTGTCCTACGGGCTTTACGGCGGCGCAATCGCATTTGCTGTGCCGCAGCTTCTCGGCAGCCGCCAGGTTCCCGAGGCAACCATCGCCAGTCTTACTGCGGTTGCCATCTCGCCCGGCTTTTGGGCATTTCTCTTCAGCCCTGTCCTCGATGTTCGTTTCAGCCGCCGCTTCTATGCTGCCGGGCTGGCCGTGTTCTCCTCGCTGACGTTGGTTGTCGCGTTTCTATCGCTCGATCATCTCGCGTTGCTTGAGGTCGTGCTCACCGTGGGATTCTTCGCAGCCTATCTCTTTCAAAGCGCTCTCGGCGGTTGGCTTTCGTCCATCACGTCGGCCGAGGAGGAGAATCTGGTGAGCGTCTGGATCACGATCGGGAACACGGGCGGGTTTAGTCTCATGGCGATCGGATGCAACCAGATCGTGCGTCACTTTTCGCCGTTCGCCTCCGCGCTGATTCTTGCCGCAACGGTCCTCGTGCCCATCATTCCGTTTCCATTCATGCAGGCGCCGGGGCCCGATCGCCGCCTGGCCAGCGAGAGCTTTCCGCAGTTTTTTGGCGACCTTGTTTCGCTGGTCAAGCGCCGCGAGGTGCTGGTCGCGCTGGTTCTCTTCATTTCTCCCGCAGCCACTTTCTCGCTCACGAATTTTCTCGGCGGCCGCGGGAGCGACTTCCACGCCTCTGCCGGTTTCGTCGGCCTCATCGGCGGCGCGGGAGTAGCGTTTGGCGGCATCGCCGGCTGCCTGATTTTTCCCGCGCTGAGCCGCCTTATGCCGCTTCGTCCCTTTTATCTTGCCGTGGGAGTTGCGGGCGCCATGTGCACGCTCTCGCTCATTCCGCTGCCGCGTGTTCCGGCGTCTTTCGCCATCGTTCTGATTGCGGAGAATCTTTTTCAATGCCTGGCCATCACGGCCTGCACAGCCATCACGTTTGAAACGATCGGGCAGAACAATCCGCTCGCCTCAACGACTTTCTGCTTCCTCGGTTCGGCTTACGGAGTGCCGATCTCCTACATGCTCTACGTGGATGCCTTCGGCTACGCTCGCAAGGGAATCTCCGGAGCGCTGGGTATCGACGCTGTTACCGGCATTGTGGCCAGCGTTCTGCTTGGGCTGATGCTTTACTCGCTGGCGCGCAAATCCAGAAGGTCGGCGCTCGCGGGAAACTGATGGCTGGAGCGGGTTGCGAAAAATGGCGCTTTAGAATCCGGCCGTTCTTCCTCAGGGGTTAAAACCCGAGCGCGATGAGAGCCTTCTCGGCCCGGCTAAAGCCGTGCCCTTGTTACAAGGCTGATTCTTGAGTCATGCAAGGATCTGCCATCACCGTTCTTCACAAGCTGTACTTCCCTGGGCCGAGCGTCAGAATCACCAGGTTCATTGCGATCATGAGCAAGTCGTAGTGCCAGCCCATGGACTTCTCGCCCCAGAAGCCGGTGCGCCACTTGAAGGCCTTCATGCCGATCGCGCCCAACATGATGAGGATCAGCGCGATTGCGGCCCACTGCGCCATGAAGCCGGTGACAAGGGCGATCGATCCGGCCAGTTCCGCGGCGCCGAGGAAGATGGTGAAGGGCACGCTCATGCCGATGCTGGCGGCGCGTTCCTTTGGCTTGGTCAGGTGGCTGTACCCGCTGGTCCCGAAGACAAGGGCCAACATGACTCGCAGGAAAAGCAGGCTCAAATCAGCAAAGGCCATTGCTCCCGGAATCGTGAACATGAGAACCCCCTTTGCGTGGATGCTAAACGCGCGGCCGATTTGGCTCATTGGTTGGATGCTGGGCCAGAGCCACGCGGCGATGCTGCCACGGAGTTCACCACCGTTCGCCATTACAAGCCTACTCGCGGTCCCACTGAACGACAGTCGCAGTGAACGGCGGCCGATCCTTTGAAATTCAGGTTGTGCAAGGATAAACTTTTACCGGTTAGCTGCGAATGATGAACAAAAGGGTAATTCATGACTCAGAATAAGACCCAACCCACAACCCTCAGCGTTCAGGCGTTTCTGGATGCGTGCACTGACGGGACCCGACGCGGGGACGCCGAGGCCCTGGCCAAGCTAATGCAGAAAATCACTGGCCAAAAGCCCACGATGTGGGGGCCGTCGATCATCGGATTCGGCAGCCACCACTATACCTATGAGAGCGGGCGCGAAGGAGACATGCCCATCGTGGGCTTCTCGCCGCGCAAGGCCGCAAACGTTTTGTACGGCGCAATAGGTTTTGCCGGCGCTGAGACGTTGCTGGCAAAACTCGGCAAGCACACGACCGGCAAGGGATGCCTGTACATCAAGAGGCTTGCGGATGTGGATATGAAGGTGCTTGAGACACTCGTCGAAAAGGCCGTCGCAGCAACGAGGACGCGACATGCCAAACAAGCGTAGTCTTCACCGAGAGAACCGCGCCTAGGCGCTTTCGTAGGCGATCTTGCCTTCACTCACCGTCCAGCGCACTTTGCCTTGCATCTGCCAGCCATCGAAGGGAGTGTTCTTGGCCTTCGATTGCGATTCGGTCGCGCGATACGTCCACTCGACCTTGGGATCGAAGATGACAACGTCGGCATAACTGCCGATGGTCAGCGTGCCGCGGCCTTTCAACCCGAGCAGCGCGGCAGGCTGCGCGCTGAGCAGACTCAGCACGCGGCCGAGCGGCATGCGCCACTCGCGATGCAGCCAGCGCAGGCTGAGGCCCAACGCGGTCTCAAGGCCAGTGATTCCATTCGGCGCGAGCTCGAATTCAACTTCTTTCTCGTGCATCGCGTGGGGCGCGTGATCGGTGGCAATGGCATCCACAACGCCGTCGAGGATGCCTTCGATCAGGGCCTCGCGGTCTTGATCTGAACGGAGGGGCGGATTCATTTTGGCGTGCGTGTTGTAGAGGCCGACGTGCTCGTCGGTCAGCAGGAAATGGTGTGGCGTAACTTCGCAGGTCACGCGAAGACCGTTGCGCCGAGCCTGCCGGACTGCGGCCAGCGCTGCGGAGGTGGAAAGGTGAGCGACGTGCAGGTGCGGCCGCGCATCTTTGAGCTCCGCAACCAGCCGTATGTCGCGCTCAACGATGCTTGTTTCGGCTTCGTTCGGCATTCCGCGCAGGCCGAGCTTGAACGACGTGGGTCCGAGATTCATGCTCGCGCCCTGCGTCATGCGCGTGTCCTCGGCGTGCTGGATTACGGTGAGGCCGACGCGCGCGGCCGCTGCAAGCGTCTCGCGCATGATTCCGTCTTTCAGGATGGGCCGACCATCGTCGGTCACAGCGACTGCTCCCGCAGACTTGAGAGCGGCGTAATCGCTGAGCGCTTCACCTTTTGACCCGCGCGTTGCGGCCGCGATGGGGAATACTCTCACCTGCGCGCCGCGCTCCGGCGCCTGCATCCAGCGCGTGACCTCGGGCGAGTCGTTCACTGGAGTCGTGTTCGGCATCGCAGCGACACTGGTGAAACCACCCGCTGCGGCCGCTGCCGTTCCCGTCGCAATAGTCTCCTTGTAGGCTTGCCCCGGCTCGCGGAGGTGGACATGAATGTCGATGAGTCCTGGCGCGACGACCATGCCTGACGCGTCGAGTATTTGCGTGCCGTTGGTGGGTTTCAGCTTTCCCGCGCCGGCGATTTCGGCTACGCGCCCGTCGACCAGCAGCACATCTTTCTGCGCGTCCACTCCCGCCGCGGGATCGATCAGCCGTCCGCCGCATATTGCTAAAGCCGTCATGCGCGGCCTCCCGTCTCACGCGCCACGGACGAAGACCTGTCCGTAGGGGCCCCATTCTCGGTTGTCAGCGCGCGCTCCATCACGGCCATGCGAATGGCGAGTCCGTTTGTGACCTGCTCCAGAATCGCGGACTGCACGCCGTCGGCTACACCGGCCGTAATCTCCATGCCGCGGATGATGGGCCCAGGATGCAGCACAACCGCTGTAGGAGCGAGCGCCGCCAAACGCTGGCCGGTGAGTTGGTAACTGGCCTTGTAGTCTTCGAGATCGAGTTGCAGGCCAGCGAGCCGCTCCGCCTGGATGCGCAGCATCATGACCACTTGCGACTGTTTGAGCGCCACTTCAAAATCCCGCTCGATCTCGATGCCCGGCCCGGAGCGCGCGGCTTGCTCCGGCAGCAACTCCTTGGGTCCGCATAGCAACACGCGCGCGCCCATGCGCGGCAGGAGGAGCATGTTCGACCGCGCAACTCGACTATGCAGGATGTCGCCCGTGATCATGACCGTGACGCCGGTAAGCGTGTCCTCGGCGACTCCGCTCACGCCGGGACGCAGATGCGTCATGATGGTGCGCAGATCGAGCAGGGCCTGCGTGGGGTGCTCATGCATGCCATCGCCCGCGTTGACCACGGGCAGCCGCGTCGATTCTTCCAGTAGCCATGCGGCGCCGGATGAGTTATGACGGAGGATGATTGCCTCCGCACCCAGCGCGCGCAGCGTGAGGCCCGTATCTTTCAGCGACTCGCCCTTTTCGATACTGGAACTGAGGTTCGAGACGAGCGTGGTGTCGGCGCCGAGAGCTTTTGACGCCAGCTCGAAACTGGTGCGGGTGCGCGTTGACGACTCGTAGAACAGAAGCGCGATTCTCCGCTTTGCCAGGATGCGGTCGCGGACGATGGGATCTTCGTGCTCCAGTTCGGTGGCGCGGACGAGCACGCGGCTCACGCCCTCCACAGAAAGATCGAGAACCGAGAGCAGCGAACCGGGATTGTATGGAAAGGAAGATGCGGGTGCGGGCGGAGTTGTGAGCGCGCGGCGAATCGCGGGTGCGGCTGGATTCATCGTTGACCTATCTCTGAGCTTTGGGCCCGATCGCTTCGGTGTGGCGGATTCCTGTTGCGAGCCTCCGGCTGACTGCTGCTCTTCTTGTTCGTTCTTCTAAGGTGAGAAAGTGGCAACCGGAAGAACGTACTTTAATTCGTCTTCTCAACGAGCAGCACTTGCTCGGTGGAGTCGACTTCCTGGAACTTGACTTCGATAATTTCGCGGCTGCTGGTGGGAACATGCTTGCCCACATACGTGGCTTCAATGGGCAGCTCGCGGTGTCCGCGGTCAATGAGGACGGCAAGTTGCACGCGCCGGGGCCGGCCATGGTCGAAGAGCGCGTCGAGCGCGGCACGGATGGTGCGTCCGGTGTAAAGCACATCGTCGCAGATCACGATGTCGCGGCCCTCGACATCGAAGCCGACGGCTCCCGGCGTGACCACCGGTCGAACGTCCGCCGTGGAAAGATCGTCGCGATAGAACTGAATGTCGAGCACTCCCGTATCGACGGGCCGCTTTTCGATGGTGGAAATCAGCTTGCCCAGCCGCTCTGCAAGAGGGACGCCACGGCGCTTGATGCCAACGAGGGCCAAGTCTTCGCTGCCGTTGCTCTTCTCGACGATTTCGTGAGCGAGGCGCACGAGGGTGCGCTCAATCTCAGAGGCGGACATGAGCCGCCCTTTGACTCGCATTCCGGTCTTCGTTTCCAGGTCGCTCATGGTGGTTGCACTCGAGCACTTTCAGGATCGCTGCAAGTCTCCGGTTCCGATTCAGTTTGCCCAAGGTCCATCGCTCTGCGAGGGGGCGTCGGGCTCAGGAAGATCGGATGCGCAGGTCGCCGGACCGGATCATCGAACTTGGAAGTGCTTCTGCCGGATGATACGAGGGCGCGGCGGTCCAGAGCAAGTTGTGGAAAGATCGCCCGAAGCCGGAACTCAACGAGCGTGGCCAAAAGAGCGGCAAAGAGCGATCTGGCGTGCCGATCAGGCCAAACCGGCCCCATAATATAGAGGCGTGCCCGGATGGCGAAATTGGCAGACGCAGCGGACTTAAAATCCGCAGGCCCTTACCGGCCGTGGGGGTTCAAGTCCCCCTCTGGGCACCATAGAATCAATAACTTATGCGATATTTACAAAAATAGAGAGGTGCGAAATTTGGCACCGGTGATACTTTTGGTGATACTTTATACCTAACTTTTTCTTCGTGAATGGAAGATGCCCAGGAAAGAGCAGCCAAGGGTCACGGGAGTTTGGGAAAAGGTCCGCGACAGCGGTGTCTGGTGGATTCGATATCGCGTCGACGGAAAACTCAAGCGGGAGAAAGTTGGCCGCAAGAGCGACGCCATCGCTCTTTATCAGCTGCGCAAATCGCAAACTCGCGCTGGCAAGAAGCTTCCTCTAAATCTTCGAAGCGCAGGAGTCAGATTTAGAGAGCTGGCCGACGCGATTCTCGCTTACAGCGCTTCGCATCATCGTGACACGAGAAACATCAAGAGCAGAATTAAGAAGGTCTTACCGAGCTT
>Ga0335085_10001691_pt1 | contig 44908 bp, 31 predicted proteins | sample Lox_Sample_45_FD_206712 | JGI IMG/M metagenome (GOLD analysis project Ga0335085, IMG submission 206712) | Soil microbial communities from Loxahatchee National Wildlife Refuge, Florida, United States - Lox_Sample_4.5 | ecosystem: Environmental > Terrestrial > Soil > Wetlands | place: USA...
AGCCGGCAGACCGCGAATGAATCCAGCGCAATCGAGGTGACATCAGGAACACGTCGCGGAGGAGTTCAAGCGGGCCAGACCAATTCAAAATGATTTCAGCCTGGTTTGCATATCTGTTAAAGACTGAAACGGAATCTCCAATCACGATTTTCGCCTTCTGACTCAATTCGGTCAGCAATGGAATCTCGTTTTCTCCCCTGGCAGTCAAAATAAGAAGTGGATTGTCGTTCACTCCGAGTCCTCCTGGATATTTCGCTTCATTTGTTACCCCGCTCGTGAAGAATCCCGCGGGCAGGCTACTGTCAAGACTTACAGTCCTCTTCCGAGGGGTCATAGCATATTGTTGTATTCGTCTTCACGGACTACAGCAAAAGGTGGCCTCGCATATGTGGATCCGTTGTGTCGTTGCCATCGCCTGCAGCACGATTCTTCTCGTCATTGGCTGTGCGGCTCAGGAGCATCATCCGGAACATGCTTGGGACTATGGAGAAGCACTTGGGCCCAGTCACTGGGGTGATCTGAACCCGGAGTTTGCGGCATGCAAGAGTGGGCATCACCAATCCCCGATCGACATTCGCAATCCTCAAAAGGCCAACCTGCCGCCGCTCCAATTTGAATACAAACGTTCCCCGCTACACATTATCGACAACGGCCACACGGTCATGGTCAATTATGGGCCCGGAAGCAGCATTTCAGTCGGCGGTCACGAATACGTTCTCAAGCAATTTCACTTTCACCGACCCAGCGAAGAGAAGATCAACGGCAAGAGCTTCGACATGACCGTGCACCTTGTGCATGCAGACAGCCAAGGCAAGTTGGCGGTAGTCGCTGTTCTGCTGCAACGTGGTGAAGATAATCCTCTTGTGCACGAATTGTGGAGCGATCTTCCCAAAGAGAAGGAAAAGGAAGAACGTCTGGACGACATCCAGATCGATGTATCTGGGTTAATTCCTGCCGATCGAAGTTATTATACGTTTTCCGGTTCGCTCACGACTCCTCCCTGCAGCGAAGATGTGACCTGGTTCGTGATGAAACGTCCTACGACCATTTCGGCGGAGGAGATCAGGCAATTCTCCCGGCTTTATCGAAATGATGCGCGTCCAACGCAGCCCTTGTATGACCGGGTAGTGCTGGAGAGCAAGTGAACGAGGTTTCGTACGGGCCTTCGGTCAAATATTCGCTTCGCAAACGGGCGAGCGGGTTTGATAATTAAGCTGCAACAGAACGGGCGTTAGAATTCGTCTCATCTGCTAACCCCGCCTTCAGGTAGGTTACGAATCCCAGAACTCAAAGTTATTCCCCTGTACGAAGTACCGGATGCTTTTCTGACAGAAGTGCCAGTGTGCAACCCAGATTTAGTGTGCGAACGTTTGCGCAGGGGTGTTCATGACATACCACTCTTGTGTTCGCAAACTCGCAATCTTTTCCGCGGCGCTGATCGCCGTTGCCTTGCTGGCACCTCGGACCCACGCTCAATCTCAAGACCAAGACCTGCAGCAGATGAAAGAGAAGCTCCAGAAGCTGGAGCAAGAAATGCAGGATCTGAAGGGACAAATAAACAAGGCCCAGGCACAGCCGGCGCCAGCTCCTGCCGAGACTAAGACGACCGTCAGCGTCAGAGCTACGGAAGAAGCGGAAGAAACACCAGCAGCGCCTCCGGAGGCGAAAAAGCAGAACACTGTCGATATCTATGGTCATGTCATGCTCGACGCCGGATACGAGTTTGGCCAGTCGAATCCAAGCTGGTTTGACGTGGTGCGTCCCACGCAATTGAGCTCGTTCCCCGGCCAATACGCACCCGATGGGAAGGTCTATTTCAGCGTTCGACAGACGCGTTTCGGCGTGAAGACCTCCACTCCTACCGGTCTCGGCGATCTCAAAACCATTTTTGAATTTGAGTTGTTTGGAACTGGAGTCGACGCCGGGCAAACAACTTTCCGCCTGCGACACGCGTACGGCGAATTGGGACAGTTCGGAGCTGGCCAGACGTGGAGTCCATTCATGGACATCGATGTGTTCCCGAATTCTCTGGAATATTGGGGACCGAACGGCATGGTGTTCTTCCGGAATATCCAGGCTCGCTGGACGCCTATTAACGACGATCACACGCGGCTTATCTTTGCCGTAGAAAGACCAGGTGCCAGTGCTGATGGTGGCATCTACGCCGACCGTGTGGAACTGCAAGGGGTGAGGCCAAAGTTCGACATGCCTGATTTTTCTGCGCAAGCGCGCTTCACGCGCGATTGGGGTTATCTGCAAGTAGCAGGGATGTTCCGCAAAATCTCGTGGGTCAACACTGCTGAGAATCCTCCATTCGATCTCAGCGACGACGCGTTTGGGTGGGGTATCAATGTCACGTCAAATGTGAAGGTCACGAAGAACGATACCGGCCGCTTCGAGGTCGTCTACGGTTCAGGCATCGAGAACTACATGAACGATGCTCCTGTTGACGTGGCCCTCAAGAATACGGGTGATCCCGCGAAGCCCGTTAAGGGTGTGGTTTTGCCGGTACTGGGCGTCGTCTCGTTCCTGGATCATAACTGGAGCGACAAATTCAGCACGGCGATCGGGTACTCCCTCGTCGATATTGCGAACTCCAATGCCCAGGATCCCAGCGACTATCACCAAGGTCACTACGCACTCACGAACATTCTGTACTACCCCGTGCCGAACGTCACCGTTGGGGGTGAATTCCAATTCGGAAGGCGCATTAATTTCAGCGACGGTTTCAACGTCAACGATTATCGCCTTCAATTCTCATTTAAGTACAACTGGAAGAAAGGGTTCACGTTCTGACCGCAACTATGGAGTACTTGGGCAAGTTGCAGAATGCCAAAAAGATCAAAAGGGAGACACAATGAACAACGTTATTCGTCGAATGCAAGTTGCGATCCCGGGACTGCTCCTGCTGATCGCGCTCACGAACACCGCCATAGGTCAGAATAAGAGTCCTGTTGCGCCGACAGAGCAGGCATATAACTCGATTGTTAAACAGGCGTACGACAATTTCAAAGGCGACACTGGGGGCAAGAACGCCGACTACATTCCAGCCCTTGCCCAGGTCAATTCGAAGTTCTATGGCATTGCCATCGTCACGACGGATGGGCGCGTATACAAGATCGGCGACGTCGACCAGGCTTTCTCGATCCAGTCGATCTCGAAGGTGTTTACGCTTGCGCTGGCGATGGAAGAACGAGGCGCCGACGATGTGTTCAAGAAGGTCGGAAGCGAGCCGACAGGCCGCCCATTCAACTCGATACCAGCGGTGGTGGATATGCCTACGCACGCGGGGAATCCGTATGTAAATGCCGGTGCCATTGCTACGGCAAGTCTCATCAGCGGCTCTGCCGATGAGAAATGGAACAAGCTGTTGGCGTTCTACGGCAAGGCTGCCGGGACAAAGCTAACAATCCTCAACGACGTGTATCAGTCCGAAGCCGCAACCAATACCGGTAACAGAGCGATTTCGATGTTGCTGGCCAAGTACGACCGTATCTACGCCGATCCATTTGAATCGGTCGATGTGTACACGAAGGCGTGCTCGGTGGGCGTGACCGCCAACCAGCTTGCGGTGATGGGAGCGACTCTCGCGAATAACGGAAAGAATCCTCTGACGGGCGAGCAGGTGATCAAGCGCGAAAACGTGGCGCATATCTTGTCGGCAATGTTGATGGCCGGTCTGTATGACGGGTCCGGCGGCTGGGCCTGGAATGTCGGCATTCCGGCGAAGAGCGGCGTCGGCGGCGGCATTGTAGCGGTGATGCCGGGAAAGGGCGCGATGGCAGTATTTGCTCCTCCGCTGGATGAAGCCGGGAACAGTGTTAAGGCGCAAAAAGCAATTGCTTATGTCGCAGACCAACTGAATATGAACATCTTCTCGCCGGCGTCAGTGGGCCTGCGATGATTTTCGGCGGAGGCTAAGCAAGTGCCTTACACGGGCCCCCACGTGTGGGTGACAACTGGCCAAGCCTCCTCCGATCCAAACGCAGATTGGATCAACCTGCGCAATTGTGGTTAGCAGTACCAGACTGCTCACGAGGTGTACATTGCACCGGACTTTCTGCTTGGTGATGGTGTGTTTGTGCTTGGTCACGCTTGTGGTCGCCCAGACGGACGTTATTCAGAACCCTCCTGCCGCTAACAATCAAAATCCTGCGGACACTTTGAAGCTCATCGATCGGCTGGTAGAGCAGAACGGGCAACTGGAAAAGCAAAACAAAGAACTGATTGAACAGATCCAGCACTTGCGCGACTTGCTGGGTCAGCAACCGCAAGCCTCGACAGCAGGCCAGGCCGCGACGGTGAAACCGGAAGCGATGGCCCAAAATGTCTCAGGGGATGTACAGGAAGGACCCAACACCTCGCCCACCGAAGAGCCCTATAAATGGGGAGGATACAATCCCAATCTTGGTTTTAAAGTTGCGAATACAGATCACGGGGACCTGAGTGTCAGTATCTATACCTATGCCCGCTATCTGAATCAACTGGGATTAGATGCCAACTACACCGATGCTTTTGGAAACGTTAAGAATGTCCAGCAGCGCCAGGACTTCCAACTGCAAAAGGTTCAAATCAAGTTTCTTGGTTGGATGTTCGACCCGAAATTCCGATATTTCCTTTACGCGTGGACGTCGAATCCATCGCAGGGCCTGCCCGCGCAGGTCGTACTCGCGGGGAACCTCAACTACACCTTCAAAGATTGGTTCAGCGTGGGCGCCGGAATTCGCTCACTGCCAGGAACACGAAGCGTTGAGGGTAATTTTCCGTTCTGGCTTGGGGTGGATAGCCGCCTGATGGCCGACGAGTTCTTCCGGCCTTCATATACCTCTGGTGTTTGGGCTTGGGGCAAAATCGCCGACAAGCTCGACTACATCGCAATGATTGGAAACAATCTGAGCACGCTCGGCGTGAGTGCTGCGCAACTCGACAACGGGTTTAACACTTTTTCCGGTTCGCTCGTGTGGAAACCCACAACGGGTGAGTTCGGGCCCGGCTTCGGTGATTTCGAAAACCATGAAAAGGTGGCGGTCCGATTAGGTGCCCACTTCACGTACAGCGATGAAAACAAGCAGAGTCAGCCAAACTCCGAGGGATTCGAAAACACTCAGCTTCGGCTCGCCGACGGCAGCGTCATCTTTACTCCGAATCTGTTTGGACAAAGTATTACGATTACCGACGCCACCGACAAAATGACATCGTTTGACGGCGGGGTCAAATACCGCGGTCTGTCGCTTGAGGGAGAGTATTATCTTCGCTGGCTCGACAATTTCCGTGGCCCCGGCACTGTCGGCTTGCCCGGACTATTCGATCACGGATTGCAGGCGCAATTCTCCGCGATGGTGATTCCAAAGCTCCTGCAGCTCTATACCGGCGGGTCAACCGTCTTCGGCCAATACGGCCAGCCATGGGACTTCAGGGCAGGGATCAACCTCCATCCATTTAAGAACCGCGTCTTGCGATGGAACAACGAGTTCCTGTACCTGCACAAGTCCGCTGTGGGCTACACGGCCCTTCCATATCCGGTGGGAGGGAGCGGTCCTGTATTTCATACGAACTGGGAGCTGGCTTTCTGACGACGGAAATGCCGTTGTTGGATGCCGGATCGATTCCGAGCTTTCTTATCGTAGTGAGGTCGCAAATGAAAGACTCACGGATCTGTCGCAACTCGGCGCTCGTCGCCGCATGGATGTGCATTTGCTTGTTGATCTGGTCTTTACCTCTCGTCGCTCAGAAGAATTCCTCCGACCAGCCTGAAGTCAACGACGTGCACTTTCACCTTACGAACTACATTCAGCAGGGAACTGACATTCATGAATTCCTTCGGATTATGGGGAATAAGGTAGGACGCGTCGCAATATTCGGGATCCCACTGCAGCAACAATGGTCCTACCGATCGGATGGGGATCGTGCCCCGACTTATTACCTGAACACCGATGCGCCGCTGTACTACTACTCATTTACCGACGCCTGGATCGCATCAGCATACAAATCTCTCACCAAGGAAGAACAGGCGCGGTTTGATCCGATGATCACGGGGTTCAACCCCACGGATATGTACGCGGCAGACCATATCCGTCGAGTGCTTCAGACCTTTCCTGGTGTGTTCTCAGGGATTGGGGAGTTCACGATCCACAAGGAGTTCGTGTCAGCCAAAGTCGCCGGAGGGGTGGCAAGTTTGCAGGATCCGGCACTGGATAGAATTCTTGATTTTGCCGGGGAAGTTGGCCTGGTCGTGCTGATTCACAACGACATGGATGTCCCGTTCGCAAAAGAGGGCGCGGCACCCGCGTACCTGGCCGAGATGAAGGATGTTCTGAAGCGGCACCCGAAAACGACAATTATTTGGGCTCACACCGGGATGGGACGGATCGTCCGGCCCATAAAGAATCATGCGGCCAACCTGGCGGAGATTCTGCAGGACCCTGCTTTCAGTCATGTCAACTTCGACATCTCGTGGGATGAGGTGGCGAAGTACATTGTTTCGACTCCCGAGGCTACTCGGATCACGGCTGATCTCATTAATCGATATCCTGATCGATTCCTGTTCGGAACCGATGAAGTTGCTCCCCGCAGCCAGGAATCGTATCTGAAGGTCTACTACCAATATTCGCCGCTCTGGGCGCTGCTGAACAAAGAAGCAGGAGAAAAAGTCCGCCGAGGAAACTATGAACGCATCTTCGACAGCGCACGTCTGAAGGTACGAGCGTGGGAGGCGGCGAATTTGAAGTAGACACCTTAACTGACCGCGAGAAGTCTCTGCGGTTCAGTACGTCAAAAGGCCATGCGCGCGGAATTGGGAGCAGACCTTATCCACCAAAGCGGGCGGGGGCGGCGAGACCTCATCCAGCACATAGTCCAACTTCAGTTGCTTCCACTTGAAACGGCCCATCTGGTGGAACGGCAGAACATCGACGCGCTCCACATTCCCAAGGCTCGCTGCGAAACGAGCGACGCCCTCGACGTTTTCGGTGGCATCGGAATAGCCAGGCACCAGGACAAAGCGCAACCAGACAGGTTTCTTCTTGGACGCGAGACGGCGGGCAAACCGTAAAACCGGCTCGACTTCCAGGCCTGTCACTCGCCGGTGAGTTTCCGGATCGTAACTCTTGATGTCCAGCAGGACGAGCTTGATCTCATCGAGCTCGGAATCGGCAAGGCGTTCGCCTAGGCTTCCATTCGTATCCAATGCGGTGTGGATTCCAAATTCTCTGGCGGCCCGCAGAAGCTTGACGGCGAACCGATCCTGCATGAGCGGTTCCCCGCCGCTGAGAGTAAGGCCACCGGCCATGGCTTTGAGTCCATGCCGGTACTTTTGCAGCTGTTGTACTGCTCGATCGATAGTGACCGGAACTCCGTTAGTCAGAGTCCACGTGTCGGGATTGTGGCAGTACACACAACGAAACTGGCATCCAGTCGTCCACGCCACGACGCGGACGCCGGGACCATCGACGGTTGAGCCGGTTGTGAACGAGTGCAAGAACCCCATCTCCCCCGTTGCCAATGCGGAGCGAACGTCAGACTCCGGGAGATCACGGCCGAGATTGACCCGGAGCTCAAATGGGCTCTTGGCCTCGAGGGACGGAGGCTGCGGATGTTGAAGTGAGTTCATCGTGCACCTAGCCGTGGAACGTCCGATTGATTACATCCATTTGCTGTTCGCGAGTAAGACGCACGAAATTCACCGCATATCCAGAAACACGGATCGTGAGGTTCGGATATTTCTCGGGGTGATCCATTGCGTCCAGAAGGGAGTCGCGGTTGAGCACGTTTACGTTCATGTGAAAGCCTGTGACACTGAAGAAGGCGTCAAGCATGCTTCGCAAATTGGCGATGCGGTCAGCGCTGACTCTGCCCAAACTCTCCGGTACGAGTGTGGAAGTAAGGGAAATTCCGTCTGCGGCGTCGCGATAGGGAATCTTGGCTACTGAAGCCGCCGAAGCATGAATCCCGTGGCGATCGCGCCCGTGCATGGGATTCGCGCCCGGGGCGAACGGCTCACCGCGCTTGCGCCCATCAGGTGTGTTGCCGGTGTTCTTGCCATAGACAACGTTTGAGGTGATGGTCAGCACAGACTGCGTATGCATCGCCTTGCGGTAGGTTGGGTACTTGCGAAGCTTCGACATGAACGTGCTTACGACCCACGACGCCAGGTGGTCGACGCGATTGTCGTTATTGCCGAACTGCGGGAAATCCCCTTCGGTTTCATAATCTGTGATCAGGCCAGTCTTGTCGCGGACTGCCCGCACTCGTGCGTAACGGATCGCCGAAAGGCTATCGGCCACTACCGAGAGGCCCGCAATGCCAAAGGCCATCGTGCGCAGAGGCGAATAGTCATGCAGGGCCATCTCAATCCGTTCGTAGGCGTACTTGTCATGCATGTAGTGGATGACGTTCATGGCATTCACATAAACACCAGCCAGCCATTCCATCATCGTGTCAAAGCGGTCGATAATCTGGTCGAATTCGAGATAAGGACTTTCCAACGGGCCGATCGCAGGCCCAATCTGGTCGCCTGTAATCTCGTCTCGTCCGCCGTTAATGGCATAAAGCAGACACTTTGCCAGGTTCGCGCGTGCTCCAAAGAACTGCATCTGCTTGCCCACCAACATCGGAGACACGCAACATGCGATGGCGCCGTCATCGCCCCAGGCACGACGCATGATTTCGTCGCTTTCGAATTGAATGGAACTGGTATCAATGGCGACTTTGCAGGAAAAGTCGCGGAAACCGTCCGGCAATCTCGGCGAGTACCAGATCGTCAGGTTCGGCTCGGGCGCCGGCCCAAGGTTGTAAAGAGTCTGCAGAAAACGAAAGCTCGTCTTGGTGACCAAGGTTCGGCCGTCGTCACCCATGCCACCAATCGACTCGGTGACCCAGGTCGGATCGCCAGCGAAGAGATCATCGTACTCGGGCGTTCGCAGGAATCTCACGATGCGCAGCTTGATCACGAAGTCATCGATAATTTCCTGGGCGTGCTCTTCGGTTAGAGTCCCCTCGTCCAGATCGCGTTGGAAATAGACGTCAAGGAAGCTGGACGTTCGTCCCAATGACATGGCTGCGCCGTTCTGTTCCTTAATGGCGGCCAGATAACCGAAGTACAGCCATTGCACCGCCTCAAGCGTAGAGCTAGCCGGGGCGGAGATGTCAAAGCCATAACTCTTCGCCATCTGCTGGAGCTCTTTCAACGCTCTTATTTGTTCCGAGAGCTCTTCACGGTCGCGAATGATTTCATCGGTCGACATCACTGCATCCAGTGCCCTTTTTTCCTCCTGCTTGCGTTCGATGAGGCGCGTGACCCCATACAGTGCGACGCGACGGTAGTCTCCGATGATGCGACCGCGTCCGTATGCGTCGGGAAGACCGGTAAGAATGTGCGAACTGCGGCATCGCCGAATGTCTGCCGTGTAGGCGTCGAAAACTGCATCATTGTGAGTCTTGCGGTATTTCGTGAAGGCCTCCACAACGTGAGGATCAGGCACATAGCCGTAAGTCTTCAAGGCGTTCACGATCATACGGAATCCGCCGTTAGGCATGATTGCGCGCTTGAGAGGAGCTTCTGTCTGTAAGCCAACGATGACTTCGTTTTCTTTGTCGATATATCCGGGGGCATGTGCCGTGATTGAGCTTGGAATCTGAGATACATCCAGAACGCCCTTCTTGCGCTCCTCAACGAATAAATCGTTCAAGCGAGCCCACATTTGTCGCGTTCGTTCAGTCGCAGGAGCAAGAAACGAATCATCACCTTCGTACGGCGTGTAGTTCTGCTGGATGAAATCACGGACGTTAATCTCTTTTTGCCAGAGCCCAAGCTTAAAGCTCCGCCATGCATGGCTCGTTACGTCTTGTGAAGTCTGATCGATACTTAGGGTGGCCATGAGTGTTCTCCTGAAGATGTTCTCCGAAAATGGTCAGATTAATCCAAGCAACCGGCCCGTGTGTCGCGCGATCATAAGTTCTTCGTTTGTGGGAATGACCCAGGCTGAGACTTTGCTTGTTGGCTTGGAGATTTTCGGCCCCTTCTTCTTGTTGGCCTCAAGATCCACATCAACACCGAGCCAGCAACAGGCTTCGCAGATTCGCTGCCGTATCTCCGCAGAGTTCTCGCCGATCCCGGCCGTGAAGACGAGTGCGTCGATGCCATGAAGCACTGCGCCCAAGGCGGCAATTTCCTTTGCGGCGCGGTACACGAAGTAATCGACGGCCAAACGAGCATCCGGTTGATCGTTACCGAGAAGGTCTCGCATATCGTTACTGATCCCGGATATGCCCACCAGACCTGATTTTTTATATAGGAGGCCCTCGACTTCTTTAACAGAGAGCCCCATATTCTGAAAAAGATAGAGAACTACACCAGGGTCCAGTGCTCCTGGTCGCGTTCCCATGCAGAGTCCATCGAGAGCAGTAAACCCAAGGCTGTTGTCGATGCTTTTGCCATCGCGCAGCGCGCACATGCTGGCGCCACTGCCGAGATGAGCAATGATCACGCGGCCTTTGGCGATCTCAGGAGCAACATCAGGCAATGCCGAGGCGACATACTCGTAGGACAAGCCATGGAAGCCGTATCGTTGCACACCGGATGCTCGAATCTTCGTGGGCAGAGGTACAAGCTTCGCAACTGGCGGACTCGTAGCATGAAAGCCCGTATCGAAGCAGGCAACTTGCGGCACATTGGGAAGACGCTCGAAAGCTGCTTCAATCGCGGCAAGATTGTAAGGTTGATGCAGCGGCGCCAGAGGAATCAGTTGGGTCAACTGCTGGAGAATTTCCGGCGTCAGGATGACGGGTCGGGCAAAGCAAGCTCCGCCGTGCACGACTCGATGCCCAACACCCAGCAGCTTTGACCTGTCATACGTCGAACGCAGCCAACTGGCCAAAGCTTCCAGAGCGGCCCGTGCATCTCTAACGTCGCCGCTTAGCGAATCCTCCGCGAGAACCTTGCCTTCAGCATCTTTGGCCGAGAACCGCGGAGCCGTCCCGATGCCTTCGATTTGGCCTCGGGATGCAATCTCCCACCATTGGTTTCGCGGACGCTGGAAGACACAGAATTTCAGGCTGGAGGAGCCAGCATTTAGTACTAGGGCGTAGTCGTACATACCGGTCCCTTATGGTTTCTTGCGACGGGCATGGGCGGCCAGCATCGCAACCGCACAACTTGCGATGCGTGACCGAACGCTATCCGCGCGACTGGTAAGAATGATCGGAACTCTCGCTCCCAGAACCAGACCTGCACTATCGGCCCTGGCGAGGAAAGTCAGTTGCTTGGCCAGCATGTTTCCTGCTTCAAGATCGGGAGCCAGCAGGATGTCGGGGTCCCCCGCTACCTGCGAGTCGATGCCCTTTGTTTTCGCAGCGTCCTTGCTGATTGCATTGTCAAACGCCAAAGGGCCGTCGATTATGGCGCCTTTGATTTGGCCACGTTCCGCCATTTTGCAGAGAGCGGCAGCATCGAGTGTGGCCGGCATTTTGGATGTCACGGTCTCAACGGCTGCCAGGATTGCTACCTTCGGTTTCTCCAGTCCGAGGGAAATCGCCAAATCAATGGCGTTTTGGCAGATATCCACCTTGTCTTCGAGTGTGGGCGCGATGTTGATGGCACCGTCAGTAACGATCAGAACTTTGTGATAGGTAGGTACGTCCATCACAAACACGTGACTAATGCGGCGTCCGGTACGCATACCACCTTCTCGGGAGACTACAGCCGCCATGAGTTCGTCAGTGTGCAAGCTTCCCTTCATGAGCAACTCGGCTTTTGCCTCCCGCAACAGTTCCACGGCTTTCACAGCGGCGGCTACGCTGTGAGGGGCATCAATCACTTGGAACTTTTTCAAGTCGATGTCGGCCGACTGAGCGGCGGCTTCGATCTTCGAGCGAGGGCCGACAAGGAGCGGTTCAATCAGGCCTTCGTTCGCAGCCTCGATGGCGCCAGATAGTGATGAGACATCACAAGGATGGGCTACGGCGGTCGGAACCGGACTCAAACTCTTGCATCGCCACAGCAAATGCTCGTATTTGCCGGTGCCGGTTTGCGGAATGGTCAGATCTATACCCATGGTCAACTCCTAACGCGATGTGGCACGAACAGCCGAACCTGTTTCTTTCAGGAAGAACGTGAGTGCGATTGCAAGTGCAACGCCCAGGATGAGCGGAGCAAACGCGGTTTGATAGTGCCGGAGTTCCATCTGCGGAGATTCTTGCGACAAGTACCGGAGCAACCAACCGAAGACGGGGCCAAGCAAAGCACTGAACGTGAAGTTCAGGAAATTGATGACACCTGTTGCGGTGCCGCCCATCTCAGGCGGGTTCACTTCCTTGATGATGGTGTAAGGCAGCATGGCAGCGCCCGATGCCAACCCCATCGTGAGAGCGAGTGAATACGCGGGAAAGACACCGATTTGTCCAAACAGGACCCAGGCTAGACATGCGATCAGCAGCAGCGAAGCGCCGATGATCACGGGTTTTCGCCTACCCAGTCGGTCAGAGATGAAACCGAGAAGAGGGCAGCCAATAATCCAGCCAATCGGAACTGCGGCGGAACGCATGACCGCTGTCGCATACTCCAGGCCATGTGCCTCCTGCAGGTACCGGACGCCCCAAATCATGTCAAAGATGGTGGTTGGAATGAAGAGCAGTCCGGCAATCAGTCCGCACAAAATGGATTGCGGATTGGCAAACACGGTTCGGAAAGGTCCCAACACACTTCTCCAAGAACCTTTGCTCTGCTTCCTGCTCTCCTCCTTCGGGAGCAGAAAGAACAGTAGGGCTCCGATGGCGAGGGCTGCTGCCGCCATCAACTCCCAGAATCTGGTCCAAGCCAGTCCCCCCGAAATTGCAGGACCAACCGCGAACTGTCCCGCAGATCCGCCCGCCATTCCGAACATCTGGGTCGCGCCAATCAGGGTCGCGCCTAATGAGGGAGGGAAGCGGGTCGAGGCGATGTAAATCGCGCCTACCGCGGCGAAGGCGCCGCCAACGCCCTGTAGAAACCGGCCGAGGCTCCCCAGGCTGTTGGTTCCCAAGGAGAAGAAGAGCGCTCCGACTCCCATAACCAGGGCGGCGATGGGCATGATCCGCCGAGGCCCCAATCTGTCGAGGGAGGCGCCTGCGACTAGACTGAAAAACGAGTAACCGTAATAGAAGAATCCGACCAACGAGGCCAGCCCGAGAGCACTCAAGCCGAATGCTTCGGAGAGTTGCGGCATCATCACGGACGGGGCGGAGCGAAGCACGTACTGATAGAAATAGAAAACGGCGGCCACAAGCCAAGCGACCGCCGCCTGTTTTGTGCTAGCAGTGGCTGTACGTTCCTTCGCAGGATTCTCAATTACTTGCGACACGCTACTCCCTACCGATGGCGTTGCAGCCATGCAGTAAATGGTTCCTAACAAAGCACGACGGAGACTGCTAGACCGCCTTCCGAAGTCTCTTTGTACTTTGTATTCATCTCTTTCGCCGTGAGAGCCATCGCGGAGATCGTTGTGTCGAGATCAACCCGGCGCTCTTCCGGAATTTCCTCACTGGCAATGCAATAGGCGGTCCATGCCTTCACGGCGCCATACGCGCAGCGCTCGATGCAGGGCACCTGGACAAAACCAGCGACTGGGTCACAAGTCATGCCGAGGTGATGCTCGAGAGCAGACTCTGCTGCGTTGGAAACAACTTTGGGACCTTCACCCAAAGCCTGGGCGATCATCGCTGCGCCCATCGAGGATCCGACGCCAACTTCAGCCTGGCAGCCACCCTCGGCTCCGGATAGCGTGGCATTGTGCTTGCAGAGATAGCCGATGGCCGCGGCGGCGAGATAGCCGTCCCGGATCTTCTGTTGCGGGGTTTTCAAATCCTGCAGCGATTTCACGACAGCAGGAATAATCCCAGCGGATCCAGCAGTGGGCGCGGTAACTATGATGTGGCCGCGAGCGTTCTCCTCGCCCATAGCAAATCCGTAGGACGCAACTCGGGTCACCGCGCGGCCCGCATCTCCCTTGTTGGAGTTCTTGAGATTGCGCTGCATCGCCGCCGCCTTGCTGTGCAGTTTGATGGGGCCGGGCAAAACACTTTCCACCGTCAATCCCGTATTTACCCCTCGAATCATGACCTCAGAAACCTGATCCAGGAATTCGGCGATATCTTTCTCGCTCTTGCCCGAAATTGCCATTTCGTTTTCGAGCAGCAGTTTGTGTAATGGGATCTTGTCATCGATCAGATACTTTTTCAGTTCTTTTGCGTGCTCGTAGGGATACTTCGGTTGTCCTTTGTCGGGCGGCTTGTAACCTTTCCACTCAATAAACCCACCGCCGACTGAGTAGTACTCCAACTCATATAGGCTTTCGTTGCCGGCCAGCAGTTTGCACGTCATCGTGTTCGGGTGATGAAAATCACCTTTGGGGGAATCAAAGATGATGTCTTTCAGGGTGAGATTCAGCTTCGTGGGGCCAAGATTGACCGAGTGTGTTTCATCGGGGTTTGTCGCCAGTGAGTCAAGGAACTGGGGAGGACACGTCGCGGGAGCTTTTCCCAGCAGACCCGCCAGAGAGGCACGATCCGTACCATGCCCCTGTCCAGTGGCGCTCAGGCTTCCGTAGAGATGGACCTTTAGAGCCGTAGCTCGTTTGAGTTGATCTTCGGGGAGCTTTGAAACTCTTTGGAAGAAATCGTAGGTGATTCTCATCGGGCCCATTGTGTGAGAACTGGATGGCCCGGGCCCCATCTTATAGAACTCCTCCAAGGTGGTCATGATTGGACCCTTCGACTGCTGCACGACCGCCAGCTCGGGTGAGAGTGCGGGTGCGGCTGGAGGTGCTGCGGCCGCTGCGCCTTCCGGCGCGGACGAACTACGGTCTGAACATCCGGTTAGAAGTGCTCCCGCCGAAACGAGCGCTGCGAAACCGAAACTCCTGCGGGTTACAACAAGCGGAGATTTGGGTTCTGGTTTCGGTTCGCAAGTAGAGCAACCGCTCGAGGCGCACGTGCCACAAGAGCTAGCATTGGAATTCAGTACGACGAGGGACTCCTTCATACGTTTCTCCTTCAGCTGACAGGGCGCAGCGAGACCCAAGAGCATGATTAGGGACGGGTCGCTCGACAGCCGCAATATGAGTGCGACATCAAACGGATTCAACGTACTCCGTCGTGGATTAAGCGGGAACTGTTAGTTTCACTAGGAAAACACTGGAACTTGCCGGATGGAACCGAACTGATCCACCTTCAGATTTAGGGTTGGTTGTTTCCGAAATGCCTGGCAGGTGATTTGTAAGTGCTACCGGATATTAAGGTCAGCATAGTGAGCGAAACTTGAGACCGCAATCTGATCATTACCGGGTATGTAGAAGCCAAACTTACCTATTCCGAGATTGACACCGGGCTGGGACCAGCGATCCACGACGACCCAACTGTCACCGTGTTTCACCTGGTGGACGATTTCTGTGGAAGTAACGCGAATATTGATCGTGCGAAAACTCTTCTTGTCACCCTTGTCGGAAACTCTGATGTCGCTTGCTTTTTGCCCGTTGCGAATGACAGTACGGTAGAAGTAGTTTTCGTCCACTTGAAACAGAACGTAGTTCTTGTCGTCGGTATAGTTGAGCACCCACTGCAAGAGGTGTCCTTTGACCGGCATCGCGGAGAACACGAAGGTGCCCGTGGTTGGGACGGCTCCGTACAGGACAAATTCTCCGCCTTTGTGGGTGAACACGTCTCCTTCATGCTTCCACGCGCCTGGGTCATCCCACTTCGACATGCCGTTCGCAGCAAGAGACAAATCCACAGTCTTCGACTGACCGGCGACCACTTCAATCGTGGAGGAGCGCGTGAACCTGTCGGCGGTTCGCGCAGTGAGAGTGTAAGTGCCGGGAGCTAGATTGAGCGGGACGCCGCTACTCACCATCTTCAAAAGGTCACCTTTCACGATGGCTACGTTGGCATCTGCGGGCGTGAACGTAATTTTCAATTGGCTGGGAGCGGTTTCCAGCGCAGCGTCCCCGGCAGCCAAGGATATGGCTGAGCCGGCGACGAAGTGTTTCTTGAACTGGCGAGGCTTGAAGCGATCTTTGCGCAATTCGATCGTATGGTCCCCAGGATTGATGGTGGAGACAGACAAAGAGCCGTCGGCCTGAATGGTGCCGATGAGAGTCTGATCGACAAAAACCGCGGCTCCGGGAGAACCACCCTGGACGATTAGCGAAGCCGCGCTCGGCTGCGGATGGAGGTTGAAGATCAGCTTTGCTTCTTCGTCCTTGCGAATCCGGATCTTCTGTGCGGGAGGGTCCTGAAAGCCAGCCTTGGAGATTTGTACAAAGTATTCCTTGAAAGCGAGATTCGGTATACGCAACTGGCCGGCTTGAGTGAGTTGGGGCTGAAGCTTTCCGTTGAGAAAGACTGTTGCGTCATCTTGCCCGGCAATGACAAGGAGTGAGCCCAAATTGTGACCGGGCTCACCGGCGGGTTGATCAGGGAGGGTGGCCTTTCCGGCGTCCTTAGTCGAAAGGTTAGGAACAGGCTCAGATGCTTCGGAAGTCACCCCTGCCCCTTCGGAGGCAGGTGGGGGTGAGACGGGTGGCGATGACCCCGCTGGTGTGGAGACGGTAGGCGCTGCGATCGTGGGAACTGTTGATGTGCTCGTCGTCGCTTCTGGAGCGTAGTGTTTTCGTGTGAAGAAGAAGGTCGCCGCGATCAGAACTATCGCGGAGGCGGAGATGGCGATCAACGTTGCGGAAGTCGACTTCTGTGCCTGTTTCGATTGCGATGGAGACCCCTTGACTTTGGCCACCGCCGTGGGAAGTTCGGGCGCAGGAACTGTCTCGGGTTGTAGCCGGGAGATCTGTTGCTTTGGCGGAGTGGTGCGGAGCTTGCCCCTCGCTGGAATCTTGAGCAAGGCGTCGCTCGGCGTAACTCTTGGGGTGGGAGCCTTTTTCGGGGGGCCCTGCGGATCTGGCGCTGGCGAATCTTGACTTGGCACCGCCGAGCTCGCGGAAACCGAGCTTGGTGAATCCTGACTTTTGACACTCGGCAAGGTAAGGGTTGGAGGAGTCTGACTTTCGACGACAGTACTTGCCGGAACGGAGCTTGCCGGTGCTGAGCTTGGCGGGGCTTGATTGATATCGGCGCGCGGAGGTTCCGGAGCGTTGGGAGGCGGGACGTGAAAAATGACGGTTGCGCCCTTGCGGCGTGACGATACGGTTGAGCTGTCCTGAGGGAGTAGTCCCAGGCGGAGAAGCAGGGCATTGGCTATGGACAGAATTTCGCCGTCCGTCCAGTGTTTCGCGGCGATGACCTGTATGCGCTCGACCAACGCTTGTTTTGCCGCAGCGTCCGACGCTCCGGCGATTTCATGCTGCAGGCGTCGCAGATCCTCCAGGTCGCGGCGGCGATCCTGGCGTCGACGAGCGTCTTGATCGCGCTGAATTTCATCCTGAATCTGCAGCAACTTGGAATCGTGGGGATGAACCGCTAATCCTTCTGCCACCCACGCCAAGGCTCCGAACAAATCCCCGGAGGACTGCAGCTTGCGCGCTTGCGAAACCCAGTCATCCACAGAGCTTGATGTCTTTCGCTCTACGATACGGTTGAGGATCGATTTCGCCGTGGGATGCGTACGGATCAAGCTGAGTGCCTGATTGGTTAGCTTTTCAGCTTCTAGCCAATCCATGTCCACAATCGAAGAAGCGTGTTCCACCAGGGCGTTCGCGAGAATTGATCGGGAGAGAGAATTGTTCTTGTCCAGCTCATAGGCTTTTCGCAACAACTGAATCGCTTCGACAGACTTCCGCTGCGCGAACAGTTCCTGGCTTTCGGTGATCAGCCGGTTAGCTTCGGCTTTACGCTTAACGCCATCCTGGGCACACCGTTCCAGTTGTGAGAGCTCCGCGTCGTTGGGAAATTCGGCGGCGGCACCGCGCACCAAGTCCAGCGCACGAGAATAGTCGCCCGAACGCTGGCACACGTTGATCTGATCAACGAGCCGCGTTTTGGCTTCGGCGCGGGGTTCTGTTTGCTCTTGGTTAGGGATCATCCCAATGTTCCCATAATGGGCCACACTAATTATTAGCGAGAACTGCACGGAGCGTAGGTGACCGTCGTAATCAGTGATGAAGGAGGTTGGTCCGTATCTCATTGAAAAAAGGAGCTTTTGTGGGACTCTGCACCGTGCTGCGTTTTAGAGGCGTAATTCGATAATCCAAGAAAGCATCAGGGATCCTTATCTTCTTTAATAGGACGAGTCTGCAGGTGAAATCGCCCCATCGTCCGACCCTGATGTACAACGGAGCCCGGAGCGAAGGAGATCCAGACTGAGAGTCTTGCCAGATGATGCATCAACAAAGGCAGTGTAATCTCAACCTTCAAGAGCCCGAGAAAATGTGCGTCATTCGCAGTGGAGGGTATTCGGGTGAGAATCAAAGTCGTAATCGCCATCTTGCTCTCAGGGTTACTTCGTACATCGGGGTACGCGCAAAGCGCGGAAATCTCCGGAGATATCCTCGTCGGCGACTTGCAATCGAGATGTAAGACTGCTCAATGGAATCTTGCGTGGACGGGAGGCTGCCCGCAAGCATGTACTCACATGGCCGAACTCGGGATGCCGGAAAGGCACCCGGTCAGTTGTGCAAGTGGAAGATCGATTGTGTTGGACTTACTGGATCGGAGTCGCAGTTGGCAGCCATTTCATGAAGTGCCAGTGTGGCAGTTGCCTGACGGTCAAGCCTTCTATTTCGTGTCGCGTATGACGATCGATGCGGACGGTGCACCCAATGCTTACCACCCAGACGATGCAGGACTCGACGAATTGGCGAACGCAGGTGTGCCAGGGCATTGGGACGGCATCGTTACAGATCGCTACGGACGTCCGCTGATCCAGCAAGAGAGTGACCCTTTCCCCGGCTATTACATCTCCTGCACATCGCTCTTTGACAGCACCAAGAACTTCGCTGACCCAAGAGGATACGTTGACGCATCGATGATTCCTTATGTAGCCCTGCCAAAAGAACTGGCAAGCCGAGAAGGTGTGCAATTGGGAGACTTTGCGTTTGTTGTGAACCTGCGGAACGGAAAGTCGTCCTACGCGATTTATGCTGACATCGGAACCATTGGGGAAGGGTCCATCGCGCTGGCAGACGCACTTGGAGTTTCTTCCAATGCTCGCCACGGTGGGCAATCTGGTGGAATTCTATATCTGTTATTTCCCGGTTCCGGCAATCAGCGGCCACGGACGATCGCTGAGATCCAAGAGGAAGGCGAAAGGCTGCTTTCACAAGCGGTCGATTTGAAGGGATTATTCTCCTGTACGGCCACGGACGATGCAGTTTTCAACTGCGGAGATTTCTGAAGACCAAGTCAGAAGATCAACTTAACGATTCGCATGATCAACTCTTCTGGGGAGAAAATGAGCAATCCGAGCGGCGCAAGTGGTGCTGCTGTGGCTGCAGCAAGACGACCTGCGTCTTGTAGATTAAAAGGGATGGGCCGCATGTCGCGGACCATTGAATAACTATTCCCAAGGTCCGCGAGTGATTGAATGTCTCCGCTGCCCAGAAGCTCATTCTGATGGTTCGCGTGATCCGCTACCCATTTCTGATCGAATCCATCTACGTAGCGGTTGGCAAGGAGCCCATAGTCAGCTAATCCCTTGCGCTTCGCGCGGGCGAGCTGTGGGGTGAACATGAGCAATGGTCCAAGAACAACGATTAGGAAGAAAATGATCAAGCTGGCGGCTTCCCGTTTGAAAGAGAGGAGGGCCGCTCCGCCGTACAACACTCGATTAGCGATCATCCCCGAAAGCAATGCCCCTTGTGCAAACAAAACCGGGCCGAACGCGAATGCACTCTTTCCCAGAAACGCAAGACCTGCTGCCCGATCCGGGTGTATGGCAATGAGGTGGAGATCCAGACGGGAAACCTGCCAGAGAAAACGAATCCAGATGAAGAAACGCAAATACCAGCGCAACAGAATGAACTGAAAAAATGGAATACTGACGAAGGCGTACCAGTATCCGGCAGTTGTTAGATTTAACCTTCCATTTTGAGGCGTCGCATACCACGTCGGGGTGCCCAGAACGGCTTGGCTTCTCCACAACCACTGTCCAACAGTAAAGACGAAAAGCAGCAACCCGAGTTCGATGGGAACTGAGTTGCGGAGACGAGTCGCAGAATCTATGGCGCCGATGAATCTGGAAATATCCTTCTCAAGAACGATGCGTCGAGTCAGAAAGGCCTTAACGACAAGGCGTATGCGTGAATGAACCACCAACTCGGCGGCGATCAAAACCGGCAACGCGACTAGCAATCGCGCGTGAACATCGATATCGCGCAAGAATGACAGCCCCGGTGTTCCCGTCCTGTACGAATCGAATATTGATAGAGCCAATACGGGCGCCCATGCCAGCATTGTGATCACTGTCATTCGGCGATGAAGTAGTTCCAGGCCATCCCCGGCGAGATGAGACCGCCGAAGGAGTTGAAAGATAGGTCCGCCCAGGACCAGTGAAAAATCTGGAGCGTCCTGAAGGACGGATTGCGTGTTGATAGTTGGGTCCTTTAACTCTTCTCGGATTTCATGCACCGTCGGCGTCATAGATGTCTGCTCCGCCAATTTCATGCTTTAGACTGAGTTCCGTATAGCGTCCGTGACCGCCGATGTCATACAGAATCAGAGGTGCTATCCAGCTTTGCCTGCAACCTGCTCACGAGTCATTTTTGCCGCCAGGTCAGACTTGGAAATGTGTAGAAAATCCGAAGCACCACCACGAGCGAACAGATCCAGGACGCGAGCGATGATTCCGGTCCAACCCGTTTGGTGGCTTGCCCCGAGGCCCGCTCCGTTGTCCCCGTGGAAGAACTCGTAGAAAAGGATATAGTCTTTCCAATGAGGATCTTGCTGGAACTTCTTGGTTCCCCCGTAAACTGGCCGCTCGCCATTGGCATCTCGCAGGAAAATGCTCGACAGCCTTCGGGCAAGTTCATTTGCGACTTCATACAAAGTCATGTATTTTCCCGAACCCGTGGGGCACTCGACTTTGAAGTCATCCCCGTAGAACTGGTAGAGGTTCAGTAAGCCTCTGAGCAGCAGGCCGTTAACCGGCATCCATACCGGACCACGCCAGTTAGAATTGCCGCCGAACATTCCGGTATTCGACTCGGCCGCAAGATATTGCACCTTGAACTCCTGTCCGCCGAGATGGAAAACAAACGGATGCTCCAGATGGAATTTGGAGAGTGAGCGAATGCCGTAGGGTCCAAAGAACTCATTTTCGTCGAGCATATAGCGCAAAATTTGCTCAATCTTCTTCTTGTTGCAGACGGACAACAACCGCCGTCCGGCGTATCCGACAAACTTGTCGTCCGCGGGGGCGACCTGCTTCAGCAGATCGGGATGCCGCTTCTTAAACGTTTCGAGCAATTCCTGGAGGTGGGGATTCCTAGCAAGAATGCCTGTCGACTCCAGCACAGTTGACGCGCACAAAGGCAGTAGTCCAACCATCGACCGAACTTTCAGCCTTATGGACTCGCCGTTCGGGAAGTGGAGCAGGTCATAGAAGAAACCGTCGTTCTCGTCCCACATCTCGTCGTGATTATCACCAATACGATCCATGGCATAGGTGATCCAGAGGAAATGCTCGAGGAAGCGAAACGCAATCTCCTCGTATATCGAATCGTAATCGGTAAGGATCAGAGCGATCTCCAACATGCATTGGCAGTAAAAGGCCATCCATGCGGTGCCATCGGCTTGATCTAGGTACCCCCCAGTCGGCAAAGGAGCACTGCGGTCAAAAACGCCAATGTTGTCAAGGCCGAGAAAACCGCCAGCGAAAACATTCTTGCCAGAGGGATCCTTCCGATTCACCCACCAGTTAAAATTCTGCATGAGGCCCTGGAACGATCGCTCGAGAAACCGGAGATCTGACCGCCCGAGTTCTGTCTCGATGTTGTAGAGGAACAGTGTGGCCCAAGCGTGTACAGGCGGATTCACATCACTGAAGTTCCATTCGTACGCCGGAATCTGTCCATTTGGGTGCGCATACATGTTGCGTAACATCAGCAGAAGCTGATCCTTGGCAAAATCGAAGTCCACCAGCGACAGGGCAATGGTGTGAAAAGCCAGGTCCCACGCCGCGTACCACGGATATTCCCACTTGTCAGGCATCGAGATGATGTCTCTGTTCAACATGTGGAACCACTCCATATTTCGGGCTTTTCCACTGTGGGTTCCGATCAGCGGATGGGAGCGATGCTCAGCGAGCCAGGTATCCAGATCGAAGTAGTAGTACTGCTTGGTCCAGAGCATGCCGGCAAGGGCCTGGCGGTGTACTCGCTTTTCATCCTCACCTAGTGAACTGGGAGTGATGCGACTATAAAAGTCGTCTGCGTCGGCGATGCGTGCAGCGAATGTTTTGTCGAATGTGCTGAAAGCTTCGGTAGTCGGTTTGGCGCTTAAGCGCAGGCGAACGATGCTGCTGCCCCCAGCTGGTACTTCGAATCGATAATGTGCAGCAGCTTTAGTGCCTGCCTTCTCCGGGTTCACCACGTCTTTGCGGCTGGAGATCAGGTACTCATGAAAAGCGTCTTTCACATAGGGCGACGGGTTGGGTTGTCCCCACAATCTGGTGTTGTTGGACTCGTTTTCTGTAAACAGCAGTTGTGGATTCCCTTCGCAATCCAGCGTCATATCGCCGAGTTGACCATGCGACGCCCTGATCGAAGTTTCTCCTGCCTGACGCAGCGAAGGTTTGGCAGAATCCTTTTCCCATGACCATGTATTTCGGAACCATAACGTCGGAAGCAGGTGGAGTTCCGCCGCTTCCGGACCACGATTGTGGACCGAAATCCTGATCAACATGTCCTCGGGGTCGCCCTTGGCGTACTCGACGAAAACGTCGAAATAGCGGTCCGCATCGAAGACTCCAGTGTCGAGAAGCTCATACTCAAATTCATCGCGACTTCTTCGCCGATTCGTCTCCACCAAGTCACGGTAAGGGAATTCCTGTTGCGGATACTTGTACAGGTACTTCATGTACGAATGAGTGGGTGTGCTGTCGAGGTAGAAGTAATACTCTTTGACATCCTCGCCGTGATTGCCCTCGCTATTCGTCAGACCGAACAATCGCTCTTTGAGAATTGGGTCGCGACCGTTCCAGAGAGCGACAGAGAAACACAGTTGCTGTTTGTCGTCGGAGATCCCGGCCAAACCGTCTTCTCCCCAACGATAGGCACGAGATCGCGCCTGATCATGGCTGAAGTAGTCCCAAGCATTCCCGTTATCGCTGTAGTCCTCGCGAACCGTGCCCCATTGACGTTCACTGAGGTAGGGCCCCCACTTTTTCCATGGAATGCCGTTTTCACGGGCATCATTCAACCGATGCTGTTCGGTCGTTTCCATATATGCAATTCCAGGCTTTTGAGTCTTTGTCATCGGATCTCCCCTTTTGACTTCAAGTTTCTTGTCAACGGACTTACATGAGCCAAGGAGCCGCCGACTACATCTCTCTTCGTGCTTGAACAATGAAAGTGCGCGATAGTTTCCGAAGACTTAGTTCCGCGTACGGGCCCAGGTGGAGGATGCATGGCATGAGCAGATCCGAGGGCCGTTGGCTGGGTCGCCGTCCGCACGGGCTACGCTTCCAAGGCATACAGTTAAGACCTTCCGCTCGAGTTTTGAACTGGTAGAACTAACAGATTTTTAGGGTCCCGATTCCCGCTAGCATGACTTGGAATCGTTCTGCTGCGGGGCCTGGGTTGGACCGCTGCGTATTGCATTCCTCAGCTAAGCTTTGACAGCAATGCTCTCGATAAACATTGGATTCGTTGTGGGTCTGCCGCATCTTTCCATTGCGTGTCAGTGATCAGTGTCGTCGTGTTGTCTTGTCGCGCGTTGTTCACGAGCAACGAGCACATAGAGTTGGGATTGTTGATTCATCAGGCTGAAGCTTCGTGTGACGCGAGCAAAGCCTGTTTTGATGCCGAGACTCCAGGCGGATCTCCTCAGGTCAAGTTCAGTGCGGATCGCCATCCCCGAAAGGAGCGATACCGTCTTCTCCTGAGGAAGTTATTTAAGAGGTTGCGGTAGAACCTTGAGACACACAGAGCACTCATGATGAATACTCGACGACTTCTTCCTGCTTTCGTACTCCTCTTGACCATATCGCTTCACGCACGTGAAAAGACCGACGTCATGGTGATGACAAATGGAGACCGCCTCACTTGCGAGGTCAAGGGACTGGATGCCGGTGTGCTGTATGTCAGTTTTGACTACATTGACGGCACAACATCAGTGAACTGGTCGAAGGTCGCCAGATTGGAAAGCCAACAGTTGTTTGTTGTTAAAACAGAAGGGGGCGCCGTTTACACAGGCATCTTGCGAACTCCCGAGACTCCAGCCGACAGGCCAGTGCAGATCCATGTATTGGCGGCCGAGAAGGAAGATGTTCTTGATCGTTCGCAGATCGTCGAAATGGTAGCCACCTCTGACAGGTTTTGGCAGCGATTCAATGGCGCGGTTGGTTTGGGTGTGATTTATTCGAAGGGCAATCAGTCCACGCAATACAGTTTGACGTCGCAAACAGCATACGTTCGGGAACGCTGGACCGCAGCTGCCAGTTTCGATTCCAACCTGTCCTCCAGTTCAGGGGCCAACGCTTCCACTCGAAATTCAGTTTCTTTTGGCGGACGTCATCTCCTACCCTGGAACAACTGGTTCTATGCGGGCATCGGCTCTTTTCTACAAAGCTCAGAACAAGGGATCGCCTTGCAGAGTACAATCGGGGGCGGCATGGGCCGGTATTTCAAGAACTCAAATCGCGCAAGTATCTCATTAGTGTTCGGACCCGCCTGGCAGAGCACCGATTACGAGCAATCCACGACGACTACCGTACATAATCAGAATCTCTTGGCAGCAATGTTCTATGGCAACGTGCAGTTTTTCAGGTTCAGCAAGACCAACCTGGATATGACCGCGGTTCTGCTGCCTGCCCTGTCGGACCCGGGTCGCGTTCGGTTCAACGCGAACGCGTCTTATTATATCAAGATCATCAGCGATCTGAAGTGGAACGTGTCTTTTTACGGAAACTGGGACAACCAACCCCCGCCCGGTTTTTCCGGCAGCGACTACGGAACCAGTTCGGGCCTAACCTGGACATTCGGGCTGAAGTGAAGAGGGAAGTGAGCCGGCTGAAAATGTCAGGCGCCAGAGTCTGACGAATAGACCCGGCGCCTCACGAACAACCCCGCTTTGGAAAGTGCCTGTGGACAGTTGTTGAGCGTCGACCGGACTTTAATCAAGTGCGCTGCAACTAATTCCCGCCTGACGAGACTCCCTTGTTCACCATCACCTTAACCTCGACACGCCGGTTTTGTGAGCGTCCCTGCGCGGTCTCATTCGAAGCGACTGGATCAGATATCCCCATGGCTCCCGGGGACACGATGTGGCGTGGGGGTACATCGCAGTCCTGCATCAGATAGTTCACCACGGCATATGCACGATCCTTGCTTAGAGTCTGATTGGCCGCGGCGTTGCCCGTGGAATCTGCGAATCCCGTCACCTCAATGATGTAGCCTGACATGCGCGTCGCATTCTCGGCCAGTGTCTTGAGCGCGGCCTTATCGTTAGCGGCGATTGAAGCTTTGCCAGTTTCGAAGTAGACAACTGTCTGATTTTTTACGTCATAGTCGGCCAGATCCGAAAATCGACGGCTGACTTCTTCCTGGTTCGCGGCGATTTGGGCTTTGTTGGCTGCGACATTGGCTTCGTTCGTTGAAATCGCCTCTTTATTCGCGGCTGTCTGCACCTGATTCGCGGCTACCTTTTCGTCGGTGGGGGTCAGACCTGCCTGGATCATGCTTGCAGTCTGCAGATCATCCTTGCTGAAGGTAATGGTCTTAGCCTCAAATTTGCCCTCGCCGGTCGAAATGCCCTTGACGCTGACTTTGAGTCCGGGAATTAGACTAGCCCAGGACATCTGCTCTTTGCGAATACCAAGGCCCTTCGGACTCTGCACCTTGGTTGAGTCAGTGAGGGTAACAATCTGGGTGCCATAATCTGTACGCAAGTCCAGAGTGTCAGCTGTCCGATTGGTAATCAGACCCGTGACTGTGTGCTCCTGTTGTCCCACCGCGAGGTTCAACGCTGTGCAGCAAAGAACGATTGTGAGGGCTGCGAATAGACTGATCTTCTTCTTCATGGCTGATGCTCCTGACAAGTTTGCCGAAACGATAACGCATTCAACTTGTATGGGGCACTGGCAGAAATGCCAGCAAACCGATCTTCAGTCCTCTCAGGGGCAAGATTTTAGTGGGCAAGAATGTAGGTCGGCGACGCGACGAAATGTGCCCGGAAGCGATGGACTGGAAGGAGCGACAGTATTGCAAAGTTGGACCCGGAGATACATTTGTAAAAGGCAATTTATTGAAGAGCCCAAGGCATGGGTTAAGTAGCAGCTCGATGGTGCAAAGCCAGTTTTGGTATTCGACGTCAAAATTGGAGATGCAGAAAGTGTCTTACAGAAGAACGAATTCGCTCAGCGCCGTTGGAGTTTTGCTAATTGCTCTGACTCCGCATGCTCTAATTGGCCAGCAGCAACACGATCCAGGCTTTCAGCGTTTCGAGGTAAATCCATTTATCGGCTACCGCAGCTCCGTGAGTTTTCCGGTCGATCCCCATGTGACTGGAACAAATCCTCGCGTTGTCGTGAATGACAGTCCGAGCTATGGACTCTCATTTGGCGTGCGACTGAACGACGAAGATATGATCGAAGTACGGTGGGCGAGACAAGATTCCTATTTGCACGCAGAAGAGATCACACCGCAGCCTGCGCGAACGCGGATGGTTCTCGATCAGGTTCACGGCGATTTCAGCCACGAGGCACTGCCGCAAGACTGGCCCGAATGGATTAGGCCTTATGTGATGGCCAGCGTTGGCGCTACGCATATTTCGGCGCGTGACAGCATCAGCGTTACCCGATTCTCATTTGGTCTCGGAGCAGGCATCAGGTTTTATCCAACTCGCCATATCGGTTTCAAAGTGCAAGCTGAATGGCTTCCGATCCTGCTGGATCCAGAAGGACAGTTCATTTGCGGGGCAGGCTGCATCATTCACATTGGGGGATCGGTAGCTTCGCAAGGGGAAGTGTTCGCCGGACCAATATTTCGCTTTTGAGAGGAGTAGTTGCGATCGTTGAGGGGTACGGACCGTGGCGGTTCAGAGTTCCGATTTGCACGGCGAGCCCGGCAGATGATCGCTGACAAAAATTCCGTCGTTGAGAACTATGTCGATCGCGGACAATAGTTCGCCCGCGACACGTGACTTCAGGACATAGCCCCGCGCCCCAATCGAGAGTGCTGCCTGAACAAAATCCGGATCTGAATTCTCAGTGACGAAAATTATCTTCGATGCCGAAGATACGGCACGGATTCGTCGAGCGGCGTCGAGGCCGTTCAGCCTCGGAAGACCGATGTCGAGCAGGATCAGATCAGGTCTTGTACGTGCCGCGTGCTCAACCGCCTCAACTCCGTTCGAAACCGAACCGGCCGGCACAAGTGAGGTCGCGTCTTGGAGCAGGGATAGAAGTATCTTTGACCAGTTCGGGTTATCCTCCACGACCAAAACACGGATGCCCTTGCTCAGCATTGGGTTATCCCTCAATCCGACCACACTCCGCGCATTGGTGACGCTCTCCTGTGCTGCAACTACGAACTGAATCCCTGTCACGCGACCTCCCTTACAACTGCCAGTGGGCCCTCGCAAACCAAAAACACTTGCAAATTGAGTGCCATTATGCCGTTAATGGAGTTTAAGGTTTAAGTATCCGAAGCACTGAGCAGATTGGACATCTCTCAGACTGTGCCGGCGCGTGAACGGCTATGGATTGCTCTGTGTTGATCGAGTTGCACCAGGGTGGTGCTTCTCAGCCAGTTCGTGTCCCGTCTGCATCGATGAAGTTTCGGGAACTCCGGGGTAACCCTTGTCAAGATTTGATATGACAGCGGCGAGGCCAAGCCTCTCCAGCTGAAGAGAAGGAAAGAACGGTTCGTCCGCTGGATATTCTCGAACCAGGCTAAAGAAGCCGGACTGGTAGCGCTATCAGTCCCGGGAACAAGCAATGAGCCCTCAACAGTCTTGCGAGGGCAGGGCAGGCTGCCTGACAGTTCTGTCAGTGTTTCAATCGAGCCAACGCGTCTACTTTCGTCAACAACAAGGAAAATGGCTTTCATGCAGGAGATTCAAAAGGGAATGGTTCCGGCCCTGCTCGGAGGATTGTGATGAGGAAGATTGTTGTAGCAGTTGTCAGTGTGTGCCTTGCGTCGGTGTGGACTCTGTCGATCGCATCACAGGATACACAGGCCCCTCCGGATGACTACATTCAACTGATTCGGAAAGATCTCAGAGAAAACAAGAAGTCGATTGTGGCAGAGAGCATGCGACTCACCGCAGACGAGGCGACGAAGTTCTGGCCGGTATACGATCAGTACGCGGCGGCGTTGGCCAAGGTTAATGACACAAAAAGTCGCGATTGTTAAGGATTATGCAGCGAAGTATCAAAGCCTTTCGGCGGATGAAGCCCAGAACCTGATTAAGAGATGGAGCGACACGGATGTGGCAGCGGTGCAATTGAGAATGAAGTTCATTCCGAAGTTCCAGGACGCACTACGCAACAAGAAGGCGGCTCGGTTCTTTCAGATTGATCGACGCATCGGACTGATCGCAGATTTGCAACTGGCTTCTCAGATTCCGTTGGTGGAGCAGTAGCTACGGCTGGTCGGATTGACTGAAGTGCTATTTTTTGGGTGGAAACTTGTCGAGGAGCTTGGATACTGCTTTATTCGCTAGTTCAATCGATTTGTTCTTTTTTTCGATATCAAGATTCTGTCGCACTGAGCCAGACCACACGATTGTGTTGGTTGCACGATCGACGAAGGTCAGCATGAACGTGCCTTCGGTTACGTAGACTCCCGCCGACGAAGTTCCAGTTGGGCCGGTCCACATTGTAGCGTTCATCACGGGTGGCGCACCGCTGTAGGTAGGGCTATATGGTGTGCTGGCCTCACCTGCAAAACCGAATCCGATTCCGCCCGATGGGATCAATGTCAGTTCTCCATCCTTGGGCACCTTGGTCAGTCCTTTTGACTGCAATTCAACCTCTGTTCGCCCGCACACTGTCTCGAACAGCACGGGCCTGACAGGGGGCATCGGCGGTTCAGCCCAGGTATAGGTCTTGTACTTGGAAAAATCTATTGATTTGTCATAGCCGACAGCTACTTTTTGGCTAAACGAGGTGGTAGCAGCAACGCATATGGCTACCAAGAGTACCCATTTTGCAGATTTCAAGAGGCCTCCACAGCCGACACATCACAGCGAAACATAAGCAAGGCTCCCGACGAGGGATACTGTCAGCTCTTACAGAAGATTGGACAGGAGCGCATGTCTGGTTCGCCCTGTCAGTTGCGTAATGGGTAATGAGAATTACTCGGATTCAGAGGGCTCATCCGTGATCAGTTCCTGGGTTGGATGCCACGTTTTGTCCGGATTATATCTCTCCATGCTCTGAACGATCTTGAGGGAGTCAGGCCCTAGATCTTTTTCATACACGACGCCATCGTAACTAACCATAAATGTCTTCACACCGGTGGCGCGATATTCTGCCGGCACCGCAACCAAAGCGAATCCCCCGATCATTACTTCATTGATGACATAGTCGAGTTGGCCGAGACGGGCGGCAGGACCTTGACCCTTCAGTACTTTGAAATAATATCCATGGTATCCGGAGGGTTGGTCGGGCGAGTAGCCTTCTTCAATGGCTCGCGCGACAGCTTCAGTGATTGGGCCGCCCGGCGATCCGTCATCGTTCTTCCAATAAAGGCCGTCCTGTTTGCCGGGAGTACTGATGATTCTTTGTGCATACTGATTGATTCCTGAATCGTCGTGGATCTCCGATGCGTACTCCTTTTGAGCCTCGACAAATCCTCGGCAGATTTGAATTGCGTCGAGTTCATTGGAACCGACTCGACGATAGAGGATCTCTTCCCGACCTGCTTTGGCATCGAAGCGCCACTTGCCGGCTTGTTTAACGATCGGAACAGGAAATGGCCAATCATCATTTCCAGCAGTAAGGATCGCCCGCGCCTTGTTGTTAGGATCGGTTAAAACTGCCATCTTCTCGTGACCTTTAGCAACGAACTCTTGAATCCGTTGTTTGTCCTGAACCGGGTCCGCGGACGAGATGAGGTCTTTGCCGTCAGGTCCAAAGAGCTCTATCAGGGCAGGGACGTCGTTGGCGTCAGCAGCCTGGATTAGTGCGTTAGCAGCAAGTTGAGGAGTGGCGAATGTCTCCTGAGTTGCGGGCGTTGAAGCGGTCGTGTCTGTGGATTGCGAATTCGCTGTTGTTGCTCCAGCCAGAAAGATGACAAGAAGCACGAGTTCAACGACGAGGCCGTGAGCGAATGATCGAGATCGTTGGAAGCGCATAGATTTCTCCTCGTAATCGACAATCACCGGCGACGTCCACCACCGCCGCCTCTTGAGCCACCGCTACGCGAGGCGCCCATGCTGGAAGATCCGCGAGAACTTGCTTGGCGGGTGCTGCCGCCATTCATGCCGTCGCCTCCGCCAAAAGCACTTGAGTTCCGAGACCCGCTGTTGTTGGAGACACTGCGGTTACCAACTCGATCTCCAGCGCCGCCACCGCGGTTTGCACTGTTGTCTCGGGTGCTGGCAGTATTGCGATTACCACGATCTCCCCCACCTGCTTCGGAATTCGCGCGATCACGACTTGATCCTTGCTGAGGGCGATTGGAACGATCACTCACCCCGGGCTGTTGTCGATTCGCGCGCTGCGTCTGATTTTGACGTGCGTTTGCCTGACGATTGGCCAGCGAATCCCCGCGGGTCGTGCCACCGAACTGATTGGCCGTTGATCGGTTGGGGTAGGGCGTGCCGCCCCGATGTTGCGGATTGTGTTGCCAATTGCTAGTGCGATTTGAGACGTTCGTGTTGCGGTTAATGTTGGTGTTTGAGTTTCTTACAAAGTTGTTGTTGTTGTTGATGTAAATATTGTTGTTCCCACCCCAGCCACATCCCCATCCCCAGCCGCCACCCCAGGCAGCTCCCATAGCCATTCCGATCCCAAATGAAATGGCCATACCGGCGGCGTAATATCCGGGCGGTGGATACGTAATTGGCGGATACGGATACACTGGCGCTCCATAAACAACCGTAGGATTATAGCTGGGCACGTAAACAACTTGGGGGTTCGCCTGCTCAACGATGATGACCTGCTTGCTTTCGACGACCTTCGTTTCCACCTTCTGTTGCTCGGTGGACTTGAGATTCCCGCTGTCTTTTGCCTTTTTTCGCATTCGCTGCACTGCATCCATAACATCGGTCTGCTGAGCGAGAAATGCATTTCCAAGGTCTGTTGTCCATTTGATGTTGTCCGCCAAGTACTTCGCCACGTCTGGAAGTGCAGCGAGGGCCTGGATGCTCGCATCCCAGTCTTGTTTCTGGGCCGCATCAGCGAGAGCCTTATCTTTCAGATCCTTGTTTTTCTCCAGCCACTGCTGGAGTTGCACGATCTCCAATGGATACGTCGAGGCGACCAATACCTGGCTTAATAGCGGGTCCGGGTAGAGCGCAACAGGCGCGACCAGGGAATCAAGCTGATCCGCCGGTATTTTTGGCGCGTCCTTATTCTGTTCCTGCGCGAAAGCACGCCCGGGTGAAAAAACGCTAAGGTCTCCTGGGATGAGAACCAGTGCGCAAATAACAGTAATGACATTTCGAATCAGCCCACTGAAAAGCCACGATTCGAAGATTGGGAGCTGCATACGCCCTCCGTATTGACGAACGACCAAACGTGCAATCAACGGAGCTCTACAGAATCGACGCCCCGCACATTTGCAGATAAGAATTCAGGAGATGAGTCTGAGAATCGGATACGCCAACGCTCGTCACGTAGGCAATCGTCGCCCAGAATGCAGGAAAACGCGACTGACAGTAATAACAGTGTTTTTCTCTCGGCGGGGGAATGGATCGCATTCCGCTGTCGACACGTTGCGCCCGCTGAACCGGTTGGCCGGGAGGTGCATTCCGGGTCACTTGTTTGTTCAGAAATATGGTCTGCATGTCTTGACCTAGCACTGCTGACAGTGGAATACATGGCATGTTCGACCTACGCTGATAGTAGTGCAGTTCGCGCGTTCGTGAATGGGAGTCAACTATGCGAAAACTTGTGGGATGCGTTGCTATGTTCCTGTGGCTTTTATCGCCGCTCGTGACATCCGCCCAATCGTCACAGCAGTTCCGTACCCTTGTCGTTAATGACCGGTCCGGCAAAGTGGCGATCCTGGAGATGGGAGGCAAGTCCTATGTCGACCTGAATCAATTGGCGCAGATTGCACATGGCTCAATTTCTTATGACGGAAATCGGATCGCACTGTCGATGCCCTGCACTTCAACGAACCCTCCGGAAAAGCCAGTTGAGACAGAGTCCTCTACGACTCAAAGCCTAAGCCACGAGTTCATGCAGGCAGGAATTGAAGAGATATCACTCATGCGCGAATGGGCCAGTTCATTGGCGAGCGTTCTTCAAAATGGATATCCCGTCACGGACAGTTGGATCTCCGACTTCAAGGCAAAGGCCCAAGCTGGACTCGCAGCAGCTTCGGCGGCGGCTTCCACTGACGCCGACCGGCAGGCTTTTCAACAGCTCCGCTCCGAATTTGACGCTGTGCGGGAGTGGAGCAACAAGTTGGTTGAAGCTCGCAAGTCTATGGATGCCGCGAAATACGCTCTTTCTCCGGACGCGCTGCGTAATGATCCGCTCTCACAAAAAATCATCAACTGCGCCCATTCTCTCGGACAGATGCTCGCAAGCGGAATGTTCCAGGACAATCCCTCTTGTCATTGAATTGGACGTCGAGGGAAGAAACCGAGGAAACTCAGGAATACTGTGCTCCGCAGCGAGTTGAGAATTCGTTAGTTGGGCCGGCCTAGCCAGGAATACTGCCAGCCAACGGACACGTTGTTGAAGTTGCCGCCGTATTGGATGTAGGCCCCGCGGTTATAGCTGAATTTGAGTGACTGATGCCTGCTGACCGGCACTGAGGCTGTGCCGCCGATTCGTGAATTTCTCTGGAGGGAAGCCGAATTTTCCACTCCGTTGATGCTTGTGCGGCCACCAACCCAGAAGTTGGCGTCGAATGATGCCCAGAACCTGGGTTTCACGTCGTAGCTAAGGTGTCCCTCAAGCGCGCTGATTGGATCTTGAGTTTGCACATTTGTTCCTGGGAAGAACTCGTTGTGCGAAAAGAATTCGTGATTCGTTGAATAGAACCAAACACCTGCGTAGCCATCCACAACCCAGTGGCCCCATCTTCTTGAGAGCCCCACCTCAGGCTTGAATGCCCACCGGTTCGAGCCAAAATTTATGAGCTTGGCGGGATCGTATTGGCCCGTGGGGGTTACAACCCTAACACTTGCTCCGATTATGGTCTTCTGGCGCCATTTGATGAAATCTGAAACATTCATGGCCGGGCCGCCGTGCAAGTTAACCGAGAAGCGGAAAGTTGCCTCGAACAGACCGGAGCGGTGCGCTTGCTGCTCTTGATCTAATACATTGCCGCGCACGTCGCCAATACCGTAGGGCATGGAACCCGTGACCAAGCCGGTACGTCCGAAGAACGAGAAAGAATGCGTATAACTGAGGCTGGGGACACTGACTCGAGCCGTTCCTCCGGTGATCGGGACCGTATTGTCAAATAAGAGGTCGCCATCAAAAAAGGAATAAGCGAGAGTGAGGGCATTCGAGTGGATCGGAGTGATCAGGTAAGCGCGCGGTGCGAGGTCTTGGGCAGCGCAGACAACCGTGGCCATCGTTGCGATCAACAATGACGTAATTCTGAGGAGTGTAGTATCACCTCGCCGGGTTATTGTCTTCCAAGGCAAGCACTCCTCATTCAAATTCCTTCTCGGTTTTGGCCAGAAGCTACTTGGTGACTTCGCTCCAGAGCACCACAACTGATCTCGGTCCGGCTGGATAAGTCTTACCAGAGACGGCTGGCGCATTCTGCCAATCCACTATGTCCTGAGGTGAATCAAGTGTGGTGTCAATCCACCGTCGCCAGGATGATCCCGGTTTGGGCGCCGGCAGTTCGAATTGAAGAGGCTCCCAATACGCATTCAGGATGATATAAATGCGCATCTTGTCCTCTGTCAGTTCAGCTTCAAATGCCAGACTGTGCGAACAATCGCTCCAATCGGGACTCAGAGCCTTCACTCCGTGCCAGACCGTGCGTGCGTCGTGAATGAAGCGATCCAAACTCTTCCGCTCCCTTTGCGCTTCGTCGCTTCGCAGGCGTCTACGGGAAACAAGCAATTTCACGAAGCGATGAATGTCTGGATGTTTCTCGAGCAAGCTCCAATCGAACCAGTTAGACTCATCATCGTGGCAGTAATTATTATTGTTGCCGAGCTGAGTATGCCGAACCTCGTCTCCCATCAAGATCATCGGCAATCCGAGTGAAAGAAGAGTTACGGTCAGAAAATTCTTTACTTGCCGGTTCCGCAGTTTTTCAATCTCGGGATCATTGGTGGGACCTTCCACACCAGAATTCCAGCTTCGATTATCATCGGCTCCGTCGCGGTTGTAGTGATTGTTGGCTTCATTGTGCTTTGCGTCGTACGAAACCAGATCGTTCAGAGTGAAGCCATCGTGACAGGTGATGAAATTTACGCTCTGCTCCGCTTCACGCTGCTCGTGTCCATAGATTTCCGGACTGCCAACAAGTCGGTCGGCAATGCGCGAAACGGTGCCGCACTCCCCGCGGAAGAAGCTGCGGAAATCATCCCTGAATCGCCCATTCCATTCCATCCAACTGTCGCCGATGAAGTTGCCGACCTGATACAAGCCTGCTGCATCCCACGCTTCCGCAATCAGTTTGGTGCCCGCAAGCACGGGATCCGACTCAATATCCCAAAGCACCGGTGGGGTTGGCATGCACTCGCCGGAACTGTCACGCGAGAGAATCGACGCCAAGTCGAAACGGAAGCCGTCCACATGCATCTCGCGGACCCAGTAGCGCAGGCTATCCAGGATCATGCGGCGAACAACAGGATGATTGGCATTAAGGCTGTTTCCGCATCCGCTGTAGTCTGCGTACCGGGAACGGTCTTGTTCCAGAATGTAATAAACAGCGTTATCAATTCCTCGAAAACTGAGGGTTGGACCGTCATGAGCTCCTTCTGACGTATGGTTGAACACGACATCGAGGATGACCTCGATGCCGGCACGGTGCAGCGCCTTGACCATGTCGCGGAATTCGTCGATTGGCCCCTGCGGATCTTGTCGTGAACTGTATGCTCGATGGGGCGAAAAAAAGGATACCGGTTGGTAGCCCCAATAGTTCACAACTCCGGGCGGGCAGTCTGACGCGTCGAACTGGAAAATCGGCAGCAACTCAACGGCTGTTATGCCCAGGTCTTGCAGATAGGGAATCTTCTCGATCAGGCCGGCAAAAGTACCTCGCAGTTTTTCTGAGACGCCCGAATTAGTATGTCGGGTAAACCCTTTGACGTGCATTTCATACACGATGGTTCGCGCTGACGACGTGTGCAGTGGCGCGTCACCTTCCCAGTCATAGGTGCTGGTATCGATGACGGTGCTCTTCATCGCCGATGCGAGATTGTCGCCTTGCCTCCGGGCAGTTTCTCGACTGTACTTCTCAGGGACGATCACCGCGCGTCCATACGGGTCCAACAATGCTTTTTCTGGATCGAATCGAAGACCATTCGCGGGATCGAATGGGCCATAAACTCGATATGCGTAGATCTGTCCGGGAAGCACTCCAGGTACGAAGATGTGCCAGTAGTGGTACGTGCGGTTCCTGTACGGATCCATCGGGACCGTGCGAGTGGGACGAGCGTCGTGTTCCCGATCGAACAGGAGTAGCTCGATACGTGAGGCGCTGCGCGAGAAGATACTGAAGTTCACGCCATTCGGATAGACCGTGGCGCCCAGAGGATGACTGTGCCCAATGGACTCCGCGGCGTCTGTTGTTGAACCGCTTTCAGAGAGCACTCGATCCGGCGCCTGCAAATCAACTAGGGGAGTCCTGGGCACTCGGGAACCCCTTTCTTCAAAGCTCGATATTGCCGAATGAGGCTAGCTGTCGAGCTATCAAGTTCTACCTTTGCATTTTCACCGTCATCGAGGTGAAGGACTATGCCCTGCGCTAGTTCCTTGCCCAGTTCAACGCCCCACTGGTCAAACGAGTTGATGTTCCAGATTGCACCTTGTGTATGGACACTGTGTTCATACAAGGCAATGAGTTTTCCCAATGTTTCGGGCGTAAGTGTTTGCACGAGAATAGTGTTGGAGGGCCGATTGCCGTCGAAGACACGATGGGGCACCAGCCAGTCGGGTGTTCCCTCTGCCTTGGTCTGCTCTGCCGTTTTTCCAAATGCCAATGCACTACTTTGTGCAAACGCATTCGCAATTAGCAAATCATGATGCTGCCCCAACGGGTTGAGCGAGTGGGCGAATACAATGAAATCGCAAGGAATCAGTCGGGTCCCATGATGCAGCAGCTGAAAAAAGGAGTGTTGCCCATTGGTGCCAGCATCACCCCAGCACACTGGACTGGTCTGCTGCGTTACCTCAGTTCCAATGAGACTTACGTGCTTACCATTGCTTTCCATGACTAACTGCTGCAGGTAAGTGGGCAAGCGATGCAAGCGTTGTGAATAGGGAACCACAACAAAACTCTCGGAACCAAAGAGATCGTTGTGCCAAATGCTAAGGAGGCCCATCAGGACCGGCAGGTTACGCGCCAAGGGAGTAGCCAGATAGTGGCTATCCATCTGATGAAAGCCGTCGAGCATCGCAGCAAAGCCCTTCGGACCGATGGCCAGCATCGTCGGCAACCCAACCGCCGAGCATATCGAGTAGCGTCCCCCCACCCAATCCCAAAGCTCGAAGATGTTTCCACTTTCAATGCTAGATTGAGTCGCTTCCAGAATATTGGCTGAGACGGCTACAAAATGTTTTGCTAGCGCTTTCTGGTCACCGCCCAGCCCGGAAACCAGCCATTCCCGAGCGGTGCGGAAGTTAGTCAGCGTCTCGTTTGTTTTGAAAGTCTTCGAGGAAACGATGAATAGAGTTTCTGCTGGATCAAGGTGCCGTACACCTTCCGAGAAATCACTTCCGTCGACGTTGGAAACAAAGCGAAAGGTGAGGGACGGATCCGCATAACTTTTCAGAGCGTCGATGGTCAGCGCGGGGCCTAAGTAGGACCCTCCTATGCCTATGTTTACGATGTTTCGTATTCGTTTGCCTGTGTATCCTTTCCATTCCCCGCCGCGTAGCCGATCGCAAAAGTGGCCCATTCTTTCAAGCACGGCGTGAACCTTAGGAACCACGTTTTCACCATCGACGTAGATGGACGTTCCCTTTGGGGCACGAAGCGCAACGTGCAGTGCGGGCCGCTTCTCCGTGATATTTACCTTCTCACCCCGGAACATGGCATCAATTCGGACTTGAAGCCCAGATTCCTCTGCAAGTTCGACCAGCAGCTTCAGGGTCTGATAGTTGACTCTGTTTTTGGAGTAGTCCAGATACAGGCCAACACCCTGCGCGGTCATCCGTTCACCGCGCAGTGGATCGCTCGCGAACAAATCGCGAAGGTGTACTCCCTTCAGCTTCTTGTAGTGGGCTTGCAGTGCTTTCCATGCCGGCGGCTTGATGCGCGCCGACCCAGCCGAAGAGAATGCACGGGTTGCCATCGTTACCGTCTCCTAATCCCGCGCCGAAGTAGCTTCACCTGCCGGACAAGGACTGACCTTCCATATCGCGGCCGCATATTCTGCAATCGTGCGATCACTGGAGAACAATCCTGAGCTTGCGACATTGAGAATTGCCTTTCGCGTCCAGGCATCGGTATCAGCGTGTAAAGCCTCCATTTGAGCATCTGCGCCCAAGTAAGCATTCAAGTCCGCCAAGTGCATGTAATAGTCGCCTTCCAAAAGGAGCATCTTGCGCAAGGGCTCAAAAACGCCGTGTTCATACGGGCTGAAATGGTCCGAGAAGATCAGGTCCAGAGCGGCACGGGTTTCGGGCTGGTTTTCGTAGTGCCAATAAGGGTTGTAACAGCCTCGACTATTTGCGACTTGTTCCGCGGTCAGTCCAAAGAGAAAGATGTTCTCTTCTCCAACTTGTTCCGCAATTTCAATCGTTGCTCCGTCGCGCGTCCCGATCGTCAGCGCACCGTTCATCATGAATTTCATGTTGCTGGTGCCGCTGGCCTCATAGCCGGCAGTGGAGATCTGGTTGGAGACATCGCTGGCGGGGATCAGGTACTCGGCCATGGAAACCGAGTAATCTGGCAGAAACACGACTCTGAGCCGGTTAGCCACATCAGAATTGCCTTCGATCGTTTCTGCCAAATTATTGATGAACTTGATGATGAGCTTCGCAAGTTGATACGCGGGAGCAGCCTTGCCGGCAAAAAAGAATGTTCTTGGTGCCATCTCCATCCGCGGATTGTTCCGCAGCCGGTTATAAAGAACGACAATTCGCAAAGCATTCAAGAATTGCCGCTTATATTCGTGGATACGCTTCACTTGTGAATCGAATATGCTGTCAGGATTTACGATGGTCCCCGAAGTTGTTTTCAGCCAGTCGGCGAAGCGATGCTTTGCTTCAATCTTGGCTTGCCGAAATGCGTCTTGAAATGACTTGTCTTCGGACAGAGGCTTGAGACGCTGCAACTGATTCAAGTCTGTAATCCATGTCTCACCGATTGCCTGGATGATGGTTTGGGCGAGAGGTGGGTTCGCCAGCAGCAACCACCGTCTCGGAGTGACTCCGTTGGTCTTGTTATTGAATCGTTCTGGAAGTAGTTCGTCGAAATCTCTGAACGTCGATGTGCGTAGCAGCTTAGAGTGAAGCGCGGCCACGCCATTCGTACTGTGCGAGCCCACGACGGCGAGATTGGCCATGCGTACTGTTCTTGGTGAGTCCTCATCCACCAGGCTGATACGTTTGAGGCGTCCGTCATCTCCCGGGAAGCGCTCTCGCACGGAATCAATCAATCGCTGATTCACCTCGAGTAGGATCTCCAAGTGTCGTGGCAGGAGCATCTCGAACCATGAAACCGGCCATTTCTCAAGGGCCTCGGGTAATAGCGTATGGTTGGTGAACGCGAGAGTACTCTGTGTGATCGACCAGGCCTCATCCCATGAGAGGTGGACATCGTCGAGCAGAACGCGCATTAACTCCGGAACCGCCAGTGCCGGATGGGTGTCATTCAGTTGCATGGCAACTTTTTCAGAGAATTGGAGCCAGTCATGATGGGTGCGCTGAAAACGTCTCACGGCATCGGCCAGAGACGCGGCTACGAGGAAGTATTCCTGTACGAAACGAAGTCCTTGCCCCATCCTGGTTGAGTCGTCGGGATAGAGCACGCGGGTGATGGTTTCAGTAGAAAGAGTCTCTGCAAGTGCTGAGACAAAGTCGCCACTACTGAATTCCTGAAAATCGAAGAAGTTCGGAGCAGCCGCCGCCCAGAGCCGCAGTGTATTTATGTTCTTTGCGCCGTATCCAACCACAGGGCGATCATAGGGAATCGCGAGCAAACGGAATGGCCGATCAGCGATCGCCCGCAGGCTCCCGCCCCGTACTTCGAAAGAGCAATTGATGTTCACTTCAACCACTTCCTGCGGACGTGCGATTTCCCAAGGGTCAGGGCGGCGTAGCCAGTTATCAGGCCGTTCGTGCTGCCATCCCCGGTTCAGCGATTGCCGGAAGATACCGTACTCATAGCGAAGCCCGTAGCCCATTGCCGGAAGTTGCAATGTGGCCATGGAATCCAGGAAACAAGCTGCCAGACGGCCCAGTCCTCCATTTCCCAAGCCAGCGTCCGGTTCCTGTTCAAGTAACTCAGGCCATTGGAGTGCCTTCTGCCGCACAAACTCTTTGGCAACGGGATCCAGAAGGAGGTTTATCACGTTGTTTGAAAGCGAACGTCCCAGGAGGTACTCCATTGAGAGGTAGTAGATTCTTTTGGGATCTTCTCGTTCATAGGTTTTCTCTGTGAGGACCCAACGCTGAGAGAGGATGTCCCGAATGGAACGCGCGCATGCCTCGAACTGCATGCGAGCGTCAGATTCGCTTCGAGCGATCACATTGTCGAAAACAAGGTGGCGATCATACAATGCGTTGTCTGTTCCTGAGAACTTGACAGGTCCGCAGGCGTACTGCTGAATGAGCCGTTCCGTATCGCCCGCCACATCCGAAATGGAGACTACAGGCGTTCCCTTTTCCGCGGGGACGGCCGGGACCGTTGCAACGTTTGTGTTCATGGTGACCCTCTGCTATGGCTTTCGGGTAAAACCAGTGCGGTAGTTTGTCAGGCAGCTCATTCTCTGCAGTCTCTCGAGTGGGCGAGCCTCTCAATCGGTGGTAGGACCTCCTATTGCTGCCACCCGCCGCCGAGTGCGTTATAGAGCTGCACTAATGCGAGACGTTCATTGAGTTGAGCCTGCGCCAGGACGATCTGTGCGTCGAAATAGCGACTGTCACTATCAAGGACTTCCAAGTAGCTGGTAACGCCGCCTCGGTATCGGCTGTCGGCCAAACGCGTTGCATCGCCAGCGGCATGTGTCAGCAATGCCTGCTGCTCTCTAAACTCGCGGTTCTTGCTGAAGGCAATGAGTGAATCGGAGACTTCACGGAATGCCTGTTGAATCGACTTCTGATAGGTGAGTACCGCCTCTTGCTGTTGCGCTTCCGTCAGCCGTACTCCCGAGCGAATCTTTCCCGCCGTAAAGATCGGCTGCGTGAGCTGGGCCCCAAAACTCCACAGGCCGGCTGGTCCGCTAAACAAATCGGTCAATGCGTTGCTTTGATAACCGGCGAGACCTGTTAATGTGATCTGTGGAAAATAGGCGGCCTTTGCGACCCCGATCCGGGCATTGGCGGCGATCAGTGTCTGCTCCACCGATTGGAGATCAGGGCGCCTTTCGAGAAGGGACGAAGGCAATCCAGACGGAACTTCTGGCGGGACAGCAGTCTCAACCAGGGACTTCCCTCGAGTAATTGGTCCGGGGTTTCGTCCTATCAATATGCTGATCAGATTCTCTTGCTGTTGGATTCGCCTCTCCAGATCAGGGATCGCGGCAGCGGCGGTGTAAACCAACTGTTCCGATTGCCGGACATCCATCAGGGAAGTGTTGCCTCCCCGCTGTCGTATCTCTACCAAGCGCAAGGATTCTCGGCGCGAGTTCAAGGCACGCCTGGAGATCTCCATTTCGGCATCCAATTCGAGTAGTTGAAAGTATGCAGAGGCGACACTGCTGACCAGACCTGAAACCACCGCTTTCTGGCCCCACTCCGTCGCCAAAAGCTCCGCCCGCGCCGCTTCCGTTGCCCGTCGATATTTGCCCCAGAAATCCAGTTCCCATGCCACGCCAAGGTTCACCTGTAGCGGGCTGTTCTCGAATTCTGGTGTCACCGCGGTTCTGGGAAAGCGCTGATTGTTCGCTGAGGCGCCCGCCGTGACAGTCGGGTATTGATCGGCGCGGGTAATGCCAAGAACAGCTTGCGCCTGCAGGACTCGTGTGGCGGCGATCCGAACATCATAGTTCTGCGCCAACGCCTCACGAATTAACGTCTGCAGTTGGTCATCTTGGAAAACCGTCCACCATTTTTCGTCACCAATTGATTGTGATGTCGGCGCCGCCATGGGCGCAGCGCCGCGGAACGTGTCTGGTGCTGTCACTGCAGGACGTTTGTAGTTGGGGCCCATCTTGCAACCGGTAAGAGCAATGAGAAAAGAAAGAGCAATACATCGGAGCTTGCTCATATGACTAATCCCCCTCCGTCGGCAAAGGTGTGGGCAAAGGTGCATGCCCTGAGCCTTTGCGGTGGGCGATTCGTTCTACAACCTCAAAGCTGACAGGGATCAGGAAGATTGCCAGAAGAGATGCGGCCAACATCCCTCCGATGACGGCCGTCCCCAAGACTCGACGCGATATAGCTCCTGCTCCTGAGGCGGTCCACAAAGGTACGCATCCAAGAATGAAAGCGAAAGCTGTCATCAGAATCGGCCGCAAGCGCAGCTTTGCTCCTGTCAGCGCAGCTTCCATCGCTGATTTGCCGGCATCGTATTCCATCTTTGCGAATTCCACGATCAAGATGGCGTTCTTTGCTGCCAGACCTATAAGCATGACGAGCCCGATTTGGGCATAAACGTTGTTGTCCAAGTGCCGTAGCCAAAGGAAACCGAATGCACCGGCCACGGCGATCGGAGTTCCGAGCAGCACGCTGAAGGGAAGAGACCAACTCTCGTATTGCGCAGCGAGAATCAAAAACACGAACAGCAGTGACATTCCAAAGATCACCGCTGGCGAGACTCCTTCCGCAGCCTTCTTCTCCTGGTAGGACATGCCCATGTAGTCGTAGCCCATCTCCGGCGGCATCGTGGAAGCAAACACCTCTTCCAGAGCTTTCATTGCCTGCCCGGAGCTATAACCCGGTGCGGCACTTCCGTTGACCTGGGCGCAGCGATACAGGTTGTATCGCAAAGTGAATTCCGGGCCAGTGCTGGGCTTGATCGTGGTCAGCGCGCTGAGCGGCACAGGCTGTCCGGCATCATTGGTCACGTAAAATTGGCCAACATTTTCGGCGCGAGTTCGATAGTCACCTTCGGCTTGGACGTAAACCTGCCACTGACGTCCAAAGCGGTTGAAGTAGTTGACAAGGAGTCCACCCATGAAGGTCTGCATGGTTTTGTACACGTCGGAAAGCTGGACCCCCTGGGAGATCACCTTGGGACGGTCGACATCGACGTAGACTTGTGGGACGGAGGGGAGCGCTGTTGTGTAGACCGAGCCCAACTCTGGACGCTTCCGGACGGCTGCTAAGAACTTGTTGAGATTGTCACTGAGGAATTGCGGATCTTTGCCCGCTCTGTCTTCCAACATGAACGTGAAACCGCCGGACGCGCCGACCCCGGGAATTGCAGGGGGCGGAAACGAAAAGCTCAGGCCTTCGGAGACTTGACTGAGTTCGCGATTCAGACGGTCTTTAATTGCCTCATACTGTTCTTCTGGTGCTTTGCGCTCTGACCACTCCTTCAGCGTAATCCAGTAGAAAGAACTGTACGTGTTCTGTACGCCGCTCAACATGCTGAACCCGAGGACAGAGGTGACCGAGTGAACACCGGGTGTTTTCAAAATCATTTCTTCGATTTTGCGTGATACCGCGTCGTTTCGTTGCAGAGAAGCGGCGTTCGGCAGTTGCAGGCCGGCAAACACATACCCTTGATCTTCGTCAGGCAAAAAGCTCTTGGGCAGGCGCGAGCCGAACCATCCCGCGAGCACGGCTACCCCAGCCAGAAGTGCCATACTCATTCCCGATCTGCGAATTAAAGTTCCGCAGACGCTGACATAACCGTCAGTACTCCGGCCGAATACACGATTGAACCATCGGAAGAATGCTCCCAGCGGACCGCGGCTCTCTTTGCGAGGACGCAGTAGTAACGCGGAAAGCGCAGGACTCAGAGATAGCGCGTTGAACGCGGAGAAGATCACCGAGATCGCGATCGTGATAGCGAATTGCTGATAGAGTCTGCCGGTGATGCCGGGGATAAATGCAGTCGGGACGAAGACGGCCGCGAGGATCAAGGCAATGGCAATGACGGGTCCCGACACTTCTTCCATTGCTTTGAATGCCGCGTCCTTGGGAGTCATGCCGTGCTCGATGTGGTGCTCCACCGCCTCTACTACAACGATGGCATCGTCTACGACAAGTCCAATGGCAAGAACTAAGCCAAATAGCGAGAGTGTGTTGATGGAAAACCCGAGGAAAGGAAATACGACGAATGTGCCGACAAGGGAAACAGGCACTGCGAGCAGCGGAATTAAGGTGGCACGCCAGCCTTGCAGAAAAATGTAAACGACGATGATAACCAGAATGATGGCTTCGAAGAGTGTGTGCTTGATTTCGTTGAGACCCTCGGTCACCGCGAGTGTAGTATCAAGCGCGATTGCATATTCCAGATCCGGAGGGAAGCGCTGTTTTATTTCCTCCATCAGCTTGCGCACTCCCGCAGCAGCCGCCACGGCATTCGACCCAGGCAATTGATAGATTGCGACGACTGCCGCCGGCTTGCCGCTGTAGCGTCCGACCAGGTTGTAAGTTTGTGACCCAAGCTCCATCCGAGCGACATCCTTCAAGCGGAGCATGGAACCGTCAGGATTTGCCCGAATCACAATGTCGCCGAACTCCTCGGCCGATGGAAGGCGTCCTTTGGCAAGAACGGTATAGGTGAATTCCTGGCCTTTAGGAACAGGCTCACCGCCAATTTGGCCCGCCGGGTTGACAGTGTTCTGAGCCTGTATCGCCTTAACGATTTCAGGGACTGTTACGCTCATCTTCGCCAGTTTGTCGGGCCGCACCCAGCACCGCATTGCGTACTGACCTGCGCCGAATACAGTCACACTAGCAATGCCCGGGACACGAGTTAACTGGTCGTTGAGATTAATGTAGGAGTAATTAGCAAGAAAGATGTTGTCGTAAGTCCCCTTAGGTGAATAAAGATTGACCAGCATCAGAGGCGCCGCAGTCGATTTCTGCACCGTCACGCCGTAGTTCACAACGTCACTAGGCAACTGTGAGTTCGCCTGGTTTGTCCGCATCTGGGCCAGAATCTGGTCTGTACTGGGGTCCGTCTTGATGTCGAAGTTGACTGTCAACGTGATCTGGCCGTTGTTGGCATTGTTGGAATACATGTAATTCATGTTGTCGACGCCGCTCATCTGTTGCTCGATGGGCGTGGCGACCGATTGCTCCACCGTGACCGCATCGGCCCCGGGATAGGTGGCTTTCACCTGGACTTCCGGGGGAGCAATGTTAGGAAACTGCGCGGTGGGCAACCTTCGC
>Ga0335085_10001692_pt1 | contig 44857 bp, 32 predicted proteins | sample Lox_Sample_45_FD_206712 | JGI IMG/M metagenome (GOLD analysis project Ga0335085, IMG submission 206712) | Soil microbial communities from Loxahatchee National Wildlife Refuge, Florida, United States - Lox_Sample_4.5 | ecosystem: Environmental > Terrestrial > Soil > Wetlands | place: USA...
TGGCGCTGATGGTAAACTCGCAATCGATGATCCTTGACTGCTCATCGCCCCTAAAAGTGTAGGCCTGGGTCTCCGCGGCGATCGCCTGACCATCGTTCGTTAGAAGGTCAAATTCAGCCTCCAGGATGCCGGAGTCAGGCCCACCGCGCATCTCGTCAAGCTTCCGGAATACGGTGCGCCCGAAGGTAGCCTGCGAGTGATCGCTCCATCGGGGAAACGCTGCCTCTCCCCAGAAGTCGTAGCCGTTGACGTCGCCGTGACCGAAATACATAGCGCGCTGGTGAGGCTCATCGTGGTCCTCGCCCGGGATGTTCGGGTCCATGGGGAAGCCGCGCGTCACGATCGTTCCTTGGGCGCTGCGCAAAGGTGAGAGATAGGGCTTCGCGATCGCGGGATCAAAATAGAAGACCGTGAACGGCCGCCCGGCAACCATTACGTCGATTCGATCTCCGCTGCGGTTGAGTTCCACCTGCTGTTGGGCGCGGGCCGAAGTCAAGCACGGCCCGATGATGGCAAGCAGAATCAGGCGATACACGGAGCGTCCGAAATTACTGCGTAAATCGGGCCCTCCGTCAATCTGAGCGCTAGCGCGAAGAATCACGGAACTCGGTGCGGTCTCGCTCATGACGGTCTGCATAAGAGTCTGATTGAATCTGCCCTGAAAATTGGGTGCGACAGCGACGCACTGAAACGGACATACGCCTCAAACTTTCCAGGAGTTTGACGTCACATCATCTCTGGCAAGAAAGTCAGCTCACCATAGACGCTAACAGCCTTATTTATCAACAACCTGATGGCTTTCAAAAAATAACCTATTTATTTTCATAGACATGATGGCTTCAAGAGAGCCGGTCCTTTGTTTTCATATATCTAACGGTTTCGTTTGGTAATTTCGCCTCTTTCGGCCGTTAATTTAATAGTAATTCTGTCATGCTGCTTCGAATCAGTGATAGCCGTGTTCCTACAGAGCGTCTTAAGTGGCAGCCGCGGGCTTGCGCAACGACTTCGGACGCGACGCTCTGAAAAAGTCCGGCTATGAATCCGCGTGGTCATCGATTCGCCCCAGCGCGGGCGGCCGATCGTCTCAACGATGATGGCGCCACGTCTTTTTGTAGCTTGCCAGGGCTGACAACCGAGTTCTTCACGAGTGCTCCGCGGACAATGTAAGCCAAGTCAGCCGAGGCCAGCGGTGGTACCACGAACTCGTAGCCTCTGCTTTCGATGACGTCGAGACAGAGTCGAACGTCGAGGAGGCGGGATACTACGATCAGCGGAGTATATGACGCGCAAGCGCGGGTGGCTTCGAGCACGTCCGCCCAACCGCCATCGGGCAGAGAGGTATCGGTCAACACGAGCGCCGGCGGGTGTGAATCTCGAAGCACGGCCATGGCCTCGGAGCAAGTGCGAACCCGCAGTGTGCTCATCCGCTGATCAAGCAACGTCTGCTCCACAGCCCGGAGGGGCTCCTCCTCGTCATAGACGAGCAGCGCCCGCAACCTGTCCGCGAAACCGGTTGGCCTGAGGTTCCTCATCGTCGCGTGCGCCCCCGTCATCAATGGCCGAAAGGCTCGCATTTCCACAGCGCATTCCTACGGCTAGCGCGCCAGCAACGGCTCGGCGAACCGCGCCGGAACGCCGAAATTCGATCCTCCAAAGCCCTCAATCACCGCATGGTTCACTCCGATGACTTTGCCTTCCTGATTGAAGACGGGGCCCCCGGACCCGCCCGCGGCGGTCTGGGCGTCATAGACGATCTGATCGGGCAGCACGTCGCCCAGATGTCCCTGAGTGATCAGGGGCCGGATCAGATTCTTCTCCGCCAGGCGGTCAAGAATCCGCCGCGGGTCGCCGCCGCTCTCACTGACGGTGTCCTGAAGCGTGGAATCATCGAGACGGGCCAAAACTGCGTCCATTCCCGTCGCATAGCCCATGAGCACAATGGACTCCCCTCGTACCGACCCTTGCGCACTTCCGTCCAGGGCTAGAGCCTGCCGGTTTGAGGTGTCAACCCGGCCGTGCACCAGCGCGAGATCGGCCCCGGGGGAGGTGCGTACCACGCTGAGCGGACACGCGCGAGGCATTCCGGGGAAATAGGCTCGCATTTCAACCACCACCGGCTGCAAGCCTTGTTTCGTGGTATCACTGAGATCATCGTTGTGCCACCAGGGCTCGAGCACGTGGCGATTGGTTAGGATGAGACCGTCCTTGCCCACCAGAAATCCCGTGCCCAATACATCAATCCGGAATTCGGGCCCCGTGCCCTCCAGCGTCAGCCGGGGATGCCCGGCCATATCTTGGACGGGCTGGCCTTCAGGAGTCGTGAGGTAGCGCAGAGGCCACCCCGTGGCGGCGTCATGAAAAGCGACCGCTACATAGATCAGGCACACACTGGGTGCGTAGTCTTTGATAATGTACTCGGCCAGCGAAGACTCCTTTTCCAGCTTTTGGAGGCGCGCTTCGGTGCGCGCGAGTTCACTGTGCAGGTCGCCGCGCGAGTCATTTGGAGCCTGGGTCAACCCCACAAGCAGTTGCCGGGAATGTTGCGCCAGGTCCTGTCTATGCGCGGCGGTCGAAGTGCTGGAGGCCCTCATCTGTTCGCTGAGCCTACGCGCGCGCTCGATCAAATCCTGTCGATTGGCGAGACTGCGGTTTAAGGCCGCCAGGGCCGCGGAGTTGCGCTGAATGTCGCCTGACGTGCGCCGGGAAAATCGGTAGTAAATGACGCCCATTGCGGCCACCACCACAGCCAGGGCCAGCAGTCCGATCTTCACGGCACGGCTGAGCCAGAAGGCATCGCGAGTGATCTTCTCAGTGACAGCCATGGCCCTGCGCAACGCTTGTTGGCTCAGCTCGACGATCCGCAAACGGTCACGGAGCTCGTCTTCAACCCTCTTAAAGCGAAGCAGCAGAGTCCTGTCGGGCACCACGATGGTCTCGCTTCGAGCATTCGTATCTGTTATACAGCCAGGCTCCGGCCCACCAGGCGGCGTGGCGTGCAGCGAGTCCGTGGATTCTTCTTGATCCGTTGGTGTGCGGAGGATCATTTCCTGTTTCCTTCCCTGGCGCTCGGCAGACTTTACACGGTCCCGTCCAAGGCCGTAATGCCGTCGACCCTCGGAGTTTTGACGATATACGACGGCCGAGGCATGGGCCGGCGAGCGGGGCGTGAAGGGTGAGACGGTCGACCGGCAACGAAGGTCAACTCCGGCGCGTGGCTCTGGATCTGGCGCGTGGTGTAAATCGGTTTCTTCTGCGATTCGTAGTAGGTGTGCGACAAAATCTCCGAAACCAGACCCAGACCCAGAAGCTGAATTCCCGCCAGTGCGAACAGGGTGGCGCCAAACAAGAGCGGCCCATTTTGAAGCATGACCGACTGGTGGAACAGCATACTCTTGAGAACGACGACGGATCCCATAAGACCGCCCACCCCCGTCATGAGAAGTGCGAAAAAGCCTAGGAAGTGCATGGGCCGCGTGGAGTAGTCGAGCAGAAACTTGGTGCTGAGCAGATCGAGAAAGACTCGGAACGTTCTCGAGATGCCGTAATTCGATTTCCCATTTGCGCGAGGGGGGTTGCTGATGGGAATCTCCGCGATGCGGGCGCCGATGCCGGCCGCCAATGCAGGAATGAAGCGATGGAGGTCACCATAGAGCTCGATGCTCTGAATCGTCTCGCGCCGGTAAGCCTTGAAAGTGGTGCCGAAATCGTGGAGCGGTACACGCGCCAGCTTGGACATGGCCCAGTTCGCGATTTTGCTTGGCAAGCGGCGGCTGAACCAATTGTCCTGCCGTTGCTCCCGCCAGCCGCTGACGATGTCGTACCCTTCCTCCAGCTTGGAAACGAAAGCCGGGATCTGTTCGGGTTCATGCTGCAGGTCGCCGTCCATGGAGATGACAATGTCACCCTGCGCAGCGTCAAAGCCTGCCTTAAGCGCCGCCGTTTGGCCGAAGTTGCGGCGCAAGGTTATGACCTTCACGCGCGAGTCCGATTCATAAATCTCATTAAGAAGTGCGGACGTGCCATCGCGGCTGCCATCGTCGACGAAGATAATCTCGTAGCGACCTTCGAGCGTGCCCATGACCTGCGTCAGCCGGACGTAAAGCGGCGTGAGACTGGCGGCCTCGTTGTAAAGCGGCACGACGATCGAGAATTGGATATGCTCTTGTGAGTTCATGATTAGGCCTCCTATTAAGTGTCGGCCTGCGCCAGCTTGGGCAGGCCGACCAATACCGTTCCATACGTCAAGCAGCGATTGCGTCGGAGTGCGACCGCCCCACCAACGCCTCATAATTCACTAATCGAATTCCTGAACCTGCTACGAGTCTTTTGATCATCGGGGAGCAAAGCGCGAAGATCTCCACTTCTCGCTGCACCAGCAGCCGAGTGCCGGTGTTCGCCAGCTCGGTGTCGGGGTATCCCGGATGACACATCAACTCGCTCGCGCCCTCCGGTAGTCGGGCCAAGACCTCCTGAATCCGTCGGGTATTGAGGAAGCCGGTCTGGCTGAGCCCGTAGAAATGCGCCGGGCAGTGCAGTCCAACCTCGGCCAGTCTCCGCCGCAAGCGACGCGCAAAAGTGGAAACTCCACGTCCGACGAGGTATTGTTTGAGGATTCTTGCGTGGCTACTCCGCTCGGCGCCGACCGTCTTCAGGAATCCTGGAGGATCCTCTACCGGGCAGCGCACACTGGGAATGGAAAACTCTCGCGCCAACCGAATGACGATATCGGCGACCTCGGGCAGAACGTGCACGTGTTTGTGCCCGTCGAGGTGGGTCGGCGAAACTCCGCTCTGCACAATCCTGGACGTCTGCGCCCGGAGTTCAGCTTCCACTTCGTCAAGTCTGACGCGGCGCGCCAAGACATCCTGAAGCAAGCGGCCCGGTTTTAAATGTAGCCGGCCGCGCCCATCGACCAGGGTTGGAATGCTAGTCGGCGGTGAGATGGGAGCGCCTTCACTCAGATTCAAGTGAGCTCCCACACCGAGTGTTGGCGCCTGTCGGCTGGCGGCAACGGCCATATCAAAGGCGCTGCCGTTCGCCATCAGGGTGGTACTGGTGACGATGCCCTCCCGGTGGGCGTCTAGAATCCCCCGCGTAACGCCCGCCGTGAGGCCGAAATCATCCGCATTCACAATGAGCTGTTTCATGATAGACTCCCTTCTTCAACGGTCCTCGCGACGCAATAGCGCGCGGCCAACAGGAGTCCTAGCGCGCCCCAAAAGATGGTCCGAGCCCGCCGAAGGACGGCCAGCGACACACCCTGGCTGGCGCTGTACCCCAAGGCCTTCAAGGTTTCCGCTGCTGCGCCTTCCTCTACGCCCAAGCCAAACGGCACGAAGGCCAAGAACAGTTGGACCGCCCGGTTCGTGACCTCAACCAGGTATGCGGTCAGCAACGAAAAATGAAGGACGGTCGTGACTCTCAGGATCAAATAGACTTCCGCCACGCCCGTAACGTTGGTCAGGAACTCCAGGCTGAGAATGCCGATAAAGGCGGCTCGGCGCGTGCGAAAGAAATCGTAGACTTCAGCCTCAATTGCCTTGATTCTGGCCTCGTAAGGGCCGACAAAGCGCTTCACCCGCGAAGTCGCGGGCAGACGATCCAGAAGACGTTCCAACAGCGGACTCCGCCGGCGTAAGAGGGCGCAGGGAAGAAGTACCGAAGCCACCAGGCAAAGGACGACGGTCCACACTCCCAGACGGGCGCGTGACGTGGACGCGAGCACCAGAAGGGCACCGCTGAGCATGAACAGTCCGGCTCCGAGGCCGTAGATGATGTTCTCGATGACCACCGAGGAAGCGCTGGAGGATGCCGGCATGCACTTGGAAGCTGCCCACACCTTGACGCTCTCGCCCAGCACCGGGCCCGCCGGAGTGGCGCCGTTCAGCGCCTCGCCCACCAGCCGCAATCCGAAGAGGTTGAGCAGTCCTGGCCGTTCAGTGCCCGGCTCAATCGAGGCGTGCCAGGCGGCCGTCCTCAAAGCGTGCCGGAGCCCGGACAGAAGGATCAGCCAAGCGAAGCCCGCCCCCAGCGCCCGAGCGCCGTCGAGAATGGTTGTGATCCCCGCCCGCCGCAGGACATAGACGAAGAGGGCGAAGCTCGCAATCGAGGCTAGCGGCCGGAGGTGGCGCAGTCTCTTCTTCATCGACCGTTCCTCAGTTCTGCAAATTGCTCGTCGCGATAGACACGGACCGCCGTCGCCCCGCCGATATCAACGGTCTGAATGGGCATCTGGTAAGACTCGACCTTCTCGACAAAGGAGAGGTTCTCAAAGTATTTCCGGCCGTCCTGGACCACGACATAAGCAGAGGGGGGAGCAACGGTCCTCGCCGCCCGATCAGAGAGGTCGAAATAGTGCAGGTCATCCCGGCCGAACTGATGGAAGTAATAGTCAAAGACCGGCTGCGTCTCACCGCCCACCAACGCTCCCTGCGGTGCGTCCTCACAAATCTGTCGGATGGCCTCGCGCAGTCCCACATCGTTCACTTCATCGTGGGGGAAATAGTAGCCCGTGCGCCCGCCACCCAGCGCATTCAAGTAAAGGGAGTAATACGGACCGCTCTTCGCGCCAACCCAAGCCGGCTCGACCAGGAACACAGTTGCCAGCAATCCAGCCATGGCCGGAGCGAGCCACCGGCGCTTCGGCCCTTTCGTCAACGTCGATGACCACGAGAGGATTCTCGCCAGACCCACGGCGGCAATGATGTACACCGCGGGCATCCAGCAAAGCATCCACCTCAGCCACTTGGCGCTCAACAGTGAGAATGGAATGATCCAAAACAGGAACATGAAAAGTACGAACGAGGGGCCAGGGTCGCGCCGGTGTTTCCAAACAAACATCAAGCCCACCAGAAATGCACCGAGAATAGGAAGCGGCGTCTTAAGGGCTAGAAACAGGGGGTAGAAGTAGACAGGCATTCCGCCCCGCAGGTGGGCAGGGTCGTCGTAGTGCAGGTGCCCCATCATCAGGTATCCGTGGTGCGTCATGGTGCCTTCAGCGGCGTAGTGGAGCATGTACTTGAGCGTGCTCGGCAGTAGGACGACTGGGTTGAAGACGACAAAGAACAACGCGCAGGCGCCCAGAACCAGAATTGTGTCGCGCCTTAGCCGAGGCGCGCCGGCCTGCTTGCCGCCGCGGAGATAGTGATAGAGAAAGTTCAAGCCCAGGTAATGCGGAAAGTACTTGGAGGCCAGCATCAGACCGAAACTGGCACCGCTCCCTACGTAGAGTTTTTCAGCTCGTTGAGGCTCCGCGAGAGCGACTTTCTTAGCGCGAAGATAGAGGTAGTACCCCAGCCAGGTGAAGAATACGAGCAGCGTGTCTTCTTTCGCCAGGCGGTTGTCCATGATCGCCAGCGTGCCGATCGACCAGAGAAAGGCTGTCAGCAGTCCAATTTCAACACCGAAGAGTTCCTGTGCTGCCAGAAAGAGCACAAGCGCCGTGAGACTCCCGAAGATAATGTTGGGCAGGCGGACGGCAACCTCTTCCGCGACCTGACGCGACGGTCCCACTCTCCGGTTCCAGAAATCAGTAGCCGCTACCGAAACGGTGATCATGGACTTCATCAACATCGGATGTTCGAGGTTGACCGAGAAATCTCCCTGAAGGTAGTCACGCGCGGCGTTGATCTTCTGGACTTCGTCTTCGTTGAACCCTACGCGGCTCAGTCCCCGAAGGCGCAGCACGAACCCGAGCGCCGCAATCAGAATGAGGGTTGCGATTTGGAGCCTCTTATTCACTGTCGGCGTTCCCCTCTTTGCCAGCACTGTTCACGCAAGATTCGCTTGCTCCTGTGCTAGACCGTTGCGTCACGCTTGACTCGTTGTCGGCGCGGCTTTCGGTAGAGCCGCCGCCAGAGCAGTTGATCGCGTAGTCCCGGTGATCGATGGTCAGGATCTTTTTCCCATATACCCGTACGTGGACTTCGGTGTTGTCCTCAGCCGGAAGCCAGAACTCTCCAATCCTCTGATACTGGCGCACGAAATCGGCGCGAGTGATCCAGAAGGAGAGGGACTTGGCCGGCTGGCCCTCGATCCTCACGATGGCGTACTCCTGAGCATCGATCCATACCTTGCCCTCGAACAGATACTTGTCTCTGCGCTTGGGGATAGCTTCGGCAACCAGGCAGTGATAGGGCCCGACTTCCTGCTCGCCCACCAGGTTGAACTCGTAGTTGGCGGGCTTGATGGCGCTGTCGTGGTGCGCGCGTCCCGACGAGGTCTCGGATTCACTCTCGATGAGGCGCTTCAGGACCATATCCCGGACCATCCCCGACCCTTCTTCGGAAATAGTGCGAAAGCCTTTGTGGTCGGGCGCCTGATAGTCCACGCGAACGACCTCTTGGGCATAGAGCTTTCCCTTGTCGTTACTCACCCGGTAGGTCCTCAGGGCTGAATATTGCCGGAGCTGTGAGTCTCTCGCCCGGTTGCGCTCCGCCAGCTTGGCAAATAGCTCGTCGCCCGTCATGCTTTGGTAAGCGGGACTGAGGGGCTCGATCGGCGATAACAGTGTGCCGCCTACCGGAGCGTCGGCGGCCAAGGTCCCACTGGCCGTCAGGATGACAGCCAACATCATCGTCCTGCTAAGCATTGCGAGTTTTGGGTCGAGTCTCATCAACGTTCCCCAGCTTTCTGTGAAGAGCATCAATCTCCAACTTACTTCACGATGTCGATTACGAATCCATTGACGCGGTGTTGAAAACCTACGAAATGCCCAAAGTAAGGAGAAGTAACATTGTTATATACGCCAAGCCAGTTCGAGTGATTCGTAAGGTTAAGCGTGTATAGGCCAAGCCGCAGCTTGCGGTTCCTGAGCCCGGGCAGATTCAGTTTGAACTCCCGGTATATCTTCACGTCGAGGGAGAAGAAAGCAGGCAAGCGTTGTGCGTTAGCTCCGCCTACGTAGTTCTGCAACGTATCGACATTCGAATAGGGCAGCCCCGTGCGTACGTCGACGACGGGACTCAGGGTAAGGTTCCAGGGCAGGCCAAAGGAACCCCAGCTCACGAGCCGGTTGGGCACATCCGAAGCCAAATTGCTGCTGACATCCGGGCGAATCACCGGATCCTCGAACGGCACGTAAATATCCGAAAGAGTGTTCAAGTCCCCGTGCGCCTGGCTGTGCACGTAGGAGGCGTTCAGCTCGCTCCGTTCGCCGGCCTGGTAGTGCACCGAGGCCTCGAACTGGTGGTAGTTCGATTCGCCGTTGGCGGCCAATCCCAACCAAGCGGCCCCTCCGGTGGCAGCCGTGAAAGGGTCCACCACGTAGAGATCCTGTGTCTGGCTGTAGAGGTACTTAAATCGCGCGACGACGTTGCGACGCAGCTCACGGTCCACCTCAAGATTCGCGGTGATGTTCCGCGGGCTGGAGTAAGGATTCCGCAGCGTCGCGACGAGGCCCTGTCCAGGTTGGGCCGAAAGGTACGTGTTCTGATAAAGGATTGCCGGACCAAGCAGAGCGCCCGTCGGGCCGTAGTAACTCACCAGGCGCGCCGGATTATCGAGAAAGTCCTGGCCCATCAGGGGAACGCGATCGTAGAAGAGGCCGCCTCCACCTCGGATAACCGTCTTGCGATCCTCGCCCGGCGCGTACACGAATCCGCCTCGGGGTGAGAAGGCGGCCGACCGCCCGTTGGACTGGCTGCCGAACCGCCCACCCAGGCTCAGTCCCAGGCGGTCATTCACCTTCCAGTCGTCCTGGAGGAACTCCGCCACTTCTGTGTCCTGAGCATTAAGGCGACCGCCTCCCTGGAAACTGATCTGCTCGGCCAGGGTCCCGTCCTGCCTGAGGAGTTGGATGGGATGGGAGCTGTCCGTCCCGCTGTACGAACGATGATTCAGGTCCACTCCGACCTTCAATTGATGACGCCCGAGCCACGCCTTCAACGGAAACTGATAGATAGGCAAAAGTTCAACCTGACGGGCCGATCTCGTCCAGGCGTCAAAGAAGTTACCGCCCCAGCCCTCCGGACCGATGAGCATGTCCTCCGGGCCCTGGCCGTGAGCGTTGCTGTCAAAGAACGTGTATCGGAACACGGTGCTGAATAGCGCGCCGCTGCCGAACTGATAGACGTCCGTGGCCCCGACCGATGCGCCGCGCTCGCCGTCGTCGGAGGATGCTGTCTGAGGTACCAGCGCACTGATGTCGGCATATTGCCGCCGGTTCGAAAACCCGTTTACGCTGAAGGAAAGCAGGTGGCGCGGAGAAAGCACCATCTGGAAAGTCGTGAGGCTGTCGAATCCCTGAACCTTGACTTCGTTATTCGGCCATGCCAGTCCACGGACCGGAGTCCTCTTCAGGTCGTAGCTCAGATTTTCGGAAAAGTTCAACCTGTTGGAGATCAATGGACCGCCGAAGAAGGCACGAGGGGTCTCACCCGAGAGGCCGACCAAATGCCCATTCTTACCCCGAAATCCGGGGACGAAGTCCATAATGCCATAGTGCCAATTGCTGGCGGGCGGCGCAGTTTCGATAGTGGTAAGACCTCCCGAGAAACCGCCATATTGGGCGTTGTAGGGCTCCTCATCCACTTTGACGGTCTGAATGGAGTCCACCGGAAGCGGGACGGAAAAGCTTCCGGTCACCGGATCGACGCTCTGCGCGGAGTCTACCAACAGCATGCCATTGTTCTCGCTCTCGCCTTTCATGTTTAGCTTTCCATCCGGGGTACGGATCACTCCGGGCACCAGCGGCAGGACGGCTTTAAACTTCTGTTCTGCCAGCGGCAAAGTCGTGAACTGGCGGGCGCTGATCGTGGAGGTCGGGCTGGCGCTCACACTCGCCACGTCCGTTGGCTTGTCGTGTACTTCAACCTGCTGGACCACTCGCGCCAGGTCCAGCGGGACTCCTTCAACCCTGGCGTCTCCGGGCTTCAGGCTGACCGCCTCGGCGAATGGTTTGAACCCTTCGACCGTAACTCCGAGCGTGTACTCACCGGGCGGCACGTCCGAAAACTTATAATGGCCATCGGCGTCGGTCGATACGGAAAGTGGTTGATTTCCGGCCGTGCTACTCTTCAGCTCCACATCAACACCTGGTATGGCTTCCGGCCCTTGCGTAGTGGCGGCTGTCACCGTGCCCTGCAACGAGGCCGTAGGTTCAGCGCTTGAGGACGCGCCCCGTGCGAGTACCGCTGCGGGACCAGAGACTAATATGGCAAGCACCAGCATCGCACCCAGCAATTCAGTAATGTCACAGCCGTAGCCGTGAACGCGCCGCATTTTCGTACTCTTACTCATACGTCCTCTCCCTTTCGTTACTCCCGAAGTTCACGCCCGAGCGAGACTTGCCAGAGCAGGAGTTTGCTGAACGCTCCTGACATGTTGTGCTAGTTGCCGACGGGCTCGATGAACCTGTGATTTCACCGTGCCTTCGCAGAGGCCCAAGACGCGGGCGGCTTCCTTGGTGGTCATGCCTTGAAAATCGTGGAGCGACAAAGCGCGCCTGTGAGACTGGCTCAGCCCTTTGAGTCCTACGGCCATCATCTGGCGCTGCTCGGTTCGCATGCAGGCTTCTTCCGGATTGGGGCGGGCGTCCACAAGCAGGTCGGATAAGCGGACACCACCTTGGGACACGATCGGCTCGTCGATTGGCTCCAGTTCATGAGCGCGGCGACTTCGCAATTGCATCAGGGCCGCGTTCACCACAATACGAGTGAGCCACGTTGACAACTGGGCGCGGCCTTCGAACTGCCGCAGGTTGCGCAGGGCGGCCACCAGACCTTCCTGCACCGCGTCTTCCGCATCTTCGTTGTTGCCCAGTAATCGCAACGCCGTATGAAACAGGCGTTCTCGGTGCGACCCGAAGAGGCTAGTTAGGCCTTCGCCATCGCCGCCTCGAGCCGGGCGAGGCGAGGAAACCAGCCGCCGGGTTGTCTTGTGATCGATAACTGATTCCAAGGTCTCCTCCTAATGACGGATTCTCTCCCCCCTCAGCGCCTTTCATGGCCGGCCATCCTTCTTGATACCCTCTAGACCGTCGCCACTCCTTCGTGAACCATCACGAAGGGCACGCTGGCCGCGAGCGGCAGCCTGAGAAGTAGTAATGTCAAAAGCAACAGATCGGTGTACTCTGCAAGTAGATACATACGCGCCCCCGGGGGCGAATTCTCTAAAACATCGACTCAAGCCGCTGTGGCCGGCGCGAACCGCGGGTTCCACAACTGAAAGGCAGGTGCGCCCCACGGACTCTCGGAGTCGGGTTCCGATTCCGTCCTAACCAGCGCTCCGCGGCTCTCCTTCCGGAACGTCAGTTTCGACTTTTCCGGATCGAAGTCAACCGTGACCAGGTCGCCCAAATCGAGCTGGCCGGTTGCGATCAGGTTGGAAAGCGGAAACACCAGGTGCCGCTCAATCGAGCGCTTCAGGTGACGAGCTCCGAACTTCGGGTCGATCCCTTCGTGTAGCAGAAAGCCCCGAGTGGCCTCAGTGCAGTTGAAGACAAACTGGCTCGCGCTCGCGGCCGAAGACATGATGCGCTCCTGCACGCGTCTCAGCTCGATATCGAGAATCTGCTCCAGGTGCTCGTGCTTCAGTGAGCGGAAGACAATCACTTTGTCAATGCGATTCATAAACTCGGGCGAGAACTTGCGTCGCGCCGCTTCGCTCGCCACGCGGTAGATCTTCTGATCAAGGGCTTCCTCGTCTTGAACGGCGGCTGTGGAGAATCCCAGCTTGCAGCTCATCAGCTTGTTCATCTCTGCCGTGCCCAAATTCGAGGTGAGAAAAATGATGCACCGGGACAGATCCACGCGCCGGTTGTCACCAAGTGTCAATGTGGCCTTGTCGAGGATGCCGAGCAGCAACTGCCAGAGAGCGTCGCTCGCCTTCTCGATTTCATCGAAAAGAACCAATGACAGTCTCACCTTCTCGGTTTGGTGCTGCTCCAGGCTCTGCTGCGTGATCAGAGGCTGAGTCTCGCGGTGCCCGAGGTATCCCGGAGGCGAGCCGATCAACTTGGTGATCTCGTGGCTGTGCTGAAATTCGGCGCAGTCGATTTTGAGGACGGCGGTCGACGTGCCGAATAGCACTTCGGCCGCAGCTTCCACCAGCCGCGTCTTGCCAGAGCCTGTGGGTCCCAGCAGCAGCAGGTTGGCCAGCGGCCGGCCAGGAGCAGCAAGCCCCGCCCGATACACTTGGTACACCCGCGCCAACTGCCGAATCGCGCGGTCCTGTCCGACAACACGTGCGCCCAACTCGCTCTCAAAGTGTTCGACCTCGGGGGATCGCATCATGGGATCAAGAACCGTTTGGTTTTGATAATTCTCAGGTTCCGGTTGCGGCCTCGGCCGAACTTGCCGTCGTTCAGACTGGTTCTGGACGGCGGGGCTCGAAGGCCAATCGGAAACATGCGATGCCGTGCTGTTACTCGTCATGTTGTCCTCCCGTTTTGTACGCAAGGGATACTTTCAACTGATCGCGCTGCGCACGCCCGGGAAGGGGCAAGCGGGCTTCCATCTAGGCACTGCTCAACGCGTGATCTGCCTGGCGGGAGACGAGACACGTCCGTTTGGTCGATTTGGCCTACATTTCACAGCGGTTAGCGAGCGCCCGGCAAGCTAAACTTGAACTGTGGCAGCAACTCCTTGCGCCTCACCCGGAAGCTGCTGCTGGAATGCTAATGCTCGCATTCTGGCACCTGCCCATAGATTGGCACCGCAAGGTTAGGGGCCGCCAACGTGGTCTTTCAGGCACGGTAGCGGATGCAGGGTGAGCCGTAACGGGCATGGGAATAGGGAACCATTCGGAAGCCGTGTCCTGGCCTGGGCGATGGGTCTGACAGTACTCCGCCAGTCTCACCGATAGCTAGTGGCGCCTGCGAAGCAGTTGGCAAGGGGTAGTCCGCTACGATCACACATGCCAGCCCGGGTCACCTGTCAGCCACACCGCCTTCGCAATGCTCTCTTAGCTCAATTCTTTCCAGAAGGCTGCCATCTCCAGCCAGTCGGTACCGAAACGCCTCTTCACAAGACGGATCATCTAAGACAGGGCGTACTTTCGTCCTGGCAGCGCCAAACGACTGCTTATGAATGCGGAACTTGCAGCGTCCCGTGGATTCGAATCACCAGCGGCGATGGTTTGCGGCTCGCCTGCGTCCGTTGGGACGCGCTCGGGCTCCGGCATACCGTCGTTCAAATGGCCTGTTGATGTCGGGGAACACATCCGCGATTATCTTGGCCTGACGGAGGTTCTGCGGAGGCAGGTCTGGTTCTCTACGACGAGATACCACGGCCGCGCCGCAGCCGTCCCATCAACCGGGGCAACTCGCCAGATGAGTGCGCCGGGGGACGACCCGATGAACTTGATGAACACGGCCCTTCAACGCGTGCGCACGTTTCCATTGGTCGAGCTTCGATCCTAGAACGGCAGACGGCTTTCATGAAAGATCGTCTGTTGTTTCGCGGCGCTCCACCCCGCATCCGAGACTCCCGTCTTCACCGCCTCTACCCGACCGGGGTGATCAGCAAGCCTTGGCATGATGCGTCGTTTGAAATTCAGCGAAAATGGCCACCATTCATTCCCTCACCTGCAAGAAGCACCACCACCGATCGCGCGCCAGCGCGATATGTTGTCCCCAGAACTGGTACCTCCGCATTCCATCCGCAAATCTCGTGCGGAGGATCCAGTGCAGCATCGATCCACCGCCACCAGTTCTCTCTACCGTCCCTCAATATCGGGAGTTCGAAATCGAGAGGTTCCCAATACGCATTCAGAATGACGTGCGCCAATACTCCTTCGTATTTCAGTTCCCCGCCGATTGCAATGCTGTGCGAGAAAGGCGACCAGTCCGGCTGATTGAGCTTCACGCCGTGCCAGGCGCATTTTTGTTCGCGGAGAAACTGGCTTAAGCTTACGCGCCGGCGTTCATGCTCGACGTCTCGAATCACGCGGCGCGCGATCAGCAACTTCACGAAGCGGAGGACATCCGCATGTTTGGAGAGCAGGTTCCAGTCGAACCAACTCGTATCGTTGTCCTGGCAGTAGGCGTTATTGTTGCCGCGCTGACTACGCCGCACTTCATCGCCCATAACAAACATGGGCACGCCTCCGGACAACAGGACGGCGGTGAAAAAGTTCTTCACCTGCCGGTTGCGGAGCCCCTCGATTACAGGATCGTCTGTCGGACCTTCAACACCGCAGTTCCAGCTCCGGTTCTCCTCGCTGCCGTCGCGGTTGCCCTCGCAATTTTCTTCGTTGTGCTTGTGGTCATAGGAGACGACGTCGTTGAGTGTAAAACCGTCGTGGCAGGCAACGAAATTGATACTCTCCTCGGGTTCGCGCTCCCGATAACCATAAATGCTCGGGCTCCCAAGCAGACGATCAGCTGCGCGCCCCACCGAATCGTTCGCGCCCCGGAAGAAGTCGCGGATATCATCGCGAAACCGGTCATTCCACTCCTTCCAACTATCGCCCACGAAGTTGCCGACCTGATAGACTCCTACCGCGTCCCATGCCTCGGCAATCATCTTTGTGCCGGCAAGCACCGGGTCCGATTCGATGTCCCAAAGCACTGGAGGATTCGGCATGACGGCGCCGGATGAATCGCGCGCCAGGATGGCTGCAAGGTCGAAGCGAAACCCATCCACATGCATCTCGTTCACCCAGTAACGGAGGGCGTCTACAAACCCGCGCCGTACAACAGGATTGTTCGCATTCAGCGTGTTTCCTGTGCCGGTGAAGTTCGCGTAGCGTGAGCGGTCCTCACACAGGAGGTAATAAGTGGGATTGTCCAGGCCGCGGAAGCAGAGTGTTGGCCCGTCATCTCCGTCTTCCGCAGTGTGATTAAAAACTATGTCGAGTATGACTTCGATGCCCGCGCGGTGGAGAGCCTTCACCATATCCCGAAATTCATCTATGGGGCCCAACGCGTCCTGACGCGAGCTATATGCCTGGTGCGGTGCAAAGAACGAAACGGGTGAGTAACCCCAGTAATTCGTGCGGCCTCGAGGCGCATCCTGACAGTCGAACTGAAACACGGGAAGCAACTCCACCGCAGTGATGCCTAACTGCTGAAGGTAGGGGATCTTCTCGACCAGTCCTGCATATGTGCCACGTTTCGATTCCGGCAGGCCGGAGCTCGGATGTGCAGTAAAACCGCGCACATGCATCTCGTAAATGATGGTGCGTGACCAGGGGCGCTTCAGCGGCACATCGCCTTCCCAGTCATACGCGTGCGGGTCCGTGACTACGCTCTTCATGGCCGTTGCGGTGTTGTCGCCTTCCAGACGGGCTGCCTCACGGCTGTAGTTTTTCGGGACGACAACAGCGCGCCCGTATGGGTCGAGCAGGAGCTTGGATGGGTCGAACCGGAGACCCCGAGCTGGGTCGAACGGTCCGTATGCCCGGAATCCATAGATCTGACCCGCCTGCACTCCGGGCACGAACACGTGCCAGTAGTGGTAGGTAAGGTTCGTTGAAGGATCGATGGGGATAACGCGCGAAGGACGAGCGTCGTCCACCTGACCGAAAAACAGCAGTTCGATGCTGGCCGCACTCCGGGAGAAGATTGAGAAGTTGGCGCCGCCGTCTACCAGTGTAGCTCCTATGGGAAAGCTCCGACCGGTCGTCGGGGCTACGACCGGCTTTTCCACCACATCCTGTTCCGACACTCTCATACTCATGATGCGGTCTCCAGCACACTCGTGGCGAATCTATTGGGCTGCACACTTACCCTGCCCGAGCCTTCCGTCAAGTCCCTCAGCCAGGTGAAGGCCGGACCAGAGAGCATTTCCGGCGTGCAGCGCCAGCTCCAATTACCGTCGGCACGGCCGGGCACGTTCATTCGCGCTTCTTTTCCCAAATTCAGCAGGTCCTGCAGCGGAGCCATCGCCATCGCCGCTACAGAGGACCAAGCAAGGCCCATCAATGTCGGCGCAGCCTCCCTGTTAGCGGCCGGCGTGCGCTTCACGTATCTCCAGAAATTCTGTCGTTGTTCGTCTGGCAAATCTTGGAACCAGCCGCGAGTCGTGGGATTGTCATGGGTGCCTGAATACACCACAGAGTTGGTCGTATAGTTCTCCGGCAGGTGCGGATTGTCGGGATGACCGTCGAAGGCGAACTGGAGGACCCGCATCCCCGGCAGATGGAATTGGTCACGAATTGCGCACACGTCGGGGGTGATCAATCCCAAGTCCTCGGCGATGAACGGTAGCGCGCCCAGCTCTCTCTGCACCACCTGAAAGAAGTCGGCTCCCGGACCGGGCACCCATTTGCCAGACTGTGCGGTCGGCGCACCGGCAGGCACGTGCCAGGCTGCCGCGAAAGCGCGGAAATGATCCAAACGAATTACGTCGACGTGGGCCAGCGCCGACCGCAATCGATCGATCCACCATCGATGTCGGGACCGGCGAAGAGCATCCCAGTTGTACACGGGATTGCCCCAGAACTGCCCCTGCGGACTGAAGTAATCGGGAGGCACTCCGGCGAGGAAGCGCGGCCGGCTCCGCTCGTCAAGCAGAAACAGATCCGGATTGGCCCAGACATCGCTCGAGTCGGGAGACACGAAGAAGGGGAGGTCGCCGATCAGGCCCAGGCCTTTGCTGTGGGCATAGGCCTTAAGCCGCTCGCCTTGGCGGAACAATAAGAACTGGGCGAAACATACGCGGTCGATCTGGTCCCTGAGTTCGCGCCGGCTACGGTCGAGAGTTGCTGGATCGCGCCGGACCAATTCTGACGGCCACTCCAGGTAGTACGCGCCGTCGAATCTAGCCTTTAGGGCCCGGAAGAGCGCGTAGTCCTCCAGCCAGTGCCCTTCGTCGTTCCGGAATTGCTCGTAGACTCCGCGCAGATCAGGACGCGCCCCGGCGCGGAAATTGACCCACGCGTTTTCGAGTAGCCGGTGTTTGAACGGGATCACCGAGTCGTAATCGACGACGCTGGGATCGGAGGAGTGATAATGACAGTCGCTCGCCTGCAGGAGTTCTTCCTGGATTAGCCAGTCCGGGCTGATGAGCAATCCGTTGCCGGCAAAGGATGACAGGGGCTGATACGGCGAATTACCGTAACCGGTGGGACCCAGCGGCAAAGCTTGCCACCAGCCCTGGCCCGATTCAACGAGGTGGTCGACCCAGGTCAACGCCCCCGGTCCCACATCGCCAATGCCGTAAGGTGAAGGCAGGGAGGTGACGTGCAGCAGCAAGCCGGAGGCGCGGTAGTGCGGATTGAACGGAGGCAGACTGGCCCTATCAAGGCTCATGGTTCACTTCACTCGACATTGACTAAGTCCTCTTAAGGCTCGGCAACACGGTCGATAGGAAGATCCTTGTGAACGTTAACCGGGTCGTGAATGGTTATGCCGTGAGCGTTCCGCTCTTCGACTAATCTCGGCATCCAAAGAGGTAAATCCTGGGCCACAGGGAACCCCCGTTCCTGCCAAGCCCGAAGGCCCCCGGCGAGCGGTCGAACGCGGCGGAACCCCCGCCCCCGCATGGCCAGAGCCACGCGGGCACTCGTGAACTCATGCGGGCTACCGCAGTAAAGGACCACCTCACGGTCGCGAGGGAGAGGGGCCGGCGTTTTTCTGTCGTAGGCTCTATAACGCTCAAGCCTGCGAGGATCGATGCGAACGGCGCTGGGGATGCCCTGACGGCGGCGCGAATGCCGGCCGCCCTGTAAATCGACAATGAAGACCGGTTCGCCGGCGTCCAGCTGCTGCTTGAGCTCCTCTGGTGTGATCCGTGCCATTCGAAACTCGCGTATAAAGCAACGCCACCGAGCCAGCCTGCGACCGAGGTAGATACAGAGTCCAGCGAGGGCAACGATTCCGAAAAGCTGTCCCATTCTGGCGGCGTAAGCGACCGCACGGTCCAGGTCTCGGCTGAAGGCATAGCCGAGTCCGGTGTAGACGCCTGACCAGAGGCCGGATCCAGCCGCGTCAAAGGTCAAGAAACGGAGCAGGCCTGTGCCAGACAGCCCGGCTAAGGGAGGGGCGGCCGCGTCCAGGCCCGGCACGAACTTGGCCGCGATGAGAACCCGGGCCCCATACTTGGCAAAGTTTTTTTTCGACCGGCGCTCGGCGGCATCCGGGTCCGACGCGAGGCTGTGAATGAAGTGCAACATCGTGTTGCCCCAACGTCGGCCGGCTTCGTACCACACCCAGTCAGCCAGCACAGACGCAGAAAGCGCTAGGCCTAGCGCGGGGATCAAGCTCAACCTTCCGGAGCCTGCGAGCGCCCCGGCCGCTAGAAGAAACAGAATTGACGGTACCGGCAAACCCACTTGGTTCGCGAACACCGCGGCGAAAAGCACCAAGTAGCCATGCTGCACAAGATACTGGACAATAGAATTCATACAAGACTCATTCCCTTACATCCATGTCCGCCTGCCTGGCGCATGTCACTCAAACTCCCTAGGCACTGAGGATTAATCGCGGACAGGCTACCTCTATCAAGGCTCATACATCGCTTCACTGGGCATTAACCAAGTCCGTCGAGTTCCTCCTGAGGAGCCATTTTTTGGTTCATTTCGCTCCCTCGCGCGCCCCTACCTACCGGGGCTGAGGGGGGTAATTCTTAAAAAGCTTGGCCATAGCCTTTTGCAGGCTCCTGTAATTTCTATCCGGGTCTTTCTTGAGATCGATGGTCTTGCTGGCATCTCCGCGCCAGATCAGTTGCTTTTTCCTCGGGTCATACAGGTTCACCAGCAGCATCCCGACGGGAATGGTAGAAGTCTGGCCCTGCACTGTCTGGTCGCCCCACCCGCCCCGCGGGCCGAAGCCCCCGCCCGTGCCCCACAGGTTAACGCTCTTTTCCAGGTCGATCGCAGCTTGGTAGCCGACGTAAAGGTCCGCGCCTTGCTCGACCTTCGTCAGACCTTTCTGGGCGAGCTGTTCGTCAACTGACCGCTTAATTGCCTGGTCGATCAACTGATCCGGTGCGCCGCCCGGGAGGTCGACCCATTGGTAGGTCTTGTAAGCTGCAAAGTTGATGCCTCGGTCATAGTTGTAGTGAACGTCCTGCCCATGGACGCGGACGGCCATAAACAAAAAAGCCGGTAGAAATGTAAGCCACTTCGTGAATCTCATCGTAATTCTCCTTTCGTTGTGCCGACCGTCCGTTCCCCCGGAGCGAACTGGCCCCATTCCGGCTCAGGCTCGTTTTTTCGCTGCATTCACCTTACTGATCGCAAAGCCGACATGCACTATGACCCAATCTCCAATCCTGGGGTCGGCAATGTATTCCAGGCACGCCTCGCGGCCGATGCCGCCGTAATCGATTCTGCCCGCTTTCATGCAGCGGGTCGTGGGGGCTCAACAGTCCTTCTAGGTGTGGAAAGACATGGCGAATGCCCCCTCAGAGCTGGACGGCATTCTCAAGGACGAAAGTCAGCCGCGTTTCGGATGGAATCTTCACGCATTGGCCCTGGGTCAGGATTTCCGCTCCGGCGCCTGCCGCGGCGCCGGCTCCCAAGCCAATGGCGGCCCCTTTGCCGCCGCCGGCGATGGCCCCGATAATCGTGCCCAATGCCGCGGTGCCTCCAACCACCTTGGCAGTGCGCGCGCCGCGCGAGGAGCTTTGCTCGGTGACCGTTTCCGTGTTGACGTCCACCATGCGGCCATTCACTTTCAGGGACATCAGATCCACGGTGAGAGTCGTACGTCCGGTGAGTTTCCCGGATTCCGTGGCATCTACCAGCTTCACCACGACGTCGGCCCCGCGTGGAATCACGGTCTCGCCGTTGATGACGACCGTTTCGTCCAGGCTCGCGGCGAATGTCTGTCCGACGGAGTTCCGTTCCGAGTCCACCCCGTCGATCATGCGAATGACCAGGTTGGTGCCGGCCGGGAGCTCGATCGCGCCCGCGGCCGGCGATGTTTCAACCTCACGCCGTTCCCGAGCGGCGTCAAATTCAATCCTCAGGATGTCCGCGACGTCCAGCGTCTGGATCTGATCGTCGGTCTCGATCTTTACCCCGCGCGGCGAACCGCCCAGGTAAGTGCCCTTGATTACCTGGCCGTTCTTGAGCGTCACGGTGTCCCCTGCAGAGTTGGTGCCTGGGTCATAGTTGGGGGGAACATCCTGCCCATGGACGCAAACGACCATAAACAAGAAAGCCGGTAGCAATGTAAGCCACTTCGTGAATCTCATCGTCATCCCTTTCCGTTGGGTCGACCGTCCGTTCCACCGGAGCGAACGGGCCCGGGTTGGTGTTGGTTGGAGGACTTCGTGGGACGAGCACTCTCTTTGTGAAAAGCGCATTGTTCCGCTTCCAATTGGACCTGTCACGCCTTCTCTGGCACCGGACACGGTCGGACGTTCCAGATGTCGGCCGCGTATTCGGCGATGGTACGGTCGCTGGAGAACTTCCCCGAGGCCGCTACATTCAAGATGGCCTTGTGCGCCCACTCGTTCGGGTCGGCATACAACGCGCACAGCTGCTCATCTGCCTCGAGATACGACTTCAGGTCCGCAAGGTGCATGTAGTAATCGCCGTGCGTTAGCAACATGTCTCGTAATGGGGCGAAGACGCCCGGTTCATAGCGGCTGAAATAGTCAGAGAAGATCAAGTCCAAGGCCGCGCGGGTCTCGGGCTCGTGTTCGTAATGCCACCGCGGGTTGTACCACCCGCGACTGCCGGCTACCTGGTCCGCCGTCAGGCCGAAGAGGAAGAAGTTCTCCTCGCCGGCCTCTTCGGCCATCTCGATGGTTGCGCCGTCGCGTGTGCCGATTGTCAACGCGCCGTTCATCATGAATTTCATGTTGCTGGTGCCGCTGGCTTCGAAGCCTGCCGTCGAAATGTGGTTGGAGACGTCACTGGCGGGGATCAGGTGCTCTGCCAGCGAGACGCAGTACTCCGGCAGGAATACCACTTTCAGCCGCCCGCGTACTGCGGGGTCGGCGTCGATGACTCCAGCCAGATTGTTAATGAATTTGATAATCAGTTTGGCCAGCCGGTATGCCGGCGCGGCCTTGCCGGCGAAGAAGAATGTCCGTGGCGTCATCTCTAGTTCCGGATTCTCCCGCAGCCGGTTGTAAAGCACCGTGATGCGCAGCGCATTGAGCAGTTGCCGCTTGTACTCGTGAATCCGTTTGATCTGGCAGTCAAAGATGGTGTCCGGGTCCACCAACTGATCGGAGGTTGCTTTTAGCCAGGTGGCGAAGTCCAGTTTGGCTCTGCGTTTGGCCCTCCTGAAGCTCTCGCGAAAGCCTTCATCCTCAGCTAGCGGCTTAAGTCTGCTCAGTTCGTTAAGGTCGGTCACCCACTCATTGCCGAGGGCCTCGGTGATCGTACCGGCCAACGCCGGATTGCATAGCAGCAGCCAGCGCCGGGGCGTCACCCCGTTGGTCTTGTTGTTAAAACGCTCAGGAAAGACCTCCGCTAGGTCTTTCAGGGTTGTTTTGCGCAACAGGTCGGAGTGAATCGCCGCCACGCCATTAGTACTGTGGGAACCTACGACCGCCAGATTGGCCATTCGAACCTTCTTGCTCGACCCTTCTTCGACAAGGCTCAGGCGCTGAATACGGCCTTGATCGGCCGTAAACCGCCCGCGAACATCGCCCAGAAAACGTCGATTGATTTCATAGATAATTTCGAGCTGCCTAGGCAGTATGTCTTCGAACAACGCCACCGGCCATTTTTCGAGAGCCTCGGGCAGCAAAGTATGGTTGGTGTATGCAAGTGTGTTTTGAGTGATCTGCCAGGCCTCGTCCCAACCAAGGTGCACCTGGTCAACCAAGATTCGCATCAGCTCCGGCACCGCCAGTGCCGGGTGCGTATCGTTCATCTGAATGGCGACCTTCTCTGGAAACAACTGCCAGTCCGAGTTGCCGCGTTGGAAGCGGCGCACGGCATCTGCCAGCGAGCAGGCAACAAGAAAGTACTCCTGTACAAATCGTAGCCCCTGACCCATGTACGTTGAATCATCGGGGTAAAGGACGCGTGTCAGGGTTTCGGTCGAAAGGGTCTGAGTAAACGCCTCGATGAAATCGCCGTGCGAGAACTCCTCAAAGTTGAAGTTGTCCGGCGCGGTCGCGGCCCAGAGACGGAGTGTGTTGATCGTGGAACCGCCGTAGCCGATTACGGGGCGGTCGAATGGGATACCGAAGAAAGTCGACGGACGCCCCGGGACGGGGCGCAGGCTGCCTCCGCTGAGCTCGAACGAGCAATTCAGTCTGATTTCGACCTTCTCGTTGGGGCGAGCGAACTGCCAGGGGTCAGGAGAGCGGAGCCAGTTATCCGGCGTTTCCTGTTGCCATCCGTTCCGTATGGATTGCCGGAAGATGCCGTACTCGTATAGCAGCCCGTAACCCATGGCCGGAAGCTGCATGGTCGCGGCGGATTCCATGAAGCAGGCTGCCAAACGTCCAAGGCCGCCGTTGCCCAGGCCCGCATCGGGCTCCTGCTCCACGATCTCGACGAGGTTGAGTTTCTTGTCTTTGATGACCTGCTTCGCCAGCGGAGCGAGCAGAAGATTCGTGACGTTGTTTAAGAGTGCGCGGCCAATGAGGTACTCCATCGAGAGGTAGTAGAGCCGCTTCGGATTCTGTTGTTCGTAGGTCTTCTCGGTTAAGAGCCATCGCTGAGACAGAATGTCGCGCACGGACCGGGCCAGCGCCTCGAACCGGTCGCGCGCCGTCGCCCCCTCCAGGTCGACGCCACTGTCAAACAGCAGGTGCCGTTCATACAGGGCTTCACTCGTTCCGGCAAAATGTACCGGACCGCATCCGTATTGAGTGTTAATGAGTGTGGCGGCATCCGGTAATGCCTGCCGCTTCGCTGCCTTCGTGCTCATGGTTGAGTCCTTTCATTCCTCCAGTCGGAGACTGTGTCCTGCCCGCTTGTACGGGCAGGCTTCGTGCCTGCTCTCCGACGCAAGCGTGGCGGGATCGGCCGTAAAGCGGGGCAGGCACAAGTGCCTGCGCATACAAGCGGAACGCCACACTAATATGGCCACTTCCAATGCAGGATCTCAGCTTTATCGACGCCATTCTTGTACGCATAACTACGGCATTCGATCTGCTGGTTTCTGAAATACTCCTTGGCATGGGCGCCGGCTACCCGGAGGCGGGGAACTCGATCGATCGCGTCGATTGCGATGCTGAACCGGTCCACCTGATTTTGAATAGCCAGTTCCAGAGGAGTGTTAATGTTGCCCTTCTCCTTGTAGCCGCGGACGTGTAGATTGGCATGATTCGTCCGTCGATATGCCAGGCGGTGAATCAGCCACGGATAAGCATGGAAATTAAAGATGATCGGCTTGTCCACCGTGAATATTGAATCGAAGTCACGATCAGACATGCCGTGTGGATGTTCGGTATCCGGCTCCAGACGAAATAGATCCACTACATTGATGAACCTGATCTTCAGATCGGGGAAGTGCTCGCGGAGCAAGGCGTTAGCGGCCAACGCTTCCTGCGTTGGTATGTCCCCGCAACCCACGAGAACGACATCCGGCTCCGACCCCCCATCCGTGCTTGCCCACTCCCAAATACCGAGCCCTTTCGTGCAGTGCGCGATGGCAGCATCCATGTCGAGATATTGCAGATGCAGTTGTTTGTCAGAAACGATCACGTTCACATAGTTCGTGCTACGCAGACAATGATCGGCGACGGAGAGCAGGCAGTTCGCGTCGGGCGGCAGATAGATTCTTGTAACTTCCGGACTCTTGTTCACCACCAAGTCGAGAAATCCCGGGTCCTGGTGGGTAAATCCGTTGTGGTCCTGCCGCCAGACCAAGGACGTAATCAGCAGGTTCAAAGACGAAATCGGCGCTCTCCAGGACAGCTTCTTGCTGATTTCGAGCCATTTCGCGTGTTGATTGAACATGGAGTCGATCACATGGACGAAAGCCTCATACGTCGAAAGCAGACCGTGCCGCCCCGTAAGCAGATAGCCCTCGAGCCATCCTTCGAGCGTGTGTTCGCTCAACATTTCCATTACGCGTCCGTCGGTGGAAAGCTCGGCCCCATCCTTATCCTCGGGGAAATACTCCGCCATCCAGACCTTCTTTGTGGCTTCATACACGGCGCTTAGCTTGTTCGAAGCCGTCTCGTCAGGTCCGAACACCCGAAAGTTATTCGGGTTCTCGCGGAGCGTGTCGCGAAGGAAGCGGGCCAGGGGTGGCGTGTTTTCCACCTCTACCGCACCCGGTTTTGTTACTTCCACTCCGTAACTGCGGAAGTCGGGTAAGCGAAGGGCTCTGCGCACGAGCCCACCATTGGCGATCGGATTCGCGCTCATGCGCCGGTTGGCCTTGGGCGCCAATTCCTTAAGTTCTGGAATGAGTCTGCCGGCCCCATCGAACAATTCCTCGGACCTGTAGCTGTGAAGCCATTGCTCCAATATCTGAAGGTGCGCCGGGTTCTGCGCCACATCCGCGATGGGCACCTGGTGTGCCCGCCACGACCCTTCAATCTTGTGGTGATCGATCTCTGCCGGGGCGGTCCAGCCTTTGGGGGTGCGCAGGATGATCATCGGCCAGCGTGGACGCTTCGCTTGACCTGTGCGGCGCGCTTCCTCTTGAATGGAACGGATCTCCAGAATGCACTGTTCGAGGGTAGCCGCTGCCGCCTGGTGCATGCTGTCGCGGTCCGAGCCCTCCAGGAAATAGGGCCGGTAGCCGTAGCCCTTGAAAAGATCCCCGAGCTCTTCGTGACTGATACGGGCCAGAATGGTTGGGTTATTGATCTTGTAACCGTTGAGGTGAAGAATTGGGAGAACGGCGCCGTCGCGAACCGGGTTGAGGAACTTGTTCGAGTGCCACGCAGTTGCCAGTGGGCCTGTTTCGGCCTCGCCGTCCCCGACCATCACGACGCTGATCAGGTCCGGGTGATCTAGCACGGTCCCGAAGGCATGAGAAACGCTGTAGCCCAGCTCGCCACCTTCGTGCACGGAGCCCGGCGTTTCAGGAGTGCAATGGCTACCGATTCCACCCGGAAACGAGAACTGACGGAAGAAGTGACAGAGCCCCTCCTCATCCTCACTGTTCTCCGGGTAGATTTCTGAGTAGGTCCCTTCCAGATAAGCATTCGAGAGAATGGCGGGCGCTCCGTGTCCGGGACCCGCCACAAAAATCATGTTCAAGTCATACTTCTTGATGAGCCGGTTGAGATGTACATAGATGAAGCTCATACCGGGGTCCGAACCCCAGTGCCCCAGCAGCCGGATCTTTGTGTCCTCCGCGCGAAGCGGCGTGCGCAGAAGCGGATTGCTTCGCAGATAGATCATGCCGAGGCTCAAATAAAGGCTTGCCCGAAAGTAGGCGTCTATTTTGCGCAGTTCATCGGCCGTGAGTGGTGCGCCGTGGATGGTTGATCTCGCTGCGCCATAAGCGCTGAGATCACCCGATCCCGTAACAGGGGTATCGATCAGTTCCGTCGTCGCCATGTCGGCCTCCTTTGGATGGCACCCGCCAGCGTGTCTTGATGACTGCTTAATTCGGATCAGTGAGCGCGGCCCGACGGCGGTACCGCAGGGCCGCCTTTCTCGCCTTTCTCAACGGCCGGTCCTGTGTTTTCAATAACCTAACCCGGCGTAGCCGGAACCAAACAGGGAAGTTGGACCGATCTCCAATTGCCCGCAAAGGCCCATAAACACAGGGCCACATTGAGGTGGTCAAAAATATTCTGCCAGAAAATGTCAGAATCCAACTCCTAAGGTTCTAACGGCTTTGTTTCGTAATTTCGCCTCAGCGGCCCTGTTATCTTTCTAGTAATTTTGTCATGCCATTGGCCTCGCGCCAAGGTCGCCGAGATGGGCCATCAAGGGCCCTGCCACCACAGTCTCTCCTCGAAAACCCGTCTCAAAACCTTGGGGCGTCAACTTAACTTCTGTCTCATCGCTCGTCGGTCGTCTTCGCGCTAGCGAACTTCCACGATAATGAGGGACACGTCGTCGGCGAGCGCGCCGTGCCCCCAGGCGGCCGCGCCGTCGAGCACTGCCTGTTTCATTTCCGGAAGTGCTCGCGTGGCCGATTGGCGAACCAACTCTTCGAGGCCCCGGATGCCGAGCATGTCGGCGAAACTGTTAAAAACCTCGTAGAGTCCGTCAGTGTAGAGGACAAGACGGTCGCCGGGCACGAGTTCAATTTCCTCCTCCGGCTCGGATGGCGCAGTCTCGGAGAGGCAACCCAGCATGCCGTTTCGCGAATCGAGCAGGCGGAGAGTGCCATTGGAAACGAGCATGGCGGGCGGTTGGCCCGCGGCGGCAAAAGTCAGGCGCTGCCCGCGCTGACCGAAACGGGCTGCGGCCATGGTGAAATAGAAGCCGTCCACGGCGATGCGATCAAGCACGAAGTCGTGAAGACGCCGTAGCAAAATGGCAGGCTCGGTTTTGCGGCCGAGCGCATGAAGCGTTTCGGAGTAAATGCGGCTGGCCATGAGCGCCGAACCTATGCCATGTCCGGAAACGTCGGATAGCACGATGCTTAGAAATTCGTCGCCGTGCGGGAGGACCACGGCAAAGTCACCGCCAATGGTACGGGCGGGGCTGTAGAAAGCCTCAACGACGACGTTATTCCACACTAAACTGCGAGGCGCGAGTGATCGTTGGACCCGTGCAGCGAGTGCAAGTTCGGCTTCAATTTCCCTCTGGCGCTTCTCGAGCCGTGCGTTGGCTTCGCGAAGCTGCTCCTCGACCCGCTTCTGCGCACTGATATCGGTTACGGTCAGTAAACTGTACTCCTTTCCATTAGGGCCCTGAATGACCCGCGCGCTGAAGATCGCGGGGATTCTCTCGCCGTCTTTCCGGGGAATGTAGAACTCATTGCGATGGCGGCCATAGCGGTGGCCCGATTCATGCTGACGTTTGATGTAGGCGAGATCGTTCGGCGGGAACATCGCATCGGGCGTGCGGCCTTGCATCTCTTCACGCTCGTACTGTCCCATTTGGATCAGCGCCTCGTTGGCGAAAACCACCCGAAGCTCATCATCAACGATGGCGACTCCCTCATTGAGCTCTTCGAGGATGCTCTCCATCTGGCGAAGCCAATCCGGAGTCTCGATCTTCACGTTAGGCATGGCTTTACTCGCTCGAGCAGCACCTACTTGACCGACAAGCTCAACTCCTGACCGTCAATACGGGACATCCCGCACGGCAGACCACCTCGTATGCCGTGGTCCGGGGCAGGTGAGAAGCGGTTTCGATATGCCTTGAACGATGCAAGCCCATCATAACCAGGTCGACTTTCAGTTTTGTGGCTGCTTTCACGATCTTTTCACTTACCGAACTGGCTGACTCGAACTCGACACGGAATTCAGGCCTGACTTTGAGTGCGGTATTCCGGGTGAGTTCTTCAAGCTGCTGCAGCCTGGACAAGCGGGCGTTCTTTTGCATTTCCGTCAGCCCCCTGGCGGTGCACCAGTGAAGATCATCCGGCATCGGAAGTTGCGGAATGACACTCAGCAAAACCAGGTTGGCTTCGAACTGATTGGCGAACGAGATGGCATACGGGAGGGCATGGATAGATGCGTCACCGAAGTCCGTCGCGAGCAGAAAAGTTCGATTCGCTCGAGGAATCTCGATTCTGGGCTGCGCGTACGCACCCGGCCCGACTGTCAACACCGGGCAATCGGCCTGACGGAAAATCATTTCCGCGACCGACCCGAGGAGCAACCTTCCCATGCCATGTCGGCCGTGTGTGCCTATGATGATGGCATCGATGTCTTCCTGCCTGACGATGGCTTCCAATTCTGGCCACACCTCGCCTTGACGAATGACGACTTGGTGTTGAAGGCCGGACAGTGCGCCGCTTCGACCAAGATCATCTTCCAGATGCGCGGCATCTCGGCAAACCGCTTCCTCGGCCGCAGCGATGGCGGCGGGGCCCGCCAGAGTGAACCCCAGCGAGGAAACAACATGCGCCAAGTAAACTTTCGCCCCATAGCAACGCGCGATGGCGAGAGCATGGCACAGAGGCTTCTCAGACGCTTGTGAAAAATCGGTCGCGATTAAGATCGACTTCAATTGAGGGTCCACAGCCGTTGCAACGACTGACATGTCGGACCTCCCTTGCTGCAGTTACGAGCTCCAGCCTCCACCAAGGTTTCGGTAGATGTCCACGAGGCTCAATAGCTCATTCAACTGAGCCTGAGCCAAGCCCAGTTCGGCATTGAAGGAATTGGTTTCGTTGGTCAGCACTTCCAGGTAGTTGGTCGCCCCACCTCGATATCGGACCTCGGAAAGTCGCGCCGCATCTTGAGCGGCAAGCACCAACTCCTCCTGATGCTGCCGGAACTCACGATTCTTTCGATATCCAACCAGTGCATCCGAAACGCCGCGAAACGCCTGCTGGATCGTCTGCTGATAGGTCAGCACCAATTCCTTTTGGCGTGCCTCGCTCAATCGCACGCCCGAGCGAATCCTACCGCCGGCAAAGACGGGCTGCGCCAGCGATCCGCCCAGATTCCAAAACCCAGCCGGCCCAGTGAACAGGCTGGTAAGCGCCGAACTCTGGAACCCGCTGGTCGCAGTCAACGTGATTTGCGGAAAGTAGGCTGCTTTAGCTACCCCTATTTGGGCGTTGGCCGCCATCAACTGCGCCTCCGCCGCATGAATATCGGGCCGCCGCTCCAGCAGGCGGGAAGGTATTCCAGGCGGAACCTCCGGCAAATGTGGCTGCTCGGTGAGCTTCGTTCCACGTGCAATGGGGCCGGGATTGTTTCCCAGAAGGGTGCTGATCAAGTTCTCTTGTTGCTCGATACGCCGCTCGAAGTCGGGGATCGATTCGGCCGCCACGGAAACCAACTCTTCCGCCTGCCGTACGTCGAGCTCGGTACCGGCTCCGCCGCTGGACAGCGTGCGAGTGAGTTGCAGGGACTGCTGGCGCGAAGCTAGAGTCTGCCGGGAGATTTCAAGCTGGAGGTCGTAGGCGCGAAGCTGGAAGTACGCAGCGGCAACGTCACTTGCCAGCGTGCTGATCACTGCGCGGCGTGCCCATTCTGTCGCCAGCAGATTGGCTCGCGCAGCTTCGGTGGCGCGGCGGTACTTCCCCCAGAAATCAAGTTCCCATGCCAAAGAGGCACCCACCGAGTAAGCGTTTGTTTCGTACTCGGGCAGGGGCTTTTGTCGCGCGTAACGCTCGCCCACTCCAGCCGCCCCCGCGTTAATGCTCGGCAACTGGTCAGCCCGCGTGATCCCCACCTGCGCTTGCGCTTCCAGGATTCTCGTCGCCGCGATGCGAACATCGTAGTTCTGCTGTAGGGCGGTGCGGACCAACCCCTGAAGCTGCGGATCCTGAAACACCTCCCACCACTTCTGGTCTCCGAACGATTGCTCAGCCGATTGCGGCGCTTGTCCCGGCGGGTTGCCGGCGGGCTCTGACTTCGGCTGCGACGGCATCTGCTGGGTTTGCGCCGCTTCAGGAGCTCCGCGGTACGCGCCCGGGACGTCAACCTTCGGTCGGCTGTAATTGGGACCGAGCGTGCACCCTCCCGTGAAGCTCATCAGAGATAAAAGAGCGATTGCCTTTTTCACGTTAGTCGGCCTCCACTAGAGTCGGTTGCAGCTCGCCCGCGGGCTCATGCACCTCGTGCTTCCGAAGACTCGCCACCCGTTCCACCAGTACGTACAACGCTGGGATAAGGAAGATGCCGATGGCAGTCGCGGCCAGCATTCCGCCAATGACGGCCGTACCCATGATTTGACGGCCCACGGAACCCGCGCCCGTCGCGATGAACAACGGCACGCAGCCGAGAATGAATGCGAAAGAGGTCATCAGAATTGGCCGTAGCCTCAGCTTGGCTCCTTCCAGAGCCGCGTCCACCAGCGGCTTGCCTTTCTCGTATTCGCTCTTCGCGAATTCCACGATGAGGATGGCGTTTTTCGCCGCCAGCCCGATCAGCATCACAAGGCCGATCTGCGAGTAGACGTCGTTTTCGATTTGCACCATGAAGGCCGGGAAAATCATGCCGAGGACGGTACGCCGCAGCCACAAGAGTCCGAAGGCGCCGAAAACCGCGACCGGCGTGCTCAGCAATACGCCAAACGGTAATGACCAGCTTTCGTAGAGCGCCGCCAGGATGAGGAAGACGAACAACAGCGAGATGGCGAAGACGGCCGCCGGTGGCAGGCCCTCGCGCGCCTTCTGTTCCTGCCGAGACATGCCCATGTAATCGAAGCCCATTTCAGGCGGCATCGTTTGGTGGAAGACCTCTTCCAGGGCCGCGGTGGCCTGGTCTGAGCTGTAGCCCGGCGCGGCGCTCCCGATAATCTCCGCTGCCGAATACTCGTTGAAGCGCATCTTGAATTCGGGGCCGTAACGCGACTCGAATCGGGTCAGGGCGGACAACGGGACCATTTGCCCACGGTTATTGCGCACGTAGAACTGCCCCACATTGTCCAGGCTGGAGCGGTAGGGGGCATCGGCCGCTACATACACCTGCCAGGCGCGGCCGAATTGATTGAAGTAATTGACGAACGCTCCCCCCATGAAAGCTTGCAGGGTTGAATAGACGTCACTGAGATTGACGCCCTGCTTCAGCACCTTCTCCTTGTCCACATACACGAACTTCTGCGGCGTGCTCGGTATGTAGGTGGTGGTGACCATGCCGATTTCAGGCCGTTTACGAGCCGCCTCCAGAAACTTATTGAGATTGTCGACCAGGAATTGGGCTTCGCGTCCGGAGCGGTCCTCCAGCACGAACTGAAATCCGCCCGAGGTGCCGACTCCCGCGATCGCCGGTGGTGAGAATGCGAAGACGGTACCTTGCGGAAGCGTAATGAGCTTCAGGTTTAACTTCGCCTTAATCACTTGGTACTCTTCATCGATCGTCTTCCGGTCTTCCCACGGCTGCAGGGTCACCCAAAAGAACGCGTTGTAGCTGGTGCGGGTCAGGCTGAGCAGACTGAATCCGACCGAGGTGGTGCAGTACTTGACCCCGGGCGTCGATTTCAGGATGTCCTCCACGGTTCGGGCTGCTTCCGCCGTGCTCTGAATCGAAGAGGCTTCGGGCAGTTGCATTTGGATATACAGGTATCCCTGGTCTTCGTCGGGCAGAAAACTCGATGGCAGTACCTTGCCGAAGAACGCACCGGCAACGGCAAATCCCGCCAGCGCCACCAGGGCGACGGCGGTCTTGCGAATCAATCCACCCGAGGCCCGCACATAGAAGTTGGTACCGCTCGCAAACTTACGATTGAACCCGGCGAAGAATCTGGCCAGCGGCCCATGAGTCTCTTTCTTGGGCCGGAGCAGCAATCCTCCCAGCGCCGGGCTGAGCGTCAAGGCGTTGAACGCTGAAATGATCACCGAGATCGCAATGGTTATCGCGAATTGCTGATAAAGCCGGCCTGTAATACCGGGGATAAACCCCGTCGGCACGAACACCGCCGAAAGGACCAATGCGATCCCAATGACCGGGCCGGTCAGCTCATCCATCGCCGTGCGAGCCGCATCCTTTGGAGTCATTCCCTCTTCAATATGCCGTTGTATCCCTTCCACCACGACGATGGCATCGTCCACCACCAGACCAATGGCCAACACTAGCCCGAACAGCGAGAGGGTATTGACGGAGAAACCAAAGAACGGAAACACCGCGAACGTGGCCACCAGCGACACAGGCACGGCTACCATTGGAATCAGAGTGGCACGCACGTCTTGCAGGAAGAGGTACACAACAAGAATCACCAGCACGAAAGCGATCGCCAGAGTCATGACGATTTCCTGCATGCCGGCCCTTACGGCGTCTGTCGTATCCAGAGTGACCTTGTAATCCATGCCCGCCGGGAAACTTTGGCTCATTTTTGCTATGAGCTTCCGTACGCCTTTGGCGGCCTCCACGGCATTGGAACCGGGCAATTGGTAGATACCAATGACCGCGGCGGGCTGCCCGTTGAGTCGGGCGATCCAGTTATAGTCCTGCGACCCCAAGTCGACGGTGGCAACGTCCCTCACGCGCACTACACCACCGTCAGCGCCTTCGCGGACGATGATGTCGCCGAATTCTTCCGGCGACCTCAGCCGGCCTTGGGCACGTATGGCATAGGTAAACTGCTGGCCTGCTACGCTGGGTTCGGCGCCGACCTGACCTCCCGGATTCACCGTGTTCTGCGATTGCACGGCACTGACGACCTCGCTGACAGTGACCCCCAACTTTGCCAGTCGATCGGGTTTTACCCACAGGCGCATGGCGTACTGCCCAATACCGTACACCTGGGTTAAACCTACGCCGTAAGAGCGCGCGATCGGATCCTTGACATTGATATAGGCGTAGTTCGACAGAAACTTTGCATCGTAAGTGCCCTTGGGTGAATACAAAGCGATCAGCATCATCGGCGAGGTCAAGGATTTTTTCAGGTCGATACCGATCTGGTTGACCTCGGGAGGAAGCTGGCCAATCGCCAATGCCTCGCGTGATTGGGTGAGGATGAGGTCCATGTTGGGGTCGGTTTTGAGATCAAAATTGACATACAGAGATGTACCCGAGTCGTTGGTCGAGTTCAGCGAGTACATGTAGTCCATGTTGTCCACGCCGTTGATCTGCTGCTCCATGGGCGTGGCGACAGCTTTCTCCATGGTCTCGGCATCGGCGCCCGGATAGAGGGCCGACACGCGTATTTCGGGAGGGGCGATATCTGGAAGCTGCGCGACAGGAAGGGTGGTGATGGTGATGGCACCAACGATCACCATCAGAATCGAGATCACGATGGCGACGATCGGTCGGTTGATGAAGAATCGGGACATGGCTCAGTTTCCCTCCCCCTGAGTGTTTGCGGGTATGGAGCAGCAGATCAACGACGTGGACAACTTGGGAACAACGGGAGTTCCGTCCTTTACCCTTGACACTCCCTCCACAACGACCTGGTCACCCGGCTTCAAGCCGTCGTCAATTACCCACATCGTCCCTACCTTTTCCCCCGCCTTGACGGGGCGAATGATCGCCTTGTTGTCGGCGCTCACCAGGGCGACCTGGTAGCCTCCCTGAAGTTCCTTCACCGCGGCCTGCGGAACCAGCAGCGCATTTTTCTGCGTGCTGGTCTGGATCCGTATTCGCCCGTACTCGCCGGGACGCAGAATATTGCCGGGGTTAGGGAACGCCGCCACGAGGCGAATGGTGCCGGTGTTCGTGTCCACTTGCCGGTCGGTCAGCAGAATCTTGCCCTTGTGCGGATACACGGTGCCATCCGCCAGAATCAGCTCCGGCGAGCTGTCGAATAAATCGATGGGCTGCCCGCTGGAGCTAACGTGTTTCGCCCGCAGATACTCCTGTTCGCTGACTGGAAAGTACACCTTGATAGGATCAACCTGCGAAACTGACGTAAGCTGGGAGTTGGGGCCTACCAGGTTTCCCATCTGGACTTGGGCGATTCCCGCAACGCCATCCACCAACGAGGTCACCTTGGTCCACCCGAGATCGAGTTGTGCCCGTTCCACGGCGGCCTCGGCTGCTTCGATTTCGGCCTGAGCCGATGCGACTGCGGCCTGGGCAGCGAGCTTGGCCTGGATCTCGTTATCCAACTTCTCCTTGGGAACGGCCTTTTGTTCTACCAGAGGCGTGTCGCGTTCGACATCGATCGTGCTCTTGCCCAGTTGCGCTTGTGCCTGGGCAAGGTGCCCGCGGGCGGCGGCAAGCTGCCCCTTGGCGCCGTCAAGGGTCGCTTGGAACGGCCTAGGATCGATTTCAAACAAGACCTGGCCTTTCGAGACGACCGCACCTTCTTTATAGTCTTGGCTGATGATGTAGCCGGAAACCTGGGGCCGAATCTCGGCGTTGACATAACCATCCAGGGTCGCCACCCATTCGTTGTGCACGGCCACGTCTTGCTGAACGGGATGCGCAACGAGCACCTCGGGATCCGGAAGCTTGAAGGCTGCGTGGCCACTGCTGCAACCAGCGAGTCCCAAGCTGGAAATGATGAGAAGAATGCTTGCAACCAATAGGCGCGTACGATTGCCGCCGGGGCAAGCCGCCAAGGCCCTCGCGGTCGCTCTCCCTCGGCTGCCACAATCGCGCGAATATGTAACTACCCGAATCGTGGTCATATGACGTATTCACAACCTCCGCGAACTCGAATTCCTTACCCTCAAAGCCGACACAGAGGCGACTGCAGAACGAAGGCCCTTCGAAAGAGACGCCGCAGGATCTTCCTTCCTGAACTCAAGCAACTCATGTGTCGTTCGCGATTGATGCAGATCAGATACCAACTCGTGCGTCTTGCAAGTCGTTGAATCTGAGATAAAGGCTCGAACACCGAAATTCATTTCGCTCGGATATGGGCGGTTCGACTGCCCACATGCGAGCAGATGGGTCTAGGGGCGGCTTCTCGCCGCCGGAAGAATGGCAGGACAACCCGCCGCTACATCAAACTGACCGAAATCGCTCCAGAGCACCTAATCGCCATCGCGCTAGGGACCTACTAGCTGAGCTAACAATGATGAAGGCCAGGATGTGAGAGTGGACTTCAGGCATCCTGGCCTAAAGGGTTTGCTGCGGGTGGTTGTCAAGTATCAGCGGGTGAGAGTAAACATCATGCCCGACTTGGAAGAGTGCACGCGCCGTACCAAACTGAAGAGCCCCGGCCGAGGCCAGGGGTCAGGATCCGAATTGTGGAGTCACTCGTTTCGACGTGGCACGGGCGTCCCGCCCGCGTGGGCCACCGCCAAGATGGCCGTGCCACCTCAAAAATGATCCACTACCGAATTTCGGAGACATCAGCGTTGGGACCGACGACGCGGGCGAAACCGGCGAGTACATTGCTTGCGGCTGAGGCAGCACCCATCTTGCACCATCAACCGGTTCTCTCGAACACCGAAAGTCGATTCTATCGGGAGTCACGCGCAATAATATTGGGCACGCTACGGTGCATGTAGGGCAAGACGTTACAACCGTACGTGGTGGGAGAACGAGTGCAAGCTGTGAGTCTGGCTGCGGCCAGCGTTTGGCTGGAGTTTACTCCGGGACTGCAGGCCCGGCCAATGCAAACCCTTCCACGCCGCCGTCATGGATGTCTTCCTGGCTCGGATGTTTGCGCCCCGATCGCGAGCACGATTCGTCCATTGACCTTCCCACTTTTGAGCCGTTTGAAGACATCATTGATCGATTCGAGCGGTTGCGTCTCGATGGTGGCCTTCACCTTGCCCTCGGCAGCAAAGGTCAGCGCCTCTTCCAGATCGAGCCGTGTACCAACAATCGAGCCCCGGATGGTGTAGCGGTTCAGCACTACATTGAATATCGAAACCGGAAATTCTCCCGGCGGCAGTCCGTTCAACACGCAGGTGCCACCGCGCCGGAGCATGCCAACCGCCTGCTTGAAAGCTATCGTCGACACAGCCGTCACCAGTACGCCGTGCGCCCCGCCAATCTGTCTTTGAATCTCCGTGGGCGGGTCTTGTGTCTTGGCATCAATTGCAATCTCGGCTCCGAGCTTCCGAGCCAGCGCCGTCTTCTCCGGCCCCAAATCCACGGCCGCGACGTGCATCCCCATCGCCTTGGCATACTGGATCGCAACATGGCCTAGACCTCCCGCTCCGGAGATCACCACCCACTCGCCCGGTCGCGTTTCGGTCTCCTTCAAGCCTTTGTAAGTGGTGACGCCAGCACACAGAATGGGTGCCGCATCTACGAAAGAGAGATTCTTTGGGAGCCGTCCCAGGTAGTCAGCCTGCGCTAATGCATACTGCGCAAAGCTGCCGTCCACCGAATAGCCGGAGTTCTTCTGTTCCACACAGAGGGTTTCCCACCCAGAGAGACAGAAGTCGCAATGGCCGCATGCGCTGTGCAGCCAAGCGATGCCGACCCGAGCGCCTTCCTTCAAATGTGTAACACCTGACCCGAGCGCGACAACAATCCCCGCTCCTTCGTGTCCGGGCGTGAACGGGACTTTCGGCTTCGCAGGCCAATCGCCGTCGGCCGCGTGCAGGTCAGTGTGGCAGACTCCGCTTGCGATGATTTCCACCAGGGCTTGCCCAGGGCCCGGCTCGGGTACCGGAACCTCTCGCAGCACCAGGGGATCGCCGAATCTTTCGACGACGGCTGCTACCATGGTTTTTGGGAACGTCATATTACGTCCTCCTGTGGGGTAATCTCGTAAACGAGACTAGCCTTTTACGCCCAGGGCCTGGAGCCGTTCCTCGATCTCCTTCAACGTGCTCTCCTCCGATGCGCCGGCAGGTTGATCAAGACCCCTTGTGTGCGTGATCCTGATTCTCAGCATATCCTCCGGCTGGAGGTGTCTTCTCGTGTCAAGGATGACGGTTGAGGGGAACGGAATAACGTCGATTGAGCAGTGATCGCTTGTGTGAGGCAAAACTGTCTCCACCATCTTCTGTAGCGCCGTGTAGGCGAGTACGTAGTCAGGGGAAGGTTCCGGCTCAAGGCTCGATTTGATGCCGTAGACGTCGATGTCAAAGCCTGCCTGTATCCTTCGGGTGGCAGCTGGAGCTCCGTTCGGCCGTTCCTCCCGCACGACGTAGTATGGGCTTACCCCATAGAATGCATGGCGCTGCTGAATTACTTCGCGGACATTCTCAGACATAGTTGTAACTACCTCGCTGACCGCGCGAACCATGCGGGTCGATTAAATTAGGGCTCCACCTACGTCGCGGGTTCACCAGGAACACTAGAACAGCGCGAGCTGGCCCCACCCCAATGCCAAAGGGAAGCTCCGCTCGGGCCAAGCCTGAATGCTTCGGGTGAGGGGTCGAAGGTGCTTGAAGCCCCGCCGGGCGATCCGAAGGAGCTGCGCCTTCCGTCGTGCGCTCCGCACTCTTTAAGCCTGTGAGGATCGACACGAACGACACCGGGAATGACTTGGCGCTCGTGCTCGTGACACCACGCGAAACGGCTAATACGATCAGCCTCGGTCAACAACACCAGGAACCTTAAGCAGCGGTGCGACCTCTTTCCACTCGCCGTTCCGAGTTAGAGGGAGATGCAGCCGCTCGCAGACATCCAACGTGTAGGCGTCCTCAGCGATGAACTTCGCTCCGCGCCGGCCGAAAAGCGCCAGTGTCGCTTCGCCGGGGGAATCGACGAAGGTGACCTCCGTTAGGTCAACGACGAGCTCCTTTTCAGTGTCGCAGCGCGTCGCCAGGATCAGAGAGTTTTCGGCACTATCGCCAGTGAATCGACCTTCCAATCTGACGATCAAAGCGTTCGCAAAATCTTGGATTTCGACCCGTAGCATCGTTTCACCCAAATCCGCACCCCAGGTGTGCAGGTATTGTGCCAGACCTCCATTTTGATAAGTGACTGAGAAGTAGGGGCGTTGTCGAGGTAGCGCCAATATCACCCGCGCCCAAAAGCGGGCAGTGCCGGAATGTGGGCTATTGAATGGGCAGTCGGACGGCCATCGGCGCAGCGATCACGGCGCCAGCGGCGGGTTCATTACCTGGTCAGCGTAATCGGCTCTGCTGATGTTCAGTTTCCGCATCTTATTCTGGAGCGTCGATCGCTTCAACCCCAGGCGCTGCGCGGCTCCGCTGTTGCCGGCTATTTTCCCCGAGGCCGCTTTCAAGGCGTCGACAATCACCTGCCGCTCAGCTTCTTCAAACGTTGACGCTGGAACAGCAGTTCGAGGTACCGATTGCTTGAGTTCAGGACTCGGGACCTTCAAGTCGTCCCCCTGCGTAACGATGACGCAACGCTCGATGAAGTTTTCCAGCTCGCGGACGTTCCCTGGCCAGGGGGCGTTCACCAGCACCTCCATGGCTTGCTTCGGAATAGTCCGGATGCGTTTTTGCATGCGGCGTGATACGCGCGAAACAAAGTAGTGAACCAGGAGCGGAATATCTTCTCGCCTTTCGCGAAGGGGAGGGATCTCGATCGGAAACACATTCAACCTATAGAAGAGGTCCTCCCGGAACTGGTTTGTTTGCATCATATCTTGTAAGTCCCGGTGGGTTGCGGCAATCAAGCGAACATCGACCTGGATCGTTCTTGTGCTCCCCAAACGTTCGAATTCTTGCTCCTGCAACGCACGCAGGAGCTTGGGCTGCAGATCGAGACTGATATCGCCGATCTCATCCAGAAAGAGGCTGCCGCCGTCCGCCAGCTCGAACCGGCCCCTTTTTTGCATCAGGGCTCCGGTGAAAGCGCCCTTCTCGTGGCCGAATAGTTCGCTTTCCACCAGTCCGGAAGGTATGGCCGCGCAATTCAGGCGTACGAAGGTGCGCCCGCGACGGGGGCTGAGGTTATGAATGGCCCGCGCAAATAGTTCTTTGCCGGTACCAGTTTCGCCGTGCAGCAAGACGGTTGAGCCGGTGGGCGACACGATTGCAAGCTGGTCCAGAACCTTTCGCAGAGCGGCGCTCTTGCCGACAATATCCTCAAAGTTGCATTCCGAGCTGATCTCTGACTCCAAATAGAGCCGCTGATCTTGGAGGCGTCCGTATGCCAGGGCATTTTCCGGCACCGTGCCCACTTGGTCCCCAACCCGGCTCATCTCGCCGCGGGCCTCTTCTTTCAGATCAGAGGTGAGAGTTTGCCGGATGGCAGTCAGCAGGGCTTCGTCGTCGAAGGGCTTCATCAAAAAGTCCACTGCACCCGCTTTGACCGCGCTCACTGTCATTGGGATGTCGCCGTGGCCGGTGAGAAATATGACGGGAATCTGAGCACCCGATTTGATCAGCTCCTTTTGCACGTCAAGCCCGCTGAGCCCGGGGAGATTCACATCCAGCACCAAACAGCTCGGTACTTGAGGTCGCGGGCTAGCCAGGAACTCCTCCCCTGACGCAAAGGTTTTTGTGTTCAGTCCGGCGGAGCGAATCAGGCCGGCCACTCCTTCGCGCGCGGACACGTCGTCATCGACCACGTAAACCAAAGCTCCCGTCTCACTCACGAGGGCCTCCTTCGTCAAAACGGCTATGGTTTAAGAGTTCGAGTTCAGTTTCAAAGCTGCGTAGACGGCATCAAGTAGTTCGTCGTCACTAAAAGGCTTGTTCAAGCAGGCTACTGTCCAACCCGAGGAAACTTCTGACCTTGCCTGGTCGTCATATCCATGCGCGGTCATGAAGACAACCGGCACTCTACAATGACTGGCCCTCAGGTGACGATGGAGTTCGATCCCGCTCATCCCTGGCATGCGTACGTCCAATATGAGACAGTCCGGCTGGTTCGGATGGGCCGAATTCAAAAACTCCTCGGCCGAGCCGAATACGCTCACCGCCATGCCGGCGGACCTGATCAAGCTCTCAAGCGATTCGCGCACCGAAATGTCATCGTCCACCACTGCGAGAAGAGGGGCCATATCTGCTCCACTCTTTAGATACCAGCGGTGGGAATGAGAGTCAATTACACCTTGGTAGTAGGTCAGACGCTTCAGCCCTGGCCGCCCCCGAGGGTCTTTCGAAATCGAATCCCCAGCCTGTCGGCCATTCTCACCAGGTCCGCTAAAGAATCGGCTCGCATTTTGCGCATCACTTGCCCGCGATGAACTTTGACCGTAAATTCAGTTATGTTCAAGTCGCCCGCAACTTGTTTGTTCAGGAGACCAGAAACAACCTCCTGCATCACTTCCTGCTCGCGCGCGGTCAGCGACTCATACCGGCCGCGCAACTCACTAATCTCGGCGTGCTGCTGCCGGGTACGCCGATCGCGTTCTATGGCCTCTTGGATTGCCCGTAACAGATCCTCCTCATCGAACGGCTTGGTCAGGAACTCAACTGCCCCCGCTTTCATGGCCTGCACGGAGGCTGGGATGTTGCCATGGCCTGTAAGAAAGACGATAGGGATCTCCATGTCGACCTCAGCCATCCGCTTCTGCAGGTCGAGCCCGCTCAGCCCCGGCAGTTGCAAGTCCAATACCAGGCAACTTGGCGCCTCGGCGCCTCGACGGTCCATGAATTCGTGCGCAGAGGCAAACGTCTCAACCCTCCAGCCCGCAGACCGGAGCAGACTACTCAGTCCCTCCCGAACCGAGGGGTCGTCATCCACAATCGCGATAACTGCCTCAGATTTGCGGGACCGCCGCATTTGCTTCTTCTCCGTCGTGGAACGCCCTTATCAGTAGTAGGCTTGCAGAACGTATTGCTGCAACATTCTCTGGGTATTGAAGAACGACCCGTTGAGTGCAATCGCGTGCCGCATGATATCGATGAAGTGGTCTCGATTGCCATAAAACATGGGAAGGACAACGTGCTCCATCTTTTGGTAAAGTGAGAGAGCATCAAGCGTCCGGTCGCCGGCAACCGGCGCTTCACTGCTCCTCTCTCCAATAGACCAACCCGTGACCCCTTCAATGAGACCCTCAATCCACCAGCCGTCCAAAACGCTGAGGCTGGGAATACCGTTGAGAGCCGCCTTCATACCGCTGGTCCCGGAAGCTTCCAATGGAGGTTGCGGCGTATTGAGCCAGAGATCCACGCCGGAGGTCATGCTTTTCGCAATATCCAGATCGTAATCCGCTAGGAAGACTACGGCCACGTCGTTCTTGAGAATCTCTTTCATCCTGAAGATCTGCTGGATCAGTACTTTTCCATCGTGGTCGCAGGGGTGCGCTTTGCCGGCGCACAGGACCTGAAGACGGCCGGCGTCCCTGCCAATTCTCCGGAGTTGCTCGATGTCGGTAAAAAGAAGATCCGGGCGCTTATAGGCCGTAATGCGCCGCGCAAAGCCAATGGTGAAGACTTCTGGGTCGAGGTCGACCTGACTTTGTGCGCTGGCGTAACGAAGCAACTCCGTCTTCGCCTGCATGTGCGCCGCCCAGAGTTCGTCTTTGGGAATGCTCTCGGCGTAGCGCAAACTGAAATTGTCCTGCCGCCAATCCGCGATGTACCGGTCATAGAGGGCCTGAAACGGCTGACAGGTCCAGGTGGCGACGTGAACGCCGTTGGTAATCGCGTCAATCTGATAGCCGGTGAACATGAGCCGCGAAACTTCCCCGTGTTTCTTGGCAACACCATTGATGTAGCGGCTCATGTTGAGGGCCAGGTATGTCATGTTGAGGATGGGCACCGTTTCCTTCGACTGGCTAGGCTGACCGTATTGCCGCGAGCCGATGACCCGTGGCGCCGCATCCGGATAGAACAGCTCAGAAAAATTGCCTTGGCACCCGAGCACACGGCCCACAACCTCAAGCGGGAACTGGTCGTGGCCAGCAGGGACCGGAGTGTGGGTGGTAAAGATGCATCTCTGCCGTACCGCTGTGATATCGCTCAAGTTGATTTGCGTCCGTCCGGCTTTTCTGGCCTCCTCCTGCAGGAGTGCCAGGGTGAGGAAGCTGGCGTGTCCCTCGTTCATATGGAAGCGCTCGATCTGGTCGTGACCGAGGGCGCGCAGCACCTGCACGCCTCCGATGCCGAGTACCACTTCCTGACAAAGGCGCAGGTACCAGTCGCCCCCATAGAGGGCGCGGGTGATGCCACGATCCCACTCGTTGTTTTCCGGAAGGTCGGCGTCGAGCAGGTACACGGGAACGACATATCCGCTGAGGCCGCGAACGGAATATCTCCAGGAGCGCAAATGCACGGTGCGTCCCTCGATGCTGATGGTGGTTCGGGCCGCCATCTCCCGGAGGTGCGTCCCCACCTCCCACCGGGCAGGCTCTTCAGTTTGCCATCCGCTCGCGTCCAGCCGCTGAATGAAGTAGCCGGCGCGGTGCAGCAGGGAGACGGCGACCATCGGTACTCGCAGGTCGGCGGCCGCACGGATGGTGTCTCCGGCAAGGATGCCCAGGCCGCCACTGTAGGTCGGAATGGCCGCCTCCAGAGCAATCTCCATGGACAGGTAGGCAATTTTCCCGGGCCCCTGCAGTACGCGGGTGACAGCCGGCCCCAGGCGCGACAGCTGATCTTTCAGCACGTAATCGGTGGCGCCCCGCTTCATCATGGCCACGGCCGTATCTTCGCCAACGGTGCCGGATATCACGATGAAAGGAATGCTCAGGCCAGCGCGCTGGAGCAGTTGCAGGGCCCGCACGGCACTGAATTGAGGCAGGGTGCAGTCGGCAAGGATGAGATCGGGAACTGTCTGCAGTTGACGAAGATAGTCAGATTCGTTTTCCACCCGCTCCCAGGACACTCGGAACCGGCTGTGAGCCAGTTCCTGCACGACCAAGAAGGCGTCTTCGGGGCTGTCATCGACAATCAGCACCCGAAGCGAAGGGCGCGTTCGCCGATCGCGTTCGATGGCCTCTTGAATTGCCTGTAAGAGATCATGTTCATCGAACGGCTTGGTCAGAAACTCAACCGCTCCCGCTTTCATTGCCTGCACGGAAGCTGGGATATTGCCATGGCCCGTAAGGAAAACGACGGGGATCTCCAGCCCGACCTCGGCCATCCGCTTCTGCAGGTCGAGCCCGCTCAGCCCTGGCAGTTGCAAGTCCAGCACCAGGCAACTTGGCGCCTCGGCGCCGCGACGGGCCAGGAACTCCTGCGCAGAGGCAAACGTCTCAACCCTCCAGCCCGCAGACCGGAGCAGACTCTGCAGACCCTCTCGAACCGAAAGGTCGTCGTCCACGATCGCGATAACTGGGTTAGACTGCCGGGACTCTGGCATGGGATCCTTCTTCGTGGTACGTCGGAAGCGTAAAATTAAAGATCATGCCCAGGCCATCCTTGGCCGTAGCCCATAGCCGGCCTCCATGCGCCTGAAGAATGGAACGGCAAATTGAAAGCCCCATGCCCATGCCGCTGGGCTTCGTGGTGTAGAAAGAGTCAAAGATCTTGTCTATCTTCTGAGGGTCAATACCTGTCCCCGAGTCTTCCACCGTTACCTGCACCTGGTCCGGGTCAATGTTCCGTGTGGTAATCACCAGTTCTCGCGCCCGGTCGCCTACACTGCTCATGGCTTCAATGGCGTTCATCACCACGTTGAGAATCACCTGCTGCAACTGCACTCGGTCGGCTGAAACCGGTGAAAGGTCAGCGGCAAACTGCGTTCGGACGATCATGCTCTCTTTCTTTGCCTCGTCCGCGACAAAAGCGAGGACGTCCTGAATTGTTTCATTCAGATCGAGCCTCTCGCGAGCTGTTGCAGCCCTGTTTGACAGGGCCCGAATCCGGGCGATCACTTCCGCGGCCCGCTTCCCATCGCGGACGATGCGGCGGCGTTCTCCCGGGCCTCCTCCAGCAGCAGAAAGCAAAAACGCCAGGAGTGACCGACGACACAACCCCCGTCTGCGTACTCGTCTTTCGTGGTGCTCATCACGAGGGACCAGCCAGGGCCCGCGCGCCGAAGAACAAATATAAGCAGTCGGTTCCGAGGGGCCGTCATCTACAATCGCGATAACTGCCTTAGACTCACGCGACTCCTGCATGAGATTCCTCTTCGTGGTGCTTCGGAAGCGTCAAGTGAAAGATGGCGCCCGTTCCGTCTTTGGCCGTAGCCCATAGCCGGCCTCCATGCGCCTGAAGAATGGAACGGCAGATGGAAAGTCCCATGCCCATCCCACCGGGCTTGGTAGTATAGAAAGAGTCAAAGATCTTGTCCATCTTATCAGCCTCAATACCTATCCCCGAGTCTTCAACCGTTATCTCCACGTGGTCCCGGTCAATGTTCCGCGTGGTGATCACCAGTTCCCGCGCCCGGTCACTCACACTGCTCATGGCTTCGATAGCGTTCATCAGCAGGTTCAGCATCACCTGCTGCAACTGAACGCGATCGCCTGACACCGGTGAAAGGTCATCGGCAAACTGCGTTTGGGTGATCACGCTCTTTTTTGTCGCTTCGTCCCTTACGAGGTCGAAAACGTCCTGAATTGTTTCATTCAGATCCAGCCTCTCTCGAGACGTTGCAGCCCTTTTCGCCAGGGCGCGAATCCGGGCGATCACCTCCCCGGCTCGCGTCCCGTCGCGCACGATGCGGCGGGCAGTCTCCCGGGCCTCCTCCACGTTAGGCACGTCTGCGGCCAGCCAACGCAGGCAGGCGCCGCCGTTGCTCACCACTCCAGACAGGGGCTGGTTGACTTCATGCGCGATCGAGGCGGCCAGTTCCCCCAGCATACTGACCCGGTTGGTGTGCGCAAGATCGGCTTCGAGCTGGAGCAA